>ERZ1026780.70-NODE-70-length-86575-cov-15.377057_pt1 | contig 86575 bp, 92 predicted proteins | sample MGYA00380126_ERZ1026780 | MGnify/ENA primary metagenome ERZ1026780 (study PRJEB33269, sample SAMEA4719762) | human gut metagenome | biome: human-associated habitat; feature: organic feature; material: feces | place: Cameroon | collected 2013-10 ... | reverse complement strand
TGTACGTGTGTGTGTACGTGTGTGTGTACGTGTGTGTGTACGTGTGTGTGTACGTACGCATATACACGCGCGTACCCGTACGCGGGCACGCGCGTGGGTCCTCAGTGCGGCGGGGGGTCTATCGTGCGAATCGAGGTTTCGGGGGTGAGTTGATGGATGCGATTGCTCTGATTATCAATAAACTAAGTACCCCTCTTGGGGTGGCTTCTACAAAATGACAAGTGGGTTAAACTATTGGCTATTAAATATTTATAGGGGAGAAAGAATAATTCAGACACAAGACAAACACTCATATTCAAGCTTTTTTCCACCCCAAAAAGTACAGCAAAAGGTCGTATCAAAGAGGAATAGTACTAAAATAATACAAAAACATTAGATTTAGCGGATTTTCCTTGCATTGGCAATAAAATGGTATTACCTTTGCGCACAAAAAAAAATACAAAAGGATTATCGTTATGAATATAGTACTTGATGTGCTGCGTTATCTCAACGAGCATGGCATTACTCTTGTCAGGGCTGCCGAAGCCACAGGCGTGGCGCAACAGAACATTAAGAAAAGCATAGGCAACAATCCAAAGACAAGCACACTGCTTGCCTTGGCAAAAGGATTGGGCGTTGACCCGCGCGAGTTCTTCTATGATTTGGACGAGACAGAGAAGGAAGGCGAGAGCGGCATGCAAGAAAACTTGAAGCTGCACATCCCAGAAGCCACTGATGTCGCCGAGAAGGAAGCAGAGAACGTAAGCGATGCAGAAGCACAAAGTGCGGGCACAAAAGGGGGAGAAATGGCGGCAGGCCACAACGTCATCAACACCACCGCCTTCTGCCCTCACTGCGGGGCAAGGGTGCGTGTAGGGGTGGTGCTGCTGCCCGAGCCATAAAGCCAAAAATCCCACGGCAGGGCTTGTGGGGCTGCCGTGGGAAGTGAGGGTAACAGGTGAGCGGGACGGGTTATCCGTCGAGGCCGCCGCCCTGGGTGCCGCCGCCTTCGGTGGTGCCGCCGGGGGTCACGCCGCCTGTGAGGTCGTTGCCGGAGAGGATGACCTTGAGGTCGTCGGTGACGAGGGAGCGCATGTAGCTGTAGGGGTTGCCTATCTTGTACTGCGACTTGTAGGCCTTCATCACGGCAAGGTAAGCCTCTGTGCCCTTGGCCGACGTTGCGGACGGGCGGTTTTGCCTCCACCAGGAAGAGGCGAACTGAGCCTTCTTCTTGAAGGTGGCGCGTACAGCCTGCTGCTGCTCGGTGTTGGGGTTGTTAATCACATGCCGGTCGGAACGGTAGGTTTCGCCCGTGCGTTTGTTCACGCTGTAAATCACGCCCTCCTTGGAGCATAACTTACCAGAGATGGACTGAATGTCCGTAGAGAATCTAACTTTTGGCATTATGCGAAAAAATTAGAAGATGAAAAAATGTTTTGGCGGAAAACGTGGGCAAGGATTCTACGATTGTTTCACGGAGAAGACATCGTGTTTCTGACGTGCCGTGCAGCCGTTTTCAGACTCAGAGTTGGTCTTACGGTGGTCTTACGGTGGTCTTACGGTGGTCTTACGGTGGTCTTATGATTCAAGTCACAGAAAACTGCCTCGAACTTTCCACCCACAAAGGTAGGGCAAGGGCGGGGGACGGGCAGGACAGAGGTGTGGAGGGAGAGAGTAAAAAACTACGAAAGTATGAACGTATAAAAATATCAAGGTATGCAGAAATCAATCAAGATGATGATGCTGCTGGCAATGATGATGGCAGCATGTGTGAGTATGGGCAGTTGCAGCAGCGACGATGCCGACGGCCCATTCAGTGAGAAGCGTGTGGGGAATTACATCATGGGGTATAAATGGTATCTGGACAACAAGCGCAGCGAGTTCCGCTTCTACCGCAACCGACTGGTAACTTGTATGAGCGGAATCGGCGACATTACATCGGGGACGCTCACATGGGCCGAGTCAAACTTCTTCGGTACGTGGGCTGTAGCGGACGGCAAACTCGTCACCACATTTACGACGGGCGCATACAAGGGCTTCGACTGGAACGACATCCTTTACGGGTCGCTCACCATTACCGAACTGCGGTCTAACTCAAAGACAATCGAGGCTACGGCTCCAAATGGCGATTCGCATCAGTTGAGCAGCTACATGCTAAGCTACGGCACAAACAATACCTTCGCTGACTATACCGACGCTTCCGACCACGACGGTGCTCTCGTAGGCTCATGGTGGACAACGGCATACTCAACGGGCGGAACAGCCGCCCAATTTACCATGACGGTAGGGAAAAATGGTAAGGTCAGGTTTACGGCTCCCAAAATAGGCATAGACATCACCACTACTTGCTCTACCAAGAACGGACACGCAGCCTTCGACATATTCCTCACACCCGGAACAGGCGCACGCTCGTATATCTATGTAAGAGAGAAGGACAAAATAGTGTTCTTCAACGAAAGTAACGCACAGTCAGTCTGGGTGTTTCATAAAGTAGAATAGTTTTTGAGTAAATTCGTGGAGAGAAAAAAACACGAAAGTATGAACGTATAAAAATATCAACGTATGAAGAAATCAATCAAAATGATGATGCTGTTGGCGATGATGCTCGTTGCCTATACAGCAAAAGCACAAGTGGTGTTCTCAGCCTTCAAGTTGAAGCCGACCCTCCTCTACTACTCCAAGGAGCTGTACGCCAGTTTTACGTGCGACGGAGAGAAGAAGGTGAAGTATGTCAAGGTGGAGTGGTGTGCCGTAAACGAGGTGGGCGACGTGTCGGTAGGCATGACACCCAACCTTCAGTTGCGCACGGTGTCGTCAACGGGACCTTTCGACACGAACAGGAAGTATAAGCGTGTGGCAAAAAATGCCTTCCTCGGAGTGGAGAAGGTGCATGCCTTGCCCGTCAGCATCTGCATAGAGTATATGGACGGCACCGACTGGGAGCAGGACGTGACGAAGGATAACTATAAGCAGTTCTTCCCCAACTTGAAGTGGATAGACTTCACAGTGCCTGGTGAATGAGGGCGAAAAGCATCGCGCTCGTGGCAAAAAGTGTGCGTGGTGCGATGGCAGACAGGAACAAAAGCCGTATCTTTGCGGAGCAGAAGGCTCGTAACCTGAACTCCTGCATCTTATAAGTAATAATTTATCGAAGACCCGCCCATCCGTGAGGACAGGCGGGTCTTTTTATGTCGGCAAGCGATGCCGCTCTGTGTCGGTTTTTTTGGTGTCGGCAAGCGGTGTCTTTTCTTGTCGGCAGGCGGTGTTTCGATTGCTTTACAGGTCGGTCTCTACGCAGAAGGAGGGGCATGCCTTGGCAGCGTAGTCGTTGTGGCCGTGTACGGTGGCACCGGGGTAGAGCTGCTGCAGTGCCTCTACCAGTGTGCGCAGTGCCTGGCGCTGCTGGGGTGTGCGTGTGTCCTTGGGGGTGTGTCCGTCGGCTGCCACTCCGCCTATGTAGCAGATGCCTATGGAGCCTGTGTTGTGCCCCTGGCAGTGCGCCCCTATGCTGTCGATGTTGCGGCCGCAGTGTATGCTGCCGTCGCGGTAGATGACGTAGTGGTAGCCTATGGTGGAGAAGCCGCGCTGGCGGTGCCAGCTGGTGATGTCGGCCACGGTGTAGTCGCGCCCATCGGGGGTGGCGGAGCAGTGGATGATGATGTCGCGCACGGGTCGGTGCGTCTTGCGCAGTGAGAGTGATGTGTCCATGATGATGATGTGTTGGGTTTGTTGTGAGTGTGTATCAGAGGAGTCTCTTGTAGAACCAGTAGTCCTTGGTGGAGTAGGTGGTGTGACGGAAGCCGTAGAAGATGTAGATGCCTGCGCCCAGGGTGACGCTGCGTGCGCCGTCGGAAGCAACGCCGTCGGATGAGTCGTATATGCCGGCTGTCCTCCCGCATGACACGGGCACCTCGACGGCTTCCCGGGTGAGCTGCGGTACGAAGCAGATGAGCTGGAGCACGCCCGTGAAGTCAAACAGACTGGGCAGTATGCCTCCGTCATATTTGAACACGGTGCCGTTGATGGTCTCGTCGGACTTGTTGGTGGCCATGTCCAGCTTGAGCATGCTGGCGGTTATCTGACCCGAGAAGGTGCCATTGACGGCGGTGATGCCCGAGAAGGTGCCTCCTTTGGCAGTTATCTGTCCACCCACCACACTGAAGTTGGGGCCTGACCAGAAGTCGCCCTGGCGGTTGAACTTCGTGCGTGCCTCCTGCGGTGTGGTGCCTCCGAACCACAGCGGGTACTGCTGTCCTGTGCCGCCCCCGAAGGCTCCGTAGGGCTGTCCGTCATCGTCGGTGACTTCTATCTGCCGCACGCGCAGGAACTCGATGAAGGCGGTGTAGATGTCGGCATAGGAGGTGCGCAGGGGGCGCATGTCGTTGATCTTCTGCCACAGCGTGCCTCCTGCCACTGTGGGTGCGTTGTCCTGGGAGGATGCTATGCCGTTGTGGGCGGGCAGTGCCAGATACCATGTGGCCTGCCCTGTGGCTATGTCTGTGACCGACACCTCGTCGAGGTAGCGGTGCCCGTCGGGTGCCAGGGATCCGTCGGACGAGTCGTTGCGGTACATGACCCCTGCCTCCCATTCGCCGCGCCGCACGCTCAGGCCCGTATATCCACGGTCGCCCGTCGCGCCCGGTGCACCGTCCTCGCCACGGCGGTTCTGTGCCAGTGTGGCCACGGCTGTGGCTGTGCCTGCCTCGCTCTGCAGGGTGACGGTGATGAAGGTGTCCTCGGGCACGGTGCCATTGACCATCACGCCCACGTAGCCGTGCAGGGTGATGTGGAGCGTGGCCTGTGTGAGGTCGGCAGAGAGGTCGGTGGTGAAGGTGAGTGTCACGCCGCCTCCGGCAGCGCTGCCCGTGCCGTCGCCCCACACGGCGGTGGCCGAGGTGAGCGGCTGTGCGGTGGTGCCCGAGAGGAGGCGTGCGGTGAGGTCGAAGGTGATCTCGTCGGGAGCCGAGGCATCGTACCAGTCGCCCACGGCCAGGCTCACCACCGTGCGGCTGAGCTGGGCGGTGAGTGCCGTGGGGTCGGCCGACTGGAATGCCACCTCGCCCACGGCCATGGTGCCGTCGGAATAGGTGAACACCCACTGCTGCCACACGGCACGCTCCTGGGCTGTGGGCAGGGGGGCTTCCTTCTGCCATCCGTCCAGAATGACCGACAGGCGGTCGGCTGCCAGCTGTATGCCCTGCGGGCGCTCAGAGGCGCTGGCGGTGGTGCGGAAATAGAGTTGCTGTGACACGAGTGATGGCACGCGGGCAAACTGGTCGATGGTGCCCCACATGTAGATGTTGCCCGTGGCTATGCCTTCGCCGGTGAGTTCCTTGTTGACGGTGACGAACTTCTTCTGTTCCTCGTCCCACACCTGCTGCAGCACCGAGAATCCGCTGAGCCAACCGATGATGAGCCGCATGTTGTCCTGGGTGTAGGTCCAGCCCGTCATGCCTGCCAGGTGGAGCTGGTAGGTGGTGGTGGTGAGGCGCGATGCCTGGCGCGAGGAGTCGGTGGCATTGGCATAGGCGGCAAAGTGCAGGGCGGGCTGGGGGTGTGAGGTGTCGGTCCAGCGGTTGCGGTCCTCGGCAGGCAGGGCGGCACAGGACTTGGCACGCAGTTCGTAGCGGAAGTACTGGTGGTCGCCCACCTGCTCGCCCTCGTCCACGATGTCTCGCATGACGGCTGCGGGCAACGTCTTCGCGGTGTATATCTCTGTGATGCGGAAATAGATGGTGGTGAAGCCTGCGAAGTGGAAATTGCCGTCGCGGGAGTCGGTGGTGGAGGGGTCGTTGGTGCTGCCGTCGAAGTGGAACACGCCCTGGCACTTGTCATCCACGGCTATGGCCCCTATCTCGCCCGGCTCCAGCTTGAGGCGTGCCACTCCCTCGAGCGAGTCCATGCCCACGTCCTTGCCCAGCCACACACGGCCTATGATGCCTGCTCCTACCGTCTGCCACTTGTTGCCCACGGTGATGGTGGTGCGGTTGTAGCGCAGTTCGGGCACCTCGAGGAAGGAGCGTGCCACAATGCTTTCAAACTCGGCATTACCGTAGAAATCCACCTGGGCACCCATGAGCCCCTGTGCGTAGTCACCCACCTGCAGGTTGCCCCCTACCACGGTGTTGCCGAAGATGTCGGCTTTGCCGCGCACCGCCAGGTCGCGCATGGCGAGGTCGTAGGGTGTGGCGTCGCTGTGTGCCTTGGACAGGGCGTTGGTGTCCATATATGCAGGTGTCACCGCCTTGTCGGGTGCGGTGACGGGTGTGGCTTTGGAGGCTATGCCCGTGAGCTGCCCGTCCTGTCCCTCGAACTGTATGCTGCCGCCCGTCAGTATGGTAATCGAGCGTGCCATGAGCTGTATGAAGGCCGTGCCTGCCTTCATGGTGAGGTCCTTGAGGAAGGTGAGCACCCCTGCTGCATATTCGTACCACTCGGTGTCGGTGGGTCCTGCATCCAGTGCCTCGTCGGACGACAGGTAGCCCATGGAGGCTGCCTGCAGCCATCTGCGATCCACCGTGCCGTTGTCGCCCGAGGATGAGATGATGCCCTGCAGGAATATGTAGAAGCGGTCATCGGAGCCTATCTGCTCTCCTGCCGCATTCTGTCCGTAGATGTCTATCTCTTCGGACGGAAACACAACGAGTGCCGACTGGCTGCTCTGCATATCGCGCGGCAGGGCGACATAGACGAACTTGGCTGTGTGGGTGTTGAACACTGTGGGCGCTGCCTGCAGCGTCCAGCGGCGGTAGTTGTGTCCGTCGTCATAGGGGATGATGCCCTTGACATACACAAGAATCTGTGCTCCGCTCACGCAGGAGACCTGCACATAGTCGGGCAAGTTCAGGGCATTGAAGGCGAAGGTGAGCGCTGTGGGTGAAATCCAGTAGTCGCGCGGTGTGGCCTGTACCATGATGATGTATCGTTAAAAGTTACGATACAAAGATACACAATCAGGGGATAATGAGGCGGGCAAGGGGAGCAAGCAGGGCGTAGGCCCAGGCGTAGCGGCAGGGGTAGTTGAGGTCAACGTCGCGCGTGTGGGAGCGCATGATGTGGAGGCGGTAGAGGGCGTTGTGCACACACCACTCCTCGCACATGGAGTGCAGGTGGCGGTACCACACCTGTGAGCTGGGCGTCACCTCGCGTATGCCGTCGAGTATGCCGCGCATGCTGGCCTGGGGGTACTCGTAGGAGCGGCGGATGCACAGGTTGTTCTGCGTGATGGTGTAGGAGACCATAGGGCGTGCTATTCGTTGGTGGTGAACACGGGGCGTGCCATGGCCTTGCACTCCTCGGCAAAGCGGGAGAGCTCATCCAAGTCGGCTGTGTCGCCGGAGAGCGCCTTGCGGTGTGCGGCCAGTTCCTCGGCATAGGAGTAGCGCCCGCCTATGAGCAAGGCTGCCAGCTGCCTGTAGCCCGTGATGCCGAAGGTGCAGGCGAGCGCCTGCAGGAAGTGCGTGTCGATGCGCGGGTACAGTCCCTGGGCATAGAGCAGGGACAGTATGCCGGCAGCATCCATACGCCCACGGTGTGACACACTCACCGTGACGCCACGGTACAGGACGGGCTTCTGCCCTGCATCGTCGGCGGAAGCGGACTGTGCCTCTCCATCGGGTTCACAGGGCTTCATGTCCAGGTTGAGCGTGAGAAACTCAGTCTGTCGCGCATAAGAGCGAACTATGGGCAGCGGCCGTGTGCCGGATGCCGTTGTCTCCTGGGGGAAAATCCTTGTGTCCATGGTATGTGTGTGTTTATTTGTGTCGTTTTACAATGATGCCGTTTTCAGCCTGCGGCGTGAGCGTATTGAGGTGTAGCGGCCGCGTATGTAGGCATGGTCATAGAAGCGTGGGCACATGGCTGCGAGTGCCGCCCGGCGTATGTTGTAGGTGCGCTTCCCATGCAGGAATCCCAGGTAGGAGTTCACCACCTGTTCCATCCTCTGTGTGTCGGCCAGCGTGATGCTCTGCTTGTGCAGCAGCATGCCGTCGAATCCGTGCATGCGCTCGATGAAGCGTGCCACGGTGCGGCCAGAGAGATACATGCGCCAGTTCTTGAGATAAGCGCCCACGAAGAGCACTCCGTGTGCGGCGGGCTGGAAATGATGCTTGTCGAAGTGGAGCGTCAGGCCAAGTTCGCTCTGCAGGAACACCGCTGCGTCGGCTATCAGGCACTTGAGCAAGTGTTTGTTGCGACAGATGAACAGGAAGTCGTCCACAAAGCGGACGTAGTGCACGTCCAGTCCGTGACCCTTCATCCATCGGATGACGAACTCGTCGAAGAAGGACATGAGGAAGTTGGCGAATATCTGTGTAGTGAGATTGCCGATAGGCATACCGAAAGAGTCGCCGTTGGTGAAGAGCGACTTATGGACAGGCACGTGCAGCGCCCATTCGGCTGGGTCGGTACTGAACAGGCAGTTCTTCTCGGGACAATGGAACACCACGGTGCGTGTCACCGTGAGCAGCTGGGTGAGATAGGGTCCGTGGTACTCCTCGTGTATGAACGGCTCCAGCCTGCCCCACAGGATGCGCTTGTCTATGGACATGAAGAAGGACACCAGGTCGCCCCGATATACCACGGCAGGCGTGCGGTAATTGTCGGTTGCGGTACGGATGGCCTCGAATGCCGCCTGCTGCGCTGCCAGTGTGCCGAAGCCCTTGCGGCAGTTGAACGACACATTGCCTTGCGCCACAAAGCGCTCCTCGAAACAGGGGTTGAGCAGAAGATAGATGAAGTGGTGTACGATGCGGTCACGGAATCCGGCAGCAAACACCTCGCGGTACTTGGGATATTTGACCAGGAAACACGTGCTGGGGCCAGGCTGGTAGGTGCCTGTATATAGTTCGTGAGCCAGCAGCGGCAGGTCCTGCTGCGCCCGCTCACAATAGGCTATGCACTCTGCACTGGTACGCTTGGTGCGGCAGCAGTCATGGAAAGCGGCAAACACGAGATTGAGGAAGTCGGCAGGAGTGTCATAAGCGACGACAGGGCGCACCCGGAACCTGTTATACTTGTTGTTGTTGTTGAGGTTGCCGTCGTTGAAATTGCAATTCCAGGCGTTGGACCGGTTGCTCTCAACGGATGACCAGCGATTGGTCTGCGCGTCGTATTGGGGCTTTGCATCTTCGTAACCATTCAGGGTCTCCCGTCCGTATGACCGAAGCCCATGATAGGTAAGCCCCCCTTCTAACATCTCCAGTGATACACTTCCGCGAATCATAATTCACTCTCGTGATTGAACATTACTACATCGCGGGACACAGACCCCTTGAAGACGCCCGCCAGGCAAGTACCTGCTTGGTGCAGGATTCTGCCAGCGACTTGGCTTTCTTGTAATCATCCCGGCTCATGCAGCCCATGGAGCGCAGAATACCCATTGATGTACGCACTGCATCGAGGTGCGCACTGGCGATGGTCAGTTGATCGACCCTCGCCGCCGGCTCGGAATAGGCGAGCGACAGCGCCACCAGTACGGCATTGCACCCCAGATACAGGGTCTCCAGCACAGCACGGAAGTTGACAGGGCAAGTCTTGCGTGTCTGTGCCAGGACAAAAAACAGGTTCTGCGCATCACGGTAAACGGCTTGCTGTCGGATGGTTTTGACAACCTCTTTCTTGAGTTTGCCGCTTCTCCTTTTCTGCTCCTCCGTTATGTGAACAGTTTCTGTTTTGTCTGTATTATTTATATCTTGTTTGTTCTCCATGGTATTAGTCCTTAACGTCTAAGAACAACGCAAAAGTACGACTTTTTTCTAACACATGCAAGCGTTGGGAAAGAAAGTTTTGAGAAAACACTCTCCGCGCTATTGCGCGGAGAGTGTAATTACCTAATCTTGTGCAACTTGTCCTCTCACGCATGCGGTGCGCTATTAAGGCGCACCGAGTGTTTAAGGCTAAAGGGCGAAGTTAAAAGCGACGACAGGGCGCACCCGGAACCTGGCATACTTGTAGGCGCCGTAGAGGTAGCCGCCGCCGAAATTGCAATGCCAGGCGCCGGACCGGTCGCTCTCAACGGATGACCAGCGAGCGGCCTGCGCGGGTACGCTTATCGGGCAGTTTAATTTTGCCTCCTTGGACCTTTTTTGCAGATTGGCATAGAAGGGGCGGCGGGCATCGGTGGGCGCGGTGGGGCGCAGAGGGTTGTCTTCGTCGGAGAACTCCGAGGTGGGCGTACCTGTGTCGGCAGGCGAGAGGGCGCGGCTGTTGCGGAAGAAGACGTACAGACGGAACTCATCGCCAGGAGCGTGCAGATACCACCTGCCCTTGGCAAACGCCGATGCAAGGCCCGCGATGGCCTTACCGCCCGAGGTGGGTTCGTACAGCACACAGGCACGTGCAGCGGGATAGGCCAACTGCATCCAGCGGTCGCCGCCGCCCAGATTGCCCAGCGCCACCAGCAGGTCGGCCAGTTCCTCGTTGTTCTCAGGGATGATATGTCCGCGTCCGGCAGGCAGGTAGTCGAAGATGTTGTGCCCCTCGCTGTCGGTCATCACACCGTCGGCCACGTACTTCTCCAGCACCTTGTTGGCATGCTCCACGATGGCCCGCGTACACCTCCTGCCGTCCCACCTGTTAGGAGCAACATTACCGTCGAACTTGGGGAAGCCGTCGGCTGTGCTGTCGTCATAGGCGTTGTTATCACGGATGTAACGGGTAGGTTGACCTTCGGTATCGGTCAGTCCGCTTGATGTACAGTTGCGCACGTCAGGTATGTCCAGCAGGTTGTCATCGGTCGTCTGCAGCGCCTCGGCAATGGGTGCCCGCTCTTCGGGCGTGAAGCCCTGCGTGCCGGCATCCTCGGGATAGATGCCCCATGCCATCGTATTGAACGAGTTGGCACCGTTTGTGGTGCGCAGCGTCACATCGTCAGTACCCTCAATGAGCACTTCATACATAGTCTTACCTGCATTGTATTGCGCAGCCGTCTCCTCGTCCTGCAGGTACTCGTTGAGCAGGTCAGAGGGCAGGTCGGCATACGGCGTGACCTTATAAACCCATCCGATGACCGTTTTGCCCGGGTAAAGCACCGAGTCAAACTCGCCGTTGTAGTAGGCGAAATCACCCAGCTTGGGGATGCGGTTGAACAGCTTCAGCACCACGCTGGCCGACACCGTGCCACCGCCTGTCAGATATGCCGTCACCGTGAGCGTGGCCGTTGGATTGTTGCTCTCCTCGCCCACCATAGGCGCATGCAGCACACCCGTCTCGGCATCCACAGTCACATTGAAGTCGTTGGCCGACACCTCCCACCTGATGTCGGAGAAGTTGTTTGCCATCGACGGCAGCACGCTGCACTGGTAGGGATAGTCGCCCGCCTCGGCAATGACAAAACGCTGTGTGGTGATCTGCAGCCCTGTCACGTTTCTCAGTGAGTAGGTGATATAGATGATGTTGTCGGCAGAGTCGATGTTGCCGAACTTGCGCAGCAGTGCCAGTTTCAGTTCGGCATCCACGTTCTGTCCGCTCGTGACCGCTATGCGCCCCACTATCTCGCAGGAGGGGATGCCCACCATGTAAGCAAGTATGCCCGGCGCTACATCCGTCCAGTCGATGCCGTCGATGCGCAGCGTGCTGAGTGCGGCAGCCGCCTCGCTGCATCCACGCACCAGAGAGCGCGTGTCGAACCCGCAGTTGAGCACGGTGAGCGCAGTCAGACGGGAGTAGCCGTCCAGCGTGAGCGTCTGCAACTGCTGCATGTCGCGCACCTCCAGTTGCGACAGTTCAGCACCAAAACGCGCCTCGGTGAGTTGTGGCGAAGACGGCATACGCACCTGTCCGTACTTCGTGCCGCGAAGGTCGAGTGTCTGCAGACGCGATGCCTTGGAGAGGTTGAACGTGCCGCTGGAGGTACTTACCCCGTTGAGCGACAACTTCTGCAGGTTGGCGGCATCCACGTCTATCTGCTTCGGGGCAAAGGCGCTGCTGCCCGCCTTCGGCTCAGCAATGAACTCCGTCAGGCGGCGGCCTTGGATGGTGAAGTTGTTGTTGCCCACCACCATATTGCCCACGTTGCCGATGGAGCGGTAGTAGTTTGTAGCGGCCAATCCCACTGACGAGTCACCTGGGATAGGCGTAGATGCAGGGTTGACGGTAAAGGTATAATGCCGCCCCGGTATCATGCGAAAGTGAGGGTTGATGAGCGCACGGTCGCGCACACCGCAGGGATAGAGGAACTGATGCGGTACGAGGTCGAACGTATATTCACCTCCTGTGCGCCCCGAGCCGGGCGTGAACTGAAGGCCTGCGCTGGCATCCACCAGACCCGTAGAGCCTGTGTTTACGCCACTGGAGAAGTCGCCCCATGCCGCATACGAGCATACAAGAGCCAGGCGGCGTGTCATGTATTGCGCCTCTCTCTCGAGCTGGTCGCCTATGCCCTGCGTCACGGCCAGCACACCACGCGCCTGGTTGCCGTAACTCTCGTAGCCCCACGATGCGGGCCAGTCATAACGGATGCGCTGCTGCTCCGCCCATGCCGCTTCGGCAAAATACTTCTGCGTAGCGAAGAAGTACTTGTGCAGACAGCCGTAAGGTGTCTGGCGCTGCGTGGTGGTCAGTCCGTCAAGCTCCTCGTTGGCCCCCACAAGCGTACACATCGCCGTCAGCACCTCACGCATATTGGCAGGCAGCGCGGTGGGGTCGAGCGTCTCCCATGCCGCCTCCATGACATTGAACAATGCCGAAGCCGTACCCTCATAGTCCTTCTGCTTCTTCAGTCCGTCCTTCGTGTCCTGAACATCGAAATAACGGGAAAGGAAATACACCTTCGTCTGTCGTCCGTTGTTGTCGGTCTTGAATATGGTATCGAGGTCGTCCTGATAGAGCCAGCACTGGGATGTGGTGATGTCTATAGTGTAATAGGTGTTCTTAGAGCAGTTGTCAGTACCCGCATAGAGGTAGTTCACCAGGGTGTAGTGCACCTGGTGGTTCTTCTTGTTGAGATACTTGCCGCAGTGCTCGTTGAACGATGATGCGATTGCCATCTGGAATCGGGTGTTCAGCTGGGCATAGTCGCCCACATCCTCACTCTGCTTCCACTCCTCGTAGGTGGCTTTCGTGATGGCATCCGTGGAGAGGTTGCGCACACCCGGCTTATATCCGTCGGCATCCGTCCAGGTGCCCGCATCTACAAACTTGCCTGTGGCATAGTTGAAGCGCAGCAGGTGGAACGCTTCGTCACCGTCGCGCAACCAGTATTTCGTGGTCTGCATCTCGTCGAGCAGTTGCGTATCGGCATCCGTGGCCCCCACAGCCGTGGCACGGTCATATACGTTGGCATAATGCGTGTCAAACGCGGCACGGTCGCCACGGAAATACTGCATACGCACATCATGGGCATAGATGAAGTTGCAGTAGCGGCGGAACAGGGCATCGTTCTTTGCCACAGGTGTTTCGTCAGCATTCGTCTTGCCCAATGAGTACTCAAACGACTTGATGCCGTTATACACCCACGACTCATCATCCACGCTATACGTCACATCCTCGTCGGCAGGTACGCGGAAGTCGCACAGCGGAAGGTTGTTGTTCAGGCCCTCGAAGGCAAACATCTTGCTCTTGTCATATCCCCACGTAGCCTTGTCGCACTTGCCCGATCCGAATGTGCCGAAGCCGACAAACACCGGCTCCTTCTCGCCTTCGGGCTGATTGAAGAAGTAATAACAGTCCTCGTACACGGCAAAACGCGCCTCGGGGTTCGCCGCAAACCAGCCGGGCAGTTCATCCTTGCACACGGCCTTCATCACGTCGTTGTAGAGGCGTGTGGCACCCATCTTGTGCGACTGCATCGGCGAGGCATAGTTGATTTTGTTGACGAGTTTCGTGGCTTTCGGACCACCGACGACAGGCGTGTAGAACTGTCCGTGATACATGCCGTTGCCGTCAATCCATCCATCCACCACCTCGATCTCCAGCTTCTCCTTCTGTGCCTCAGAGAGCGTAGCCACGTCGGCACCCTGTATCTGCTCGCCGTTGAGATAGAGAGGGAAAGAGGCTGCTGCCGTCTCGGTGAAGTCCGACTTCTCGGGCTTCCATCCAAATTCGGGATGAAGCGTAAGGAAGGGAACGCGGATGCGGTACGTCACCTTGTCGCACTTCGTCTGCTCGTTGTTCCACCAATACGTGTTGGCCGTGCTTCCCTGAGCAGTATTCATCAGACACTTCTTGCCGCCGAGTGCGCCAGCCACATAAGCCAGATAAGCAGCCTTGCCTATTGTGCCCGACAGTTCGGGCACGTAGTTGCCGCTGTTGTCGTAGTAGTCGATGTTCCAATAGCAGGCATAGCCCACCTTCTTGTCCTGGTTCATCTTGTAGTTGTCCGTGCCCACAAGGGTCAGGCATCGCTTGTTTTTCGCCTTCACCTTGCGATAAGAGACGCGCCCATTGCCATCCAGTATATCGTTGCGCTGGCGGATGGCGTTCTTTGTTTCGGCATCGGGGCGTGTGGCTGTGAAGTTCTGAAGCACGTTCTGTGCCGACAGCGTAACGCCACGATAGCAGCGGATGGTGTATATGTCGAGGTCGCACGACGGATGGCCCAGGCGGATGCCGCCGTGTCCCTCACCCTGAATCCATACGCCGTTGGTATCGACACTATACTGCACGGCACGCTGCGGCTTGCCGTTGACATACACCTTCACGGTGGGTCGGTTGGAAGGAGTCTTGTTCGGTGTCTGCCACTTGAACTCGTCACTGCCCTTGGCCACGAGAGCCGGAGTGAGCGTCACCACAAGATGCACGCGCTTGTCTTCCTCGAATCCGAAGTCCTGGTCATCCTCGTTCTGCTTTTCCTGCGCCCATACAGCACCCGTAAGCGGCTTGATGATGATGCCCAGTTTTTCAAGCGTACTCTCAATGGTTTGCGACACGCTTATCACAGGATCGTCTTCGGCGGTAATGTTGCGCACGGCAAACTCCATCTCAAGCGACATCGCCGACGGATTGGTCTTGAACGCCTCGAACGGTTCGTAACCGATGACAATCGTTCGTCCGCTCGGGATGCGGAGCACCTTCACGCCATCATCGTCCTGCACCCAGGCATCGCCCGTACCCGAAAAGCCGTTCCACACAGAAGGCACTTCTTCCTGCGTCTGCTTGTTGACGATGGTCTGAAAGTGTGTCTCGGTATTGTTGCGCACCTTGGGATCAAGATAGAAGTGGGCACCTGCCACGGGCGAATAGTCGTTCTTGTTATCCACGGTGAACACCACAAATCGGTTTCCCTGGCTCTCACGCAGGAAGTTCACCACCTCGTCGCCGTTGTATCGGAACACACGCAAATAGGCCTGATAAGAGGCAGGGCTCTCGCCAGAGGATGAGTTCTCAATCTCGATGGTGGTATCGATTGGGTAGCGCTCGCCCACCAGGGCTTTCTGCTCCGACACATAGTATGAAGCCGTGTAGTCCAGGTCGCCGTCGCCGGCATTGGTGATGCGGATGCTCACGGGCAGCGGGTCGGTGGCAGGCAGAGTGGGCGTGTCTGCGCTCTTCGGCACCCATACGGCAAAGTTGGAGATGACCGTGCGCACATAGTTCTCCACCACACTCTGCACGCCCTGAAGCATGAGGTAGGGCTGTACCAGTTGTGCAGGAGAGGCAGTGGCTGCATTCACCACCATGAAGCGGTTGACCTGCACTTCCGACGACAATTCGCCGCCCATGCCGTCATCGCACGTCACCCATGCCGTGACGGTATGCACGCCGTGCGACAACAGTCCGTAAGCCGAAATCTCCTGCTGTGTCCACGAGTAAGGATTGGCTTCAGGACGCTGCTCGTCGGCCAGGAAAGTCTTCGGTTCCATCGTCCATGTACCCGTGGCACCCGTCATGGTGACATGCAGCTTCTTGTCAACGGCTCCCATCACGGAGAATGAGAAGGGGAATCCACCGTCAGAGGCCAGGATGCGCTTCGACCAGTCGGTGAGATTCTTGACGGTGAGGTTTACGGCATTGATGGAGTAGATGAGGTCGCCGAAGAACTCACGCTTCACACCGTTCTCGTCTTCATAGTAGGAAGTCACTCTGATGCGCACGTCCTGTCGGCCCTCTGTCAGATACTTGCCTATCTCTACGCTCACGGGGTAGGAAGCCGCACTCCCTGCATCGTAATTCTCGTCCTGTGACACGATGTTTGCCTGGGTGTAGCGGTTCTGCCATGTGTCAGACCCCTCCTTCTTGATGTCGATGCGCAGTGTGCCTGGCACGTCACGATAATTTACGCGGTCGCCCAGTTGGGTAATCTTCAGTGCCATGTAGCGCACGTTGGCTGTCAGCGTGTCACCCTCTTTGATGTTACGGTCGCCGTTCAGGTCGGATGCCAGTCGTATGGCATAACTGTCGCTCTCCACCATCTGATTGAACGACACCACACCGTCAGCATCAGGTTCGTAGGTGATATTGTTGAACTTGACGGACTTGACACTCTTCTTGGCATCAGCCTGCAGCTCCTGGATTGGGGTGACTATCTGCTTCACAAATTCGTCGGCAGACAGGCACTCGTTCTGCGGCACACCCGAGGACTCTATCTCCTCGCGTGCCTCCTCATTGTCCTTCTTGCGCAGAAGGTCGTTGATGTCTGTAAATTTCTTTGCCATATTATCTGATAATGGTTGTTAAGCAAAACGGAAAGGAAATCTCATTGGGAACTTGGGCAGGGTGAGTTTGCCGCTGCTCTCAAATTCACCTATCAGCTGGGTGCGCAGATATATGCGCCAGCACTTCAGCTTGGCCTTGTCGGTCTCGTCACGCGCTACATAATAGGTCTGGAACTTCTTGGGCGAAGTGGCGCGGTACTCGTCCATGGTGATGAGCACACCCGCCAGCCCTTCCACCTGCAGTCCCAGTGCCGTGAGGGCAGACTGCTGGTTGGCCAGCGTGCGTGACAGTTCCTCGTCGGCAGTGGTGCGGGTGTCGGTCTCAGTCTGCAGTTGTTGCTTGAGCGTCAGAGTGTCCGCTTTCAGTTGTTCGGTGGCGGTGCGCAGGAGGTCGTCGGCCGCTATGCGCTCGGCACGCTCCGTGGTCAGGTCGTTGTCGGGGCTGCGCTCCACGTCGTTGAGCCAAAACTGGTTGCACCGCCATATCTGACTGGTCTCGCGGATCATGATTTCGGCGTAGTAGGAGATGTCGGGCTCTCCCGTCTGCAGAGCGGCATCCTGGGCAAAGGATCCTTGCCTGTAGGTGGTGTTCCTGGGGTCGGCACCCACCTTGAACTTCAATGCCTCGGCAAGCGTATTGAAGATGAAATGTTCCTTCTCTATCATCGCTGTAATTATGTTTTCTGAGGATAAAGATACGGAAGGACAGGCAGGCGGCAGGGACAAAGAAAATGCCCCGAAGGCCTTGGGTGCAAGGTCTTCGGGGCGGCGTGTATCATGGTATATAGAAATTAGCTCACACCACAAACGGACTTCCGTCTATGTCGAGCTCGGCTGAGAATGAAACTGAATAGAACTTGTGCTGCGTGTCGTCGCGGAAGGTTATCTCCTCGTCGATGGTGATGCGGCAGGGCACATAGGCGCTGCCCACAAGCATCCACACGTGTTCGCTCTTCAGAAACTCATGCAGATACCAGTACAGCCAGGCCTCGGTGAGCGGGTCGGTGGTGAACAGCCACGTCTCGCGGTCGCCCGTCTTGGTCACTGTGCCGCGTGAGAACTTGTTGAAGGTCTCCTGCCGCGCCACGGTGTAGGAGGTGGTGGTGAGTGCCATCTTCTGACTGTATGCCCTGGGTACGCTCACGCTCTCGAGCACTCCGAATGAGTTGATGAAGCGGAACACCGTGCGGTGGGCACCTGCGGCCTGCGGCAGGGCAAATATCTGCTGCCCGCCTGTCTCCTGCATGCCCGCCTGGCTTATCACCGTCTCCTTCGACTCGGGGGCGGTGAGCGATGCGCTTTCGGGCAACGTCTGCTGCTTGTCGTAGGACAGGGGATAGACCAGCGTTTCGCCCACATAGGCCAGGTGGGGCGAGGTGGTGGGTTTGCGTGACAGCCGCGTCACGCCCAGACTGCCGCCCGACAGTATGCGCTCCATGTCGGAAAACCCGCCGAAGATGGCACGCATGTACTGCCCCTCGGTCGGGAACACCACTGCAGGGCCGCGCTGCACCTCGCCGCCGGTCATATATTCGTCATAAGCCTTCACGCTGAAGCGTACCACGGGGTACTGCGTCGGGCTGGAGGTGTATTCATAGGAAGAGGCGAAGATGCGCAGTGCCGGCGACACATCCACGCGCACCACGGCATCGGCGCTCTCCTGCTCTACGGGTGCATGCCGCTTGATGACCTCCATGTTGCTGTCCGAGGTGCCGCACGTGACCTCCAGCATGATGCGGTGGAACGATGGGGTGGAGGGCAGCACCATGGGCTTGATGTCGAATGTGATGGGGTTGCCGCAGAACACGGACCCCGATGTAAGGGTTATAGAAGTTGCCATATACGTATGTGTGTGTAGTATAAATAATGATTAGATGGAATAGACCTCCATCTCCAGTTTGCCCACTCCCGTCTCGGCAGACACCTCCACCTTGACATTATCCACCAGGCACTTGCGCCCGTTTATCATCCACCACTCCTGCCAGTGTTCCTGTATGTCGGCTATCTGTGCCACGGGAGCCAGGCACTCCACATAGTACTTCTTGCGGTGGAGCAGGAAGTGGATATAGTCGATGAGCATGGCATCCACATACCCACGGTTCTTGACCTCGGGTGTGCCAGAGATGAGCGGGGCATCGGCCCAGTCGGGCTGCACCCATGCACGCGGCTTGAGCGAGAAGCGCTCGCCAGAGCCCTGTCCTTCATCGGGGTCGTGGTAGTCATACCCGTTGCCGTAGCAGTCGATGGAGTCGGCCGACAGGGCATACTTGCCTGCCGTGGTGCGCCACTTGGAGTTGCCGAAGCCGTCGTAATTGGGGGCATAAGGCTCATGGGTGGAATCCACTCCTCCACCGCGCATGATGGCTACCGAGAGTCCCCAGTCGTGGCTCTGCAGGGGCGAGTTGCCGTCGTCGGTCTTGGTGGTGTCGTAGCTCTCACGCAGGGAGAGCGTCTCGGTGACGTAGAAGTCGGCCACCTGCGATGAGAGGGTGTTCTTGATATACTGCTTCACGAACTCATGCTCCATGTCCTCGTCCACGAATGCCGCCAGCACGTTCTGAGCATACGTCCCGTTGACCTCCGTGGCCACATACCCCTCGATGTCCTGCCCCTCTACGGGCTGCACGGGCGCATCGGTAAAGCACACGGGGACGTTGCTGGCGTCGAACGCCTTGCGGTAGTTGACATCCACGAAGCCCACGGGCGCGAAATCGCTGATGAACTCCTGCACGTAGTCCTCGTTCTCGTCGGAGCAGTCGCCTATCTCCACGCCCTTGTAGGCCGCCACCTCAAACAGGCGCGGCTCCATGTTGCTGGCATCGGTAAACTCAGAGTTAATCTTCGCGCGGTACTTGTTGCCCGTCTGCAGGTCGATGAAGAGTTTCTGCTGCCCGCTGTTCACCTGCCGTATGATCTCGCGGTAGGTGAGGCTTGTCACCACGTTGTCCTTCTTGTAGTCGATATAGTCATAGTTGGTGTCATAGTCCTTCACGCCCTCGGTCACGTTGCGCTTCTGCTCCTTGCGGTCGCTCTCGGCAGAGTAGCCCACGCGCACACCGGTCAGCTTCTCGGTCACGGGCACCATGCTGAGCACCTGTGCATGGAAGGTGCGGGGCTGTGCCGCCTGCTTGCGGAACACGTCGCGTATGAGGTAGGCGGTCACGTGCTTGCGGTCAAAGTCATAGTGGAACTTGATTCCAAATTGCTGTTCCAGCGAATCTATCACCGATGATACCGACTCTGCGGGGAAGTTCTTCTCATTGGCATACATGTTCACCACGCTGGCACTCATCTGCGCTCCTGTGATGCGGGAGTGGGTGGTAATGCTGGCCACACCGCGCTCGCCCACTTTGACTGTATCCGTGGCATCTATCACGCCGCCCGAGGACACTATCTGCTTGAAGGCGGGGTTGGGGAAGCGGTGGTCGATCACCATCTGCGAGCGCAGGAACACCTTCTGGTACGTGATCTCCTGCACCGACTTGTCGCGCGGGTTCTCCAGCGAAAGCGTCCCGCCGCAGCCGCGTGAGTCGAGCCACTGGTTCACCTCGTCAAACAACTTCTTGGCCTCCTTGTCCGACTTGGCCTGCTTCTGGAAGTAGCCCAGCTTGATGTCGCCCTCCTGCTTCAGTCCCTGCTGCACCTCCTCGTCGTCCTTTTTGTATAGGGACCCCACGTGGAGCGGACTGGTGTCGTAGGCGCACTTGGTGGTGAAGAAGCACAGGCGGTTGAAGTCCTCTATGGCCGTGAGCGCCGAGTTGTCGAAGCTCAGCCCCAGGTGCTCAAACAGACAGTCGAGAAAGAAGAGCACATAGAAGCAGATGCCCGACTGCGGGCGGTCGGCCTCCAGTGTCCAGATGGGACCGCAGTCCTCCCACACGTTGCTCTCGTTGTACTCCGCCTTCGACGAAGAGGTCTTGCCGTCGGTATCCAGGGCGTAGTGGGCGTAGCAGACGCGGGCGTTGCAGAAGGGCGCATTAGGGTAAGGCACACTCACGTTGATGTACGACTGCTCCACCACGGGCATCTTGAGCTTCACCTTGCCCGGGTACGAGCGCTCCGTCTCGAGTTCGGCCACATGCGTCTGGGCATCCTCCTTGCACTTGCCGGGGAAGGAGAAGCCAAGCGCCTGCGGATGGAAGGTGCCCGAGGTGCGGTACGAGCCCACCGAGGCATGCTTCTTGTTGCCCTTCTTGCCGTTGTACTTGATGGTCACGCTGGTGGCGTACTGCACCTGCACGTTCACCTCGTCTATCTTCTCGCCTATGAGCAGGCTGGGTCGGTAGTGTGCGGGTATGGGCACCTCGTTGCACTTCAGGTCGCTGATGAGGTCGGAGAATGAGCGCGTGCTGGCATCTATGCTCACCGACACCTTGCCGTCGGTGCGCTCGTCCTCCTGCACCACGGCGGGACCGCTGGCAAAGGGCATGCCCTCGATGTATATCTGCATGGGTGTGCGCTCCAGGTCGATGGGACGCATGTCTGCCGCCACGTCATCCACGTCCTTGAGCACGTGGCGGTTGCCCTCCACGGGCAGTTCCACGGGGTACGAGAAGAGGTCGCTATCATGGAAGAGCGGATTGTTCATCTCCACACTGATGGAGAAGTCCTGCGGCAGGGTCATCGGCTTGCCGCCTGCCAGGATGGCTATATGGCTGTTCATGGTGTGTCAAGTATGGTCAGTTTAACATCTTGTGAGGATATGGTGATGCGGGAGTGCGGACTGTGGCGGAACACCTGTGTGCTGCCCTCGGCCACCAGACTCTCGCACGAGAACACGTGTACCGCACCGCCTGCCGCCCTGCACACGGTGCTTCCGTGCAGGAACGCACGGCAGGTGCCTGTGCAGCGGAGCGAGGAATAGTCGCGGGCTTCCACCATCCCGCTCTCGGCACTGCAGTAGGTGCGGTCACGCAGCACTATCTGTGCCTGGCTGGCGCTGGTGTTATATACCTGCGAGTGCCCATGTGCCACCACACAGGCCGTGTCTGTCACATAGGCCTGTGCCAGGGCGAATATCTCCACCGGCTCTGCTGCCGTGCCGCCGGTGACTATCACCAGCACGTTGGGCTTGATGCGCTGCGGGCATTCGTTGAGGTAGATGCCTGCCGCATTCATCTCCTCGCGTATGTCGGGGTATAGGGTGGGCAGGTGGTGCGTGAGGGTCTGGGCGAACTTGCCTGTCACCACATCGTCCCAGTTGGCCCGCCACACGGCCATCATCTGGCTCACGTTCTGTGCCGCGAGCATCTGCCTGTAGCCCTCGGCACATGCCTGGCGCTCATGGCAGGCTCGGGTGCAGATGTCCTTCAGGCGCTGGAAAGGCGTTGTCTCCTTCATGTGTGTTTCTGTGTTTTGTCTTCCGATGCAAAAATAGGCAAAAGGCGGCATGCAGGCGGGACAGCCCCATCCGTGCGCACAGAGAAAGAGAAAAGTCCGCACCGGCCTCTCTTCGGCCAATGCGGACTCTTTTCTTGTCGGCAAGCGGTGTGTCCCTTGTCGGCAAGCGGTGTGCGGTGCCTGTCTATGCCAGGAACGATGCTGCCGTGTCTTCCTCCAGCGACAGGTAGTGGTGGGTCATATAATCCCAGATTTTCGTGCAGTCGCCGTCCTTCTGCCAGTCATCGTCGTGGAAGTAGAAGGCATAGGCTGCCTTGATGATTTCGTCCTCGTCCATGAAGCGGCACAGGTCGGCATACATGGCATTGAAGGCAACGAACTTGTCCCACATGTTCACCCGTGCATGGAAGTGCATGCCTGTGGTCAGACGTTCCAGTTCGTCCGTTGTCCAGCGTGCTCCGTAGCCCGCTGCCTCACCGTCCTCGTTGTCGGCGCTCCACTCCAGGTCGTCCACGTCGCAGTGTGCCATCTGCTCGCTGTAGTGCTTGCCGAAGTAGGCTGCGTGCTGGTTGCGTATGATGGTCTGGTAGATGCCTTCATGCTTCTGCTTCAAGCCGCACAGGTCCTGTGACAGCCGTTCGGCTGCCTCCTGCATGTTCTTCTCTGTGGCCTTCCCTTCCTTGCGGGCGGCGCTGATGATGTCCTGATAAGTCATTTTTGCGGAGATTTTTTTGCGTGTATGTTCAACAATTGGGGCAGATGCCCCTGAAATGCGGTATGAGCGGCAGGGCTATGGGCGGCACCTGCGGGAGTGCGGGGCCGGAGGCGGGTTGCCGCAGTGGCTCCTTCTCCTCATTTTTCTTCTTCTTCTGTTCCTTTTCCATAGATGTGTGTGAAGATGCGTTGCAAGTATATCAATAGCAGTGACAGCCAGTGCGAGGCATAGGCTGCCAGCACCGCCAGAGCCACCGCCGCTACGGGATCGCAGCGGCGGTAGGCCAGGGCGGCCAGCACGCACCACAGCACCGTGCACTGCATGCACGAGGCTATGCGTGCCAGCACTCCTGCCACGGCCTGTGCCAGCCCCAGGTGCTGTATGAGCATGGCCGCCACGGTGGCGGCGAGGGCTGTGACGAGGGCTGTGGGTGTCATCATGCGGCGATGGTGAGGGTGAGCGGGGTGTCCGACACGAAGGTGCGCGAGCAGTCACAGCAGGCGGTGCGGACGATGCCGTTGACCGATGCTCCTGCCGAGGGCGTGACCGAGGTGACGGGCGTGGCGCTGAACACGGGTATGGTGAAGTCCTGGCTGATGACCTGCGAGCGTGTGCAGCAGGTGCCGCAGCGGCAGGGCACGTAGCTCACCACTCCCTCCACGTGCATGGTGATGATATACTGTGAGGTGCCCACGGCGGTGATGCCGCGCACCGAGAACTTGGGCTCGAATACGGGCTTCTCGTCGGCACAGGCGGCGGTGCACAGCTGCTGCGTGATGTTCACATCGTAGTACGGTGCCGCCGTGGTGGCTCCCAGAGCCAGTGTGGCCGTGATGACGGCCGGGCGTGTAAGTCTGTTCATAATGTGTGTGTGTTCCTTTCTTCTACTGTTGTTCTTTTCCTCAACGTACCACCTGATAGCCCTGCTGCGGCGTGACGGGCAGGTTCTTCTCCAGCAGCGAGGCCAGTTCGTCGAGGTCTTCCTCCTCCAGCGTCACCGCCCCGTCGAGCAGCGACACCTGTCCGCGGTGCCGCATCTGCTCCACCACGTCGTGAGCCATCTGCGGTATGCCCTCGTCGGGCAGAGCCGACAGGTAGCGCGACAGCACGGGGGTGAGCATGGCATTGACCACGGGCTGCAATACCGGCTCTATGTCGGCCTGCAGCGAGTAGGACCCGCTCACCAGCCCCATGGAGCTCACGGTGGCCTGCAGCGACTGCAGCATGGGCAGGCGCATGAGCCTGCCTGCCGCTATCTGCGAGATGGCCGGTCGTGCCCACTCCGACACCACTGCGGCCAGTATCTGTGCATTGCTGTACTCCATATCGGTGTGCTGTGGGGCGGGTTACTGGTTGCAGCCGCAGCCGCAGCCTGTCTGGCACACGTTGGTGGAGGGGACAAAGAGCTTGGTCACTCCTGTGAGCGCTGCCACCTGCGACTTGAGCACGTCTATGTTGGCATTGGCAGCGGCGTTGTAGGCCATCTGCTGTGCGTTCACAGCCTGCTGTGCGTCCTTGTTGGCATCCACCTTGTCCTCCAGCCGGCGCAGCTTGGTGTCGAGATACTGTGTCACTTCCACCAGCTTCTTGTCGGTGTAGTTCTCGCTCTTCTGGATGGCAAGTTCGGTCTTCAGTGTCCCGTTCTCCTGCATCAGGTCGGCCTCGCCCTTGGTCACGAACCTGTTCTGTCCGCCGCCTGCGGTGGGTGCCTGCCCTGTGAGCATGGACACTCCGCCTCCCAGCAGACTGGTGGCGAGTCCTGCGATACCGAGTCCGAGGGCAGTGTTGCCCAGGTTCTTGCTGGCAACGTCGTAGTTGCCGTCTTGCGTTTTGATTTGCATGGTAGTGTATGATTTTATAGGTTTCGCCCGTCATTCGGACTTGGCACAAAGGTCGGGGTATATGGGCGGCGGTGCAAGCAGGATGCGTAAAGTGTGCTTATCCAAGGATTTCACATCAGAAAGGCTAATGGCAGGATAAGCCGCAGGAAAGTGCTACAGGGCATCGTCCATGGCCTCCACGTAGGGCACGGCCTCGTCGTGCACTATCTCGAGGAAGCGCTGTGCAGCCACCTTCATGGGCGTGTCCCTCATCCAGTGGGCGTTGCTGGTCATGCGGCAGTCGATGCCCTCCACGGGACGTGCCGTGAGCGAGGGGCGGTGCGATATGTACAGACGGGGCAGGAAGGTGATGCTGCGCGTGCGCTCCACCACCTCGAGGGCTTCGTCGGGGCTGCTCACCACACACTTCACGTTGAGCCGCGAGAGGTCGCAGTGGAGCAGTGCACGCAGGGTGTCAAACACGCGGTCGCCCACGTCGGGCATGATGACGCTGTGGTGCAGCAGCTCCTCCTGCGTGACCTTGGCCTTGCGTGCCAGAGGATGATTGTCGCGCATGATGGCACAGATGCGGAAGGGGATGCAGGGGCGCGACTCTATGCCCTCGTCGCGGTAGGCGGTGTTCATGGTGAAGGCGAGGTCTATCTTGTGTTCGCGCAGGGCCTGGTTGATGCGGCATGCCTTGGTGAACTCCGCATTGAGCCTCACCCGTGGGTAGCGCTCCATGAAGGTGACGGCGGCCTGGCGGATGTAGGGCGCTATGAAGTAGCCCACCCCTATGCGCAGTTCGCCCTGCAGACAGTTGTTCAGGGCCTGTATGCGCTCGCGGCACAGAGCCGTGAGGCGCAGTATCTCCTTGGCCAGGGGCAGCAGGGCCTCGCCGCTCTCGGTGAGCGTGACCGAGCGTGAGGTGCGTATGAGCAGGGGACAGCCCAGCTCTTGTTCCAGGGCTCTCAGGTGCTGGCTCACTGCCGACTGAGTGACAAAGCATCGCGTGGCGGCGATGCTGAACGACTGGGTTTCTGCCACGATGACGAATGATTTCAGGTGTCTTAGTTCCACGTTATTAAAAGTATTAAATGTATTAAACTTTATTCTACTTTTTGCATACTTCCTGCAGACCGAGAAAACGGACTGCGGTGTCGTACTGGACACAACGAATGCCCACTACCGACTATCCGAGTGAACTCGGAATCGCCGACTACTTTTCTGAGGATATTCAAAGCTCCGTTTTGGTCTGCATTGATTACCTTGCCAGTGGAAGAACAGAACAGGCCGCGCTTCACTCGTCTGCCAAGATACGTTTCGTGCTTACCTATTTTTTCAAGAGCCAGAGCATCACACTTACTTGTATAACTCTCCTCGTGCTTCACGAACTCAATTCCAATCATCTCACACTTGTAACGAAGATAGTCTGCCAGTCTCGCAAAAGGCATCTGAACAAACTTTTGGTTATTCTTCTTGCCCATGTCGGCATTCTGTTTCCAGCCGGCATTGTAGCCTACAACCAGCGTGCCTATCTTCTTCTGTACAAGTGTATCGACAATCTGACGGCTCACCTTGTGGAATGCATCCTCAATATAGCGGTCTCGCTTGTCGTACATTCGCCTGATTCTTCTTGTCGTTTGCTTCATGCCTTGCATATCCTTGATGGACTGCAAGCGAGAAAGAGTTTTGTTGAAGTGATTATTGTAAGATTTGAGATACTTGCCGCTCCATATAGAGCAGCCTTCAGATGTTACCATCGTGGCGAGGTTATCAAGCCCAAGGTCAATGGCGGCATATTTTGTCTTATCAGTTTCAACTTGCTTAAATTCTTTGTCATAGATAATCTCTACCTTGATATTTCGGTTGTTCGGTATGAGCCGCACTTGACTGAAAGACTTGATGCTGTCGCCATACTTTTCCCATTGCGGAATCTGTACGTACAGGTTTTTCGCAAGACGTATCACTCCCTCCTTGATAGAGCATACCTGATTGGTGTAATACAAGTTAAACATACCTCCACGCTTACGATAATGTGGCATCTGAGGCATTGCCTTGTACTTATCCTTATGCACCTTCCAGTCCTTAATGCTCTTGCAATACGACTTTATGTTCTTGTCGAGCACGCGGAGTATCTGCTGAGAGCAATGCGACTTCAAAAGCCTATAGTTGCACTGTCCTTCAAGGTTAAGAATCTGCTTCATGAGTTTATCCATATCGTTGTACCACAACCATGTACCATCAGCATCAAGACGCTGACGGAAAACATACAAAGCCTGGTTGTACAGGTTGTTGGAAATCCTAAACAGATTGTCCAACTGCTCTGTGTGCTGTATGTAAAACTTATAGACTAATCTCATTTTTCAAATCTTCTCTAATCAATTCCAGCTTCTTTTTCTTCCTGTGTGAATACATCCGCATTGAGAAGCAATGAAGCATGGAAATTGTTTCCTCGAAAATTTCAGTCTCGTCCGCCTTTTCCTCCGTATCATTGATGACTACTATCTCGCATCCGAACTCACTGAACAATCGTTTGAACACATCAAACGAAACGTGGGAGAGCCTATCTTTGTACGTTATGTATAGCTTACCGACCTTGAAGTTTAGTATCTCATCAAGTAAAACCTTGAACTGCTTTCGGTCGAAATTCAGTCCGCTTGCCACATCCTTGTAAGACTTGCCAACCTTAATGCCATTCTTGTTGCAGTAGTCAATCAGCGTCTTCTCCTGATTGTCAAGGTCAGTTTTCTGATTTGCCGTGGAAACTCTTGCATATACGACATTCATTCTTTCGGAAGCAAGACCGGCCTTGCGATACACATCATCGTCGTTGTAGTCATACGTACCATTAGGCAGTGAGACAACTCGTATCTCTTTCCTTTTTACATATTGCACCAATGTTTGGCGTGAAACATGTAATATCTTTAACACCTTTGCACTTTTCATAATGCAAAGGTATAAAGGAACATTGAAATAGCAAAATGCACCTACATATTTTTAATAGTTTCATAATAGATAGTATTTTACGACATATTACCCATGCAAAATTACAGACTTGCAGCGAGCCGCCGAAGGGGCGGTGTATTAGAATCGCTCATTTCAGCATAAGAAAAGCCCGCATCGGCCTCTCTCAGGTCAATGCGGGCTCGTTCTTCGCAGGCAAGCGGTGCGACAAACGCCGCTGCCTCCAGGAACTAATATATATATATGCCTAAAGTTATGTTCTCTCTTATCCGTCCAGTCCTCCGTCAGTGCCGCCGGGCTTCTGCTCGGTGCCTGTGCCGGGAGCGGCAGGCTCATCGCCCTCTTCGTCCTTGATCCACGATGTCTGGGCAGATGCCACGGCAGCGTGAACCTCCTGGCTGGGGTAGAAGGCCACACCAATCTTGTGCTCCACGGTCTTCTGCTCCTCGGCGGTCTCTGTCCATGCGCCCGAACAGGTGAAGCCGATGTTGCCGATGCCCTTCAGTTCCACGGTTTTTCCACTGACGAGGGCTTCCTTGATGGCATCGAGGATGAGCGTGAAGGTAAGCTGCATCTCGCCCTTGTGCATGGTTGTGTTGTTACTTGCAGACACAATCAGAGATTCCATGTCTGCCTTACCGTTCGACTTTACGGTGGTGCGGAAGCCCTGCTTCTTGGTAGAAGGGTTATAGGCTTTCGTCTTACTCAATTTCAATGACATTGCCATAATGAAAATGTTTTAGTCCTAACTTTGCATCTACCTGAAACCAGACAGAAGTATCTGTTCATACCAAACAGAAGTATCTGTTAGAGGTAAACAGAAGTATCTGTTCGTGCCAAACAGAAGTATCTGTTTGTTTCTTCGTATGCCCATGAACAAAGATAGAGACAAACGGAAATAGAGAACGGACAGTGCCGGTGACGATGGTCAGTACCATTCATATACTATATGCGGTGTGGTGTTGCCCAGTCCGTCGCGAGGGTCGGAAATGCCGTGCCCGGCCTTCGATGTCACGGCATTGGCTATCTGCTTGCGCGGTCGTCCCTTTATGCGTCCTTTGCCGTCACGTACCCATCCAATGTAATACTTGTCAGTCATACTCTATCAATACTGCGGGTGCTTTGATTTTTGAACTTGTACCATGAATGATATTACCTGCTCCCTCCTTGTGGTAATGCGTTAGAATGGCAGCGCATACTTGGTGGGGGGGGGTGAATTTAAGATTTGCTGTCTAAACATACTCTATCAATACCATGGTGTGCTGTCCGTGCTCGTCGTAGAGTCCTGCCCATCCATCGTAGCGGGCGGACAATGCCGTAGAATACCCCCCCCCACGTGGGCAGAGCTGGGACGCGCGTTGCACGAAAGGGATTATATTCGTTTCCATTTCCTTCCAACCGATATTGTGATGCCTTTTTCTTCAAGTTCTTGCATCGCGCCTGAAAGGTCGAAAAAGTCGGGTGGCAAAGACACTGCTATACCATCCCATTCTTCCTTTGAAATAAATCTAACTACCATATCAATAATTATTTATACGTTATCAATACCATGTTGTCTTTGCCTACTGAGGTGAGGGTGTTGGTTGTACCCCCGCCCACGTTTATCTCCATTCGCTGACAGAAGCGTCCGTTGGAGGGATGCTTGCGGTCGGACGGATTGTCGGGGTCACGGCCTCGGAAGGCTGCTATGCGAAAGTGTAGCATAGGAGGTTGTCTTTTGTTACTGTTGTTATCGAATTACTCCACGGCCATGAGCTGGGGCGGTGATACTTGTCACCGTATTTACACCCTCCGCAGTCGCCATGTTCACGGCGGAAGGCTTTGGCTTCCTCGGTGCGGTAATGGACGAGGACAGAACGGTCAATCATACTCTATCAATATTTTCGGTTTATCCACGTCGTGACCCTTACCCCCCGGGCTATGCACAAGGCTATGCCATGTGGCGACACGATGATGCCGTTCTGCGAGGGGCTGTAGGAGCCGATGATAATGGGGCGAGGTTTGTTCATAATTCTACTGCTACATAATAGTGGTTACGGCTGCTCACTCCTGCCTGGATGGTGTAAATGATACCACCCCCGAATTGCTTGTTGTAGGTGTCTATCCATACGGCATGAGAGGGACGGAAACCACGTTGATACATTATCTCTAAGCGAACGTTCTTTTTAAGCATATTCTATTCAAACTCATACAATACTGCTGTCATTGGATAGTGGGCGAGCGTGAGGATGTTGGTCGGTCCGATAGCCTCGTAGCGTGTGGTTATGGTTGCAGCACAACATCCATCAGTCACATTCACCATCTGTTTACTACCCCCCCCCATTTAGACGGAAGGAGGGCGCGACGTGGGTCAGCTTACACTCCATCCTTTTTCCTCTCCATATTCTCCTTAAACAATTCCTCAAAACCTTCGCAGGGGAATGTATGGCATTCATTAAAACTTGCGAAGTCACTGTTCAATACATCTCGCTCGTTCTCGATACAATCGCGCAGCTCGTCAAAATCCCTCTCCCATCCGTTGAGAGCGTTCATCCGCAGCGTGAGCCACGTCTTGAGGAACATTGCCGCCTCGTGTGTCGGTGGCAGATCGAACTGGATGAATAGGGCGTTGTCAGAGTCGTTGGCCTTGAGAAACTTGCTCACGGCATCGTCCTTGAGGAAATAGCGGTCGGACACTTCCTCTTCGAGCACGTCTTCCAGTCGGGTAAGCAGCTCGAAAGGTTCTGGGAACTGATAGTCGAAGGCTACATCTCGGCGCATGGAAATGCAGAACACACGGTCGCGGTTCTGCGGCACACCGTAGTTCTTGGCGTTGAGTCGCGCCCAACGGCTCACATAGCCGAGCGACGAGAGCTTGTCGAGCCACTTCTGGAAGTCGGGAATGAACTTCTGGCTTACCAGTGCCGCCACGTTCTCCTGCAAGAGATACTTCGGGCGAAGCACCTCCACGGCATCCGCCACTCGCCAAAGCAGTGCGCTTCGGGTGTCGCTGCCCTCCTGCAAGCCCATCTGCTTGCCAGCCTGACTGATGTCCTGGCAGGGCGAGGAATAGGTGAAGAGGTCCACTTCGCGGCCTTCGAGCGAGCTTTTCACCTCGTGCCAGTCAATCTTGGTGATGTCGCCCAGGGCGCAGTCGGCAAACTGAGGAAAGACAAGGTTGTGCATCTGACAGGCGTATTTGTCGATGTCGCTCCATCCCTTGCACGTCCATCGGAAGTCGGGATGCCACTCCCGTAGCACGTCGGCTGCCATGAGCTGCGAGTCGTAGCCGGAGAACGTGGTGAGGAATAAACGCCTGTATGCTGCCATGATGCTGCTCGTCGGTGACGAGTATGCGAGTGGAGTCTTTCCAATGCTGATGTTGTATCATAGTTGTCGTGAGCCGATCTTCAAACCCAAAAGAACCTGTCGGCAGATTACGCCGCAGCCTTCAATGACATCCAAGCACGAGTCACATTCCAGACAGGACGTAGAGCCCACAGCGGGGTGTCCTGGTCTATAGACGCAGGATGTTCCTCTGTCCATGTAGATTTTCTTGTCCTTCACAAAGGAATGGATTGCTTTTATAAACCTGTTCTTTTGCACGTTCTCATGTGCCAACTTGTCGCAACATTCGCGCATCTGCAGCATCTCGCCCAGCGTCTGCCCTGACGGGGCTTCGTCCTTGCACTTCTCCATTCCACGCAACTGGCGTGCCACGTCGTAGTAGTCGTCCATGAGCTGATGCACACGCTGCTCCAGCTTCATGTTCTCTGCCTTCAGGTCGGCGATGATGTAGGCAAGTACCTCCATGCTGTTGTTTTTAGGTAGGTTTACATACTCGCACACTGCAAGCTCTCTTTCCATATACTTGCGCTGCTCGTCGGTGGCAGGGATGTAGGCTTCGGCTGTGCGTGTGCCTACGCGATAGGGTGGAGGTACAGTCTGAAATATCTTGTGCATGTCGGTGTATGCCGAATACTTCACCACTCCGTCTTCATCTACACGCGCCACCTTCACCAACAGCTTTCGCTCTTTGTCGTGAAGGATGTCGCCAGGCTTGATTTCTTCTGTGTTCATTTGCTCTTTGTATTTGTTATTTTACTTGTGTCTCTGTCAAGAGATATTCGCAAGAGCCCAGTACGTTCTCCTTGCCCTTCTCAATCTTCCAGTCGAACCCTGCAGCTTGCAAACTCTGCACGAAGTCGTTGTAGTCTCTCTCTGTGAGGTATGGAGAGATGTTTTCATCCTCAAAGACGACTATGTTAGGGTTGATGTCGAAGTCAATGCGCAGCGACTTGCCACCAAGAAACTTGCATGACTGGGACGTGTCGCGAGGGTCGGTGACGTGCAGGTTACAGCTGTTCTTCCCGTTTATCCAAAGGTAGGCATAACAATAGAGCCTTTCTGCTTTGGCATCGTATCGCTTGGCGCATACGATGAAGGTTTCAGAGTTGCGAAGCGACGAGATTTCGTAAAAACGTCCGTCTTCAATGTGGTTGAGCATATATTCGCGACACTCTTTCGTGGTGAGGAGTACAGGCATGTCGTCAGAGACTGTCTCTCGCTGACTTTTCTTTGCAAGATATTCCTTGCGCATTATCTGCACACGCTGGACAACAAAGGCGAGGAAAAACGTCCAGCCGAAGACGGCGCCAAGGAAGAACGCCCAGCCTAAAAAAGTAGATATAAATGTGTTCATTGTTCTCTGTGATTTCTGTTTGTATGTTTACAAATGCAATATCGTCATTAGTTCCACAGCCTTTTTCTCGTCGGAAAATCCTTTGATGTTTACCCATTTGCCGAATGGAAAGTAATCGACATATTTCTGAACCATATAAACGGTCACTGGGATGCAACCATCATAGGCCTCCATTGGAATAACTCTTAGTTTCATATCTCATTCTCTGTTTTTCCTCCAGTTCCACATTCTCAGTGCCTGTGCGATGCGGTGGTTCCTGACGGCGCGGCAGGGCTTGAAGGAGATGACGGGATGCCCTGCATTGTACCACTCCATCCACCGCAGATGCCAGTAGCGCACCGTGTGCCGACGCCCGTCAGGACCGCCACATACAGCAGGCCTCTGGCGCATGATCTTCTTTGCCAGACGGGACTTCATCTTTGGTTCTCCTCTTCTTCAGTAAGTATGCCGAAGGGTGAGCCATCGGCAAAGGTGTAGTCTCTCATTGTTTCATTGAAAGGCCAACAATCATTGCCACTTATCGCAATACACTTCATGTCTCCACCAGAACCTACCACCGTGACCATAGCATAATGGCCGTCTTCCTTGTCCTTAATCCAACCAAACGGCTGATGCTTCTGCATTTCCTGCCAACACTCTTCGGCGTTGACGAATGGACGATACTCAGGTTGGGGTTTGATACGATAACGACAGGACTGTGACCATCTCGGGTCTGCAATATCTTCCCATTTCCCTTTCAAGGTGTTGAAAAACTGTATCTGCTTACCGTCAACATAAGCCTGCATTACGGCTGTGCGATACAGCGCTTCTGCTATCAGCTCTTTTGTTTTTTCTGTTCTCATAATCTCTATAAATCCGTTAATGTTGTTTGATTATCATCTCTTTCTTCGCTTCGCCTTGTGTAGTTCTTGCAGGTTGTGCTGCACAAGTGGCGTGATGGTGAAAGATGGAGACCCGTCTGGCATGATAAATCGGTATATCCACCTCACCTTTCCTTCAAGCAAATCATCTATATCCTGCATTACTTCGCGAAGAATCTCTGTCTGCGACTTATCGCCCACCCGGTGCTTATACAAATAACTGATGTATGCAGGATTGACTGTAACGATGTATTGTCTTCCTTTATGTATCTTCATTGTACTCTATATTTTCGTGAATACGTTATTACTCCAGCCCACCGCATCTCATCTTTCTTTTGTAATATTTCCAAGATGTCCGACAAACATGAAGCGGTCAGAGGTGGAGCAAAGGGATTGTCGATTACGGAGAAGCTCACTACGTCCGCACGTTTTTCCATATCTGCAAAAGCATCGTCGATGGTGTCGAAGCGACATTTGCAGACGTACTCGGTGGAAAGGTTTACAAAACACCATTTCTTTGTAGTGCGGTCCTGACAAAGCATTACGATGCAGTCGGGACGGTTGCGACGATTTATCTTTAGATACATAAGCTAATCTATTGATTCAAAATCATAAACGAATACATAAGGGTTGGATTCCCATGTGCCTTTGCCAGAGATATGGTCAATAAGGTCAGCATAAGCAGCTTTTCCATCTGGATGAAGATGCCAAGGACCATCACCTAAAATAGAATGGTCATATTCTAAACCACTGCATTTATAGTCATTAACTGGTGCAACACACCATAAAGTTTCACGCTGATCTGAAGGACATATACCTTCTGCCAAACAGTCTTCTTCGCTAATGTCCTGCAAACGTTCAATACGGATTTTGGTTATACGGATATGATGGGGCATATCTTCGGCACGAACAAACATTTTGTTATTCCAACCTATTTCCTTTTTGCGAGTCATACAGTTTACCCAATCTACTTGAGGCGTAATGTCGGCATACGATTGCGCAATAGCTACAGTCTCGTTCATCTGATAGCGCATCACTCTACGATTATCAATAAATCTTTTTCTCAAATCGGGATTGAGCATAAAACAATCATAAACAAGAAAGAGCGAAGCAGGGGAGTCGAGTTTTTTGATAATCTCAAGCATCTCCTTATGGGTGATAATTCGCCTTGTCTGCGTCTTTCACTTTGCAAGCACGGCATCAGTCAGTCCGTACTTGTCGTTGAACATAATCTTTTGCATACTCTATATTTTCGTTAATAAGCCATTGGATTTTTCACTTTTCGCTTTTCCCTTTTCACTTCGCCTTGCGAATCTTCTCCATCTCCTCGTTCTCCTTCGAGAGCCGCTCCAGATGCTCCAGTACGAGTGAGTACGACTGGTTGTTCACCTGGTCTTCGGTGAGCGAGGCGTATTTCTGCATGGTGGCGATGGTGGCGGTGTATATCTCCAGCGGGGTGGAGGGGCGCTGCTTGCTGTCGGTGGGCTGCACCTTGAACACATGCGGGAAGCGGCGGCTCAGCGTGTGCATCATGCCCGTCCACCAGAAGAGGACGGGTTGCCAGCGGTGGTCGGGGAACTGGCGGAAGTAGCCGGCATTGGCGCGGAACTGCCGCGTGTCGTAATGGAAATCCACGGTGCGCAGCGAGGTGTTGGGGTCGAGGTAGGGGATGCGGCGGTTGAAGATGGTGGCCAGGAACATGGAACGGGCCTCGTTTACGCTGTGGGTCTGCTGCTCCATCTGCACGGGTGTGAACGACCCCATCCGCTGCATGCGCACCAGGTTGTTGGAGAGCTGGGTGTATTGCCCCATGAGGTCGGAGGCAAAGCGATACTGCTGCCACGAGAACCCGTCCATGTCAGGTGCGGGACCCTGGAACTCGGTGCGCCTGCACAGCCAATGGCCGGGGAGGCGAAGGCGGAGCGTGGGGTATGGGAAGCGGGTGAGCTTGCTGCCGGAGTCGCGGTCCATCCAGTCGAGGATGCCGGCACCCGAGGATATGTATTCTACCGACTGGCGGTCCTTGGTGCTGGCCTTGGGCGAGAGCCAGTAGTTTATCTCCCACAGATAGAGCGGGAACGTGTCGCCGCCACCTCTGCGGTGGCCGAACCATCTGCGCCAGCCCTTGCCTGAAGGGGAGAGGCGGCACAGATAGTACTGCTCGCCTATGGGCAACGAGAGCGACGGCCCCTCTACCACCTCAAGCCCCGAGAGCACAAAGAAGCAGGCCAGCTTCACGTTGCGCATATCGAAGGGATGGTAGCGGTCGGCACGCTCTATCTGCTCCAGCAGGATGCGCGAGATGAGTTCCAGCTGCTCCGTGCTGCACTCGTTCCATGAGCGGGGCAGGCGAAGGTCTGTCTTGCGTATGGTATTCATGCCTTTATCTGTTCTTTTCATTCGCTTCTTGTATTTACACCCTCAAAATTAGCTTTTCCCTGCCGCACGGTACGGACAAAGAAAAAGGTGCCGCCCGGAACGGGAAGCGGGGCGGCATCGCACTCTAAGAACAATTCATGTTTAAGACATAAAGAAGAAAGAGTCACGTCCCCGCCTCTTCCACAGTCTTCCTGAGAAGCAACTCATATCCCATGACCTCCTCCTCAGAGACTATATCGTTGTATTCCTGGCGCAACCGCTGGATGCGCTCACTCATCCCCTCCACACGTTTCCGAGTGGCGGGTTTGTCCTTGCGTATGATGTACTTGATGAGTGCGTCGGCCTCGGCCTTGTGCTTGGCAGCGGCATCGCGGGCTGCCTTCACCTCGGGGCGGTCTTCGGCGATCTTGCGGGCCACCGTGTCGGCAAACAGCGGGTTGCGTGCCTGTGCCTTCTCGTAGAACGGCTTGAACTGGGTGCGCAAGTCCTGCGGCGCGATGTTGAAGGCCTTCTCCACATACGCTATATATTCGGGGTCGCCAGTGCGGCGGCTCAGGCGCAGATACACCTCGCCCATCTCCTCGTCCACCGCCTGATAGATGGCAGGCAGGAGGTGGCTCTCGATCTCCACGGCACGGGCGGCCAGAGCGGCAACCTCCCCCTCCGTGTAGAGTGCGCTCTGTCCTTTCTCTGCGGCTTTCTCATTGGCCTCGGCCATCGTCTTGGCCTGCTCGGCCTTGGAGGCCATCTCGTTGCGCAGGTCGCGCACGGTGTTGACGCGCTCCTGCAGCCGCTTGGACAGGAAGGGACGCAGCTGCATGAGGTTGGGCATGGTGGCGGCTATGCTCTCACCGTCGGGGTTGGCCACTATGCCGCCGTAGGTGAGCGGCTGCACGGTGATGTCGGGCTTCACCTCGGGGAAGAGGCTGCGGCGCGACTCCTCAAGCGCCCTCTCCCTCTGTGCCTGGGCATAAGCGGCCTGCTCCTCCTTGGTGGGACGGCCCACGTGGCGCTTGGCAGGCGCGGCAGCGGTAGTCTGCATGGTCTGCAGACAGGTGAGCAACTGGCGCACGCGGCGGTGGTAGTCGCGGAAACGACGGCTGTCGCGCACAAAGGCAGTGGCACACGCGGCCTGCTCCAGCAGGGAAAGCCCCTGCTCGAAAGCCTCGCGCTGCTCCGTGCTGAGCATGCGGGAGGAGAGGGCGGGCGTGAGCGTTCTGATGATGTCTTCTGTTTCCATACTTATATATATACCTTATTATAATGCTCAGTACAGCAGCGGTGACACGAATATCTTGCTGCCGGGCTGGTTGTTCTCGTAGCCTTTGCTTGTTGAGTCGGTGGTGTTGGTTGAGGGCTTATCTGGGGTGTTGTCGTCAGCATCCGCTTCCTTGCGCATTTCCATGAGCCGGAGCACCGAGGTGCGTAGAGCGATGGCTTCGTTGTGGGCAGCGGCTCGGCGTGCCTTGTCAATAGTGAGAATTGTAGTGCGCTCTTCGAGGTGAGCCACCATCAGACGACGTACCTTGCGAAGGAGTGGCTTGTCGTTAGGGTCGTTGGTGTGGAGCAGACGCTGCACCGTGTCCTCGCCAATAGCCTCGCTGATGTATTCGTCCTGGATGAAGTGGAGGTCGGGCAAAAGACGGATAAACTTCTCACGACTCTCGTAGATGTCGAGGTAGTGCTGAAGGTCGGCACATGTGGCAATAAGGAGGTCGTGGTGAAGATAGTAGTAGGTGCTCTCTTTCCATAGATTCGTGATTTCCTCAATCTCGGTCGTTTGTACACTTTCATCCGTTTTCGGTACACTATTGTCGGTATTCGGTACGCTTTCGGCTGTTTTCTGTACGTCAGAAGCCTGTTTCTTAACACAATCCTTTGCCCAACATTCGAGCATTACGAGCATCTGATTGAGCGACACCATAGCCTCGCGCCTATAGCCCTGCACTCCCTTGTCGAGCAGGTCTTTTGATGCCGTGCCGTAGTCGTCGCTTGAAGCCACGTTGATGCCGGTTCCGTTGATAGAGAGGGCCTGTGTATAGGCGAAGCGCGACATGGCATCGTATGTCACCATGCGCTGTGCAATAAGCAGGAGTTGCATCCAGGGCTGCTGAGTGTGCTCGCCGTTGCAGACTGCCATGTAGAAGTCGTCGGGCGAAACGGTCTGATAATACTCGCACAATCGGTTGTAGAGCGAGTCGCCCAACTTGTCGCGCAGAAAATCTTTCTCGCTGTTGTCGAGTATGCCTTGAAGAGAACTGATCTCGTCGATGGCGTTGCTGGGAATGTGGAGCCGAAGCTCCTTGGTTGTTGATAAAATCATACGCTATGCGAATTTTGAGTTTTGAGTTTTGAATTGTCGTCAAGCCGATTAGGAATTACTCAATTTTGAATTATCCAAGTCTTTTACATTCCAAACTGTTTTTTCAAGAAACTGTTTTTTTTGATAAACTCTTCCATCTCCTGCTCCGAATGATAGCCTTCCCAAAACAAATTGGTATGAGAACCTAAGCGATGGTCGTCAAGCGACGTTGGAATAGAATAAGCCGTATATATCAAATCGTAATGACGGACATAACGAGTGCGCTTTTCTGGCTCGCTATACAGTTTATTTATCCAACCGTCGTTGTCACACTCACACCACTTGTTGTATTCATCGTTTTTCAGATTAGCGTCAATACCTATTGCTGTATGACCGCTACTACCATTCGTGCCAAAATAAACAATCTTTGCCATAAGAATCACTTTATATAGTTTTTCTGAATCAGAACAGATTGAGCTGCGCTTGCTCCAACTTGATGCGTTTGCAAGCCTTGTCGTAATACTCCTTGTTGAGCTCAAAGCCGATGAAGTTGCGCTTCTCTTTTATACAAGCAATGGCGGTGGTGCCGCTGCCCATGCAGTTGTCTAATATGGTATCACCCTCATTGGAGTAGGTGCGGATGAGATACTGGATAAGAGCGACAGGCTTTTGGGTGGGGTGCATATCCAGTTCCTTTTCCTTGCCGAAATACAACACCGATATGGGATATTTCTCGGTTGTCATTTCCTTGGAATAAGTCTCGATATTGTAGCTGCCATAACAAGCGTTGCCTTTTGGCTTGCCTTGCTTGTTTCCTCGAGAATGAGAAGGGAACCCTTGACGCATTTGCGGATTGAATGTAGGTAAGGCGCGATAGAACACGGCAATGTCTTCGTGGCTTCGCATAGGCATACGCTTCGCATTGAGGAAGCCTGTAGGTCTGTCCTTCTGCCAAATCAGATTATACCGCCAGTTCTGAGGCTCTGCCATCATCAACTGCGCCGTGAACATTCCCTGGCAAAAGAGGATGACGGGAGCGTTTGGTTTTGCGATGCGCCAGTACTCCTTGAATAGTGGCTCCATCGGAATGATGTTGTCCCATTGTGCTTTTTCATTGCCTTTGTTCAGAACTTCGTACGGCAAATCGCACACAATGCAATCCACGCTTCCATCAGGAATCCTCTTCATCCCTTCGAGGCAGTCTTCATTATATATCTTATTCAGTTCTATCATTTTCTATAAATCCTTGTGTTGCCTCATTATTCCTGCATCGTCACCCCTGTCTTCGAGTTGTCCAGTGTGGTGAGCACTTCGCGGTCTATCTGCCACACCAGGTGCGAGTCCCATTTGTTCACTCTCGTTATCACTTCGAGTGGTCGAAGCATAAGCTGCTGCATTGGTGCGAACTGAATCTGCTTGACAAGGAAACGCTCGCGAAGGTCGGTGCCACCCGATGATGTAGCGTCGCCTGGGGTGTTGCCGATGAGCTTGGAGTCGAGACCCATAGCGAAGAAGATGATGGAGGAAATCTCCTGAAGCTCGGTCTTCTCAGCCTGTGCCTGTGAATTTGCCTTGCTCTCAATCTCTACAATCTCCCATGCCTTGTGCTCCTTGCCGTCCAGGCCAGTGAACACGGCAGAAATGAGCGCCTGGCCTGCGTTGTCGGGGTTGGAGAGCCAGGTGTTGATGTCACTGAACACCTCCTGCTGTATCTGTGCAATCGTCTTGCTCTTGTTCTCGCCCTGCTGGGTGTAGAGCTGCTTGAGGTATTCCTGATGAATGTAGATTACGCGACCGATAATGTTCGAGTTGCGCTTGCGGGTCAGTCGGTCGTCAACAATAGTGAAGGCATACTCGAATATACTTCCCGCAAAGATGCTGTGCCAGAGTGCATCGGCATAGTAGGGGCCACCGAAGTCGCGTGGCGACATGATGAAGCGTGTGGGTCGGTTCTTGCGGCTCACTCGCTGCTGACGAGCCTCGCGCACACGGCGTTCAAGTTCCTTCACGGCAGTGTCTGGAGCGAGATAAGGCACGGCGGCAATGCGCATGTCCTCGGGATTGAGCGAGGAAGCCGACTGCGATGAGTCAAGCCACTGATTAGAGGTGTAGGCATAGTTGATGCGATACTGGTCGTCCATGCGCTCCAAACGGGTGGTGAACACCGAGCGCGGTTTCAGTCCAATAACCTTCGGGTCCCATTGCGACGTTGGCACGGGATGCCCATCGGCATCCAGCTGCCGCTGGTTGAGCTGCAGTTCGCAGAAGCACTGCGACATGAGAGCCATATCGCCGGCCATGTCGAGGTAGGTCTTGTGGAGGTCGTTGCTGTCGATGAACGCCTGCAACTCGTTGTTGGTGCGCTCCCATTCTGCCAGTGCCGCCTTGAGCGACTTCATTTCCTCGGAGTCGGTGTCTTTGGATTTCGATTGTAAGAATTGATTATTCAACTCTGGCGATTGGTTTCCCGATTGTGACATTTGCTTTTCCTTAGCCTTGAGGTCGGCAATCTGACCCCGGAGCAACACACCGGCTGTCATAAAGGGAATGAACTTCTCAGTGATGTTGCCGCCTACGTACTGCACGTAGTGGTACTTGGGTGCAGGACCGCGCCCCACGAGTATCTTCTTGACGAACTCGATGCCTGCTGCCGTGAACGGCGACATCTTGGAGAGCAGATACACGAGGTTGGGCAGGCGGTTGTCCAAGCCCCATTCCATGAAGCCAAGACCCGGTGTGCCCACACCTTGCGGCACGGCTTTGTTCTCGCAGCCGCTGGAGGCAAACACTGTGCTTATCTCGCGACGGGCATTGCCTGCTCCTGCCGTACCCTGTGCCGAAGACATGAGCATGGAGTGGACATATTCGCCCCAAGAGAATGTGCGGCTGCCATCGGAGTTGGGTCTAACGAACGCGGCAGGGCGCACAGCCTCGTAGCCTTGCGCCTTAAGCTCCTCACTACGCTGTTGGAGCTGGGAGATAGAAGATACTTTGTGCATGTTACGTAATTGAGTTGTATGTGGTTGCGATAAACGCGATACCTTGTTTGTTTCTTGTGTAAAGTTAGCATGTTACACCTCCGCAGGGCGGACAGCGGCAGGTGCGGCAGGGACAAAAAAAGGAATCCCGGCACCGCCTCTCTGCATCCTTGTCGATGCAGGAGGCTGGTGCCGGGACATCCTGATATACGTTCTGTACGGACCTGTGCTTATGCGGCTACGGCCTTGGAAGCCAGCAGAGAATCCCAACCGCCTTCGGGCTCGGCAATCTCATAGCGTCCATAAATACAGGGTTGCAGGGTCCCGCTGCAAGTCACGCTGCGCTCGTCATCGGCTTTCTTGCCCGTGTCTCCCTTGATGCCACCCGAGGCATACTCTACCTTGTGCTGAGGATCATACACGATGATACTCTTGTCGCCGTCCTGGAAGATGTAACCCAGGTCAAGGTTGTTCAAGGCACGGCCTACTTCTGCCGATGCTGCGTTCACACTCTCGAGCACATAGTCAATCTGCTGCTTGTAGCCGCCTCTTCGGCCAAGGGACTCGAAAGAGTGTCCCTGGCTGCTCTCCTTGCACTCGAACTTGTAGAGGCCCTTGCCGGAATTGAACGACTCGGAAGTCAGCGCAGGGTAAACGTTCTTTTCAGCCTTCAGAGGAGCCTTGAGGTCACTCTTCAGGAAGACATACACGTTCACACCGAGACCACCGAAGTTCTCCAGGCACTCATTGGCTGCGAGTACGTCCTTCAACTCAGGACATATTGCTGTTACTGCCATAGTATTTGCGTTTTTCGTTTGTGTATTAGTGAAATAGAATGGCGGCGTCCACCATTTTCCGTCAGGTCAAGCGACCGCCGCCGGGATTTATAGAGACAGAGAATCCAGTCTTTTTTTAGCCGTTCTTCTTGAAGAAGGCCGTCAGACCAATGTTCGTGCCGGGGGCGGTGAGCTGGAGGGTCTTCTCGGTTGAACCAGTGTTCCAAGATACGAACTTGTAGGTTGCGCTGTCTTCGGCCACAACAGTGATAATCTGATTGGGAGTAGTCTCAACAGGAGTCTTGTACTCTGCACCGTTCACTTTGACCTTTGCGTCGATCTTGCCAGTGTCTGCATCAGCATGGGCGATGGTGACAACGAGGTTGGAGTTGGTGTAGTCGCCCGACAGGAAGTCTGTACTCTGGAGGGAGCCATCAGTAATTGCGAACGAGTGAGACAGCGTAGATACCACCATTGCTCCGCTAATTGCCTGGCACTGGAAAACGATGTCTCTCAAATCGTTGTCAGAACCAAGAGCCACGTCAACGAAGGTCTGGTCGCCATCGGTGTCAACAGCGTAGATAAGGTTGCCCTCCACAGAGAAGATGATGCGGTCGCCTACACCCATGCCTTCAACTGGAGCGAGGGTGAGCTTGGGCAGCTCGGGGATAACGTAGTTGCCGCCATCCACAACATCGAGCTTGTGCGTGCCGTATGACTGGAGCGCGTAGCCGTCAGCAATGTTGATGGCTGTCTCAGGAGTCATGTAGGCATAGACCTTCTGACGACGCAGACGTGGGTCAAGGCTCATATAAGCGTCGCGGAAGTTCTTGTAAGCCGAAGAGTCGGTAGCGTTGGCAGGAGCAGAGATGGCTTCACAGTGGATGAGGTTGTGGTTGGCCTCGCTGATAAGGCCGTCCTCGATGTCGTGCTTGATGCAAGTGATGAAACCGTCATAAAGGCCCATTGCCTTCTGCTCCTCCGATGCACCTGGCACGTCGTTGTCGATGTCGCCCCACCAGAGGTTGTTGTAGCGGTCGTCGGCAAATGTCCTGATCACAGCTTCCATTGCCACGGTAGAGAGGGGGTAAGCTGCCTGCGAGTTTACGCCGAGAACTGTCTCACAGTAGCGGTCGATATTATCCCTTCCCTTAAACCAGGACAGCTTGGCGGTTAACTCACGTTCCTTGAGGAATCCGATCGTGCCGTCCATGGTCGGGTTCACGTCTTTACGACGGGTTGTGCCACCCTTGCGGATGAACACGTTCAGAGTGCGCTTGTACTGGATTCCGCTGATAGTCTTGATTCCGAGACGTATCATCTCTTCGGGATTAGCGTAAGCGGGACCCTGCACCACACTCTTGAATACCTGGTTAGCCACTTCCTGAAGTGCGCTGATACCAATAAAGTCTTTTGGTGTTGCCATAGTCTTGTGTTGTGTTGTTGTGTTTTGTAAATGTCTTGTGTTGTGTTGTTGTTAGAGGATGCCGTTCTTGCGCTTGTATTCATCGATGGCCTTCTTGGAACCTACGGGGTCGGCAGCGTTCCACGTTGGAAAGGCAGTCTGAGCCTTCTTGATGTTGGCTCCCTCGCCATTGTTCCCGGGAGCATTGCCAGCATTCTGCTCAGCGCCGGCATCGTTTGTCAGCTCGTCAATCTGAGCCTGCTTGTCGGCAAGCGACTGCTCGGCTGTGGCGAGTGCGTCCTTTGCGCCCTGCAGGTTTGCCTCGGTCTCAGTCTTAGCGGCTGTGAGGTCGGCAATCTCTTTGTCCTTTGCCTCGGTGAGAGCCTTCAACTCGTCGTCCTTCTTGGCAATGGCATCGGCATGTGTAGCATTGAGAGTTTCGATTTCTTTACTGTGAGCCTCCTTGGCCTGAGCAAGTGCGGTCTCCGCGACTTCCTTTGCTTCGTTGGCTGCGTTAACTTGCGCAGAGAGTTCATCGAACTTGCCCTGCAATTCTGCGAGAGCGTTCTCCGCTGTGGTGGCTTTCTGCTCGGCATCAGTCACCTTCTGCTCGGCTTCCTTCATGTGGGCTTCGAGATTGTCAAGAAGCGAGGCGTTCATATACGCGCCCTCCTCCGTAACGGCAATCTCGCCAGCCTGCAATCCGCAAGCAGAGCAAATCAATGGGTAGTTTTCCATGTTGATATTAGGGTTTGAGTTGGTTGCTTCCGGTTTCTTTGGCTCCGGCTCGTTCTGTGGCTCAACCGTCTGCTCACGGTTGATGAGTTCAGCTCTGCCATCATATAGTTCAAAGGTGTGTTGCACCACTCCCATGAATGTTGACTGATCGTCCATCAAAATGCCCTTCACGTCCTCTGCATTGAACACTTTGCCTTTCAGGTGTTCATCCTTTGCATTAGGGCAAGCCTTTTTTACATCGGCACGGAACTCAACTCCAAGTTCAGCAAGTTCCTTTATCAGTTCTTTATTGTCGTCCTCGTTAGCAATATCACGGTAAGCCTTGTTCTTGTCAAAAGACTCGGGGTCATACTCTTCGTGATAAGTTTCATCCGTGTATGGATCCTTTGCGCCATTGGCCAAAGTGTAGAACGCTGCCATCACACCGATGCAACCAATCTGGTCTTTCGGATTCATGTAATAGCGTTCGTCGCAAAGCGAAGCGAGGTACATACCAGCCGAAGCGCAAAGACCATCAACCAAGGCTATTACCTTCTGGCCCTTGGAGTGTGCATAGTCAATGGCAAGTGCATAATCGTTCTTTGCCCATGCCGAGCCGCCAGGAGTATTGATGATGAAAACGTGACCACGACAAAGGGGATGATCGGCTGCTCGCATCATCATGTCGCGATGGTCTATTGAACCATACGAACAATAGCCACCGTTGCGAGTGATAGGGCCGTCAACTGCAAGAACCGAAACGAAAGGGAAGTCCTGTGCCAGCTCGTCGTCGTCGGGAAGATCCAAAGTCCAGTTGCCTCTCACCTGCTTGCCATCCTCCGAGATTTGATATTCCTCGGGATAGTAAGTCTTGCCGTCGGCATCCTGGGCTGTGACATATCCGCTTGTCTTCTCCGGCTTTCTCCAAACCGCATGGGTATTCAGAGCAGACTCAAGCGACTTACGAGTGCCATGCACGAAGTCGGGACTGATCATCCACTTCTTTCCGGTAAGTATCTCAAATAAGCCTTTCATGTATTAGATTGATATTTATTTACAGCCGCAAAAGTATGGGTTGCCGAAAAAAGTGTTTGGACAAGAAAAAGACACAAAAAAAGGCTGCATCAGAGGATGCAGCCCACATAATTCAAAGCAAGTATATTTTCTTTACTTTATGACGGCTATCAGCCGAATTTTACTTCTGTTCCGTCAAGCAGGATAGGTCTGTTGCACGCAGAGCATGTGAAGGCGAAACGGACGGTCTTGCCGTCACTCTCAACAGAGAATCCAGTGCTTCCTGGCAGGGTATATATCATGCACTTCGTGCCATCGGCCTTAGTCAGCACGAAGTTCAAATCAGTGGCGGGCTCATGCTCTGTCTTCACCTGTTTGCCTGCACGTGCGTATGCCTTTATCTCTATATTATATGTATATATGACGCTGTTCTCCTGGTTCTGCGTCTTCTCTGTGACCGAAATTCCGCCTGGCAGGGACTCGTAGTTTGCACCGCTTTCTGCAAAGGAGATGTGGATGGATGTCTCATCCACGGGAGGCATGCTGGTTATGCCGGGCACAGTGGGCGGCACCGCAAAAGTGAGATGCGAATGGGAATACGCATCCACCCGCACGACATCGTTAAGGAATAATTCGCTGCAACTCATGGTTTGTTTTGTGTGTTTTGTTGAACATTATGTGATTTTCTTTCTTTATTGCTGTTGTATAACGTTTGTTAACATACGGATTAACTATTTTATACACGCTACAAATTGAATACGCGGTCTCTGGAGTCCTCGTATTCTATCTCTCTGCAGCGGTACGCCTTTTCCAGCACACGCGCCTCGGCCAGCCAGCGGTCGAGCTGCCTGCGCAGTATCTCCTTGTCCTGGCTGTCCTTGGGAATGGGTATCTCGTAGCGCATCAGGAAACGCTCCAGGGTCTCCATGTGGCCGCGTGCAATGATCCTCTCGGGGGATATGCAGAAGTCCTGTGTGGCTATCTCCCAATCGACCAGCGCACGGCGAAAGTCTCTCACCAGGAGTTGCTGCAGATAGTATGCGGCCTGCGAGGTGAGCGAGAATACGCTGGTGGTGCGCACCTCCTTCTCGCCTGACAGGATGCTGTAGGGCATCTGTATGCACAGGAAATCGAAGCTCTCGGTGTGCAGGGAGTATCTGATGCCCTCCATTGCGCACACCTCGGACTGGGTGGGCCACTTCTGCGGGTCGCGGTCTATCACCTGCTTGCCGCCATCGGGTGTGCGTCCGTTCAGGATGTTGGTCCATTGCTGCTGGCTGTAGCACAGCCCCGCCTTCTTGCTCAAGCCGCCATGGGGAGCCAGGCCACCCCGCATGATGACGGCATGGTCTGTGAATTGCGAGAACTTGACTGGCTCGTGTGGCGAGAGCCGCAGTTGCTCGTCATAGTTGCGGTGGAAATGGCATACCACAGTGGGTAGCCGCAGATAGATGTTTGCCATGGTCTCTATGCTTTTCGGTCATACTGCGCCATGAGCGCGTCAGTTATTTGGAAGAAGTAGTTGTCTATAGCATCGTGCGATGCCACCTTGATGTGTGAGGCATCCACCAGCCTGTCCAGCTTCTCCGACTGCAGGGGCGTGAGGTCTCCGGCAAGCCTCATTACATCCACATGATGACCGCCGCTGCCGTTGCGCTTCACATACAGCCCTGCCAGTTTCCTGTCTATGCCGAAGAACCGGCTTACGGCCTCCTCGATGTCCTTCTGCGCATACGGCCTGGGGAGCGGGGTGCTGCGGGTCAGCTTGTCGCTGTATGTCTTGAGTCTCTTGTCCAGGTAGGCATTGATGGAGTCGGCATACTCCATGTAGAGTTGTGCCTCGGCGGTGTCCTCCTTGTGGTTGCGCACACTGCCGAAGAAGCCCTTCAGTTGCTTCAGCACGTGCTGCACACCGTCAAACTGCTGGAACTCTATCCCGTCACCGAACACATCCTGCATCTCCTGCTTCACGTCCAGCGTGACCGACTCCAGCATGTCGGCCAGAAAGGTCAGCTTGTGCAGGTCGTTGAACAGGCGCTCCACCTTCTCGTCGGCACGTTCCTGGGAGTAGTCCACGAAGTAGCGCAGGAGCGTGTTGAACGACAGGAAGTCGTAAGTGACATCCGACCGCAGGTTGGCCTGCACAAGCACGCTGTACAGAGTATCGGCCAGGCGCCGGTCATGCTGCTGTATGGTGCGCACCAGGTTGCTCATCTGCGAGGTGTCGGGGCGCATCTGTGCCGCCGAGCGCACCAGCCTGTTGCGCTTCTCCACCATCTCCTTGAAGTAGGGGTCGGCAAACAAGGACTTCAGGATGTCCGTGTACTTTTCGGCAGGCACATCCTGCATGTTGAACGTGTATGGGGTGGGCAGATTCCGTATCTGCTTCTCCCTCTGTGCTGATGTCTTCTTCATCTGCTAAACATAATGTCCATTATCGTTATCTCTCGTCGCCGTCTCCGGCTATCACGTTGCGTCGCTGGCGCGATGCCAGTTTGGCCAGGTTCTCCTGTGCCACCTCCTCCAGCGTCACGCCCATCACCTGGGCCAGTCCGGCTGTCTGCCACAGAATGTCACCTATCTCAGACAGCATCAGTTTACGCTCCTCTTCGGTCACGCTCCACACCTGCGTGTGCAGCACCTTGCCCTGCTCGTTGCGCGGCATGGTGGTGACATACAGTTTGCCCTTGCGCATGTGCTTGCCTGCCTTGCTGGCAAACTCTCCCACTTCGCACACCAGGTTGTCACTCTCGGGCAGGCACGTCTGCATGGCCCGCTTCTGATATTCGTTCAAATCCATAACCTAAAAATACATTAAATCTCGTAATCGGCCACATACGGGCGCATGCGGTCGTTGATGATCTTGCTAATCTGCTCGGCCACGATGTGTGCATCGGGGTGTGCGCGTCCTGTCAGGTCACGCAGGCGCATGTCCATGATGTGCCGCCACTCGCGCAGGGTGTAGGTGTAGGCACACACCGTGTAGGTGTTCATCGTGAGGTTGCCGCGTGCATCCTCGGGCTTCAGACCCGTGTGCAACAGGAACTGATACACCTTCTCGGCCACCCAGTAGCCCAGGTGTGACGCCCAGCGCTGGTACCAGCGGGCATTGCGCTCCCAGTGCGGACGGCATATCAGCACACCGCCCTTCTTGTCCAGATTGACATAGCGCGTGCTCTGCTCGGCTATGCAGTTGGGCGACTTGCGGTTGTACGACTCGCCCTGTATGCGCTGTGTAGTGACCACCAGGGTCATGCGCAGCAGCTCGAGCGCACGGTGGCAACCGTACCCTGTGGCATGGCTAATGAACTCCTGCTCTGTCACCTGGAAGGGGGCGAGAAGGTCGCGCACGTCACCGTGTTCGCCAGCAAACTGGAGGTTGATGCTGACGAACACGTGGCCGTGCTGTACGGTACAGCCCACGTAGGGAGAATGCTTGACTATAGACCACAGCGTCCTGGGGAACTCCTTTTTGCTCGGCACATGAAAATACAGCGTGCCGTGACGGAACATCGACCTGTGTCCGGCGTTCCATAGGGCGCTGCACATGTCACTGTCGCGCTGGTAGAGGAAATCTTCTCTCGCCTGCCCTGTCAGTTCGGCATGAGGTTGCTTGCCGGCGCTCTTATAGCAGATTCGGCCCACCCGGGCTATGTGGCTCTTGTATTTGGTCTGTGGCCACCATTCCACATGCGGTGATATGAATTTCATATTTTCTCTTTGTTTTGTTTATGTCAATCGCAAAATCCGGGATCGTCATCTGACGGATAAAGTTTGTCCTGCACGAACGGCAGGCGGCATACATACATCGCCACTTCCATGCGCAGTTTGTCCATCGTCTTCTCATATCCGTTGCGGATATAGCCACCGTAACGGAGTCTGTTTTCCAACATTGGGCGCGAGGCATCTCTGATGATCCGCGAGAGTTTCACACCCCTGGCCAGGCGTGACGCTGCAGAACTCCCGATGTAGAGGGAATAGACATCTATCTCGGGATGATGCTCCTTCAAGTCCACCAATCCCACTTCATCGATCACATAGATGGCTATATCGCCTATCTGGTCCACCATGGTCCAGTACTCAAAGCCGCCATATCGCGTGTATGCCAGCATCTTCTCCTTGGGCACATCGCACTTCTCCACGAAGTGATGCTCTCTGCCCTCCTGCTCATCCTCGCGCACGGGGCGTGTGGTATAAGAACAAAGCACAGGCCAGCCGGTCATCCCCGACAACATCTGCGCCACCGTGTCCTTCCCAGCACCACTCGGGCCTGTAATCGTAATTAGTTTCATATCTCGTTTTTGTTTGCATTTTAACAGTTGAGCAATCAGTAGAGAATCATAAGACCACCGTAAGACCACCGTAAGACATCCGTAAGACATCCGTAAAGGACGCATAGAAGGGGTTTTTAGCCTTTCAACTCGCTCCAAACTCTCCTGCAAATCTGCCGATAGGTTTCCTCTCCCAACTCCACCTTGCAGGCATGAATGAGATAATTATACGTCACGGTTTTGCTTCCGCCCAACTGGCTCCATTTTACGTTTGTCTGACCTTCGTTGTACTTCTGGCTGCACCGTGAGAGCTGATGAAACAGGTCAAGTCCGTAGGGGTGCGAGCGCAATGCCCAACCCGCCTTGGTCCACTCCTCATAACTCTCGGTGATGTTCTTGTGGTTGGCTACCAGTTCCTGCACAATCACCTCTATCAGTCTGTCCTGCACCCGCTGCTGCTCCCAGAACTGTGCTCCGCCTTCCTCATGGTAGGCCGTATAGCCCTCAGAGCGGTACAATTGCCTGACCGCTTGCGGCGTTATCTGCGGAACGTACTCAAGCACTCCCCTGTACGGCACCACGCACTCATTGATATATATATGCTCGGGATCATCCCACGAGGCAAAGCGCACTCGCCCGATGTTGCTGCATGCCTTGTCGAGACTGATGCCCATATAAGCATATTCCTGCAGCAGAGCCTTGAACTGCTCCTTGTGGCGGTCGGGGTAAGCCAGGCGCACCAGGCCGAAATATCCGCTGCCCGAGCACGACCGCATGAGAAGTCCTATCTCGGGACGGAAGCGGCACACCATGCGTATGTTCTCGAAGTTGCTCAGCTGGGTGTTGTCTGCCAGATCGATGTCGATGGCAAGCCAGCCCGTGTGCTGCAGCAGGTGGCTCTCTCGGCGGCTCACCATCACGCGCTGCCCAGGATGGGTGAGGCTGTCATCCTCATACAGGGCAAACAGGCCGCTGAGCGTGGCACCTGGCAACTTTTTCTTTGTCTCAATGTACTCGGGCATCTTCTTTGCCTTGTTGCCAAATTCCTGACGCATGGCACGAAGGCGCTGCACATACGGCTTCCATCTATCCGTAAGACAAAACTCACGGATGGTCATCTGCAGGATGCGCTCGCCCGTCTCATAATCGACAAAGCGACCCTTGGCATCGGTAGCTTCTTCATACACTGAGCAAATCTCGTCAAACATGCTTTAGTGGTTCTTTTGTTGCAAATTTAAGAATTATTTCTGAATTATCGGATGTCCTGATTGGTTTTTGTGGTATTCGGTACTCTTTTTTAGATTTTTTAGCACTTAACGCTGCTATCCGAAACAGCAAACAGCAATCTGGACTTTTGGCTTATCAGAAGTCCAGATTTACGGACTCGCGTCCGTTTTTCTCGAAAATGACGAAAAACGAAAAGTCCATGATTTCAGAAAATACTTCTATTGTCCACAAGGAATCTACCCTGTGACCGCCTGTTGAATATTCTGAAAAGTGATTTAGTTTCTTGATTTTTTGTGTATTATACATGTAATGTTCAAAAATAGGAGATTTTTTTATATCCTATAGCGAGCGCAAGGAACAAAAAATAAAGGAAAGAAGACGAATATATAGGTATTTGTGGCGTTTTTCTGCTCATCTTTGCCTTATTTTCCCCACTTGTATTATTCCGAATGTCAGTTATTTAAGCCATAGGCGTCAATGCTACTGACTAATTGGTTAGGGTCGGGGAATTTTGAAAATACAAGAGGAGAAAAGTTGGCGAAATTTTCGTATAGTAGTAGGCGTTTTGGACGGATTTCTGGACTCTTGACGGGTAGTTTCGATGTAAAGTCCACGAAATACAGTGAGTTCTGCGAGTTTGTGTTTTTGGAGTTTTGGGGACAGGAGTTTATTCCTCCTTCTTGGGCTTGTGTCGGTATTTTGCGAATAGTGCGGGGTGCGGGGTGTGCAAGCGGAATGCAACGGAAAAGCCGCCACGCCTTGCGGCATGACGGCTTCGGAGTTACCTCGCGTGGTGTGGCGTAACGGATGAATAGTTACCCTGCGTGGTGTGGCGGCTACTTGTTGCGCATGAAGCGTTCGGCCTTCTTCATGCTGTCATACAGCTGCCCGTAGCCGTACATGTTTATCTTGGCCTCTATGGGCGCATCGAGCCGCTTCAGCAGGGTGGTGACAGCCTCCTGGAGAGCCATATTGGCCAGGGCACTACTGGCTATCAGTTCCTGTACGGATGCACCTGTGGGGTCGGCGGCGGCTGTCTCCGACAGGTTGCCGGCATCATACGCCTTGCGGCCTGAGAAGTTACGGTCGAAGTTGACGAGCGCTCTCAGGAGCTGCGGGTTGTTCATCTGCATGGCCCGAGTGGTCTCGCGTCCGATAACTATCTCAGGCCCGTTCTCTGCCACCAGCGACGGCTGTCCGTTGATGGTGGTAGCAGTGGGCTGTGTAAGGAGCGACACGCCGCGATGTGGCTTGTTGTGCGGGGTAGCCAGATAGAAGTCGCCGCTCTCCGACACGTAGGGCATCATGCCCTGCACATTACCGCTGTCATAGGTGAGCATGCCGCTCGTCACCTTGATGTTGTTGGTCTTGGCGGTGTTCTTGTTGCCGCCGAACGCATTTGACAGTGCACCCTTGGCCAGCGAGAGCAGTCCGCCCAGCACAGCGCCGATGACAGCCACAAGCGGTATGCCCCACCATCCGAGCTGTCCTATAGTCTTTGCAGCGCCTGAGGCGGTACCCGCAGCCACCTCAACGCCGGCTTCGGAAACGGAGGTAGAGGCGTTTTCGATGGCGGCATCCTGCTTTGTCGTAGCCAGTTCCTGCTCTGATGATGCCATGAGGGAGTTGTAGAGCTTGGTCATTATCCACTGCGTGAGTTTCTGCTGTACATACTCGCCTGTCATGTCGATGAAGGAGTTGATCATGTCGCGGGAGGCCTTCTTCACGGTCTTGCTCTCATCATACATGGCCTCGCCCAGGGCAGTGCCGTACTTCTCTATGGGCTTGTACCACTTCATCTGCGCCTCGGCGGTAGCCTTTGCCTTCGAGGCTACGGAGTCCATGATGGCATCGTGGGCCTCGGCAATAGAGCGTGCGGCTGCCACCTTCTGCTCCTCCGTGCCGTTGTGGGCCTCTATATACTTATAATATTCCTTGGCCAGATCGAACTTCAGTTTGAGCAATGCCAGTTCGGGGTCGGTAGCCTCCGTCTGTTCCCAAGGAAGAATGGTGTCGCCCTTGGCTCCAAACGAGTACTTCCGCGAGGACTCCTTGTTTTGCTTGCCCTGGTAGTCGATGGTGGCCTGCATGAGTTTCTGGTTGCTGTCCTTCGACCATGCGTAGTCATTCAGCTTCTTGCGCTCATCATCGCGCTTCTTGCTTGCCGACTCGTACTCGTCATTGTATTGTATGAGCTTCTGGTAGAAAGCCTGCCACTCGCCGGCATCCTTGCCCAGGGTCTTGGCTATGCGCCTGCCCATTCCGTCGGGGTCGTCACCGAAGAGCAACTGCATGAGCAGCCCCCTGTCCTCCTCCTTCGACATATCGTAGCCGAACACCTTGGAGATGTCCGTGCGTGCCTTCTCAAACATGGCAATGATGTTGCCCTTGCGCTTGTCGAATGCGGTCTTGTCCCCCACCTCCGCTTTGGTAGGATTGGCATAGCCCATTGTGTTGAAGATGTCGTAGGCGTTCTGCTGCACAATGCCCGTGTAGTCGTGCTCCTGTATGGCCTTGCGCCGTGCCTCCTGCTGTTGCGTTTCGAGTTTGAGATTGGACTGTGCATTCTTGGTGGCCTTGGCGAATACCTCGGCAAGAACAGAATTATAGGGACGCTTCAGACTATTGGCCAACCCCTCGAGTTTCTTGCGGAGAGCGTCAACATTGTTTGAGGTGATACTCTCGAGCAGACTTTCAGAGAGATTCACTCCCGTCTTATCGGTCTGCTCGATAAGGTCATCCTTCATGGCGAGCTTGAACTGCTCCCATGTGTTAGCCTGTCCTGCGATAGCAAGGCGAACCTGCATAAGAGCCTCGTTCATGCGTTGTTTCACTGGCTCTACAAACAAATCTTGTTCCGACTTATCCATACCAAGACTGATTGCCTGCTCCATCTTGGCATTGATCTGGCGCTCGTAGAAGTTGCGCACGTTATCCATGATAGCGTTCGCTTCGTCCTGCTTCTGCTTCAGTTCCTCGCGCCAGGAGCGCTCACGGTCACGCTTGTCTCTGGCCGCAGCTTGGTCGGGAGCATTGTTTTCGAGAGTGCCAGGACGGTCTCCTGCAAACGGATCATAGTCGTCAACAAGCGGATTGAGAGCGTCATCAATCAGTTTCTTGGTACTGTTATATTTCTCCTGCCTGCGAACGAACTGTGCAATAAGGGACTTGAGCTTGCTGTCACGCACGGACTCGTTCTTCAACACGTAGTCGCCGTTGTAATCTGACCATGTACCGCCCTTGCCATACACGTCCTCCACCATCTGCCGGTAGATTTGCTCGGTGTTCTTTCCACCGAGAACCTGGTCTTCCAGATATTTTGTGTCATAGGCAGCCCACCTGGAGCCTGCATCAGAGTTGATGTACTTGGAATAGTCGATTACAGCTTTGCCGATCTCCCCCCGAGCCTTGCCAAGCTCTGCATTTCTTGCCTTTTCGCGTATCTGATAATACATCTTCTTGCGAATCTCGTCGTTCAGCTGCGAGTAGGCGTTCTTCAGGTCTTCCACGCTGTTGACCTCCAGGCCGAGTTTGTCAAGATAAGGCTTGTATTCCCGGTTGAAGTTCTTCAGCATGTCTTTCCTTCGTTCGGCAGAGGTGGTGGCGCTGCCGATGGCGGACACATAAGAGTCTATCTTGCGCCTCTCGGTATCCCAAGCTGCGGCTCCTTCCTCCACATACTGATTGATGTCGAGCTGCGTCTTTGCCACCTCCTTCTGCTTGCTGACAAACTGGTACAGAAGCACGCCCGCCTCGGTGAGGCCTCCTATGAGAAGGGAGATCCAGTTGGCCTTCATAGCAAAACTCAGGCGCTTGAACGCTGCAGCCAGCCCCTCCGTCCTGAGAATGGCAATAAACGTTGTCTGCCCCATTTTGTTGAACGCACGATTTATCCCGCTCAGCGCGGACGTCGCCCCCTTGAATGTCAGTCCCACCAAGAGGGCGGGGAGGATGCTGACGAGCATCTTGCACAACACGATGATGCCTTCAAACAACAGACGGAACGACTTCATCGTCACTGCATTCTCCGTCAGGAACTTCGATACATCATACCATGCCTGTGCAAGTTCCTTCACCAAATCCACCCCGTCGGGGTTGACAAAAGCCTTCTCCCACAAGTTATTGGCTCTTTCGAGCGTCCCGATGGCGCTGGTCTGCTGCATTTCGTACTCGGCAGAAATGGCCGTTCCCTCGCGGAAAGCCTCGTTGGCAATGTCGAGGTGTTCCTTCAGCATGTCCACATTCTTCGACATAGTGACCATCGAGGCTATCAGGCGCTGTCCTTCACCGCCCACATCCTTGAAGATTTCGCCCAGGGCGTTCATGTTGCCCTTTTCCTTCATCTTTTCCAGCACAAGCACAACGGCATCTATGGCACGCCCCTGCTCATAATAGGACTTGATGGTGCCTGCCGGTATCGAAAGGTCTTTCTCTATGATATTATGGTTCCTTTGCAGCGCCACGACGAACTTCGACATGGCCGTGCTTGCCACCTCTGGCATGAGCATCATGGCATCTGCCGAGGAGGCAAGGGCAAGCAACTGGTCGGTAGTCATTCCTGCCGTTCTCGCCACACCTGTCATACGCTTGGCAAACTCAGTGATTCCCGCGCTGGTGGCCGTACTGGAAGAGGACAACTTGAACATTGCGCTTCCTGTAGAGAGCAGGGCTCTTTCGACACCGAGCTTCGGTATCAGTCCCATCACCTCCACCATCTTGGACAGAGCGGGCAATGCCTCTTCGCCCATCTCCTCGCCGATTGCCACATTGATTTTGTCTGCTGCACGCACAAAGCCGGACATTCCCTCCACGCCGTACTTAGACATGCCAAGCTTCGCGCCTTCGTAGGCCAGCTTTGCCAGTCCCTCGGTCGAAGTCCTGGTCTCAATTTTAGCCAGACTGCGCGACAGGTCGTCAATGTCCTCCTTGGCCAGTCCGGACACCTTGCGGATGTCGGTGAGAGAACCAGAATAGTCGAGGTTCTTCTTGATAAGGCCGGTTATTATGGACTTCACCTGATTGAACACCGCGAATAGTCCTACGTATGCCGTAAGGTTCCTCAAGGCTGTCTGCCATGAGTTACCATGCTTGTTGACTGCGCCCGTCGCCTCGTCGATGTTCTTCTTCAGCTCCTTCATCGACTTCTGCCTGGCGGCAAACTCCTTGCTCTTGGTGTTGACTTGGTTTAGTTCCTCCTCAAGTTGCTTGTAGGCACGGCGCAGTTCGTCGAGGGAAGCCTTGCCTTGCTTGCTGCGAGCAAGAATGTCGTTGAGAGCACTCTGCGACAGACGGGTGCCTTTGAGGGTCTGCTCGAGCATGGCGTATTGGCGACGGAGCGTAGCCACATACTTACCGCCGGCAGGGAGTTGCTGTATCTTCTGGGCAATGACTTCCATCGTGCGCTTGATGTCTTCGCCAGAGGCCTTGTTGGGTTCAGACAACACACGCTTCATCTGCTTCCAGCTCATTGTGGCTTGCTGTGCCTTGCCCGACACAGCCTCCAGTCGCTTGTCTATCTCCTGAAGCTCGTTGTTATAAGCCTCAATGTTTCCTGTAAGCTTAGTAGGAGTAGCATCGCGTGCTTCAGTAAGCGTAGTCTTGGCACGACGCAAATCAGATGCCGAAGCGTTTTGACTGGTTACAGTCTGATGCGCCTCTGCTTCGCTCATCTTGCCCTTGCGTCTGTCCTCCTCGGCTTCGAGTTGCTTCAGTGTAGCAAGATTCTGCTGATAGCTGGCATCCGACTTTTGCAGCGAGCCCACAAGGTCGCGCTGTTGCTTGATAGCCTTGTCGAGCCATTGGTCCGACTGGTTCTTTACATTCTTCAGTCCGTCGGCTATCTTGACATACTGACCTTCAATCAGACGGATTTCGTCACCCAACTGCTTCATCTTCTTTCTTACTTCCTCGGCTTGTGCAAAGTCGTCCTCAGATAGCTTTTGCAGTTGACGACGACCGTCGCCCAAAGCCTTGCGTAGGTTTTGGAGCGAGGTGGTAGAAAGGTTTTTGAGCGCATGGTCGAGACGTTCAGTGTCCTTTATAATGTTCGTCTGGTAATTCTGGAGAGTCTTATAAACGCTTTCAAGTCCAGCCTTACGCTCCTTGAAGTCGGGAGCATCCTTGTCGAGACTATCTATTTCCTCTCTCACAGCCTTGGCCTTATCACGCAGGGCTTCAAGCACCCGAATGGCAGCTTCGCCGTTCATCGAGAGGATAACTTCTGTCTTTAGATTTGCCATATTCGTTTTTGTGTTGAATTAAAGTTAGAAATCAGACTTGGCATGCTCACCCATTCCTTCCAAGGCATGAATGATGTCGATGCCACCCTGATAGCCGTAGAAGTCGGCAAGATAGTTTCGGTAACGGTCGCGCAGCCGGCGTATGGTCCGCAGGATGGCAGGACGGTGTGACTTGCCCTGCCTGCGGTCCCACTTGCCGCGAATGTAACGCTTGGCGTTTTTTGCCGGGCGCTGGCGGTCCACCGCGTCTGCTTTAATATGGGCAGCAGGGTCGGACGGGCGTCCTGCCAATCCGACACCAAGGTCAACGTATCGCAGATAGTCATTATAACGAATACCCACCGTGAGCAATCCTTTCTGGTCGTCGGCTTGATAGATGTGTCCCTCAAACGACTTGGCACCCTCGCCAGTGGACCACCACATGTTGTGTTCCTTGCGGTATTGGTTTATCTGCTCATAACCTCGATAGACCTCTGTGGGGTAAATGCGCTGTGCCTGCATGTTTGCCTCAAGGTCCATGAGGGCTTGGTCGAGATACAACGGAGCGACGCGGGAGAGCGGAGCAAACGGCTTTTGTACGGGAGAAATAAAACGTGCCATGCCCTACCCTCCTATCCTTTCGCGTCTTCCTCCGGCACAATATACTTGCCGTTGCTGCCACACGCGAAGTTATAGAGCGGCTGCAGGCTCTTCCAGTCCATGCCCATCACGAGCCACTGGCCGACATAGATTTCGCCCACCAGGCCGAAGGACATGGAACTGGTGTCGATGCTCTGCAGCTCTGCCATCACGGCGGCATCTTCGGCAAAATTGCGCTTGGTCACGGGGCAGCGGCCTGTGCGCTTCACCTCGATAAGCCAGGCTATGAGGTCCTTGCAGTAGTCGGCGAGGTCGGTGGCTGTGCGTTCTGCCTTGTTGCCGTCGTAACGGCCAAGGGTCTGGGGTGTGTCCTTTACCTTGGCGATGAACCATATCTGATGAGACACCACGGCCTTCTTTGCGTCAACAAGTTCGCCAGTCGTGATTATACTGTAGAGCAGGCTGGGCGAGTGGATGACGTTGGCGTTGCGTGAGAAGATGTTCTCAAGGTCGATGTAGCGGATGCGGAAGAACGACTGCTCCTCCAGCTTGCCCTCGGGTTTGTGGGACAGGGGCTTATAGATGCTTGCCCAGTGCTCCAGGATATTGCTTATGGCCATTTTTTACTGCTGTTTGTCTGCGTTGTCCTTATTCTCGTCCTCCTGCTTCTGGTCTTCGTACATGAGCTCTCTCAGGTTGATGTGATAGTGGCGCTCTGTCTTGTCGGCCACTATCTTCTGCAGCACCTTGGCCCATTCGGCACCGTTGCAGGTGCTCTCGTTCTCCAGGATGCTCACGAACTGCACGGCACAATAGAGCGCAGCCAGGTAGTTGGCCAGGTGCAGTTCGCCCATGTGCCCCAGTATGCCGTTGTCGATGGCTGTGGCCAGGAAGATGCCCAGGATGAGCACGGTGAAGTCCTGCACCATCTTCCACATCTTCTTGGAGCGCAGGCGGCCACCGAGGAGGTACTTCGGGTTGCGCTGCAGCTGCTCCTTGTACTTTTCATAGATGCGGCGGTTGCACCTCCATGCCGTGTAGCAGTCCACCAGCAGGGCGAAGAAACAGATGGCGATGAAATTGAGGGAAGGCGCTACGTAGCACCACACGACCGACAGGGCGCAGGCCACAATCCGAAGGAGAGGAAAAGTGTTTTGCATGTGTATTCTATTTTTAATGGTTATTACTCTGATGCAAATATAGGGCAATGCCGCCGTGGGGAGCGGACAGAGCCGCGCCCTGCCGTGCCGACCGCTGTCCGCACCGTGGGGAGGAGAAATACTATATTTGCAGGAAACGAAACGAAATATGTCAGGACTGACCGAGAGAACCCTCAGCCGCATAGACAAGTGGCTGAGCTACGGCACGAGCATGGAGGCGGCTTTTCCCAAGCTGGAGCAGCGCTACCGCATGCAGGTGTGCTCTGAGTTTTACAAGCGATGGACGCAGAACCGCGACATCGACCCGCGCACCGTGTGCCGCAACATCGCACGGCGCGACTATGAGTTGTTCCTCAACCAGGCCGCGCAGGGCAACGGGGAGGCGCAGGAGTATGTGCTTGCGCTGAAGATTACCGTGGACGACGAGGGAAACGTCTGCCCGCGCACGGTCACGGAGCTCAACAACGACGTGTTGGTGTGCAACCACCTGATACGTTTCTTCCAGACCGACGAGAGTCCGCGCCACAAGGCAATGTTCCTGGGGTCGGCAGAATGGCTCATCCGCACGGGCAAGCAGCAGAACAACGACCGTGCCGTGGCCAAGGGCATGGAGGCGCTGGCCAAGGTGTATAAGGACTTTGACGAGGAGCGCGACGCTACGGACGAGATGCCGGATATGAGCCGCATTGCCATCACGCAGGACGTGAGCATCGTGAAGCGCGACCGTGTGAACTATACCGAGGAGGAGAAGTTGCGCATGGCCCGCAAGTACGGTCTCACCACCAAAGACCTGCAGGAGATAGAGGACGACGAGATGTTCGGCGACAAGCGCGAGGAGGAGCCGGACTACTTCGAGTATATGGAAGAGAAGGACGAGGAGGATGTGATTAGACACGGGCACATGGAAGAAAGCGAATTGACGAATCCGGAGCCGACGGATGATACGGAATGAGCGAAAACATGAACAGAAGTATCTGTTTGGCCTGAGGGATGCTTATACCTACAGACAAACAATAGGTATAGTTTCGGAAAACAATAGGTATAGTTTGGAAAACGAAGGTTTGAACGATTTCATCAAAAGAGTCGGCTCTTTTCATCAAAAGAGTCGGCTCTTAACAAAAAAACACCCATTGAAGGGTTGGATGAAAACCATTGATGGCATGGACAAAATGAGTTACAAATTCATAAAGATATGAACATAGACATTACGCTTGCCGAAGCATTGAAGCGAGCTTCGGCAGGGCTACGAAAGAAGATGCTTCACTCGGTGGAGTTGCTGCAGAAGGCAGAAAAGATTGCTCTCAACTATGATGCCGAGAACGGATATTACCTGGCATTTAGCGGAGGCAAGGACTCGCAGGCTCTTTTCCACATAGCTCAGTTGGCTGGGGTAAAATTTCGCGGTCACATGAATCTCACGAGCGTTGACCCTCCCGAAGTCATTCGTTTCGTAAGGAGAAACTATCCAGAAGTGGAACTCATAAAGCCGAAGAAGAGCATATCCCAGATTGCCATTGAGAAGCAGGTACTGCCCACCATGCGTGTGCGCTGGTGCTGTGCCGAGTACAAGGAAACGGCAGTGGCGGGCAAGGTGACGCTAATAGGCATACGCAGGGCAGAGAGCGCACGCCGAGCCAAGCGCAATGAGGTGGAGATAACCAACCGCAAGTTTAGCGGCGACCTGGACAGTCTGGACGAATACAGACAGGAACAGAAGGCTAAACGTGCTCGCCGTAAATCCAAGAAGCAAGGAGTGAACATCACTAACGCTGATGAAGAACAGACGTTAGGCTGCATCCACGGCAAAGAGAGTCTGCTCATCTCGCCCATCATTTACTGGACGGAGCGGGACGTATGGGAATTTCTCAACGATGTGGTAAGGGTACCGCATTGCTCACTCTACGATGAGTGTTGGCATCGCATCGGCTGTATCGGCTGCCCAATGAGTTCACAAAAACAGAAGATGCTCGAAAATGCTCGCTATCCGCACGTAAAACGAGGCTGGATAAGGGCGATAAAAGCCATCCTCGCAACACCAGGGTTTTCATCCAGCTCCTCTTCTGACCGCTTGACAGAGGAGCAGGAAAACGAAATAGCGGAGAACATCTACGACTGGTGGATTTCGGGCAAGTCATACAAACGATGGTATGCCGAGAAGTTCCAGCAGATGAAATTTGACTTTGGGGAGGAATAGCGTACGGTTCTCGTACCATAAACCGTACGGTTCTCACACACTAAACCGTACGGTTCTCGTACCCTGAACCGTACGGTATCAAAAAAAAGCATTATAAAACAACGAGATATGTATATGTCAATATCAGATTACAGCCGAGTAACGGCATCGAATATCAACCTCTCTGCCGAAGACTTGACAGGAAAGGAGGTTCACAATGGCTAAATACTCAATGGAAGAAAACTTCATCGCGCACCTCGAGGAAACACTGACGAGGTGCAGCAAAGCGCAACACGCACTCACGTTCACCCGTCCCGTGACGCTTGTCAACGGCAAATGGTATGCCGACGGCAATGAGATGACGGAGGAAGGACTGGTGGAGAAGGGATATGCACGAAGAATACGGCTGCAGCACGGGGAGTGAAAGTTGGAAGAAAGTTCGCACCAACTTTCTTTCAACTTCCACGCTCTGCCGACAACTCACCTTCCACTCGGCAGCACGAACCAAACGCCACCGCCCAAGAAGAACTTGCTACCTAAGTACAGCATATCGAAGGCATCCGTGAAGTCGGTACGCTGCTGCAGGGGTAGCGTGTCCTCGCTCTCAGGCTTCTTCTCCTGACTCTTGTCTTTATGGAAACCCTTATATGAAATCTGCACCTCACACAGCTGCATGGCAATGATAAGGTCGGGATTGTTCACCTGGTTGATGCGGATGGCAGGGGAAGAGAGATGAGCCAAGCCGTCGTTGATAATCTTGTGCTTCACCTCATGTTTCTCGGGAGCACCCATATCTATGGCCGTCACGTTCCAGCCGTGCTTCTCCAGTTCCGCAATCACGGTCATATAGAATCGCTCGTCTGACGAAGCATACGATGCTCCCTGCTTGGCCGTGGAATCATAGAAATACGTCACGTCGCGGTTGATGGCTCGCTTCGGTGCGTAATAGTCAGAGAAATCGGCAATCAGTTCACGCAACTTGCGCTCGTTCTTTACATAGAAACTCTTGATGACGTTCAGACATTCCATGCCGTCACGCTCGTACCTCTGGCCAACCACCAAGGTATTGATGTTGGCGTTATAGTCGAGCGCTATATACAGGGGAAGGGAGTTGATGCAGTCGGAGTCCATGCGTGAGTCGTTGCGCTCGCCCAACTCCTTAAAGTCGGGTTGATAGCTCTCGCTTGTGATTTTCCGTCCACCGATGATGCCCGACACCTTTTGCGTGGTAAAGTTGGCAGATGATAGAGGGTCTATCTCATCTGGGATATATCCGTGAACATGATCGATGTCGAGGTTTGAGTAGAAGCCATCGTTCGTCTTCTGGATTTTTTTGTTGAGAATGGAAACCGCGAAAGTGTAGATAGGAAGGTCACGCTTCATCTGACGGATATAGTCTTCACCCAGAACATCCACATTGTCGAGCGATGACGCACGACGCACGCAAAACGCCACACGGCGCAGCTCACGCAGATAACCGTCAGTGAACTTCTTCGACCGCAGGAACATCTGCATCTCGAAATCCTCTTCCGGCGTGATAAGGTATTCGTAATCGTAAACCAGTTCGGCATCGTCCTGCGGAATGAGCTTATAGTTGACAGCCATCTCCACCATACCCTTTGTGACGTGTTGGCCATGGTTGGGCATAATCTTGAACTGCCCCTCATGCTTCATCATCTTCAGAGCCACGGCACGGATCATCGTGCGCAACTCCTTCGGCACCACATGAACCGAGTGATTGGTCTTCTTGGCGTTATACAGCAGGTCGTTGTAGCGTATTACCTTGTTGGCGTAATCTTCCAACTGCTCCTGCACCCATCTGTAGGTCTTGCCCTTGAATGGACCCGTCTCAACGGTCAAGTCCAGTTTCTCCTCCTCCCTTTCGAGCCACGACCCTTTGGCTGTAAGGGCAGCATCCGAGAGGAAGCGCGTGCTCTTATACATCGGATTATACTCCGTAAAGTTGATGTCACCCAACGGATGCGTCTGGCCTGAAAGAGCCGGCAGCAACTCGTCAGTTACCTTTTTTAGCGGAAAGAACCTCGCTTCGTCCCCCACAAGAGCGCTGAAGGTGTAACTGTTGGAACTGGCTACCTGTGAGAGGGATATAAGAACCCATCCGGCACCATTGGCAAACCAGATGTAGTTGTCGTAGTTCTTGGGCTTGAAGATGCTCTCGCGGGCATGTTTGGGCGGTCGTCCCCAACCGAAATGGATGCCCTGTGTAAAGCCGAACATACGCTCCATGGCCGCCATCGTACTCGGGATGGTCTTGCCGAAGCCCTGCTGACGCGACACTGCCACCCATGCACCCAGCATACCAGGCATGGAGTTGCTTGCCGTCCAGACGTATGGAGCCACCAGTCCGTCGGTCTTACCCACACGGCGGGCGGCAATCACCCGCTCGTCTTTGGCTCCCATATAGAGCGACTGCTGCTGGAACTTTGTTAAGTAAATGTTGTGTGCTTGCTGCATGGTATTGTCTTTTTCTGTTGCAAAAATGAGAAAAAGCCTGTTCCCGATACGGACAGCCGTACACACAGAAAATCCGCGCCGGCAAGCACCACGAAGGGCAGACGTTATCACAACGGCTGCCCTCCTAAAGTTCTAAGAATGAAAATTACGAATGCAATTACAAGAACACTGGCAGCCTACGCCACACGCCACCATTCGGATTGAACTCCTCCTGCCATTCCCGGTATTCCACTTCAAACTTCGCTCCATAAAAAGCCAAACCTTTGAGAAGTAGGCTCTTGATGTATTCCTCCTGCTGCTCACGAGTCATAAAGTCGTTAGGCATGAGGATTATGCGGTTGCTGCGGGCATGGGCAAAGAAGTCCACCGAAAAATCTCTATTAGTCAGCATCTTCTTAATCGCCTCATAGTCGTACTTGCTTTTAGGTGAAAAGTTTATGCCATCCACGTTCTTATATAATACGTATGGATAACGACGCAAATCCTTATAGGAGAACATCTGGGAGCCAGAAGTGTAGATATAGAGTTGCCTGATGTTAGGATACTCAAGGCGCAGGTGTAAACAAAAATCTGTAATACCATCCACAGAAAACGGATCGCCACCAGTGAGCATAACGGTATGTGCAGCCTTTAACTCCTCTACAGTCGCCACAGGCACCGTATCGAGGTCGTACTGCTTGTTGCAGCACAGCGGACAAGAGTTACCACACCATCTGTTAATCATCAAATGTATGGCTCCCTTATCGGCTCCTGGCTCGTCAGTATATTTACGTTTTGTTTTCATATTATTTATTGTTGGAAATTAAAAAAACAAAGGACAGGCATTGTCACAACTGTGGTTGCTTCATAAAAGCCATCCATATAGTAGTGTTTTTTGAGGTCGTGCGATGTCCGAAAATAGGCTTGTAATCTTTTATCGCATCAAGGATTTCACTAACCTTAATCTGTTGTTCGTTCCACTTGAATATCAAGACACCGTAATCAACCAACACCCTCATACACTCGTGTATAGAGTCGTTAATAAACTCTTGCCAATTATCTGGCAAAACTCCGTATTTTTTACAGAGCCAAGAGTTAAATCCGGCCCTCCTTAAATGAGGAGGGTCGAATACAACCAAACGAAAGGACCCATCAGCGAACGGCATATTAGTACAGTCGGCAAAAACATCAGGATTCACATCGAGTAGTCTGCCATCGCAAAGCTCTTCATGCACTTCTCTAATGTCCGCAAACAACACGTTCGGGTCTTTCTTGTCGAAATAAAACATACGAGAACCACAACAACAATCAAGGATTGGCTTCACATTCTCCTTAACTTCTTTCTTTAGCATCTCATGCCGTGCTCCCTTGAGCCACGACCTGAGATTGATGTACTCCTCTTTTCCCAGGTTGGCATCACGCCACTCGGCATACTCGTCGTAGGTCAGGTGGTGCTCTATGATGAGCACCATGCCCTCGGGCGACAGGAAGTCGCAATCCTCAAAGTCGCACATGCCACCCACTTCATCGGCCACCCAGTACCACGAGCGGCTGCCCTCGAACAACTGCTTATTGACGAGTGCCGCAAGCAGGTTGCATGAGTTGTGGAACATCGCCACGATCGGCCTTCCCAATTCTCTCTTCTTCTTATCCATATCATTGAAATTTTAACTGTTACTCATTCGTCGCCCTCCACCAGCCTTAGTCCGTGACGCATGGCCGTGGCCTCCATGCGGGGAGAGCGCCTTGTCTGGCTGTCATAGCACACCCAGGTCACGTGGTCGGCATCGGCAAAGTAGTTGTGGAGCTTTATCATCAGATGCTTCTGTGCACTGCCATTGGGCGAGATGGTCTTGCACCTGAAGCGCGTCTTGCGCTCAAGGCCGTACTTCTCACGCAGGGTCTCGATGCGCCTCAGTTCGCGCATCCTCTCGGAACGCCGCTTGATGAACTCGCGGTACTTGCGGATGTTCTTCTGCTTCAGAATCTCCAGCGGATGCGGATGAGTGGCCCTGTAGCGGCGGGTGCCCTCGAGCGTGGCCTCCGAGGGTGTCCTGCCGCGCAGCGAGGCGTAGTAGCCGTTGGCCTCACATATCCGCTTGGTATCACGTGTCTGCTCACGGCGCACTGCCTTCATGTTCTTCTCCAGTCCCAGGTTACGCTTGAAGCGCTGGAGAGTGGCGAACGAGATGCCGAACCACTCCATCATGCGGCGGTTGGAGTGGATGGGGAACAGCTTGCAGAACTTCTCCTTCACCTCGCCCTCAAGGCAGTACTCCATATATCCGCGTTCGGGATGCCGGCGCTTCGGCACCTGGTACTTAGCCTTGCCCGTAGGCTTCAACGGTGTCTTCGTTCCATTATAGCCCATGTTAGTTACGCATAAGATGCACCTTCATTACCTTGTGCACCAAGCCCACGCTGCCGGCGTTGAGCTGGTGCTTGATGTTGCGCTCAAGCTGGTGCTGCCACGTGCCTCGCGTGGATGGCTTGATGTGGAGCGTCACCACCTGCCGCACTCCGTCGTCAAAAGTGAGCACGGCAGTCCGCTGTATCTTTGTCTCTGTTGGCATTTCAATCATAATATTGCTTTTTTTTTATTTGGATTGTGTTAATGGAAACGGCTTTTTGTTAACACGTCACAGCGCACATGTTAAGGAAACAGGCTTTTCGTTAACACGAGCTGCCCGATTGGGGCGCTGCTTCCAGCCCTGCACGGGCAACTCGCAACCATCAACACTATATACACATATCTATTATCTCTTCTCTTTGCTTCCCTGTTTGGGTATAGATTCGCTTACCATGTGCAAAAGCTCGCACAGCACACCCAGGGCTTTTTCTCTGTCGGCATTCAGGATGTCAAGCGTAGGGACAACCGCGATTGCAATGCCCAGGAGACACTCTCTGGGCTTCAGACCTCCCTGTATGTAGTTGTCGGCAAAAACATCCACCATGCCATCGCACAGTTTCTTCGCCCTGGCCGCATCAACATCGGGGCAGACGGCTTGCAGCCCCTTCCAGAAATCTTCGTACTTCATATCTCTATCTCAGGAATAACGGTTTTGAACTCTACCTCGCCGTTGGGGCCGAAGGTGTAATTGAACTGAATCCTCGCTGTGTCGCACTTGCCTTCCAGTGCCTTCTGCAGGGCCTTCATCACCGACTGGCGTACATGATATGCCATGCTGGTGTCAAACGGCTGGTACATCTGCGGCTTGTGCTGGTGGTAGAAGGCATCGTGGAGTGCGCGTCGGCAGTCGCTCTCCTCCCTCCTTGTCAGTGCTTCCTTCTGTCCTGCGACTGAGAGTTCACAGCAGAGCGTTGCGTACCGCGCCTTCAGTTCGTGTATCTGCTGCTGAATGGCATACTTGTTGCGCTGAATGCTCTCTCTGACATCCCGCTCTGCAGCCAACTTGGCCGCATACTGTTCGCGGAGCGCCACCATACGGCGGTCAAACTCCATCTGTGTGATAGGTTCTTTTTCCATGTTCTTTTCTCTTTTTGTGTGATTGTCATCTGGGGCGCAATGCGCCGGTATCTTCGCTGTGTGTGTAGCAGTCGGGGCAGTACCACTTGCCTGCCGCCTCCTCCCAGCCCGAGAGGTGCGCCACTGCGGTAGCCTGTTCCTCGTCGGACCAGGCAATGCAGTCTCCGTCGTGCAGTTCATGCCCGCATCGGTCACACACGACGGCATACATCCGCACCTCTCTCAGCATGGGTGCGCTCCTTCCTCGTCGGGATCGGGCAGCAGCCCCTCCATGCGGCACAGCTCCTCGCTGATGTGCCTGTACATGGCATGGCTCCACTCGTCGCCCGGCTTGCCGTTGAGGTCGTCGGCATAATACTGCAGTTCGCGCAGGCACTTGTACCGGCCCAGGTCGTGCATGATGTTGCCCACGTACTCGTTCTCGCCCTGCGTGACGCCACCAAGCAGGTGGATGAGCGCCTCTCTGATTTTCCTAATGATTTTCATCTTCACCGCGCATCAGGTTATGTTTCACGTCTTCATACATGGCCATCTGCAGTTCCTTACCATCGAAATGGCCGAGCGCCACCAGCTGCCCGTTCTCCTCGGTGGCATCCTGTGCCGAGGGTGCCGTCGAGCGGATGACAAACAGGTCGAACTCGCGGACATAATCTATCTTGTCAGGATCCAACTCGGGCATGTTGTTGCGGGCATTCATGCGGATGCGGCGTATGTCCTCCTTGGTCAGCGAAGGATGTTCCTTCTGTGCCTTGCGCACGGCTGCAAGTTCAGTCTCGAGCCGTATCTGCTCGGCAGCTTCCAGGAAGATGTGGAAATTCTGCCAGAGAGCCACCATCGTGAAGATGTTCTTGGCTCCCTTCTTTCCCGTAGCGAGAATCGAAGTGGCAAATGTTTGCTCGAGCAGGAGGTATCTGCCCTCGCGCATCCACGTCAGAAGGCCTTTCCTCTCTATTCTGTCAAGCGCGGCAAATCCCTGCAACATTCTTTTCTGCAGGCGGCGACCCTTGAAGCCGCTGAGAATGAAATTCCAAATTCTCTTGATTGTTCTTGTAATCATAATGTATATGTTTTATAGTTTGATGTTCAACAAATACTCCCTATATCTTCACAGACCGTGGGAGCCACTAAAAACCTAAAAAATGAAGTATCTTATGTGTATGAAAAACAAACGCCGCCGCTATCCTCGCGGACCGCCAGGCGGCCACAATCAACGTAGTAATTAACGTTAGTGCGTGATGAACCTGGTGCCATCCACTTCGAGCACCAGAACGTCGTTGACCACCCTAATCTCGCCGCTCTCCACGAACTGTACCCGCCGCTGGTGGCGCAGGGTATCAACAGACAGGCAAACGCAGTTGCCCTCATCCACATGTCCGCTCTTGGTGAGGAACTTGATGTAGAACGGCATGCGCTGCACGTTACGTGCTGTCTGGGGATGCACGTAGCCTGTTGTCCTGCGTCCCGTGCGGGGGTCGTCCCACTGCCACTTCTCGGTGTAGCGCCGCAGTTCGGTGTAGGACTGGGTTGGTCGGATTTTCATATCTATTGCTATTTTATGTTTATTCTATCTGAAATGTCGGGAACTCCAGATGCAGGAACTTGTCGAGCGCTGCCGACACCTGCTTGGGATGCTTGCCGAGCGCCACCTTCCTGTGACGGAGCACGTCGGGGAACAGGATGTTGCGCAGGGCATTGCCCCAATCGGCCTTGTCGGTGAACAGGCCGTGGTGGGGATAGAACGCAAGGGAGTAGCCCGCCAGCTTCACGGGGTATGCCCGTTCGTACATGGGTCCGCTGATGGTTATGCTCTGCCCGGCAGAGTACAGCACGAGGTGCGAAGACACCTCGCTCACATCGTCGGCAGGAGTGTAGAGCACGTGGCGGGTATAGTCGCACAGATACTTGTCCACGAGCACCGCACAGTCGCGGCTGGTGGACAGCACCAGGTCGGTGATCCATCCGCGCTCAAAACATTGCTGCAGGAACACCACCGTGTCGGCAGGGACAACGGGCATGGCAAGCACCATCACATGCGGCTCCTCGATGAGGAACGCGATGGCACGATATAACTTCTCCATCGTCACATCGCCGTGCGTGTAGAACGTGAGCGCCCTGGCCGGAGCCTGCACCACCGCCTGCGGCAACTTCTTATCCACACAGCAGGGCGGAATGAAAAGCAATGTATCGTCCATATCCGCACTGTTTATGCTATGCGCCTGATGGGCATGATGATGATCTGCACGGGAGCCACAGGCTCGTTGGCCACAAACAACGCCTGCTTGTCGGCACTGCTGAAGAGCATGCGCACCTCGCCGTCCAGCGTGTTCATGGCATTGAGAAGCATGGGCGCACCCAGGCAGATGCTGAATCCTTCCTCGCACTGCACGTCCTCCAGCAGTACCTGCTCTGCTGCCACCGATGCGTTGATGGTGTCGGCGGCTTCCACCAGCAGGCAGTCTCCGTCCCTGCGCAGCATCACCGCCTGTGTGGCGCTGTCGCTGAAGATGCTTACGCGCCGGATGGCACCGGCCATCTCCTTGGCATCGAACACCGCGTAGTACGGACTGCCCACGGGGATGATGGCGTTGTAGTTGGGGTACTTGCCCTCCAGCGCCTTGCACACAAACTCCGTGTCATCGGACTGGAAGCGGATATTGTTGCCATCGGTGTCGATGCTGATGTCTCCCTCACCGGCAAAGGCCGACAGGGCGCGGAAGAAGCGGTTGTGCACGATGATCCTGCAGGGTGTGCCTGCACGGAAGAAAACGCTGCCCATAAAGGTCTTCTTCACCAGCTGGCGGGTGTCGGTGGCCACAAAGTAACAGGATGAGCGGTCCTCAGAGATGTCTATACACAGCGAGTTCAGGATGCGCTTCACCTCCTCGCGGCACGAGAAGGCCTGCGCATCGTTGACAGCGGCGAAAAAGTCGGCCGCAGGCAGGACTATGCTGGTCTGCCCCTCCTGTGCCAGGGCAGGTATCTGCGGAAAGTCGGTACCGTCCATGTAGGACAGCACCACCCTACCGCTCTTCACCTGCTCGCGCACCGTCATGCAGTAGTCGAGCGTGAGGGAGTGGTTGTCCTCCAGCGTCATGTTCACAACGCAGTCGGGCAAAGCCCCCAGGAAGGACAGGATGCTGCCGATAGGCAGCGCCACGGGTGCCGTGAACGTGCCGCTGGTCAGTGTGAGGGGTGCGGGGATGGTGAGTTGCGACTCGGAGGTGGATGTGGTGAACATGAAGCGTCCGTCCCGCATGCTCAGCAGCACGTAGTCGAGGATGCTCATGGCATTGCGCTTCTGCATACATTTTGCAGACACTCCCAGCGCTGCAGAGAGCGCCTTGGAGGATATTGCCTGTAGTTTCATTTTTCTTATTTATTGTTATGGGTTATACACTCAAAATGGAAGGTCGTCGTCTTCTGGGTTGTAGCCAGCGAAGTCGGGCTCTGCTCCCTGTGCAGGTGCCACATAGCCGGTGGCGGCTCCAGCCTGGGCATACGTGGGCTGCTGGTACGGCGAGGGCTGCGTGGGCTGTGGCTGGTAGAGCATGGCAAGGCGTTTGTTCATGCGCTGGCGGATGGCCTTGAAGAGGTGGGTGTTCTCGTCGGTCGGGTCCTGGTTGACAATCTCGGGGTCGCGTTCCTTGTTGGCCTCCTTCACTTGCTCCACGAGCTTGGGGAACATCTTCACCACCGTCTTGATGTGTTCGGTGGAGAAGGACAGCTGCATCTCATGCGTAGGCACGTTCACGTTTGTGTTGCCACGCTCCTGTGCCGATTGCCGCACACGGTTCTTGTACTGCTCGTTCAGAGGCCAGATGTTCACGCGCATCTTGGCCAGCATCCGCTGGGGGTTGTTGGCGGCAGCCTCCACCTTAATCTCGTTTGCTGCAATGGGTATGCAGACAAACGCTCTCTCGGGGTTCTTCGCATCGATACCCTTATACACCTGCGCTCCGCTGAGCGAGAGCAGGTCAATATTTCCACTGTAGCTTGCCATATTTGTTAATGTTTTTGGTTTGTCATTTTACTTTTATTCTCACTCTGCTGTCTTGTCGTACCTTATACCGTTCTCTTGCCTGATACTTGGACACTTACTCTTTCAAGTTCCGAGATGATTTCTTCAATCGTGATTATACGAGCGGGTGGATTATACTCAGAACATAGAGGTTGCAATCCAGCATACTCTATTTTTTCAACGTCATAGACCTAATAGCTCTCGGTACAATACTCATCGAAGAACTTGTTAGGCTCTTTTCCAATCGGATAGTCGAAGACATCTTTTCCTTCGGCAGCAATCCTGTCGTAGTCTATATAGCGCCCTTTGCAGGGTGTAAACTTACCGATGTCTTTAGGCGTGAAACACAGAAGCGCCTGGGGCCAGACGATGCCACGCAGTCGGCGGAAGTCCTTTTTTGCCTGTTGCTCGTCACCGATACCAAAGCAAAATCCCCTGGCTGTGCTTGCTGAACCACGGAGTTTGCTATGGTCAATGGTGTTCTTCAACGTACTGCCCTGACAAAACTCATACAATTCTCTGAGCGACATGTAACGATATAACTTCATACTCTATATTTTGCTTAAAAATTCTACATCCATATTCTCTATACAAGAACCTCCAGGAACTCTACCCAAGAACCTATAGGAAGAGCAACCCAGAACCTATAGGTACTTTTTCGGGTCCATCAGAACGGCAGGTCACCCTCCTTTATGTCCGGCAATGCCGCCGTGGCTGTGGTGACTGCTGCTGGGGGTGCCATTCGCCTGCCCTGCTTGCGTGTCTTGTTGTTCTCCCAGCGTTCTTTCTCCTCGTCGGTGAGCTGCACGATGTTGCCATCATCGTCACGGTATGGTAGCGGATCAGGCTGCTCGGCAAAGTTCTTGGACATGCGCTTGAGCTCTCGGTAATCATTCGGTATCGCATCCTTGCCGGGGCGGTAGAAGAAGAACACGTGCTTTGACGTTTGGAGATAGCGGATAAACTTCGGCTCGATGGTGTTGTCATTCTCCCACTCACGACCGGTGAAGTACTCCTGCGTAACCCATGCCTGCAGCTTGAAACACTTGCGCTGCTTGTCGCTCTCGTTCTCGAAGAGGTGCTTGGGGTTACACGTTATCGACATATTCTCGCAATAGTCGTATATCTTCTTTTTGAAGGTGGCTCGGCTATACTCCTTGCTCTTACCCTCGGAAGCGTCTGCCCAGTCGCGCATAAACTCGTTGAACATATCATCGGTACATATTGGCACTCCGTAAACCTCATTACGAGAGAAGAACCACTCGAAGTAGCGAACAATGCTCTCGGTGAGCTTCTGCACCATCTGGCGGCGGCGCACATTGCCTTGCGGTGCAATAGCAAAGGTGTGATAGCGCATCAGGAACTGAACTGCAAGGGCGCAAAGGTAGATGGCCTGGTTGCGGTCGGTGTCAGTAAGCTTTGCAGGATTAGAGTCGAAGTTTTTCATCAGTTCCGACGGTGATCGTTCCGGCTGGTGTTTTTGCTCATTTTCTCGCGCAAAGCGGTCGGAAAAGCTAACCAAAGGGAAACGGCCGATGGTCGAGGGGTCGTCATCGCTCAAAGGACTGTTGCTCGTGATAACGTGAATGGGCGAGTCGTCCATCTTCAGGCCTACAGGGTCGCCAAACTTCTTCTCTACCTTTGTGCCTTGAGTAACCTTGTTGTAGAAGTACTTCATAGGGAAACTCTTCTGTTTGTCCTCCCAATGCACCACTCGATACTTGCCTGGATATAGAAGCAAATCGGTGAGGGCAAATTTAGCATCGGTGACTATCATAAAATCCTTCATGTCCACTGGCAGCACGTTTACAGCCGAGCCTACCACTGTATTCACTAACACCGATTTACCCGAGCCACCTGCCGCCTGTTTCTCGTCGGGAATATTATCTTCCAACAGATAGGGAGCTATGTTCTTCATCCCTTCCCATGAACGAAAACACAAACGTCCGATACACGAAAGCATATTGGCGAAATGAGCATTCATCACGGCTTTTTCATCCTCGGTGAGTTGCTCTTTGTTGCGCTGTGCTTCTTTTTCTCGTTCCCAGAGGGTATTTGAGAATCCGCGCACGATACGCAGGATAGGCCAAAGGTCTTTTTCTTGCTGTCCTTGCCAGTTTACATCCCAACGATAGGTCTGCGCCCATTCCATAAGGTCGCCACGCATTTTTTTTATCTCGGCGTAGCTGAACACTGACGACCCGTCCTCATTCTGCATCTTCTCTTTCTTGTCTATCGCTTCCAAGCGGTCGCGGTATTCCTGGCGCTCGGTGATGGTGAATGGTGTCTTGAAGGCTCGCATCGTGAAATCATACGGCTTCTTGGCGAGCGAGGGGATGAAGAAGTTTATGTCATCGTAAGACACCGTGCGGATGCTTTCGGGCGTTATCTTCAATGCCACATTATTGAAGTAGAAGTACTCCGTCTTGGCATCAAATGCGTCGGCAAAGTTTATCACCATGCTCTGCAAACCTCCGGCAGATTTCTCCGTGAAGGCCTTGTCTATCATATTGGCACAATCGGACATCAAGCGTCGCTCGTTGTCGCTATGCCGCCATGCCTGTTCTATATATTCCAAGAGCAATGTCTTCGCTGCCTGGATGATGCTCTTTGCATCGATATACTCCACAAAACATTTGTTCAGGTGGATATACTGTCCTACGAGGTCGGTGCTCTCGGGGTCTATCATGCGGTAATATCCGTGAGCAGTCATAAAAAGCCACAACCTTGTGGGCGATACCTTGCAGGTAGGCGGCTTTGGCTTTCCGCTACGAGGATCACGCGGACATTCTATCTCGAATGGCTCCGTGTTCCTGGCTCCACGCAATCGGGAGTAGAGTGGAAGACGCACATCGTGGTCGAACTGGAAGTTCTCTTCTGCATTCATAGTGTATGTCAGCAGATAGTCGCGCACGCTTCGGGGAGAGCAGCCATATAGCCATTGCCAACGTCGGCAATAACGCGAGCGGAAACCATCGGGCAGCATTGCATAATACAAAGAGCTGAACTTTGTGCATATAGCCCCGCAGTCGCGCTGTGAGGCAATGTCGTTGGGATAGAGGATTATCACACGCTCGGCAAAGCGGTTCATCTTCTGGTATTGCACGGCACTGAAATCAAGATTCTCCCGTTTCCATTCGCCACGCTCTATGTACCAAAAATTTCTCCGTCCGATGGAGAACGCCACGTGATACCAACAAAAGTCTTGAAAATGCTGGTCTTCTGCCTTGTCAAGGCGCAAAGAACGCATGGCATAATACACGCTCAATGCGTCTTCGGGTGTGCGGCAGAAGACGATGTTGCGGGCTTTTATCTGAGCTGTGGGAATTTTCTCCTTCTCTTGCTTGAATGTTCCTTTACCCTCGCCGTCCTTGTCCTTACGTTCTACCCATACTTCTTTTTCCTCGGTATATTGTTCTTCGGGCTCAAACTTCTGTATGGCAGCATGCACGGCTGTATTGTCGCTCTTGCGATTATCCATCGCATGAACAAACACGTTGTCGCCCATGAGCCACTTGCTCACCTTCCTCACGCTATGCTCCTCGGCGGTAGAGAACACTATCGGTTCGCTCCCTGCCATTGCCGGACGGAAGAAGCATCCGTAGGAATTTTGGGGACCTATCTCCTGCGAGGCAAAGCATACGAACAGCGGGTTCCAGGGCGTACCGTGAATAATCTCGCTCACATGCTGACCGTCGCGTATCACATCGGGCAGCGTCACGCTCAGAAGGGAATAGATACGGAAGTCCTTGTTGAGCATGTCAGGCGTGAACGTACTGCCAAAGCCGAAGCGAGGCAACCCCTTGTCGAGCGCCACCTCACACCCAAGGGCAGCAAGCTCTTGTGGCGAGAAGTCGGTCTTCGGCATGAAAGAGAATGTCTCGATGGTCTGCTGTGCCTGGGTACGGTAGTCCATCTTGGCAAACACCTCTGGGAAGGCACGGCGCACCTCGTCGGTATCGCCATACACATCCCTTACAAGTCTTTGACAGATACGCTGAAGACTATATCCGTGCATTGGAAGATTCATCTTGACTGCGTACAGTTCGATGGCTCCGTAGCCTGTCTTACCCGTACGGGTGCATTTCCATTTCACGGCACCATGTTCTGCCAGTCGATTGCCGTCAACACCGTTGCCGTCGTACATACCACCACGCTCATTCTCATAGATGATGAAGTGGGGAGTCTGCTTGGCATCCACATCCGCGTCCTGCTCTCTCTTACAGACAGGGCAGAAACATGCGGTCTGACCCTCGATGCGTTGCTCTGTGGCAGGCTTCACGAGAAGGTGCAGGTCGATGTTAGCGAGGCGGTTTAATGTCGGATGGTAAAACATGTTATACTTCTTACATATTTAACAGTTTATTCAACTTCACTTGCCGGGTTCGGCACCAGCACTCAGCCTGCATCCTGTTGCAGACAGCAAGGCCGAGTGCGTCGGCAGACATCATCGAATGACGGTAGCCGGAGAACTCCACCACTACCCTTTCGCCGGCCTTTCCGTTCCTGCGGAACAGGGTGGCCTCGCGATACAGACGGAAACCGCTGAATAGAGGCGAACTCTTGCCGAACAGGAGCATCATCACCTTCAGCACAAGCGTATAGCCTGCTCCGATGAATACCAGCGCGGGACGCTCGTCGAAGTCACCGCGCACATCGGTGGCCCAGGCTATCTCACGGTGGTAGTCGTGGGTGAAGTAGCGCTTTGCCACCGACCTCTCCCTGGTGGGGAAGATGGGCACCACGTCCTCCACATACAAGCTCTCGTCAGGCTTGTTTGCGCGGCGATGATACACGAACGCACTCTCACATCTGGCTTTCTTGCGCATGTCTCCCTACACCTTTAGGTTTATGTTCAGGCAGCGCAGATGCTTCATCATCTGCCACGTGCTGTATATGCTGCGCTTGCAGTCATACACAGGGTCATGGGGGCACCCCTCGCCTTCGTAGCGATCCACCAGGTCATAGGCATCCGCCTCGCGGTACTCAACGCCCATGCTCTGACACAGCAGATATGCTCCCTCGAGGAAGAAGGTACGGTGATCCCGCACATGTGTATAAGGTATCTGAGCCGCCTTGTTGAAGTCAATGCCATATATATAGCATACATAGCGCAGTATGGCTGGATCGTAGTCTGCCCCTTGTGCCCACAGACACACCTCGTCGGCACCAGCCATACGGGCGGTGGTGACTATCCATTGGATGAATCGTTCCACGGCATCGCGCAGGTGCTCCTGCTTGCCACCGGCAAAGAGATGCCTCTTGGCCTCTTCACTCTGTCTTCTCCACCAGCGAGCTGTGTCTGCGTCGAACGTAAATCCGTCAACGAAGGCCGACTTGAGGTCGATGTTCGCGCGGAACGAGAAACGCTCATCCCCGATGAACGGGGTTGCGTCTGCGGTCCTGTGCCATGCCACAGCTGCGATGCTCATCACAGCCGCCGTGGGACAGAGCGCACACGTCTCCAGGTCAAAAGTTATATCCAATACCATACCCTATATGCTGTCTTATGTGCGTGTCGGCAATACGCCACACACATGATTCTCGCTCCTTCTCTACTACTTCTCAACGAATGGCTCCAGCACGGCGCGGATGCCCTCCTGTTCCCAAGGCCGCCAGCTCTCAAGCGTGAACCGCTTGATGACGGTGGCGGCGCTCATGCCTCTCTCCTGCATAAAGGAGATGAACATATTGCGCAGCCCTTTGGTCTGCCCAAGGCTCTCGTAGAACGTATCGTCCGTATTGATGTTGCCAGCCTCAATATTTTGCTCATTTATCAATCCCAAAAATCGAATTTTGAGATTTTTAATACCAGAAAGCTCCCACTCAGAGAAACCCTTCTGAAAGAATCTGAGGTAAAAGGTGGGCTGCGAAAAACCTTTTTCTGCAAGATTCTCTTGCAAAATCTTCTTTTCGCTCACGGAAATCTCGGAAATCCCCCACGAAGAGAACGGTGTGGTGATTTTTATCCAATTTTCTTTGGTCATATCAATCTCAACGTCTAATTTTGGTGCAAAGATAGTTCTAATAAATAGAACAACAAATCGTAACGTTTAATTTATCGAACATTTAACACACTTTAACAATAATAAAAAAGATGAAGTACAATTACAACTATGGTTTTCTGCAGCAGTGGCTGGATGCCAACAAGCACATTCCACGTGGCGTAATCAACGAAGCGTTTGCCACATCAAGCAACAACAGAATCAAGGCGTGGGCGAGAGGCGAGAGAGCCATGCCCGTGCTCAGCATTCTACGCTTCTGCAACAGCTTCCAGGTGCCACTCTCTGCATTCTTCCGCAACGAAGATGCTGAGAAGGACAATGATCATGCACCAATGCCGGTCAAGACGGGCGACAAGATTGCCCCGCACGGTGGCTACGCAAAAGACACAGATGAGCGCAAACGCGGGGAACGTAAAGCCGTTGATCCAACGGAAGTGACGGTAACAGCATCCACCATACCTGGGGACGACCGCATGGAGGCGGCTGCATGCGCAACCACGGACAACGGCGTGCCCAACGAAGACGGAGGCAACACACAGGAGGGCAGAACGGACAGCAGTGTGCCAGGCATCATCGTGGGCAACATCAGCGACGCGAATATGGCCGCAATCATCAAACTGCAGAACGAGCATGTGGCCATCGTCAACAGACTGCTTGACGAGATAGGCAGACTACAGAACGAGGTGCTACGGCTGAACACCGAACTGGGCAAGGCCAGGGACTACAAGCATGAGGACAAGACATACAGCATCGCGGCTGAGGATGAATAGGCCCACCCCGGCACAGCAGACAAAAAGAGAGTCACCTGTCCTCACGGATGGGTGACTCAAAAACCTAAGTAATACAATTCTATACTAATGAAAAGAACCTGAAAATCATCTTACTGTGTTGCCTCCTTCTGCCTCTTCCTGCGGGCGAACCTTGCAGAACCAATTTGTTCGCAGTCGGCCGAACGTGACTCGTACGGCACGTCCACGTACCAATGCCCGTTGAGCGGGAACACGATGGGCGTGGAGTGTCCGAACGTGAAGGGCAGCGGCGATCCCTCTTTGGTGCACACGGGCTTGAAGTCGAGGATGCTGATAAGTTCGGTCTCGCTCACAACGGGCAGGGCGAACATCTCCTGTTCGAGGGCGGTGCCCGCAGCAGGCATGTAGGCCACCTGTCCCTGCGTGCCTTCTATCCTGTCCCATCCTGCCCGGTCGCCGTTGCCGTCGAACTCCACAGCCGCAACGCCTCCGGCAAATCCGTCGGGGCTCTCGTACCAGTGTCTTGCACCCACTCGCTTTGCCCATTCCAGCGCTATCCGCTGTGCCTCTGCACATCGCTCACTGAAGTCGGCAAGGGCGGCACCGACCTCCGAATCCTTCTTGATCTGATAGTAATAATGAGGTTTTTCCATGACCAATGTTTTTATATCATATATATATACTATACTTTTATACTTTCGGAACGGCATAGATGACAGGTTCACCGCTCTCGTCATCGTGCATCTTGAACCCAAACGTACCCAGGTCCTCCAGGTAGAGCGCCAGCGGGTCGCCCAGCGGAGTCACCACAGCCTTGAAGTAGGTGCGCAGGCGGGCATCGGTAAACACCTCGCAGTCCTCGCGCCACCTGTCCAGCGGTTTGTAACGCTCACAGAACGCCTTCAGCTTGGCAGGTATCACGTAATCCTGCAGAGTGACCTCTGCCGACTCGCACAACTCATCCTTTTCTTTCTTTCTCATACTGTTTACGGTATTTGGCGATTGCGCACACCAGCAGCATACCGATGAGCGTTACCCAGAATGTCTTCAGCTGTACCACCAGCCTTTGCCACCACGACAAGGGGCTGGCAGCGCTTCTGTCCTTATAGGAGGAAAGGGAGTCAATGGCAAGGGTATAGTTCTCCCGAAGTTCCGACAAGGACACAAGCAGGCTGTCCATCCGCCTTGTCACAGAGTCGTAACGCGCCTCCATCCTGTGCCTGGTCATCTCTGATATGCTGTCCTCCTTGTAATTGCCCTTGCGCACAACGGTGCGGTCGGTTGTCACCGTTCTTGACCCTTCGGCATCCACCGACTCGGTGATGCGCTCTGTGATGTGCTCCTCTGTCTCCCCCGATGAGGAAGACGCGCTGGTCGCATGCAGGGAGTCGTCATGCGTCTGCACAGCCACCGTGCTCTCCGTGGTGGTATGTCGCGCACTGTCGGCCGTCTGGTGCGCAATGCTGTCGTTCAGCACATGTGACACCTGCGTGACCGCCTGCCTGGATGACGAACAAGCAGCCATGAGGATGGCCAATGCAAAGTAAAAAGTAAAACTTCTCATATCTCTTTTGATTTGCTGCAAAATTAGGAGTAAACCAGAGAACGATACGGACAGAGAAAAAGAAAAAGCCACCGTCACTCTGCTGGACGGTGGCTTGAACATGGTCAATTGTGGATTATGCGGAACTGCACTTCCCGACCGTAGCACTCGCACAACTGTCGGAAGAATGTCAGGGCCTCCTTGGTATTGTCGGCAAAGGCACTCTGGAACCTCACGTACATGTCACGCGGCCCGGTCACGTGTATGGTATTGTTCTCGAAGCGGTAGAAGCGGAAGTTGTAGATGATGTTGGCAAATGCGCCCCGGTATGCCGTCAAGAACGCATCCCACTCCTTTTCGCCCGGCTTCACCTCCTCAGCTTCGTCAAACGCGAAGCTCTGCTGCTGTGCCTCGGTGTTCACATTGTGCTGCTTTATCCACTGCTCCATAATGTAGAACACGAAGTCTTCCATCGTTCCGCTCCATCTATGCGGCTGCTCCACTGCCTTGGGCACGCCATTATAGGCATACGCCTTGAAGTCGTTCCAGAGGTCTTCGGGGACATCGGCAACAAACGCCTTGAGTCGTTCTCTGTCGAGCGTAGGATATAGCGACATCAACTTGGCGCATAAACGCTTTTCCGATGAACCGCGATGTAGCTCCAATTCTCGCGCCACACCCAAAGGCGTGCGCTTGATATGAAACTTTATCTTTTCGGGATTGCCTCGTTTTACACTGCCCCTATAAATAGGCTCGTAACCTTTCTTGTCTGGGTCAATGCACGAGAGCATTATCTCTATCTTGTTTTCCTCGCACAGCCGTTCCATGTCGCCACGCGCCACATCCAACACCTGTTTGCGGAACTGTGAGAATTTCTGATATTTCTCAGTAGTCACAACCTTTGCAGGTTGTGTATCGTCGCTTTTCTCAACATCTACCTTAAACATGCCTAACGCATCTTTTAGCTCACGATAGTCTATAACTGGGTGCATCTGTCCTTTGCTCGCATACTTCATCAGCAGGAGATAAAGACGTGACGTGTAAGCCGAATTACAGAAATAGGCTATTCGCTCAAGATGGTTGAAATATCCGTCCGTCATGTCAAACACGGCTTTTGCAACCTCTATATTTATCGTGACCTCGATATATCCGTCACGTCGAAACTTACGCACTTCCTGTCCGTCCTCGTCAATTTTAGTATCACCGCCTCCCGAATAGTTGAAGTCTTCACCTTCTCGTGATGTAAAGTTCTTCGGGATAAATATCTTACTGAAGATGGGCATGTAGTCCTCGCCTTTTCTAAGGCCTGTCTCCGAATCAAAACGAGGAAGATGAAACTCTATTTTCTTCATTTGGTTTATCACCTTCACCGACTCGTCATAATGACTGCTATCTATGCCGAAGTCAGCCAGGCGCAAACGTATCGGTCCCATCTTCAACAGGTCTTCTTTCGTTATGCCTCCATTAGGACGTTCCTTAATCAAATAGCGGTGTTCGTTCAAGAACTTGGCAAAATGGTCTTGCAGCCGTCCGCTTACCAACAACATGACATCCTGTTGTATGAGGGAATAGCTTTTAGCGTATGATGTATAGTTGACAGGCGTGTTTATCCAGCGCAGCTCGTTCAGGGCAAGTTGAAGTTTGCCTTCTTTATCTTCTTTTATCGCTTTCTTTGCCATACCTACGTTTTTATGTACTTAAACCTACGTTTTTATGTACCAAAACCTACGTTTTTGTTTACCAACTCCTACGGATATGTTTACTTCATATGCTCTAACTATTTGATTTTCAACTACACAAAATCTCCTTAATATAATATAACATAAACTATTACTTTACTCCTTTTGAAAACTAAAATCCATATTTTATAATTATATTATATTAAGAGGTTTTTGACACATTGATTATCAGTCAATTACCTACGGCGAGGTAAACAAAAACGTAGGAGTTGGTAAACAAATCCGTAGGTTTAAGTAAACAAATCCGTAGGAGTTGGTAAACAAATCCGTAGGTATTATAAACCCAAAACAGCACACTTTTGTAGTGACTTGTATGCTGCTTCAATAATTTCTATCGATATACTCCTTCACGGCCCGCAGGGCTATTTCCTTGATGGGAACGCCTGTGCGCATCTTCAGCAGAACCAGCTTCTCATAGTAGTCCATGGGGACGAACGCATTGATGCCTATCTTTCGTCCCGAGTCTCCTTTTGCAGAAGCCTGCCCCTTTGTGCCAGCTTCGTCCTGTGGCTGTTCTGTGGAAGCCTGCTCGTGTGCGTCCGCTTCGCTCTGGGGCTGTTCTGCTGGAGCCTGTTCTTTTGTGTCCGCTTCGTCCTGTGGCTGTTCTGCTGGAGCCTGCTCGTGTGCGTCCGCTACGCTCTGGGGCTGTATTGTGGTAGCCTGCTCCTTTGTGTCCGCTTCGTCCTGTGGCTGTTCTGCGGGAGCCTGCTCCTTGTCCGCTTCGTCCTGTGTTTGTTCTGCGGGAGCCTGCCCAGAGTCTGACAAGAGTCTTTCGTTCTCTCCAATGACTTTTGATTTGCTCAGGTCGAACTTCTGAACCTCACAAAAGCGAGGTTTGTTGTTTGTTTGTTTTGCCATATCTGTATTTCTTTATATTACTCAGGAAAAATAACATATCACTGTGGCATACTTGCCAGTATCTCGCACACAAAGCGTTCGTAGTCCTGCCCTACCCTGCTGTATGGAGCATAAGAGAAGATGTCCTCGTTCATAGCCTGCGCCTCCACCATCTTGGTGTCGCGGCGGGTGTAGGAGTCAAACATATAGTCGTTGAACTTCACACCCAGGTATTCCTTAAACTGCTTGGTGGCTTTTGTTTGATTGTTACTCATAACCATCAGCAAACCGCGAATGTCGAGGCCGGGGTTCAGATCCTCGCGCGTCTCCCTTACGGCATTTATTATCTCGGCTATGCCTTTTGTGGCCAGCGCTTCCAGCTGCACAGGCAGCACCACACTGGAAGCCGCTGTCAATGCGTTGTAAGTGAGCAGCGACATGGCAGGTGGGCAGTCTATAAGGATGTAATCAAAAGCCTCTGCTACCATTGCTGTACCCTCGTTCCGCAGTTCCTCACCCTGCATCTCCACCAGAGGCTTGGAAAGGAGCTTGTACAGCGCTTTTCGTGGAACGGCTGTTTGATTGAGGAACGGTTCGATGCTCACCAGCCTGGATGACGCTGGTGCCAGATATATCCCGTCGCGTACCTGATACACGGGTATCTGTGTCTGCTGCACAAGTGCATCGTACATGGTAGGTTTGCCCGCCTGCAGTGTCTCGCTCCACCCGAAGAGGAACGATGCACATGCCTGTGGGTCGAGGTCGATAACAAGCACACGCGGCATGCGCTTCTGTCCTTCGGGCGTGGTGCCGAAATAGCCTTTGCCAAAGCGGCGCAAGCCAGCCGCAAGGCTCTGTACTGTTGTTGTCTTACCTACCCCACCCTTGTGGTTGACAAAGGCAAGCACTTCCTTTAGTCTGTTTTCTTTTTCTCTCATAACCTGAACTTTCCTTTAGATGTTGCAAATTTAAGAATTAAAACGCATACGTGCAAGCGTAAGTATGATTTTATCTACGTAAATACATAAAAATCTACTTATACACCCACCTAACCACCTACTTAACTATGAATTTGTTCACTTACTTACTCACATATCTACATAAACAACTAACCACATAGCCACATATCTAACTAACTAACAACACACGAAAGTATGAACTAACGAAACTACATACAAACGTAAGAATACACAATAATATGAATATATGAAAATAAAATCGTATGAAATCATGTGCGCATGAAAACATCAAAGTTTGTAGTACTAATGGCGGTTGTGTAGAGTGTATGGTGATGGTTGTGTGAAGTTGTATATATACAAGACGTCCTGGTGGTGTGTGCGCTTGTGTGAATGTATGTTTGTGTCTTAGTATGAATGTGTATTTGTATGATTGTGTAATCATGTGAATATATATGTGTATATATTCGTTGGATAGTTCCGTTACACGATTGTGTGTCCGTATGAATGTGTGAATATATGAATGTGTGTTCGTGTGAATGTGTGTGTTTGGTAGAACGGAATCTCATTTCTCCCACTCATCATTGATGGTGATGTGCAGGGAGGAGTTGTCTTGGGTTCGCTGTTCGGTGCGGATGGGCAGGATGCAGTACTTGGTCTTCATTCCGGCACGTATGACGGTGCCGTTGGGGATATAGGTGTAATACATGCCGGTGCCGAAGTAGGCTGAGCCTATCTTGGTGCCGAAGTCTGCTGGGGTGTCGTAGCAGAGGATGCGCTGCCTGCTCTGCCAGTAGCCGCTGGGAATGGCAACCTGTTTTAGCACACAGTAAACCTCTAATTTCGTGGGCAGGCGGTAACGCGGGTCTTTGATGAGACAGGATGGGGTAGGGTAGAGGTTGAGCCGGACGTTGGAAATCTCCGTGCCTGACAGGTAAAAGCGTGCCGTGTCATTGGTCGCCAGCAGCACCTCCTCGCGGTGGGTGACGGTGGGTGTGGATGATGATGGCAGATTGTCATCGTCGGTGAGTGTGACCCGCTGGCAAGCCAGTGCCAGGCTGCAGGAGAGCGTTAGCACGAGAACGCGGACAGACAGGCGGTATGCGCTGTGACTTTCTGTGGCAGAAGGGCGAATGGAATGGCAAATCCTGCGGCATGCGCTGCTGTTTTCTGTGGAAGAAGAGCGCATGATACGGCAAAACTCTGGGCATACGCTGTGGACCAAGAAAGGAAAATGTATTGTGCTCATTGTTTTATTTCGTTTTTGTTATTGGTTGCGCACAAGGCTGCAGGGCAGGTGGCGGTAATCTGTGGCGGTGGTAAACAGTGGCGGTGGTAATCTGTGCTGGCGGCAACAGGGCAGGAGGCGCACAGCAGTCCCGTTGCGCCTCCTGTCTGTCTGCCTGGGCATGTGTCAGATGTTGATGTCCGTGCCTGCCTCGTCCCACTTGTCGTTCACCTCAAAGCGAAAGCCCTGCTGGTGGTTGTAGAAAGAGCCGGTGATGGTGGTTGCCTTGTTGCGGGCAAAGGGTACAGCCGGCACTGTGATGGTGGAGTAGGGTGCTCCATCTGAGCGTCCCATGGTGAAGGTGATGTCCGTCTGGTAGCCGCCCTCGGGTGCCAGCACGAAGTAGGTGATGGGGGAGCCATCCACTCCGCGCAGTGAAGACACATCCGTCACTCTCTGATTTTTCACTGCGTCCATGACGCGGAAGTCCTTCCACTGCAGGGAACGCGGCTCGTTCCAGTCGAGCGTGATGGTACTGCACTCGTCGGGGAACACGTCGGTACACTGCACCACGAGCTTTGCTGTCAGACGCTCCAGGGTGATGCTCACGGCATTGGCCTTGCCGATGACCACATTCACATCCCTCTCGGCACCGAAGGTGTCCGATGTCTTCTCGCTCGTGAGCAGTACGGGTTCGGTGGCACTGACAGGTGTCAGCACGTTGTCCGCTATGCCCCATGCCTTCTGTTCGGCATCATACAGGGCAGGTGCCTGGCTGCATGTAGCCACCACCTTCAGGGTGTGCTCCCCGTAGTCGAGCATCAGGTCAGGCTCGGCAAAGTCCGTGGCAGTGCTCGTCTGGTGGAGCACCTGCAGCAGGCGGCCCGACTGCTTGTCGTAGTCCAGCAGATACAGGTCGGTGACGGTGCGCCCGTTGGCTGTCAGTGCAGCACGGGTGCTCACGTTCATGCCGCAGTAGAGCTTCACGTGCGCCTTGCCTGCCGGCTGCCCGTTCTCCGCCAGATTCTCGTTACCGCATGATGCAATCATCATGCCCATGGCCACTACAGCAGCCATCATCTTCAAGTTAGTCATCATAACAAATAGGTTTTTAGATGGTTTTGTTGATTAGTTGAATTTTACCACACAAACGAGTGCACCAAGCCAGAGCCTTTCTCTGTCAGCCTGTAAACATCCTCGTTGAACATTTCCATGTAACTCTTTGTCAGATACCCAGCGCCCACAAGTTCCTCCAGTTCCGGGCATGCAGCCGTACCGTCAACACGCTGATACGCTGCGAATCCCTTCTTCTGAATGTGCTTCAGTGTTGCAATCTGACTCTTTGAAAATTTCTCTATTTCTGCCATGATCCTATAAAGTTTAATAAAAACACAACTTCCGTTCATCCTCTTGTCTCCTCGCGGAACTTCTGATATTGCTCGTCCGTGATTCTGCCTTCCTTGTGCAGCTGCACCACGTACATCCGTGCAAACAGGCCTGTGGCGTATCTCAGGCTCTCGAGGGCGTATGATACGTTTTCCCCTGTCAATGCCTCCGGCATCATGTTCTGCCCGTCCTTGGTACAGGTGAGGTCTGTGGTGATGCGCTCTCCATTCTCTGACACAGAGAGCACGAGGTCAAACAGTTTCTTTTTCTTCTTCTTCTCCATTTCTTTTTTTGTTTGTGGTGCCTGCATCCGTAGCAGCGGGTGTGCTGCCAGGGACGCAGACGGTGATTTTATATGCGCCTCATAACGCGGACGCTCCTGGTATGCTTTACTCCTGCTCCTCCTGTTCGGTGTCAGGAGTGACAGCGATGATAGCACGTATGACCTCGGTGAGGTATCTACCACCTCCGTGCGAGGTGATCCATTTGTGCACATCATCTGGCAACTTTATTTGCCGGGTGCGGCCTTCATAGGTTCTGCGTCCGCCGCCATTTGCCTGCGGCATGTTATTTTTCTCCATATTCTATAATATGATAAATAAAACAATTCATTTGAAGGCTCCCGCCAGCAGCGGAAGGAAGAATACGGCTATGCCTATCATTGAAAACAGGGTTACTGCCACTGCGGCAAATACTATGACTGCCAGCACATACATCATCACCTTGGTTATGCCCCGAGTGTTGCTTTCCGAGGTCAACACCGCTGTGCCGTTGCTATGCACGCGCAGTGTGGGTTCGCCCACCTGCGGATAATAGCGTTTGCGCTTCGGTTTTGGTTCCTGGCTCTGGATAATCTCAGGCTCCATAACGTGAGACTCCACAGCGGAAGACTCTGCCTCAATGGTCGGCTCCTCTTCAATGATGGGTTCCTCCTCAATAGTCGGCTCCTCCTCAATGGCTGGCTCGTCCTCAATGATGGGCTCCTCCTCCACCTTGCCATCCACGCAGACTATGACATCGCCGTGCAGGCTGACCTCTATCTTACAGCCGGGCGTCAAGTCCTTCTGAAGGAATGTGCGCTCACTGCCGCAGTTGGCATGGGCAAAGCAGTGGCCGTTCATCTCCACCTCGTCAAAGTCGGCTACATACGTCACCTTGCCGGTCTTTTCGCCTACCGTGGTATGATGTCCGCGATATGTGGTAATGGCCTTGAATACGGGGCGGAACTTGAAAGCGCAGTTATACTTTGCGTCATGGTCTGTCTGCCCGATGCGGTCGTAATAGTCGTAATTGTCGAACTTAAATACAAGTCCATCGGTAGGGTAGGGCAGAGCCTCGCGATCCAGCTCAGCAGCACATACAATACGCTCGATATCCTGCTCCAGTTCGGCATCCGTCTTGTCGAGATCGAGAGCCGACACGAAGCCCGAAGTCCTGAAACCGTTACGCTCAAGAGCCTGCATGGCAGCTGCGTGTTCTGTCACACCGTCCATAATCACGCGGAACGGATGAAACTCCAGACGCTTGCATTCCGAAGCGATAGCCACCTTCTTGGCCATAATGCCGTTGCTCGTAGAACGCGGTGATTTGCCAGCCTTGCTATAACGGGCAAACTCCTCAAGCGAGATGATCACCTCACCTCTCACCTCCACTCGGTCGTACTGGCTCCATGCTGCCACCTGGCAGGGCACACCCTGCACATGCTGGATGTGGTCCAGGCAATCGTTACCAAACAGCTCCTTGCCGTGTCCATAGGTGGCCTCAGAGAGCATTCCCTGGCGATATACCAGGCTCACGGTCTCGCCGTCAAACTTCCACTCCACATCCACCTTTGCATCCCTGCCGATGTTGGCAGCTCTCTGCTGTGCTCTCAGGTATTTCACCACCGATTTGGCATCGTGCAACTTCTTCATGGAGAGGCAAGCCGTGCGGCGTGCCACGGTACGCTTGCCGTTGCCGTTCTCGCTGTAGCACTGCTGGGTAGGCGAGTCCTTCAGCA
>ERZ1026780.69-NODE-69-length-87258-cov-8.113586_pt1 | contig 87258 bp, 60 predicted proteins | sample MGYA00380126_ERZ1026780 | MGnify/ENA primary metagenome ERZ1026780 (study PRJEB33269, sample SAMEA4719762) | human gut metagenome | biome: human-associated habitat; feature: organic feature; material: feces | place: Cameroon | collected 2013-10 ... | reverse complement strand
TTTTCTTTCTGGAGAAAACAAAATATAAAAAATCATTGGCGAATCCCCATCGATTGATTGTCCCCAAAAAGAAAAAACATAGCCGTAAAAAAGTTCTCCGTTTTGAATCAGTTTTTCTCTTTGATAATAATTTTTTGTTAAGAACCCGGTTAGTTTGCCTTTGAAGGAGTCCTTCCCCGAAATATATTTCAAATCTTCTTTCGTGAATAAAGATTGTTTCTCCAAAAAGGATTTTCTTTCGTTTTCAAGCAAAGAATAGTAGTCCATAGAAGAATATATACACTAAGTTTGAGTAAAACTCAAAAATAATCGAGATACGTGTTTTCTATTGTGCTAACATTGCTGTACTTAGGAGAAACAAATGATCTCGAAAAATCTCGCTATAGAAGTCTTAAACGAAGCTTTATCCACAGGGGGAGATTACGCTGAAATTTATCTTGAGGAAAAAATCACAGAAGGCGTTTCATTAGAAAATGGCTCCGTCGAAACTTCCTCCAACCTAGATGGTTTTGGATGCGGCATTCGTATTCTAAACGGTTTTCAATCCGTTTATGGCTACACTTGTAATATCAACCGCAAATCTCTTTTAGACTTAGCGCGGAAATTATCCAAACGTTTTAACGAAAAAAGAAAAATCGAAGTGAAAGATTTGGAAACTGTACACGTCAAAAAGGTAAACAAAATCTCGGAACATCTTAAAGACGTCCCTATTACAGAGAAAGTATCTTATTGCCGTGAGACTTCTAAAATAATTCAAAATGTTGATCCTAGAATCGTTCGAACCATCGTTTCTTTTAGCGACAGTTTAAAAAACATTCAAATCTGGAATGCTGAAGGAGAAAAAGGCAAGCACTTCATCACTCACGAAGAAAGAGGCCGTTTGTCTATGCTTGCTGTTGCAAAGGAAGGAAACAATATTCAAAGTTTCTCCTACGCACCAGGACGATGCGCTTCTTGGGATTACTTTAAAAACACTCTTCCTTGGAAAGAATTCGCCCAAAAGGTTGGCGAGAAAGCAGTCGCTCTTTTAAGTGCGAAGGAATGCCCTCAAGGAAAATTTGACGTCGTCGTAGCAAATGGCTGGGGTGGAGTTGTTTTCCATGAAGCTTGTGGTCACTCTCTTGAGGCAGCCGCTACCGCTAAGAAGCTTTCCGTCTTCTCAGAATCGATTGGCAAGCAAATCGCAAGCCCCCTTGTTTCTGCTTATGATGATGGAACTATGCCAAATGAATGGGGTTCTAATGATTTAGACTCCGAAGGCAATAAGACCCAAAAGATTCAATTAATCAAGGATGGCATTTGCACTTCCTTCCTCGTCGATAAATTAAATGGCAGACGTTTAGGAATGGAAGCAAATGGAACATCTAGAAGGCAAAGTTACCGATATGAACCTACTTCAAGAATGTCGAACACTTATATCGCTCCTGGTAAAGACAATCCGGAAGACATAATTAAAGATACCAAACTAGGCATTTATGTCGTTGATTTTGGTGGAGGTTCAGTAGAAACCACAACAGGTAATTTCAACTTCTCTGCCTCTGAAGCTTACATTATCCGAAATGGCAAGGTGTGTGAGATGGTTAAAGGCTGCACTTTGATTGGATCAGGAAAAGAAGTTCTTATGAACATCGATCGCGTTGGAAACGATTTGAAACTTGGCCAAGGCATTTGCGGAGCCTCTTCGGGAAATATTCCAGTCAACGTTGGACAACCAACAATCCGTATTAGAAACATCACTGTCGGTGGACGTGGAGGAAAGTTAGAATGAACGTCAATTTATTTTTTCAAAAAGCCCGCGAAGCAGGTATCAGTTCATGTCAACTACAAATCGGTACAAGCACATCCACTACCATCTCCATTTTTCATCACGAAATCGATTCTTACACAATTGATAACATTCAGCTTATTTCTGCAAGCGGTATCTATGATGGCAAATACGGATCCACTGCCACAGAAAAAATGGATAACTCCTCTATCGATTTCCTAATCAAGGGAATTATCGATTCTGCTACAGTATCCGAAAGAAAAGACTGCATTGATATTTTCCCAGGCTCTCCAAAATACAAGAAGAGAACATTTTTCTCCAACGAATTAAAAGAAACTCCGATCGAAAAGAAGATTGATTTAATCAAAGATATCGAAAAGAAGCTTTTTGAGGCTGATAGAGAGGTTTCAGAGGTAAGTGAAGTAATTTATTCGGAAGCAGAGAGTTTCTATCGTTTTTACAACTCTTACGGCCTTAAGCTAAGTAAAAAGACGAATTCTTTTGGCATTGGTGCCTCTATCGTTATGAAACGTGGAGAGGAAGTCAAAACCTCAGAAGATTCCTTTTCAGGCATGGATTTAAATGAATTTGACGAAACGAAGTTCATTCAAGGGATTATTGAAGAGTGCAAAAAGAAATTTGGTGGAAAATCTTGTAAGTCAGGAAAATATCCTGTTTTCTTTGATAGAGAGGTCTTTTCAACCCTTGTTGGTTGTTTCTTAAGTGCAAATAACGCTATAGCCGTTCAAAAAGGATCCTCCTTCCTACAAGGTTACGAAGGAAAGAAGGTTGCCTCAAAATGTCTTACCATTGACGAAGTTCCATTAAAGAAAGGTATCTCCTATACATTCTTCGATGGAGAGGGGGTTGCTAGAGAGAATCGTCGAATCGTCAATCATGGTGTTTTATTGACTCATTTCTACAATAGAGAAACAGCAAAGAAAGCGAATAGGGAGACAACCGGAAACGCTTCCGCCTCACTTGGGAAAATCGGAATCTCTTACACAAACATATTGGTAAAACCCGGAAGACAAACGAAAGAAGAAATCATCAAGGACATTAAAGAAGGAATATACATAACTGATATTGATGGACTAGGAACAGGACTAGATGAATCGAGCGGAAACTTCTCCTGCCAAGCAGAAGGCTTTATGATACGCGATGGAAAAATTGCTGAGCCATTAGATCTGATAACCCTCTCAGGTAATCTAATGAAAGTAATGTCCGACATTAAGAAAATAGACAATAACGTTAAAGACTGGCATTGGTTCTCATGCTCTGATGCATTGATAAAATCTATGTCTGTAGGCGGAGAAAATTAACCCCTTAAAAACGGATAATTAGACCCATCAAAAATGGGTCTTTTTTTCATTAAAAACATGACTTTTTTCATGACTTTTTTCATAAAGAAAACACCATTTTAGAAGATTCGAAACCCTTAATTTTTTCGTCAAAATCATTTTTTATACATCAAAAAACATCCGATATATACTAATTTTAAATTCTTTTTAAGTTATCTTTTTACCTTTTTTTATGTTCGTGATATAATTCGATTGTGCAAAGTAAATTATTAATAAATATACAAAAGAAATTCAAGCCATCTGAACTCTTCTTCCTCTCAGATATTCATGACAAGAACATGTCGGATGCCGCAGTCAAAGAAGAGCTTCTCCGCTTGACGAAAACGAAAGAGATCAATCGTTATTCCTATGGAGTCTATTACATCCCTGGATTAAGTGAGCCTAGTGCTTTAAAGGCCATCGAACTCCGTTATATTTCTAAGGACTCTGATATATATGGGTTTTATACCGGGGAAAACTTTTTAAACATCCTTAGAGGCAAAAAAATATCTTTAGAAGATCATATTGAAATCATGACCAATAGGGCCACCTCCGGGAAAAAGAACGTTTATATGTTTGAGAAACGTTTCACTCTTAGGAAGCCATATTACAAGATTGATAAATACAATATGACCACGAACGCTTTCCTATCTTATATAGCCATGACACCGTTATCTGAAATAAAAAAGAACTATTCTCTTTTAGCCAACTACTGTAGAAAAGAGCACCTATCCGCCTCTGACGTTATGAATATGGCTCAACATTTCCCAACTAAGACAGCCTCTAAATTACTTTCTAGCGATCTCTACCGTTCTCTTTGGAAACATTAATCTTTCCTTTGTTTTCGTTAACAACCAATTCTTATATTGAATATTTCTTCCTTGTCATAACCGTAGTCATTTTATACGTGTTTTTAGACTTCGTTTTGAATATTAAAATAGATGATAAATGACATAATAAATAATTAATAAATTGACTATTTTTACAATTGTATTTATTAACAGTTATGACAAATCAAAACGTATATTTTTCTTATTTTTAGGCCTTCAAAGTCCCCTTGTTTGTTCTTTCTATGTGAGTAAGTAATGGGCTTGGTGGGGTTTCAACGACCTCTATAAACATGGGAATCCACATCCACAAGGGATTATTTATCTAGTAAGGCATTCTATCTACGTCCTTGTTTAATAGGTCTTTATTCTAAAAGATCACATTATTAGTATCAAAGTTAGAACGCTTATCCATTTAAAGGCGTTAAAAAAGCCCTCATGCGAGGGCCTTAGATCCATTTTAGTTCTTTATTTGTCTTCTTTCTTATCTTCATTCTCAGAAGGTTTTTCTTCCGTTTTATCCCCAAAAGAATAATCGCTGAAATCCCAATCTGGATGAGCGCTTGCTACCTTAGCAAGAGAGGCTCTAATAAGTTCTAGTTCGATATGTTTCTTTTCTTCGCCAGAATCTTTAATGGCTTTATCTGCATGAGCAAGAGCGTCTTTTGCTTCGGTCTCACTCTCATCAATTAAACCGGAAACCAATAAATAAGCTCTCACAGAAGGGGCGCAAGAAAGGTTTGCAATGAACTTTTTATCCTCTAATGGAAGATTAATGTACTCTTCTTTGGCTTCTTCAAAATTTCCATTTAAAAGATGGAGGGAGAGTTTTTGTGCAACAGCACTTTCATAGACGCGAGAGGAAACTTTTTGTTTACAAGAGATGGCATATTCATTAATTTCTAATGCTTTAGCATAGTCTTTTTTATCCAGTGCTTTATAAATAGAAATTTGATTTAAAGAGTTAGTGAAATCGGTAACTTCTTGATAAACAGGAGTCTCTGGAAGTTCTTTTCCGAGCAACATTTTCTCTTGAGCGAGCAAGAGATTGTTGTAGGCTAAAACATTTGTTTTATTGTTCAAAATCGTCATTAAATATCCGTCATTCTTACTGTCTAATGCAGCTGGAAAAATGTTGTACAAATTGACGAGAACGACAATAACTAAAACAACAAGTCCAAAAACATAAGACGATCCCCACATCGGTTCGCTTTTTTTGAGTGCAAGGCCTAAAGACATGAAAGCAGCACAGGCCATAACCTCAAGCAATAAGAATAAGAGAGGAGCGTAAATATAGTGTCTTGGGTTGGATTTTTCAGGATTCTTTGGGCAGATAACAGTCTCACCCGTTAAACCATCGAAAGAGAAAGAAAAGGAGAAATGGAATTTGTTATCCTCCTTTCTTTGAAACTGCATCCCAAGGATATTTACTTTGTTAATTTTATATCCCCCAATCTTCGCTCCAATAATATGGCCGACTTCTAAGAGGTTGGCCGATAACAATATGCCTGCAGCAACCGCGATCACGACAAATAAGATCGAGTTCATAGGCAAAGTCGCGGAGCTTAATTCCGGACGTAAAATAACAAATCCGACAACCCCAGCGATTGCAAGCATCAGGATGTATACTAACCATCCCATGGCTTCATTTTTCTTCATATAAATAATCCTCCTATGGATTTGTGCTGGTAATGACCATCACATGTGTGTCACTACAAAGAAACGATAGAAGGCTATTCTTCTCGAAAAAAAGAACGATGTAATTATAGTCTTTCTTTTTAGAGAATACATAGCATTCTTCCTTATAAGCTGCGTTTTCTTTCCTCTTTAGACAAAGAAACGATAGCAGGATATAAAATCGTCGTTGCAGAGATGATGTATTTTTTCAGAGTTCTTTCTACTTTTAAAGCGTTCGTATCTTGGTTTTTGAAAGCGAATTCAAACTCTTGAGAAACATTAATGGCAAACCTTCTTGCGACGTTACGAAAACTCGCTTTCGGAATACCGATGCTTTGATGGGTTGAATACAAAGAAATCATTCTCGTAATAATTTTGTTGTAGAAAAAATCACTCACCAAATCCGAACCGGCAGACATGTAAGTAGAATGCAAGAAATCGAAGTTTCTAATAGAATAGGCCAAAAGACATTCCAAAATCTCACGAATCGTATTGCAATCACTTAAACCTGGCACGTCTTCATTTAAGAAGATGGAAGCTAGTAAATCATAGATATCCTGGTAGTGGTAATAAAAGGTTTGACGATGCAAATGAAGCTTATCGCAAAGCGTCGTGACATTAATGTCGCTTAACGGCTTCGTTTGCATCATCTCTTTGAGAGCTATTTTAAATTTTTGCTCTGTGGTCATTATTTCGCACCGGATTTTTTCAAATTCGCATATTCAACGGCAATCTTAGCGCCAAGCTCCGCATTGTTTAAAACAAGGGCAATGTTGGTGTCCAAGCTCTTTCCGCCAGTCACTTCCGCGATTTTTGCTAAAAGGAATGGAGTAATATCTTTTCCCTTGATTCCTTTTTCTTCACATTCTTTAACGGCATCGTCAATGATCTTATCGATGTATTCGTGAGATAAGGCGTATTCTTCTGGAACTGGATTAGCAATCAATAAACCGGCTGTTAAACCAAGTTCACGTTTTGCATGAATGATATTGGCTGCTTCAAGCGGAGAATTAAAGACGGCGTCCACTGGTTTTCCAGAATTGCGGCAATAGAAATTAGCAAATCCTTTCTCTTTGTAAGATAAAACAGTAACACCTTGTGTCTCTAACACTTCAAGCGTCTTATCGATGTCTAAGATTGCTTTACAGCCTGCACAAACGACAGTGACTGGATTCTCACCAATTTCATATAAATCACGCGAAACGTCCATCGTATGCTCGGCACCACGATGTACCCCGCCAATACCACCGGTTACAAACACTTCAATGCCTGCTGTTTTCGCCATAAGAATGGTTCCGCTAACAGTTGTCGCTCCCCAGCCTTTATTAGCAACAACAACAGGAAAATCACGCTTGGAGACTTTCGCAATTCCTTTTTTCTTGCCAAATTCTTCAATCATTTCAGGAGTCATGCCGATAATCGGTTCGCCATCGATAATTCCCATTGTTGCTGGAATGGCTCCATTATCACGGATGACCTTTTCCACTCTTAAAGCCGTCTCCACATTTCTTGGATAAGGCATACCATGAGAGATGATGGTGCTTTCGAGGGCAACAACAGCTCTTCCTTCTTCTAACGCTTTTTTAACTTCTGGGTTAATTTTCATATTTCTTGCTCCTTTTTATCGCTTTTCTGAAAACAACATGTATCAAGATAATTCACTAAAGCATAAATGCCAATAAGGCAAATTGTCATAATGGCGCAAAATAACCAATGATAGCCATCGACCGAACTGTAATTTAGTCCAAAAATGCTAGTCAGCTCATCTAGAGGGAGTTTATCATGGGTAATAGAACCAACAAGTCTTTCCCCATAAAGCAAATCAAGAGTAAAAAGACATGCACCAGCTGCAACCAGAACGCCAAATACCGATCCTCGATAGGCATCAAACTTCCATGAAACACGTGCGAGAAGGCAATAGCTAAGAATAGTGAAGCTAATTGTGGAAACCACTTTAGCCTGGTCATAACTCATAAAATCGGGTGCAACTAACGCTACGAAATAAGTGATAAAGACAGCAGCAATTTGCACAATACCACCTGGTATGGATTTGCGAAGAACGTTTTCCATAAAGCTATTTTGAACGCGGTCATTCGTCCGTTGCAAGGCTAAGAAGAAACCTGCTCCGCCAATCGTAATGATTTCCCAGATATAAAGATTTTTAGGCGAGAATGGATAGGCAATGCCCCCAAACATCTGAGAAAGGAGGAAAACGAAGCTTAAGACAATCGCGAAAATCGTTTTCGCTAAGAAAAGAGAGGCGCTACGTTGAAGATTGTTAATTGCTCTTCTTCCTTCGGCCACAACATCTGGGAGTTTGGAGAAATTATTGTCCACAGATACAATGTGTGCGACATTTCTAGCAGCCGAAGAGCCAGAACCCATTGCAATAGAGCAATCCGCTTTCTTTAAAGCAAGAATATCGTTCACGCCATCGCCAGTCATTGCCACCTTATGGCCTTTATCTTGCAAGGCTGCGATAATGGTTGCCTTTTGTTCAGGCTTAACTCTACCAAAGACGTTATATTGTTCTACGATTTCAGGAATCAAAGAATCGCTAACCCCTTCCATAGAAATATATTTATCTGCATCCTTAACTCCAGCTTCTGATGCAATATGTCCAACCGTCGCAGCATTATCTCCAGAGATGATTTTGACATTCACACCATTATTTAAGAACCATTCGATATTCTTTCTCGCATCGCTTTTCACGTGATCCGTAAGAGAAATAATTCCCACCAACTTCAAATCGTTTGGTAATTCCTCGGAATCCGTTTTCTTTTTTGAAAAGAAGATTCCAAGTACACGAAATCCCTTTTTCGTTAGGGAATCTAACTTATTCTGCTCTTCTGGAGAAATTTCTCCAGGAATGAATTCTGGAGCCCCATAAACAAACGTTCCACTCTTTTTGAAGTAGCCCAACGCGTATTTTTTATCAGAGTCGAAAGGTAAAACGAAATCCGGTTCGGTATGCCCTATTTCAAAAGATGAAAGGAGACAACGTGCAGTAAGATTCTCATCCCCGGTTTCTCTAACAATCGCACCTATGGTTTTTTCTAATTGTTCGTTTTTGAAATCTCCGAAAGCATCCAAACGATAAACGCTTAACAAGCCGTCAGTAATCGTCCCGGTTTTATCGAAGCAAATAGTATCAACTCTAGCCAACATCTCCACGCAATAGAGTTCCTGGACGTTCATCTTCTTTTTAGCTAATCTTCCAACCGAAACAGCCAAGGCAAGAGAGACCAAAAGATAAAGCCCTGCAGGAATCATCGCGATAATAGACCCAGACAAAGAAGGAATGAAATTTTGATAAGAATCATAATTTAAATTGCCTTTTGCGAGGGAACGGATAATCCAAGTAAGCGTCATAACAACGCCTAAGACAATCGCAAGCGTTCCTGTTGTCCAGAAGATCTGTAAACAAGAGGATTTCAATTCACTGTTTGGACGTTTGAATTGTTTTGCGCTGGCTTGAATTCCTTCCACGTAATTCGCAATACCCACAGCCACAACTCGGCAATAAGCTTTGCCTGATTTCACATAGGACGCGCTTAATATGGTGTCCCCTGATTTCTTAGGAACTTTGATAGATTCTCCAGTAAGGATGGACTCATCCATTTCTAAAGAGCCTGTTAAAAGAACGGCGTCACTTGAGATTTGTTCTCCAGCGGAAACGATGATCACGTCATTTAAAACAATTTGGTTCGCTGGTATGTCAATTTCTTTACCTTCTCTAACAACAGTTACTTTCGGATCGGAAACCAAACGAAGCTTATCAACCAAATGTCTAGTGTGAATATCTGTAAAAAGGCCAATTACCATGTTACAAAGAACAGGTATGCAAAAGAAATAATTGGTGATGTCCATTTGTGCGGCAATCATCAAAGCGACGACGACAAAATAAACGATATTAAAGAAAGTAAAAATGTTATCGCAGATTATCTGCCAATAGGTTTTGGTAACGCTTCTTCTTGTTTTGTTCTCAAACCCATTTTTTCTTTTTTCTTCAACTTGTTCGAAAGTTAGTCCAAAAGAAGGATTTACTTCGATAACAGGTTCACTTTGGACATTGGCTATAAATTCATCACGATGAGTCATTATTCACTCCTTAAAGCTTCAACAGGATCTTTTCTTGCGCCCATTCTGGCTGGAATAAACCCGGAAAGGAAAGCAAGAAGTATCGATAATAGCAAGAGAATCAAAGCGTGTAATGGATTTAAAGAGGCAATATGTTCCAAGCCATTCCCTGGATACATGTGGTCGATAATAATCGATAAAGGAATATTTAACAAAGCGGTCACGCCAATACCAATTAAACCAGCAACAGTTCCAATCATCACGCATTCGGCTTCAAATAAATGACCAACGTCTCGTTTTCGAGCACCGCAAGCGCGGATAATGCCTATTTCCTTCGTTCTTTCAACAACGGATATATACGTAATAATTGAAGTCATAATCGAAGAAACAACCAAAGAAATAGATGCAAAAATAACAAGAACCAAAGAAATAAGGGAAATTAACGTTCCTAACGATGAAGTGTAAGAAGACATAATATCCGTGTAATAAACATTTTGCGCTTCAGGAACGGAAGAATTCCATGCATCTAATCTTGCTTTTAAAGCCTCTTTATTAGCTAAGGATGAAGGGAAAATCAAAACTGACGTAATCAAAGAATAGGATTGAAAATATGCGGCTAAATCCAAAATGTTGAAATCCATATTGATAGAATCGTCTCGAATATCGAAACTAGAATTCTCATATTCGTTAGAGTAGAAGGAAGGTTCTTGAATACGGAGAACCAATTTGCCAAGCAATTCATCTCTCTTATTTCCAGAGGAAGAGGAAAGAGCGTCAATGAATTTACCAACCAGGTCTTCACGGAAATCTGCACCTATCAATTTAGCGGAGGAAAAATATCCAGAATAATAAGGAACCATTCGTTTACCATCATCGATCAAACTTTGTTTGGTGCTGAAATATTCATAATTGATAGATGAAGCAATTTCTGAAGCCAAAGAGGAATTAATTGTCCCATCTCCATTTAATAAGGCTTTTACCGCGTTGGTCATGGCTTCACCAAGCTGACCAAGACCATCTAAATCATTCTTGCTGGAATTTTGTTTTGTGCTGAAATACCAGGCGTTTTCGCACACATTTTGTAAATCCCGACAATTATTTTCAACATCATTAACAAATTCATCTTTTAAAGAAGTTAGATAACCAATAGAAGATGGCATTAAGTTGATATAGGAAGATTCAGATGGGCGCAAAACACCAACGATTTTCAAAACTTTAGGCTGATATAACGCATCATGCTCATAGACTTGTTTTAAACCTTTTTGTGAATTATCAATATCTTTATATCTATGGATGGTTTTCGTTGTTTTTGTTCCAGAATACGTCACCTTCCCGGTTGTTAAATCATAGGATGGGGTGATATTTTCATACGCTGGCACATTTAAGGTATAAGCCGGATCTTGGCTTTCTTGATAAAGCTTGGATGGAAAATATGCTTTATAATCGCTATCTAAAATATCGGAGAAAGAAATACTAGCCGTTTCTTTATCATCTGAAGCAAGCAAACCTAAATTTACCAAGGTATTCTTCTTAACGCGATTATAACGATCCGTAATCAAAACAAGTTCATCAGAGGATTTAGGGAATCTTCCGCAAATGGTGTCATACATTTTTCCAAGCCCTTCTTCTTGACCATATAATTCATGGAAAATCGTCGTTGGTAAGGAAATAGCAACATCTAACAAGGAACCCGATGCCGAAGCGGATTTGTATTGGTTGATTTGTTTATAAGTAACCTCTCCGGTGGAAGATTTCACTTTCTTAATCAAGTTAAAGCTTAGTCCTTGCCTATTTAAAAGAACGGATTGAGCTAATCCATCCTTTACTAAAGGATCTAACACCTCATTGACATATTCTTTTGTGTAATAGTTGGTATGTGCAATGCTTTTTGTGGAAGAGCTATCGTAAACAAAAACCTTTTGATCACTTGGGTATTCCGTATAACCATCATTTCGATCGTTAGAAGAGTATGAATAAGTAACTTTATTGATGGTGATAGGAACACTGGAAGCCACCGATGTTTCAAGATTGCCAACATATTGGGTAAAACCATTGGTGATAGACAAAACCAGAGCGACGCCAATGATTCCGATAGAAGAAGCGATAGAGGTTAACATCGTTCTCGCTTTCTTTGTGCAAATATTCATGAAAGAACTTTTGAAAGTGGTTAAAAGACTCATAGAGGTCTTCTTTTTCTCTAAATATTTGCCATCAGATTTCGTTTTGATTGGCAATGGAGCGCTATCTTTAACGATTTCTCCATCTTTCATTTCGATGATTCGTTCCGCATATTGTTTTGCCAATTCAGCATTATGAGTAACCATAATCACAAGACAGGTCTTACTCATTTCTTTTAATATCTCCATGATTTGAATGGAGGTTACGGAATCTAGGGCACCCGTAGGTTCATCCGCCAAGATAATTTTTGGGTTATTAACGATGGCTCTAGCGATAGCAACACGTTGCATTTGTCCACCGGAGAGTTGATTCGGTTTCTTTTTCTCACTTCCGGAAAGGCCCACTTTCTCAAGTGCTTTTAAAGCTCTTTCTTTTCTCTCTTTTCTTGAAACGCCATTCAAAAGCAAAGCAGTTTCAACATTAGAGAGGACGTTCTGATGAGGAATAAGATTATAGGATTGGAAAACGAATCCAACCTGCTCATTTCGATAGGCGTCCCAGTTAGAATCTTTAAAATCCTTCGTGGATTTGCCGTTGATTAGCAAATCTCCGCTAGTGTAATGGTCTAAACCACCTATGATATTCAAAGTAGTTGTTTTTCCACATCCAGAAGGTCCTAAAATTGCAACAAAACCCACCTCTTTAAAAGAAATACTTAAATCCTTTAATGCAGCAAAAGGCTTCTTATCAACATAGTAATCTTTTTTGATGTGAATAAGGTCTAACATAGTGGTTTTTTAACATAAAAATTTTAACATAAAAGACCACATTCATTCGTATCTTTATAGAACTTTTTATACATGGTACAAAAAGTGTAGAAAACATCGAATTATTTTCTTTTTCCTTGGAAAAAATTCTTTAAAAGAAGATCACATTTCTCTTTGAGCACGCCTTGATAAATCAAAGGTCTTTCATGAAATGAAGGGGAATCATAAACATAATAATGAGATAGAATCGCCCCATCTTTAGCATCTAAGGAAGAAATCACAACTTTATGAATTCTTGCCTGAAGGATTGCTCCCGCACACATCAAGCAGGGTTCTAAAGTGACGTAAAGAGTCGTGCCATCAAGACGCCAATTTCCTAATGTTTCTTCCGCTTCTTTTATCGCCATGATTTCAGCATGTCCTGAAATATCACAATCTCTTTCCCTGCTATTATGTCCCCTGCCGATAATCTTCCCGTCTTTTATGATTATGGCACCAACGGGAACCTCATCAAAAGAACGTCCCTTTAAGGCTTCTTCATATGCTATTTCCATGTATTCTTCATCGTTCATAAATATCATTATAAAGAAAAACCACCGCACAGGAATCCTTACTTATGGCTGCTACCTTCCGGTCCTGACCAGGTTCATAAGGCGTTCCTCACGATGGCGGAATTATTATAACAAGTTAGACGTTAGTTTGCTTGAATACTTTTAGCAAACCAGCTTTTTCCTAAAATACATATGAAACCTCTTCGTTTTTTATAAAATATAAGAGATATGAAAAGACCAGATTTTTTAAAGAAAAACGACAAAATCACTATGGTAGCCCCTTCTTTCGGAGTTACAACAGAACCTTATCTCACTAGATACTATGCAGCAGTAAAGAACTTAAAGAAACAAGGATTCCAAATTCTCGAAGGAAAGAACGTTCATCGAGAAGACGGGATCGTTTCATCCGCTCCCGCAGAAGAAAGAGCCCAAGAATTCATGGACGCATATCTCTCTGATTCTTCTCTTATCCTTTCTGTTGGAGGAGGAGAACTAATGGATGAGATTCTCCCATATATCGATTTCGCTAAAATCAAGGATTCCAAACCGAAATGGTTTATGGGATTCTCAGACAATACTCATTTAACTTACACATTAACAACGTTGTGTGATGTTATGACGATATATGGCCCTAACGCTCCAACCTTCTTTGAGAAGCCCCTTCGCCTAAACCAGTTGGATGCCTTAAAGATGTTGGAGGGAGAAACAGATTTCTATGGCTATCCAAAATGGAATAAGCCTAATTTCAAGAAGAAGTTTGATCCAACGAAAAAGAAAGAAGTCTCTCCTTTAAGAAGATATCGTTACATGAGTGAAAAAATCATCACCCCACATAGCTGGAATGAACCAGTTGAAGGAACTCTTTTAGGGGGATGCTTAGATTGTTTAATCACTCTTTGTGGCACCCGTTTTGATAAAACGAAAGAATTTATAGCATCTCATCCGGAAGGAATTATTTGGTATCTTGAAGCGTGCGATTTGTCTCCATTAGGCATTCGAAGAGCTCTTTTCCAATTAAAGGAGGCGGGCTGGTTTGATTCTGCCAAAGCGTTTCTTATTGGAAGACCCTTATGCTGGGATAATACGTCTTTTTCCTTGAATCGCTTCGATGCTGTAAAAGGAGTTCTTTCCTCTTTGAACGTTCCTATTTTGTTTGATGTGGATTTAGGACATTACGCCCCATCTCTTCCGATAATGAACGGCGCTTTCGCGGAAGTGTCCTACGAAAGAAACAATTTACATATTAAATATCTAGATAAATAATCTTACTCAGGAGACAGACTATGAAAAACGCAATTAAAATACTTAGTATCATCTACATTCCTCTAATCGCCATCCAAATCTTGGCTTATTTAATCATCAGCATTTCTTTCTTTATGGCAGCAGCTAATCCAAACATTTATCCAAACGTTGATGCGCAGTCTGCCGTATATGTTTTTACCGTTTACGCAATCGTCTTTTTGTTTGTCACTTTGTGTTTGGTTCCAGGATTGATTTTGAACATCATCCTTTTAAAGAAATCTTCATCAAGCACAGACTTTAGCAAATCTACCTGGATTACCTATGGTGTGCTTTCTTTAGTTTTTGGCTCCACCGTCCCAGGCATTCTTGCTATCATCTATGGTGCAATTAAAGAAGAGCCAACCATTCATTCTCAAGAAGTACATTTTCAAGATAAACAAGACGATTTTATAAAACCATCGGATTACGATTCTTCTGATCGTTTCTAAAAAGAAATAACATCTAACGCCTCAAGATTGCTTGAGGTTTTTTAAAAATAGGCGACCCATATATGTAAATTTGAGAAAAAAAGACGTTGTTTGTAGATGTAGTTTTTTATTCTTTCTCCAAACAAAAAAGCCGACCCCTGTATTAGGAATCGACTTAAAGAAACAACGACTTTTATTTCTTAATTGGTTTTAAGACGGATAACCCACCCATGAATGGACGGAGAACTTCAGGAATGATGACGGAGCCATCAGCTTGTTGATTTTGTTCCAAGAGGGCTGGGAAGACACGGGAAGTTGCTAAGCCAGAACCATTTAAGGTATGGCAGAAATGCATCTTGCCTTCTTTATCCTTATAACGGATCATACCACGTCTTGCTTGATAATCTCTGGCGTTAGAAACGGAAGAGACTTCCTTGAAGATGCCCATAGATGGGATCCAAACTTCGATATCATAGGTTCTTGCCATAGAATGGGAACAATCGCCAGCAGCAAGTTTATCAAGTTGATAACAAAGTCCTAAACCTTCAAGAAGGCGTTGAGCTTTCTTAACGAGTTCGTCGAAGGCTGCATCAGAACCAGTATCTGTGGTGTATTGAACCATTTCCACTTTATCGAATTGATAGCCACGGATCATACCTCTTTCTTCGGTACGATAGGATCCCGCTTCACGACGATAGCAAGGAGTATAAGCGAAATATTTCTTTGGAAGGTCATCTTCTGAAAGAACTTCATCACGATGGAGATTCACCAATGCTGTTTCAGCGGTTGGAAGAATGAATTTCTTAGGTTCGGTTCCTTCAAGCCAGAAAACATCGTTTTTGAATTTAGGGAATTGTCCGGCGGTGAATCCGGATGCTTCATTCAATAAATGAGGTGGAAGAATCATCGTATATCCATCAGCAAGATGGGTAGAAACGAAGTAGTTTAATAACGCCCATTCGAGTTGAGCTCCTAAGCCGGTATAAATCCAAGAACCGGTTCCGGAAATCTTTGCGGCACGTTTATAATCGATTAAGCCTAAAGATTCTGCCAATTCAACGTGATCCTTTGGTGTGAAACCATCGAACGTAGGTTTCTTTCCCCAAGAATAAATTGGATGATTGTTCTCTTTTCCTCCACCGACTAAATCTGGGTCTGGAAGGTTTGGAAGAACTTCGATTTGAGATTGAATTTCATTCTCTACTTTTTTAAGTTCTTCTTCATGATCTTTATTCTTTGCAGCTAATTCTTTAACTTCTTTAAAGATCGCTTGGACATCTCCGCCCTCTTTCTTTACTTGAGGAACGGATTTGGAAAGACGGTTTTGTTGAGCTTTATTCTCTTCAACCTCTTTCGTAAGCTCTCTTCTCTTTTGAAAAAGAGCGAGTAATGGAGCAGGATCAAAATCCCAGAGTTTTTTCGCTAAAGCTTCTTTGACATATTCTGGCTTTGCTTCAATTAATTTTGGGTCAATCATTTTGTGGAACCCTCCTTATTTAATAACAACGACTCGTATATCGTTTTCAGGGATGAACCAAGTCTCATTAGATCGTTTTCTTCCGCGACCTGATACCCCGACATTATAGTCTCTTCCAAATCCTTTTGTGAGAAGGAAGGAAGAATATTCACACTTTTTTCCATCATAGGTAACATCGTTATCCCTTTGATGGTCTCTTTTTCTTCCTCTGCATTCAATAAAAATACAGGGGTTTTGCAGGCAAAATTCTCCAAAACAAGCATTTCTTTCCCAAAAAGAGAGCCAAATAAGAGCAAGCCTGAGGCTCCTTTCAAGGCTGAACGATACAAATCATCCGCAAGAAGAGGGAGGAAACGAAGGTTTTTTGGGTTTCTCTTATTCAAGGAATTTAAAGGAGATGCCTTGCCTCCATAATCCCCTCCGATGAAGAAGAAACGACATTCCGGTACGGCTTCCGCTAGCTTTTTCAATTTTGCTAACGTCTTTTTATCCGCATAAGTCCCAACACTTAAGAAATATTTTTCGTTCTCACCAAATCGTTCGTAATAAAAGAAGGATTTTTTAACAACGTCATCTAATATTTCGAAACGAAGAGGATTTACGCCTGGAGTAACAACTTTAATTCTTTTTTCGGGAAAGCCCTTTTGCAAGATTTCTTTTGCCTCAAGATTAGGGACAAGGATGCAGTCTGACATCTCAAGAAGCTTTTTCCCTTTTAGAGTGAGAGTGTAATCTCCAAAAACGTTTCTAGAAAGGAAGGAAGCGAATGGATCATCTTCCGTATAGAAGGCGCTCGTCACAATCGGAATTCCTTCTTCCTTCGCCTCTTTCGCTAATGCTTCATCGAGAGGAGAAAGAAGGTGACAAATATCCGCTTTCGCATAAATGGAGTCGACCCATACGATATTTTGGAGCTCCAGGGCCCCTTTGATGTTCTTTCTTAGACGAGTGCCTAAGAAAGCGTCTTTAGAAGGCCCTGGATCAAAATGAATCAGAATTCTCATTCGAATTATTCAACGTCATTTGGCGTTGGGTTGTTGGAGTTATCTCCTTCAGAAACATCATCAGGAGTTGGATTATTCACATCTTCTTCGTTTTGAGCAATCAAAGATGGATTGATTTCATCCTCTTCAACAGGCGTTTCTTCTTCAAGTGTTTCATCTTCGTGTGGGACGATAGCTAAAGAAGCAACTTTGTTTCCTGGATCAAGAGCGATGACTTTAACGCCAACGGTATTTCTTCCGGCAATATGAACTTGAGAAAGTGGGGTACGGATAACGATACCTTTGTTGGTAATGACGATTAAATCTTCATCACCGTTTACAGCACGTAAGGCGGTTAGGGCACCATTCTTTCCGTTATCTTTGATGGAGAAGACACCTTTTGCACCTCTAGAAGTCAAACGATATCCATCATAATGAGTGGTTGTACCATCTTCATTGGTAATATCTGTATCTTTGAAGTAAGAAAGTTTTCCGAAGCCATTCGAAGTAATAGCGAGGGCCAAGGTTCCATCCATAGAACCAGTGATGTCAACAAGATGAGATCCATCTTTCAAATCCATACCAGTGACACCGGCTGCACTTCTACCCATTGCACGAACGTCTTCTTCATAGAAGCTACATACTTTGCCATTGCTAGAAGCAAGGGAAATCAAATCGTTGCCATGGGTCTTTTTCACATTGAGGAGCTCATCGCCTTCTCTAAGGGTGATAGCTCTCTTACCATTAGAGTGAATAGAAGCAAATTCAATGAGTTTTGTTCTCTTAACGACACCGTTTACGGTTGCGAAGAAGAGATAATCGCTTTCTGGATAATCATCACAAGGAACGATAGCGACAATCTTTTCATCTTGCGCTAAATTCAATAAGTTAACGGCTGGGATACCTTTGGAATTTCTTTCGCCATCAGGAATCATGTATCCACGTAAACGGTAAACAAATCCTAAGCTGGAGAAGAACATGATATCGGTGTGCGTCTTCGTATGAAGCATAAGTTGAACGATATCGCCAGAGGTGGTCGTAATGCCTTTTACTCCACGTCCTCCCCTATTTTGCGTACGGAAGGTGTCATCGGACATTCTCTTAACGTAGCCTTTCTTTGTTAAGACGACGAGGATGTTTTCTTGTGGTAAGAGGTCTTCGTTATCGATATCCGCGGCTTGGTTAGAGATTTCGGTAAGACGCTCATCGCCGAATTTATTCTTCACTTCCTCTAATTCTTGAATCATCATCTCGAGGATGTTCTTAGAATCAGAGAGGAGCCAGTTATAATGAGCAATATTTTTTGTAAGTTCAGCATGCTCGTTTTGGAGTTTTTCTTGTTCCAATCCTTCCAAACGACGAAGAGTCATGGCCAAAATAGCATCGGTTTGAGGTTTCGAAAGACCAAATCTTTCATTTAATTTAGCTGCGGATTCTTCATCCGTTTTGCTACCACGAATAATATGGATGACCTCATCAATGTTGTCGTGAGCAAGAATTAAGCCGGTGACGATATGGTCACGATCCGTATCTCTCTTCAATAAGAATTTGGTACGACGTGTTAAGACATCCATCTGATGATCAATATAGGCTTGGATCATTGGAACGATGCCTAAGACTTTTGGCTCGCCATTTAATAAGCAAAGGTTAATAACGCCATAAGTGATTTGAAGTTGGGTGTGTTTCAAAAGATTGTTTGCGACAACCTCAGGAATAGTGTCACGACGTATTTCAATCACTACACGGATGCCCTCTTTTGAGGATTCATCACGAATATCGGTAATGCCATCAATCACTTTATCACGGACCAAGGAAGCCATGTTTTCAATCATGGCTGCTTTGTTTACTTGGTAAGGGATTTCAGTAACGATAATGGAGGCTTTGCCGGATTCACTTTCTTCGATATGGTATTTCGAACGAATATTAATCGTTCCAGTACCATTGGTGAAATAATCAAGAATTCCTTGGCGACCCAAAATAACGCCACCCGTAGGGAAATCAGGGCCATAGATGTAATTTTGCATTAATTCCAATGGAGTGATTTCTGGATTTCTAGCAACGGCGATGGTCGCATTAATCGCTTCGGTAAGGTTATGGGTTGGCATATTCGTGGCCATACCGACGGCAATACCTTCAGAACCGTTCACAAGTAAGTTAGGGAAACGGCTTGGTAAAACGGATGGTTCTCTTTCAGTACCATCGTAGTTATCAACAAAATCAACGGTGTCCTTGTCTAAATCACGGACCATTTCCACCGCAAGTTTGGTCATACGGGCTTCCGTATAACGCATAGCCGCGGCTTCATCGCCATCAACGTCACCGAAGTTACCATGTCCATCGGCTAAGCAATATCTCATAGCGAATGGCTGAGCCATACGAACGAGGGTTCCGTAAATTGCGCTATCGCCGTGTGGGTGATATTTACCCATGACATCACCAACGATACGAGCACATTTCTTATATGGTTTACCTGGCTGCATGCCAGATTCGTTCATGCCAAAGATGATACGTCTTTGAACTGGTTTAAGACCATCACGAACATCCGGAATAGCACGGCTTTCAATGACGGACATCGAATAGTTTAAGAAAGCGTTTTGAACTTCTTCGGTGATTTCTCTATCGATTAAGCCTGGAACAATACCAGCAACCGCGCCTTCATCGTTAGAAGCGTCGTTATTAACGACTTCTTCGTTTTTCTTTTCTTCTGCCATATTTGTCTCCTTCCATTAAATATCAAGGTTTTGAACGAATTTAGCGTTCTTAGAGATGAATTCTTTACGTGGCATAACATCATCGCCCATAAGGTCGGTGAAGGCTTTGTCAGCTAAAGTAGCATCATCAATGGTGATGCGGATCATTTTTCTAACACTAGGATCCATGGTCGTCTCCCAAAGTTGTTCGGCGTCCATTTCACCAAGTCCTTTATAACGTTGGAATGGATATCCCGGTTTTAATTGAAGAGCTTTCTTAAGTTGCTCCAGTTGGTCATCGTTATAAGCGTAATAAACTTTTCCTTTGTAATCGATCTTATAAAGTGGAGGTTGAGCGATATAAACGTATCCGCCATCAATAAGTGGTTTCATGAAACGATAGAAGAAGGTAAGTAAAAGAATACGAATGTGGTCACCATCGACATCAGCATCGGTCATGATAACGATTTTGTGATAACGAATCTTGCTGACATCGAAGTTTTCACGGATACCAGCACCGATAGCGGTAATCATATTGCCGATTTCGGCATTACGGAAAATACGTTCTTCGTTTGCTTTCTCAACATTAAGGATTTTACCTCTTAAAGGAAGAATGGCTTGAGTACGTCTATCACGTCCTGTCTTAGCAGAACCGCCTGCGGAATTACCCTCGACGATATAAAGTTCGCATTCGCTTGGATCCTTAGAAGAGCAATCTGCTAATTTTCCTGGAAGGGTTGTAATTCCTAAAGAGCTCTTGCGGGTAGATTCACGCGCTTTTTGAGCAGCCATACGTCCAGAAGCCGCAAGTTTCACCTTTTCGATAATGAGCTTTGCTTGGTCTGGATGCTCTAAAAGATATTCTTGTAAATAAGAGCCAACGACTGTCGAAACAATCTTACGAACTTCAGAGTTACCGAGTTTGGTCTTGGTTTGTCCTTCGTATTGTGGGTTTGGATGTTTAACGGAAATAACACAGGTTAAGCCTTCACGGCAATCATCTGTGGTGAAATTGGAGGATTTATCATCCAAGAATTTATTCTTACGTGCGTAATCGTTAATGGTTCTATTCAAGGCAAGGTTGAAACCTTCGACATGAGTTCCGCCTTCTTTTGTGGAAATGTTGTTGCAGAAAGAATAAACACCATCATTGTTGTAGTAATCGGTCCATTGCATAGCAACTTCCGCGTAAATTCTTTCTTTCGTTCCATCAAGTAAGGTAACCTCTTCAACGCCTTGGCAATAAAGAACTTCGTTATTGATTGGAAGTTTGCCCGCATTAATGAAGGAAACATATTCACGAATACCACCGTTATAGAGGAAAACTTCGCTCACAGGGGTTTCTGGGCGTAAATCGGTTAAAGTGATTTTCACGCCGCCATTTAAGAAAGCCATTTGTCTTAAATGGTTTTTAATGGTGTCGAAATTATAAACCGTTGTTTCGGTGAAGATATCTGGATCAGGTAAGAAATGGACGGAGGTTCCGTGTTCTTCTGGAGAGCAGGTTCCAATTTTCTTTAAATGTTCAACAATATGGCCGCCATTAATGAATTTGACGTAATAGATACCACCATCTTTATGAACGGTTACTTCGCAAAGGGTGGAGAGAGCGTTGACAACAGAAGCGCCGACGCCGTGTAAGCCGCCTGATACTTTATATCCGCCACCTTCGCCGAATTTACCACCAGCATGCAAAATGGTATAAGCCGTTTCAACGCCGGATAAGCCGGATTTAGAAACGATGTCTACAGGAATGCCACGACCGTTATCGGAAACGGTGATGGAATTATCTTTTTCGATGGTTACTTCGATATGATCGCAATATCCTGCAAGGGCTTCATCGATGGAATTATCCACAATTTCCCAAACAAGGTGATGAAGACCAGCGCTAGCGGTTGTCGCGATATACATGCCTGGACGTTTTCTAACAGCCTCAAGTCCTTCCAAAACCTGAATGTTTTCGGCGGTATACTTTGCATCTGCTTTCTCGATTTTCTTTTCGTCGGTGACATCTTCGATTTTATATTGAAATTTGTCTTCTTCTTTCAAAGATTCCGCGCTAACGCCGCTTTCTTTTGCAGCCGTTAAGAGTTCATCTTGACGAATTTCTTCTTCGTTTTTCTGAGAATCATCCAAACGAACCGATTCGACTTTTTTCTCTTCTGCCATATCATTTCCTCCTTGTGGCACTTTCTTTAGAGACGTCGATAATAACATCTCCTTTTATTGAATAATCGGCGGTAGTCACGAATACCTGCCCGAGATTCTTTAATAATTTCGTCAATCGTAGAGAGTGTTTATCGTCTAACTCGCTATAAACATCATCTAGGATTGTGATTGGTTTCTTTTCTTGTTCTTGAATCAAGAAATATGGAGCGATTTTTAAGGCGATAGCCGCTAAGCGGTTTTCACCTTGAGAACCATAAAGAGCGATATCGTTCCCATCTAACAAGAGCGAGAAGTCTTCACGGTGGACGCCAATCGTCGTCGTTTTGTGAAGAAGGTCGTTGTCTAAGTTCTTACGATAAAGTTTGCTAGCGGTTTCCTTAAAGTTGTTTTCTTTAACAAACGGCTTGTAGATTAAGCGAAGGCTTCTATCGTTCTCATAGAGAGTATTCGCTACCTCATTAAGGATTTCATTCAATCTTGTTAGATATTCGCGTCTATAACGGGTTATAGGCTCGGAAACATCGATTAACTGATTGGTGAGTACTTCTAGGTAAGTTTTATCGGGGTTGGAGGATTTCAAGGTCACATTTCTTTCTTGAATGATTTTTCCATATCTTCCGATGAGGGAGAGATAAGGAACGGACTCTTTGGAAATCGAAACATCCAAGAAACTTCTTCTTGAGGAAGGGGAATCTTTGAACAGATTGACATCTTCCGGAGAGAATAAAGTGACGTTGACGAGTTTGGATAATTCACTAAGCCTTTTAACGGGTTTGTCATTCAAGGAAATCTTTTTCCCTTTCGGGGTAATAAGGATTTCAATCTTTCGTGACATCTCGCCCTCACGCACATACGCGCGTATGAAAGCGGCTTCCTCTCCTTGACGAATAAGTGTTCTGATATCGTTACCTCTCCAGCTTTTACACAAAGAGAGAAGATAGATTCCTTCAACAAGATTCGTTTTTCCCGTGCCGTTTTTTCCGATAAGAACATTGTCTTTTTCAGAAAAGTCCAGGCTAAGGGAAGGATAGGAACGGAAATTCCTAAGCTCTAAACGGGTAATAATCATTGATGGTTAATTTGAATTACCATCTCAGGAAGTTCAACAATATCCCCAGAACGAATCTTTTTCCCTCTACGGTTTTCCTCAACTCCATTCACTAAGATTTTGTTTGAGGCAAGATAAGCCTTTGCTTCTCCGCCTTCCATAACAACATCAGCAAACTTCAAGAGTTGTCCTAAGGTGATGTAATCCGTACGGATGATAACGTTTTTAACTTCTTTCGACATATTTTTACCCTAAGGATATTTTACTACGTAGTAGTAATAAAAAGAAAGCAAAAAAGTGCTCATTTTTAAACGAAAAGGATGAGTCTTATAAAATTACCGAAAAACCAATAAAAATCGTTTTTAGAGGGCTTTTTAGCCCCAAAACAGCCAATAAACGAAAAAAGCGCCAGTTTTTTTGGCGCCTATTCATTTTTTTATGGACTAACGAGTTCTCATCGGGGTGATAAGTTCCACCGTTGTGTCGTCGTTAGGATTCACGACAACAAATGGTTTCATCTCGCCAATGAATTTAAGTTCTACATCATCAGAGCAAAGGGCTTTAACGGCTTGGGTGACAAATAAAGCGTTAAAAGCGACTTCTAAACGCTCGCCTTGATATTGAACGTTGCTAATGGTTTCAGCTCCGGAACCAAATTGATCACTGGAAGAGGTGACTTCAACGCCTTCGCTAGACATAGCAAGTTTAACGACGGCAGCACGATCGGTAACCAAAATGGAAACACGGTCGATGGCGTTTAGCAATTCGTTTGCTCTCACACTCAAACGATAGTTGAAGTTAGAAGGAATGATGGAATTAGAAACAGGGTAATCTCCGGCGATAAGACGACTCTTCACGATGGTGTTGCCAAAACTGAAGATGATTTTGTTGCCACTTGCGGCGATTTCGACTGCTGGCGTTCCTTCAAAAAGACGAGTGACTTCTAAAAGGGTTTTCGCAGGAACGTTCGCAGAGAAACGAATCGATTCGTCAATTTCGACGGATTTCTTAGACAATCTAGCGGAATCGGTTGCGGTAGCAATCAATTTTCCTCCTTCGCCTTTTAAGTTGATAGCAGTAAGGATTGGTCTGGTGTTTTTATCTAACGCTGCAAAAGCGGTAGTCTCAACAAGCTTTGTTAAATCTTGGCAAGAAACACTAAAAGTATTTTCGCCTTTCTCTAAATCGATGTCTGGATATTCATCGGCTGTTTGACAATTGAGTTGGAAATTCGTATTTCCATCATCAATCTTTGCAACCCTGTCATCAATGACTTCTAAAGAGATTTCGTCCCCTTCCATTTTACGGACGACTTCCGTTAGAAGATGGGCGTTAATCAAGGAAGTACCAAAAGAGAAATTACGAATGATTTCTTTTTCTCCTTTTGTTGCAGGGACTAGTGTCCAGATGGCAATGTCGTCATTGCTTGCTGTGATCTCTAATCCATCGTTATTCATTTCGAGTTTAAAACCAAGCAGTGTTGGATTTACACTCTTTGAACCGATAGCCCTAGAGGCGATTAGCAAACCTTTGAGAAATTCGTTTTTATTTATCGTGAAACGCATACGCTATATTCTCCTTTTGTTTATTTAAGAAATAATAATATTAATAATATATGACCTGTGGATAATGTGAATAACTCTCTTTTTTCGGAGCATCTTTATTGTATCATCCATCTCTTTTTCTAACACGTTTTATTCGATTGATGTTAACTTTTCAGTCTTTCTTTTAAGTCGTTTATTACCTTTTGCAAAGCTTCGTCGTTTTTCAACGTTTTTTCCACTTTGTTTACACCGTTCATCACCGTCGCGTGATCTTTACCGCCAAATACCTTTCCGATTTTGGTGAATGGCGTATCCAATAATTCACGGATAAGATACATGGAGATGTGTCTCGCCATTGCGATTTGACTCGTTCGAATATTTCCGGTGATCTGATAAGGGGCCAAGTTGTAATAATCGGCAACAACGTTGATTATCTTTTGTTCGGAAAGCTTTTCTTCGTCCTCTTTTATATTCACGAGACCCGAAACTGATTTCATCGCGGTCTTCAAATCGATGTGTTTTGTTGGTTGGATGTTGATCGTGTAAAAGAGCAAACGATCAAACGCACCCTCTAATTCACGGACGTTTTTGCCGAAACGAGACGCCAAGAAGGAGAGCGCTTCTTCATCGAAATCCTCCGTGTTTAAGCCGTTTGCTTCGATTCTCATGCGGAGAATACTTTCACAGGTCTCTTTTTCTGGCTGATTGATAGAAAGAGGCAAACCCTGCGTGAAACGCGTCTTCAAACGAGCATCTAGGCCGTTTAATTTGGAAGGATGCTGGTCTGAAGTTAAGACGATTTGTTTCCCCATCGCGTAGAAATTGTTATAGATGGAGAAAAAGGTTTCCTCCGTATTCTTCTTATTTGAAAGGAACTGAACGTCATCGACTAGCAACATATCCACGGACGATTTGAACCAATCGACGATAGAAACGCCTTCCCTGTCGCCTTTGACGTATTTGATATATTCATCTAGAAACTCTTGAGCGTGAACGTAAAGAACTCTCAATTTTGGGAATTTTTCCTTCGCAGCGTTCCCTACAGCGTGTAGCAAGTGCGTTTTTCCCAAACCGGAATCTCCATATATAAGTAATGGATTATAGAATTTTCCTGGATTTTGAGATGCCATCAAAGCAGCTTGGTAGGCCTCTCTATTAGAAGGCCCAACAACGAAGTTTTTAAACGTATAGTTAGGATTTAAGAGGGAGTCTGCGAAATAAGTTCGAGAATTCTCGTTGGAAGAAACGACGTCTCTTGTCTCTTTTTGATCAACGGTGATAAAACGAATGACGAAATTTGATTCGGTCGCACCAGCGACGACATCGTTAATCATTTGTTTATATTTTGAACTCAAAACCTGCACGGCTACGGTGGAATTAACGATTACTAGTATTTGATTGTCTTTAATGCAATCGATGTAAGAATCATTCAAAAAGGTGTCAAACACCATATTATCCTTCATTTCTTCTTTGATTCTTGGAAGGATTCTATCCCACAGTTGGGCTATTTCAGAGATACTGTTGTTCATAAAAATTACCGTCTTCAATTCTATGCTTTTTGTGGAAAAATATCGATGAGAAAACGACGAAAATTATTTTTTCCACAATCAAAGGGTCTCAAACGTTTGAATTTGACGACTTTTTGACTTTTCCACAATTCTCAAAATGTGAACAAAATGTGGAAAACCAATATCGAATTTATCTTTGTGGAAAACTTTCCTTTTTGATAGAAAACAACTTGTCAGCCTATTGAAAAACAATAGAAAACATCGAATATAAAACCATTTGTTCACCGAATCCACAGGAAGGAATTCACATGGGTGTTAAGAACTATTTATCGATTTCTTGACTCTGTGAATTGTTTTCTGACATTGAGAAAACCTTCAAAATGTGGATAAGTTCCGTTTCCTTAATAAAATGTTAAGAGTAAACCTTAGCAGTTGGTTGACAACGGACAATGTGACAATTCGCCTTTTCCCTTTAAGGGGAAGGAATGTAGTTTTTGTTGAGAAGAAATAGAGAAATCATTATAATCACTACGCACGCAAGTGAACCTCGGAGGAAAATATCATGGAAGTAAAGACATACCAACCATCTAAAATCAAGCATGCTCACAAAGCAGGATTCCGCGCCAGAATGGCTACGCCAAATGGCCGCAACGTTCTTGCTCGTCGTAGAGCCAAAGGCAGAGCTAAAATTGCTGACTAATCCCTGCAAAAGGGATTTTTTGTGTTTATAGGGTGACTGATGAAAAGAATCAATCGTGTTCTAAAACGTCCGGAATTTTCTGAAATCATCTCCACGACGCCAGTCATCAAATCTAAACACTACGTCATCCATTTCCGAGAAAACGATTACGGTCACGCCCGAATTGGAATAAGTGTCTCGAAAAAGAATGGACATGCCGTGGTTAGAAATAAAATTCGCCGTCAAATCCGCGCGATAATCGCAAAGGGTTACGACTTGAACAAATCTTTGGACCTTATTATCATCGTTCGCGCTAATTACCTCACCGAAGAGTTTTCTCTGAATCAATCTGAGCTTCTTGAAAGCTTGGCTAAAATTGGAGAACAACCTTGAAAAAACAAACAAAAGCAAAAATCTTTGGGGGCCTAGTCGCTATTTTTGGTGCGGCCCTTCTTTCTGGATGTGTCGGTAATTTTTGTTCTGAAGTGGATCAAGCCCATATAGCTTATCCATATGAACAAGGGGTTACCGTTTATTGCTCTAAGGAAGAAATCCCTGAAGAATACAAAGTCGATAACGGTGATGCGAATTATCCGCTTAGCTGGCAAGTGTATGAAGGAAATGACAATCTTTGGGCATACATTCCAGTGAACACCTCTGGCTTATTCACGGCCAAAAAAGCCGTTTTCCTTTCTGATTCCATTATCAGTCTAGCCCAAAAGAATTCGATTAAAACCCCTACATATGCCTATTGGAAGAAATTAGACCAAAAGGTATTAAACGGTGCCATCACTCTTTCTGCGGAAGAAACCTTGAAAAAGGCAAATGAGAACGCTTTACCTAGCGAAAGCGAAATCTCCGCAAAAGTTCTTGAGATTCAAAAGACCGTCACTGCAGCAGATGTAAATCCTTTTAATGTTCCTGATTGTGTTGGAAACGAAAAAGGGGTTACCGCAAACAATAATTCCATTCTTAGAAATTACGGTTATTGGAAATTCGATGGCTTAGATGAAAATGGTAACCATCAGCTTTTCGGTAACTGGGTTAAAGCCAACGAAGAAATCAAAAAAGAATTTGATGCTGAAGGATACAACGGAACAGCGTTAGTTCCAAATAACGATTTTGCTACGATTTATAAAAACGCTGTTTCGAATAAATTTGCTGCCGTTCGTACCTGTATCGCCACTCGTGATAGAGCGGAAGGATATGGGCACTATGGTCCATCTAATAACTGGAGTGTCTCTATTGAAAAAACCACTTGGGGACGCGCATGGAGCAAAGGCTTATTTGAAGGTTTGATTGTTTATCCTGTCGCTTGCTTAGTCGATAGCTTAACCTTCGCAATGGACCCAGCCTTAACTGGTGCTGGACAAATTGTTGCCTTAATCATCACAACTATCGTTGTTCGTTTGATTGTTATGGCTCTTACCTTCAAAGGAACGATGGATCAGCAAAAGATGCAAGCTCTTCAACCTCAACTTGCTAAGATCCAAGCCAAATATCCAAATTCCAAGGAAAATCAGGCTCAAGCTCAAAGAATGCAACAAGAAACCATGGCTCTTTATAAACGTAATAAAGTAAGTATGGCTTCTACATTCATCGTCTTGATTGTTCAGTTCCCTGTATTCATTTCTGTTTGGGGAGCTCTTCAAGGAAGTGCTGTTCTTTCTAGCGGTGAAATCCTGAATTTGCGTCTCTCTGACTCTATTTCGTCCGTTTTGACCAATTTCTCGGGTGCGTGGTATGCAAACGCAAACGGTTGGTGGACGGCCGCGGTTCTCTTTGTTTTGATGTCTGTTTTGCAATTCCTTTCTGTGAAATTACCACAATGGATTACAAAGGCTCAAACAAAAGGCCAAGCCAAATTAACGGCAAATCCTACGCAGGATGACAATACAAAGAGGATGAAATGGATGACGTACGGAATGCTCATCTTCACCATCATCATGGGCTTTGCCCTTCCTGCTGCTATGGGTGTTTATTGGGGAATTGGCGCTCTTATGAGCATGCTTCAAACCCTCATCACTCAGCTTATTATGAAAAAACGTTTCGCTAAGAAACAAGGAAAGAGGTAATAGTAAATGAAACAATACACCGCCAAAACGATTGAAGAGGCAGTTAAAGCCGCAAGCTTAGATTTAGGAATCGAAGCAGAAAAACTCACCTACAACGTTGTAGAAGAGAAGAAAGGCCTCTTTCATAAACAAGCGACAATCGAAGTTTCCACTATCGATGATGCTTCCGAATTCGCTCAACAATATTTAAAGGATGCCATCGGTGGAATGGGAATTGAAATTACCACTACCGCTAAAATCGAAGACGAAATCATTCACATCACCATCAATTCCGAAAGAAATCCAGTTTTGATTGGTAAGGGTGGCAGAACCCTTCAAGCCCTTAACGAACTTGATCGTTTAGCCGTTTCCAACAAATTCCGTAGAAGATATAGAATCCTTCTCGATGTTGGTGGATATAAAGAAGATAAGTACTCCCATATCGCTTATATTGCTAAAAAGAACGCCAAAGAAGTTCTTCGTAGCAAAGTTGATGTTCAACTTTCTCCAATGACACCAGACGAAAGAAGAGTTGTCCACAATACTCTAAATGGCTGGGAACATATCAAAACCGAATCCACTGGTGAAGGCAATGACAGAGCCGTCGTCATTAAATACGTTGAATAACTTCTAAAATCATAAAACGAGTTTAACTAACTAGTTAGGCTCGTTTTTATTTATAATAAGAAAAGGAAACGTGGAGGCTTAAAAAATGAAAACTGCAGCTCTTGTTTTTACCATCTTAGGAATGATCGCCACCCTTATTACGTCCACCTATAATTTCTGCGTATATTTGTATGCAAACTATGTGACGATGGCGATTCTTTCGCTTGTTTTAGGTGTTTTAAGCGTTTTGTTTGGAATCTTCGCCATCTCCGATTTCAATAAAAACAGAAAACGTATCTGGGTAGGCGTTTGCAGCCTTATTTTTTGCGGATTGGTTGGTGGAATTCTTTATCTTTGCTGGCAGCCGGAAGTTGCTCCTGTTAATAACAACAAAGATGGGTACTATACCCCAACAGATTATGATGCTCCAACTACTCCAATGAATAACGATAAAGAAGACGTATCAGAAATCCTTCTGAAACTGAATAGACTTTATGAAGAAGGCATTATTTCCAAAGAAGAATACGAAGAGAAACGTAAGAAATACGTTGATAAGTTATAACGTATGAATAATAACGTCATCATTGCCTTAGCAACCCCACCACTAAAAAGTGCTTTAGCCTTAATCCGTTTGTCTGGAGAAGGCGTTTTTGAACTAACCGATAAGATTTTTAGCAGAAAAACATCTGATACGAAAGGAAGAACAATTTATTTCGGCACCCTTAAAGATGAGGGTGAAGAAATAGACCAAGTTTGTGTTTATGCCTACAAAGGCCCTCATACCATGACGGGGGAAGACGTCGTTGAAATCACTTGTCACGGCTCTATGGTCATTGTGAATCAAATTGTTGAAGCGTATTTAAAACGTGGAGCACGTTATGCGGAAAGAGGAGAATTCACTTCCCGCGCTTTCTTTAACGGTAAGATGGATCTTGTCGAAGCGGAATCCGTTAACGATATGATTAACGCTCGAAGCAAAGAAGCTAAGAACGTATCCCTTATGTCCTTAGAAGGAAAAACATCTAAGCTTGTTGCTCCTTTAAAAAAGAAAATAGCGGACTTACTAGCTCTTATTGAAGTGAACATTGATTATCCAGAATACACGGATATCGAGGAAGCGAATAAAGAGACAATCGTGAAATCCGTTGAGGACATCCATGCGTTTTTGAAAGATTTAATCCATTCTGGAGAGGAAGGAAAAATCATCAAGGATGGCGTTAAGGTTGCTATCGTAGGCGAACCAAACGTTGGTAAGTCTTCTTTATTAAACGCTTTACTTGATGAAGATAAAGCGATTGTTTCTCCAATCCCAGGAACAACAAGAGACATTGTTGAAGGAGAAATTAATCTCAAAGGCGTTATTTTTCATTTACTTGATACGGCTGGTATTCATGAATCCTCTGATTACATTGAATCCAAAGGGATTGAAAAGAGTGAGAAATCCATTTCCGAAGCGGATATGGTTATTTTGGTTGTCGACGCTCAAAAAGGATTCTCTGAAGCGGATAAGAAGATTATCTCTTCTGTTCAAAAACAAAACCTTATTGTCGTTTATAACAAAATGGATCTTCTTGGAGAAAAGAAGGGGGACGTGTTATATATTTCGGCTCAAAACAAACAAATTCAACCTTTGTTGGATAAGATGTTTGAGAGCTTAGGAATTACGGATGAAGACGCTTTCTCAAAACCATCCCTTAATAGCGCGCGTCAATTAGGTCTTCTAAAACGTATTGATGAATTACTTGCCTTAGCTAAAAAAGACGCGGAAAACGACGCTCCTATTGATTTTGTTTCTTCTTCCTTGGAAGGTGCTTATAACCTTGCAAGAGAACTCCTAGGAGAAGGAGTAACGACAGATCTTACGGATGAAATTTTCTCTCGTTTCTGTGTGGGTAAATAATATGTTGGATTCACATTGCCATTTAAATGATCAAACTCTCTTTCCTAGCCGCAAAGAAATAATTGAACGAGCCATTTCTTTAGGCGTAGATGAATTTCTTGTTATCGGTTGGGATATCCCTTCCTCTAAATTAGCCATACAAATTGCTCATGAGTTTCCTTCTACGTATGCTGCAATAGGCATTCATCCAGAGAATCTTGAAGGCATATCCGATTCTTCTTTGAAGGAATTAGAAGAACTAAGCAAAGACCCTAAAGTCAAAGCCATAGGAGAAATAGGTTTGGATTACCATTGGTATAAAGAGAAAGAGGAGCATGATTTCCAAAAGATTTGGTTTATCAAGCAAATAGAATTAGCCAATGCTCTTCATCTTCCTCTATCCATTCATGCAAGAGACGCCTCAGAAGATACCTATGACATTTTAAAAGAGCATACCCCACTATACGGAGCCGTTCTTCATTGCTATAGCGGTTCGAAAGAAATGATGGATCGTTTCCTAAAATTAGGATTGTATTTTGGATTTGATGGACCCATTACTTATAAGAACTCAATCGTCCCTAAGGAATGCGTTATCCACTGCCCACTAAACAGGCTGTTATCTGAGACAGATTCGCCTTATTTGTCACCCGTTCCTTTTAGAGGGAAAACAAATGAACCAGCCCATATTAAAGAAATCGTTGAGCAAATGGCTTTGCTAAAACAAATGGATGGAAAGGACATAGAGAAACAGATAAAAGAGAATTTCCATAACCTGTTTCACGTGGAACAATGAATAAGATAAAATGTAGTGCTGTTCTTGTCGTAGAAGGCAAGATGGATAAAGATTTAATCGAATCTTTCATGGATGTGGATATCATAACAACGAATGGTTCTGAAGTTTCACGTGGAACCATTGAATATATCCAGGAAATATCTAAAAAAAGACGGATTATCATTCTTACCGATCCGGATGCTCCAGGAAAAAGAATCCGTGACATCATCAATCAAAACGTGCCTGGATGTTTAAACGCTTTTGTGCCTAAGAACAAAGCTATTAAAGGACATAAGGTAGGCGTTGCTGAATCCTCTAAAGATGTCATTTTAGAAGCGTTAGAAAATCTAATTCCTTCTTCTCCATCCCCTTCTAGCGATTTAGATATGGCAGACCTGTATGAGTTTGGCTTAGTTGGAGAAAATAATTCCAGCGAAAAAAGAAAAGCCCTAGAAGAAAAAATGCATCTAGGACATACAAACGCAAAGACATTATTGGCAAGGTTAAAAGCGTTAGGTATCAATAAGAAAGAATTGAAGGAGTATCTCGCATGATAAACCAAGAAGAGTATTTTGAGAACGTGGCCTCATATAAACTTTTAGCAAAACATGAAGTTGGACAAAATTTCTTAATTGATCAAAACGTAGCAAAGAAGATTGTCTCCTTCCTTGAAATAAAAGAGGGCGACCATGTATTAGAAATCGGTTCTGGAGCGGGTTCCTTATCCTTCTTTTTAGCTCAATATGACGAACCTATTGATTTGATTGATATCGATGAAGCTTTAGTTACGAAACTCCAGCATGATTTTGAAGAAAAGAGCAACATCCACCCTCAAATGGGGAATGCGATGCGTTTTCCGATGGGTGGCTATAGCAAAATTGTCGGTAATCTTCCGTATTACATTACTTCGGGTATTTTAGAAAGAATCTTGTTAAATGCAAAAGAGGCGACCCGTGGTGTATTCATGGTTCAAAAAGAAGCGTTTCTTCGTTTGAATGCCAAAATGGGAAATAAGGATTACGGTCCTCTCCCGTTACTTATTCAATATAGAGCGAAAATGACAAGATTATTAAACGTCCCTCGTTCTTCTTTCTCCCCTGCCCCTCATATCGATTCATTGGTTTTTTCATTGAATTTTAATAATAACGACATTGAGGCTGCATCCACCCTCTATTCTTTGCTTAACGGTGTCTTTTTACATCGTAGAAAAACCATTTTAAATAATCTTAGCGGATATCTAAAAAATGCGGATGAAGCAAAAGAACTCCTTAATAAATCTTCTATTCCTTTCACGAAAAGACCAGAAGAAATCTCTTTAGAAGAATATCTTCGCCTTTTGAAACTCTTGAAAGATTAATCTTTCTTCTTTTTCTTTATCAAAAACTTTATCAACTTAATGATTGCTACAACGATTATGGTCAACAAGACAGTTAAAGCGTAGCCTGCTGTATCGATTCCGACATCCTTCCAGGCTCCAAAACGCCCAGGTGTATATACTTGGATTAATTCGCTAAATCCAGCTAAAGCGAAGCCTATTACCATACTTACGGCTAAAGCGATGAATTTATGGATATCTTTTTCGAAAGTGAACCAAATAAAGATGGAGGCAAATGCGGCTGTCAGAGCAAACAAGCCGAAATGTCCAAGACTCTTTCTTACTAATAATTGAAGTTCGTTATAGGTAAATCTGGCATTTCTGGTTACTTCAATATGTAAATAACGACTATACGTGTTGCCAGAATTTGGATCACCGTAGATAACTTCAACAATATCCTTACCGATTGTTCTTGTGCGAATTCTTCCTGCTTTATCAATAGAGACAGCATTCTTCACGCCTTCTTCGTTATGATGTTTGAAACTCAAGACGGAGGATGTTGAAGCCACTTCGGTTTTGATGTGAATTTGATACGCTACCCCATAATCTAACTTGATGCTGTCATACTCATTTCCATTTTCCTTAACGGTTTCATAAGACAACGGTTTCATCTTTTCGAAATCAAAGGAGAATGGGCTGGAGGTGTTTGTGATTGTAATTTCAACGCTCTTTGTTTTAGAAACATCGTCCGCGCTTGTGATGGTAATCGTTACCTTACCAGTATCGTTTGCTATAGCAACTCCACTATCTGGGTTTATCGAAAGGATATTTTCGTTACTTGAAGCGTAAGAAACCTGTTTATTGGTTGCATCAGAATTTACTTTACCAATGACTCGGAAGGTAGAACCAACAGGTATCTTTTTCCAATCTGAACTGACTTTATTGAATTCATTAGGAAGACTGATTAAAGAGAATTCAATGGACATGGCATTTAATTTCACAGGTATATAGGAAACAACAATCTTATAATTCATCGTTTCTAATACCGATCCGTTAAAACCGACGATTATTTTTAATGAAATGTATTCGTTTTCCGTATCTTGTTTTAAACCTTGAATGGAATGGGTGTCGTTAAGAATGATGAGGTTATTCCTCTTGCCGGAGAATTCCCAACTGAAAGAGGTTGGAATGTTTTCGGTTATGACTTTCGTTCCATCCTTAAAGGAAGCGTTAAAGGAAGATTTCACATCGAAAGTGTAAACTTGGTCTTTATCGATACGGATTGTGTTATCTAAAGAAGAATGAAATTCAAGCTCATTGATATAAAGTTTGTTTTCATTAGGTTTATTCGTTCCAACGATGGAATACGTTTTTTCCACCCCTCCTATTTCGGAAGATAGGGTTAAAGTCGTTTTACCAACCTTTTTGAAGGTTAAACCAATATGAGAACCAGTAGGATCATCGATAAATTCCGCGATAGACGTGTCTGCGATTTTCATTTGTAACTCTGATTTTTCTAAGGAAGATTTAACGGCAGATATTTTCGAGGTCGCAGCAATCTTGCTTGTAAGAAGATTGTTATTGTATTCTTCTCCAATATAAAAGACGTTGTCTTTATCTTCATATAGTTTATTGAAAGAAATGTCGGTTATCTTCCAAGACGTGTCGAGCAAGATATCATATTTAAAGGAAAAGGATATATATTCGTCTAAATTTGTTTTGTTTGGATAATACGTTACGACCCCTTCTTCTGGCAAAGAAGAAACAGGAATTAACTTCAACGAAGAATAAGAAACGGACTTGCTTAAAGAAGAGGTTTGGTTGAAATAAGTTGTTATAGGATATTCAGACCCGTCTTTCTTAGTAATCTTCCATAAGAAGTTCGTCGTGTTGTAATGAATTTGTTTAAAAGAAGAAATGAAAGGAATATTGAATGTGGTCGTGTCTTTGATCGCAGTCTTAGTTTCCGATCTTGTTTCAAAATTGGTGAAATAACTAGTAATCTCTTTTTTAAGAGAGGTTTGATTGATGTCTTTTAAGGAAATGATTTTTAATTTCTCGATAGAGACAGATACGTTTTCTTTGCTAGAAACATCGTTATAGGAAACTCCAACTTCTAACGGATGAGAATCGATGTTGTTATTTTCAGCAACGTTGTTTTTCAAAGTTAAACGGAAAGAGAAAGAACCTCTTGCGCCTACTTTGTTTGAAATTGTGACGTAGGAATCGTTATTTTTGATATTGATTTGAAGGTTGTTCGCATCAAATTTAGCGGCGGCATTCTTATAAGTTCCTTTCAGGGTGATTGAAGGCTGTTTGGAATTTAAGAAATAGTTTCCTTGTTGAAGAGAGATATCCGTTAATTCGTATACGGTTTCTTCGGGTTTATTAACACTCACATGGAAAGATGTTTTTATGTTTGTTTGATCTTCGGAAACAATGTCGATATCCGTTTCTCCAGCAGAAAGAGCCTTCACGTATCCGCTCTTTTCTTGGACGGAGGCGATTTCTGGGTTTCTTGAGGAGAAGATAAGATTTTGGTTGGTCGCATTATTTGGGAGAACGGTCGCATTGATTTGCCAGGCTTCCCCAATATTTAATGTAATCCTCTCCTCTTTTAAGTGAATGCTAGAAACTGGAATGTTTTTAACAATGAAAGAAAATGTTTTCTTTAAAGCAGGGTTATGATCGCTTTTAACTTCCACATCTGCAGAGCCTTGTTTCAAGAAAACGATTTGGTTTTCACTTTCTGATACATTCAAAATGCTGGAATCGGATACAGACCAATTTAACGTTTTATAAGAGGTGTCTTCTGGAATAAAACCAAGCGAATATTGCAATATGTCTCCAACGAAATAAGTGTTATCTTCTGTCGGAGAGACAAAAGAGACACTAAAATCTTGTATTTCCTTTACCGTTTCCTTATCGTGATTTTTATCGATAAGATCTTGTACTTGGTCGGTAACGCCTTCTGATTGGGCTCCACTATTTTCTCCGTCAATGCCACTTTCAATTAGTATTGTTGCAGAGCAGCCTAAAAATATAGCAAACGACGCCCATTGAACAATTTTCTTGAATAGAATTCCTTTTTTCACGACGACTTTCATTCTAAAACAATCAAGTCAATTTATGAATAATGTAATTGAATTTTTTCACAAGTAATCCCGTTTTTTAACAAGTTTGCGTGTAACAAAGGTTTTAATTGTTTTAGATTGCGTACATGCTAAAATCTTACGTGCTTAAACAATTATGTTATTTAGAAAGCACTCTCTAGCGAAAAAATCCTTCGCCAAAATAAATTTATCCCTAAAAATCGTTGGCAACCGTGAAGATGGTTACCATCTTTTAGAAATGGTTAATCTTCCTCTCACATTACACGATGTGATTGAAATTAGCATTCTTGATGGCGCTACCGATACGTACGTCACGGCAGATGACCCCGCTTTAAATGGAATGAAAAGCAATCTTTGCCATCTGGCTGTTGAAGAGATGAGGAACGTCTTCCATTTCAAAGAAAACTTCCTTATACAAATTCATAAAGAAATCCCTTTTGCAGCAGGTTTAGGAGGAGGGTCCTCTAACGCCGCTGTTGTAATTGAATCTGTGAATGAACTTCTGAATCTTAAGGCTACTCATGAACAACTTTTGGAAATCGCCCTTAAGATTGGTGCAGATGTTCCTTTCTTTTTCTTAAATAAACCTGCTGTTCTTACTGGCATCGGAGAAAACATGAAAGAGATTCATGTCAAAGAAAAATACCATTGCTTGTTGGTCAAGCCAACGCAAGGCGTTTCCACGGCCGAATGTTATAAAGCTTGTGATCAATTTAAGCATCTCCCTATCAACACCGAAGAAATCTTAAAGGGTTTAGAAGAAGGCGATGATTCTTTAATTCAAAAAAATATGGGCAATGATTTAGAAGCCCCTGCAACATCCATTCTTCCGGAAATTGCTATTGTATTAAAGGAACTAACTGCCTTAGGATTTACTTTAGTGGGAATGTCTGGCTCTGGATCTTGTTGCTTTGCTTTGACGACAGATTTGAAAAAAGCCAAGGAAGCATACAAGCGTTTAGAGGATTCCGACTATACCGTCCGTCTTTGTGATGTGATTCGTTAAGGAGATTTTTATGAGTCGTTATGCAATTATTTTAGCTGCAGGAAAAGGCAGCAGAATGAAATCAAAAAGAGATGATATCTCTAAGGTTTCTTTCCCAATTTTAGGCCAACCATTAGTTAAATATGTTATCGAGGCATTAAAACCTCTTCATCTTGAAAAGTTGATTGCTGTTGTTGGCTTTGGTGGCAAAACATCAGAAAAAGTCGTGAAAGATGATTGTGAAGTTGTTTGGCAACACGAGCAAAAAGGTGCCGGACACGCGGTTATGATGACATCCCCTTTGTTAGAAGGAAAAGAAGGAGAAACCATTGTTTGTTGCGGTGACACCCCTCTTCTTTCTAGCCAAACATTAGAAAAGATGTTCCAATACCATGAAGAAAACCATAATGATTTAACCGTTATGACTTTCGTTTTAGACAATCCTTTCGGCTATGGAAGAATCATCAAAGAAAACGGCCGTTTCATGAGAATCGTGGAACAAAGGGACACCACGCCAGAAACCGCTTGCGTGAAAGAAGTGAATGCCGGCGTTTATATCTTTAATAATAAAGCTCTTTTTGAAGCACTTAAGAATTTAAAAACCGATAATGCAGCCGGCGAATATTACATAACCGATGCCATTGAAATCTTTGTGAAAGAGGGCTTAAAAACAGATACGTTCCGCGTGGAAGATATTAGCGAAACTCTTGGAGTAAATGACCGTGCTCAATTAGCAGTTGCCGCTAAACTCTTGCAAAAGAGAATCAATCATCAACATATGATTAATGGTGTGACCATCGAGGATCCTGATAACACCTATATCGCTCCAAACGTAAAAATTGGCGCAGATAGTATCATCAAACCTGGTTCTTATATTATGGGGAACACCGTTATTGGAGAAGAATGCGTTATTGGACCAAACGCCGTCTTGGATTCCGTTACTGTAAAAGATAACGAAATTGTTAAACCGAACGAGATTCGTCAAAAATAACTGATTGCCATATCAATAAAACGTCTTCAAAAACGAAGGCGTTTTTAAATGCTCATTTTTGAGCAAAAATGAATAAAGAAACCCCTTGAAATAATCATTTATCAACAAAATGAACAAAAACGATAGGAGAATTTTAATATGGTAAACTATTATCGTTATGAAAGTAATTGCCATTGATTTAGGCGCGACCAGCGGACGAGTGATGACTATCACTCATGAAAATCATCATTTCTCTTATCAAGAGAATTCTCGGTTTTTAAATCGTACTTACACCGATGAAAATGGGTATCTTCATTGGGATTTCCCTTATTTGTTCGAAAACATCAAAAAAGGAATCCTTACTGCGTTAAGCGAAAACCCGGATGCGGAATCTATCTCCATTGATACGTGGGGTGTGGATTACGGAATTATTCGTGATGGAAAATTATTGCACGATCCATATTGTTATCGCGACTCCCACTCTTTTGAAAGCCAAGAGAAAACCTTAGAAAAAATCCCTTTCCCTAAAATCTATTCCTTAACGGGTATTCAAAATATTCATTTCAATACCATTTATCAATTAGCAGGCGATCCAACGGAATTCCTTGAAGGGGACACTTTCTTGATGATGCCTGACTTAATTGCGTATTTCTTAAGTGGAGCGAAGAGATTAGAAGAAACCAATGCTTCCACCACCTCTCTTTATCTTAGAAAAGAAGGAAAGATTTCTCGTGAGCTTCTTGATGTTATCGGAGTTGATGAATCTTTGTTCCCTCCTATTATCAAACCAGGGGAGACATATGGTCTTTTAAAGAAAGAATTCTTACCAAAAGGCTTGAATAAAGATATCAAAGTCATCGCTTGCGGAAGCCACGATACTGCTTCGGCTGTTTTAGGCGCAAACGGCGAAGGAGACTTCGCTTACATCTCTAGCGGAACTTGGTCGCTTATTGGCACAGAACTTCAAGAACCTTTAATGAGCGAACAATGCCGCCTTTATAATTTCACTAATGAAATAGGCTACAACCATACTATTCGTTTCCTTAAAAATACGATGGGTATGTTCATCATTAATGAAATCAGAAATGACTTTAAGAACAAAGGAATTGAGATAAGCAATAAAGACATCGTTCCTTTGGTGAATATGGCGAAAGATGTTAACGCAACCATCGATGTAAATGATCCAGTTTTTGAAAAGCCCGGGAACATGATTGCCAAGATGGATAAATATCTTGCCGATACGAAACAAGAAAAGCCTACTACTTTAGGCGAATACATGAAGCTCATCTATCGCTCTATGGCTAAAAACTATAAAGAAACAATCTCTCAATTAGAGGAGTTGACCAATCGTAAAATCGATTCCATTTTGATTGTTGGTGGAGGAAATCAAGCGGCTATTTTGAACCAATATTTGGCAAATGAATGTCAGATCAAGGTTGTAACAGGTGCTTCCGAAGCAACAATTCTTGGAAACGCCATGGCTCAGTTTATTGCTTTAGGGGAAATCCCTAATGCCGTTGAAGGAAGAAAGGATATTGCTGCATCTATCTCTTCTAAAACGTATTATCCAAATTGTTAATTCTTAGGAGGAAAATTATATATGTCTATCGAAGAAAATTATGAAAAAGCCAAGAAAGAATACGAAGAACTTGGCATTGACGTCGAAGCTGCTTTAGAAAGAGTGAAAAACATCCCCGTTTCCGTTCATTGCTGGCAAGGCGATGATGTGTTGGGACTAGAAGGATGCACTTCTCTTGATGGTGGAATTCAAACCACTGGCAACTACATCGGCAAAGCACGTAACAAAGAAGAACTTTTTGAGGATATCAAGAAAGCCTTCTCTTTAATGCCAGGAAAGAAAAGATTAAACTTACACGCTTCCTATGCCATTTTAGGTGATGACGCTGGCAAAGTAGACCGTGATCAGTATACCTATAAATACTTTAAAGAGTGGACTGAACTCGGAAAAGAAATCGGTTTGGATGGTATTGATTTCAACCCTACTTATTTCTCTTCCCCTAAAGTGAAAGACAACCTTACTCTTTCTTCTCCAGATGAGGAAACACGTCATTTCTGGATTGAACATGGTAAGAGATGCCTTGAAATCTCCAATGAATTCGGAAAAGCCTTTGGCAAACCATGTATGATGAATATTTGGATTCCAGACGGATACAAAGACGTTCCTGCGGATAGATTATCTCCACGTATGCGTTTGAAAGATTCTCTCGATCAAATTCTTGCGGATAAAGATTGGAGCAAGGAATATGTCATTCCAACCGTTGAAAGCAAGGTGTTTGGCATTGGTTTAGAATCCTACACCGTTGGTTCTAGCGAATTCTATCAAAACTATGCTGCAACAAGAGGCATTACTTGCTTAATGGATATGGGACATTATCATCCAACCGAAGTTGTCTCTGATAAGATTCCGTCCTTGCTTTGTTTCTATGATAAGCTTGCTCTTCATGTTTCCCGCCCTGTTCGCTGGGATTCTGACCACGTTGTTATCTTTGATGACGAATTAAAAGAAGTTGCAAAAGAAATCATTCGTAACCACGCTGAAAATAAGGTTATGATTGGCTTAGATTATTTCGATGCATCCATCAATCGTATCGCAGCCTGGGTTACTGGTGAAAGAAGCATGCAAAAAGCCTTGCTTTACGCAGCCCTTCTTCCAAACGAAGAGATGGCAACTCTCCAAAAAGATGCCAGCTTCACCAAACTCATGTATATGCAAGAGAAAGTGAAAATGCTGCCATTTGGTGATATCTGGAATGAATATCTTAGACGCCAAGGCATGGATGATAATTACTACGAAGATGTTATGAAATATGAGAAAGACGTCTTATCTAAGAGGAAATAAAAAATGAAAGACATATTAACTGCACCCTTTTTAAGGGAATTTGAGAAAACCGCTTCAAACATGTATCGTTTGGGGTGGGATGAAAGAAACGGTGGAAACATTTCCTATTTATTAAAAGAAGAGGAAGTTGCTGAATATCTTGATATCCATCATGTGCTTCGTGATATTCCTCTTGCTGGCATCCACACTTCTTCTTTCGATGCCTCCCCTCTTGCTGGCAAATATTTCATGGTTACAGGAACTGGCAAATATTTCAAAAATGTTGAAGATGATCCAGAAACCAATGTCGGTATCTTCCGTGTTGCCAAAGATGGCAAATCCGTTGAACTTCTTTGGGGATATAAAGATGGAGGAAGATTTACTTCCGAACTTCCCGCCCATTTAATGTCTCACATGGCTAGATTAGCCGTAGATCCTGAGAACCGTGTCGTTATGCACTGCCATCCAACAAACACCCTTGCTATGACCTATGTTCATCCTCTTGATGAAAAGAGTTTCTCTCACACTCTTTGGCAAATGTCCACGGAATGTGTCGTTGTTTTCCCAGAAGGCGTTGGCGTTCTTCCATGGATGTTATGCGGAACGGATGAAATCGGTGTTGCTACCGCAAAGAAGATGCACGACTTCCGTATTGTCTTATGGACCAACCATGGCATTTATGGTGTTGGTAAAACCCTTGATGAGGCTTTTGGCCTTATCGAAACGGTTGAAAAAGCCGCGACCATCTATAACATCATTGGCACAAGACCTATCTTAAACAACATTTCCGACGAAGACATGGTCCAGCTTATTCATATATTCAAACTTGAAAATGTCGTACGTTGGGATTTCCTTGACGTAAAAAGATAAGCAATCCGTTTAACCTTCCTGGCCCAGTTTCCCCTGGGCTTTTTCGTTTATATTGATACATGTCCTCGCTTTTTTTGCTTATAAACCTTTTTCTAAAACACTTATTTCTTTCAAAAAGGAGTTAAGCTGAGAAACTACTTTTTAAGTGTGTGCTCAACAATGCTAGAAAATAATGTGTATTTACACAAAAATATCTACAAATCTATATTTGTAAATAGAATATTAATGAAAGAACGGGCATTTCGAGTATAATGTTTATAGAAATTAATGTGTATTTACACAAAAGCTTCTATTATGGAAGAAATCAATCGAAAAGGATACTTAGATAAAGCTGTTTCTTTGATTGGGGACGGTCAAATTAAAATCATTACGGGATTACGAAGATCCGGAAAATCATATCTTCTTTCCCATTTGCTGACCGATTATTTGTTACAAAATGGCGTAAAAAAGGAATCTATCACGTCTTTTTCTTTGAATAAGATGAGAGATTCATCTTTTAGAAACGTAATCAATTTGTCGGAAGAAATCAATCGAAGAGCATCTACAATGCCAGAAGGTAGAAAATTTATTTTTATTGATGAGATTCAACTGTGCAAGGATTCCATCAATCCCGCAAATCCAACTCAGAAACCAACGTTCTATGATCTTTTAAATGATTATCAAGGGGAAGATGAATTTGATGTTTTTGTTACAGGCAGTAATTCTCACCTTCTTTCAAAAGATATTGCAACCGATTTTCGTGGAAAGGGAGAAGTCATTGAAATGCACCCCCTATCCTTTAAGGAATTTCACGAATATAAACAAAGGGATGTGTACACTGACTATAATGAGTATTTCACTTTTGGTGGAATGCCTTATGCTGTCTCTTCATGTAAGAACGATGAAGAAAAAATTCGATATTTAAAGAATCTTTTCCAGGAAACGTATTTAAGAGACATTAAGGAACACGTTAACCTAGAAAGAGAAGACGTCTTAGAACAACTTATCTTGGATCTTTGCTCTTCTATAGGTTCTTTTACGAATCCCTCTAAGATTGCTAGGCTTTTAAAACAAACCAAGGGCATTGCTATTTCTGACGAAACGATTGCTAAGTATTTGACGGGCTGCGTCGATTCCTTTCTGTTCACTGAAACGAAGAAATATGACATAAAAGGGAAGAACTACTTCACCTATCCATCTAAATATTACGTTGCAGATATAGGTTTAAGAAATTGTTGGCTAAACCTTAGGCAACAAGAAGAGAACCATATCATGGAAAACATGATATTTAATGAACTTGTAAGTAGAGGTATGAAGCCGGATGTAGGCGTTATGGAATCGTTTGAAAAAGACGCGAACGCCAAAACTATTCGCAAAGAAAGAGAAATTGATTTTGTAATTAATTCCCCTGAAGGAAAATACTATATTCAATCCGCTTTTGAGATTTCTAATTCCAGCAAAATGGAACAAGAAATAGCTTCTCTTAAAAAATTATGTGATTATCGTAAGAAAATTATCATAAACAAAGATACGCCAAAACCATATTATGACGAGAATGGCATCTTCCATTGCTCTATTTATGATTTTTTGTTAGACGACGATATTTTGAAATAAATCGAATTAATGATTTATAAAATGGATGTTTTCTCCCGAAACGTATTCTTTTATAACGTTATCTTCTGCGTTGGTGATAATAAGATCATAATCGTTTAAAGAATTGGTGTGATAGAGATAGGCATGCCCAAATTTCGTTTTATCGATGAGAAGAAGCTTCTTATCACTTCGAGAGGATGCTAGTTTCTTTAACTCCATTGTTTCCAATGTTTGCTCATAGCTGCCATCTTTTTCTAATCCGGCACAGGAGGAGAGAAATAAATCAAAATGGAAATCGTTCATCATGCTTGTAGCAAATGACCCGGCAGTTGAAAAAGAAGAATATAAAATCTGTCCTCCAAGGAAAAGAACCTTTACGCCCTTCTTCTTTTCAAGCATAACGGCTAATTGAAAGCCGTTGGTAACAATAGTCTTGTGATTTAAATCCATTTTGCTTAGCAACGCTAAACAAGTAGAAGAATTATCAACGAAAACCGTATTAAAAGAGGGAAGATGTTTCAAAGCAATTTGGGCCGTTTCGTCTTTTTCCTTCGCGTTGTTTTCAATACGAACGAAGATGTTTAATTCATCTCCACTATCATTGTAGATTGCTCCGCCATGGGTTCTTTTGATTTGACCCATCTTTTCCATTTCCGTAAGATCTCTTCGAACTGTCGCAGGAGATACATATAGCATCTTGGCCAATTCATCTACAGTCGCCCGGGATTCCTTTTTCAAATAATCCTCTATTAGCTTATAACGCTCTCTTGTAAACATGTTTTCGTTCATAAGGAAACCTCACTTCGAAATGATTATAAACAAAAACAATCATGAATACGCATAAATGATTAGTTGTTATGTTTCGTTCTATATTCGTTAGGGCTCAGTTTTGTGTATTTCTTGAAAACATTCGAGAAATGTGATTGAGATGAAAAACCCAAATAAGCGGAAATTGTAGATAAGGGTTTGCTTGAATAACATAGCAAACGTTTCGCCTCATCCATTTTTTCTTGCATGATATATTCCGTTAATGTTTGGTTAGTCTCTTTTTTGAATTTCATTGCAAGGTAAGTTCTACTAAGATACATAGCCTGAGATAGTTTTGCTATGTCTATTGGTTCCGAAAGATGGTTTTGCACATAATTCGAAACATCGATAAGCAATTTCGAGGGATTCTTTCCTAAACGAAGCCGTTTTACTTTCTCTGCATATTCCACGACCATATGGAATTGCAAACTGGCAATCGTTTCTAAGGAATTTAAGAGCTCGCATTTTTGAATATAGGCATCAGAAAGAGACAACGCCTCCTCCGCATCTAAGCCCCCACGTATTGCTTCTCTTGAGGCTAAGGTGGCGCTCACAATAAAGGTGTTCTTGCCTTGACGGATAGAATCTGGTGAAAGCGTGCCTGATTTGATTATTGGCGCTCTTTTCGCCCATTCCTTTAAAGCGGAAACATCCCCTTTTCGAATATAACCCATTAGGGTTTGTTCGATGTCGATCGTGTTATGTTTGTCTTCTGCTTTAGGAGAAATATCATCGTAATCATTTTTAATTTCTTCATTTTCGAGCCGTTTTGAAAGAGCGGCTTGTTCCTCATCGTAAATAGCTAAGTCATAAAGAGTTAATCGTTCGTTATTTAAAATGAAATTAAATGAGCAAAGTATTTGAAGAATGCTTGTCAAAGGCATTTTAACGATTCGCCCCATTCCACTCACAAAGGCATCTGTTTCTTCTTTACTTACATCACATTCAAAAGCAATTTCTTTTAATTCGCTTTCTGAAAGTTCTTTTTGTCCGGATGGCCCTAAAACAATTTTGTATTCGCCCGAATTAACGACCCCATAATAATGAAAATAAGGTGTGATGAAATAACTTAGATGATTGGTTATCTCTAATATCTTCTCCTCATAAGGAAGAATCGGGTCCTTTGGTAGAGAAACAAGACAGTGATAAAAAGTCTTTTCTTTACCACGGTAGATGCGGATTGGCATCCCTGCAAGGTCCCCTGTTAGGGAACAAACGTATTCCAAATCAGCGATATTCATAAATACAATACAAATATAATAAAAATAATACAAACATGCAAGAAAGCGCTTACTTTCTATGTTATAAATGTATCCATGAGAGAAACTGATTATGGAAAAGAACATTGATAATCTTTTAAACATTTTAACATTAGAAGAAAAAGCGGCCCTTGTTGCAGGGACGAATTTTATGTACACCAATCCCATTCCGAGACTTGGCATTCAATCCGTTAGAATGTCGGATGGCCCTCATGGACTTCGTGTGCAAAAAGAGGGTGGAGATAACGGCGTTACCGGAAGCGATCCATCCACTGCTTTCCCAACGGCTGCATTAACAGCCTGTGGTTGGAACGAAGAGAATTTATATAAGATGGGTCAAGCTATGGCCCATGAAGCAAAATATTATGGAATTGATGTTATCCTTGGACCAGGAGTGAATATCAAAAGAAACCCTCTTGGAGGAAGAAATTTTGAATATTTCTCCGAAGATCCTTTGCTTGCTGGGAAACTTGGCGCAGCAGAAGTAAAAGGAATTCAAGAAGAAAACATTGGTGTTTCTTGTAAACATTTCGCTTTAAACAATGCAGAGAATTATCGTTTCTTAGGCAATTCAATTTGCGATGAAAGGGCAATGAGAGAAATCTATTTGAAGCCATTTGAAATCGTAGTCAAAGAAGCAAAACCACAAACCGTTATGTGTGCCTACAACCAAATTAATGGTACATATTGTTCAGAAAATCATTTCCTTCTTACGGACGTATTACGTAAAGAATGGGGATTTGATGGCTTGGTAATGACGGATTGGGGTGCGACCCATAATCGTATAAAGATGCTTGATGCAGGTCTCGACTTAGAAATGCCAGGTGATACCAACATTTGTCGAAAATGGATTATTGATGGAATCAAAGAGAAGACTCTTTCCATGGAAAGCCTAAACAACGCCGTGCGTAATGTCCTAAATCTCATTGAAAAACATCCGGCTCCAGAAAAAGAGACTGTTGATTTTCGTAAACACGCTTCCCTTGCATACGAAATTGCTTCTGATTGTGCAGTTCTTCTTAAAAACAACGATGGTATATTGCCTCTGAAGAAAGAGGAAGAGGTTTTCATTACTGGCGAACTTTTTGAGAAGATGCGTTATCAAGGGGCTGGAAGCTCTATGATTAATCCGGCTGAATACATTACGCCAAAGATGGCTTTTGATAAGCATCAAGTGAAATACGTCTATGCTAAAGGCTATAAAGAAAACGCAAAGGAAACGGATAACAATTTGCTTGATGAAGCACTTCAAACGTCCGCTGCTTTTGACAAAGTATTAGTCTTTGCTGGGTTAACCGATTATGTTGAGTCAGAAGGATGTGATAGAAACGATATGTCTCTTCCGAAGAATCAACTCGATTTAATCGATGCTCTTCTTAAAAAAGGGAAAGAAGTTATTGTCGTCTTATATTTAGGTTCCCCTGTCGAACTTCCATTTGTGAATGGTGTAAAAGCGATTCTTAATATGTATTTGCCTGGTGAAGTTGGTGGTGAAGCGACCTATTCCCTCTTATTTGGCGAAAAGAACCCATCTGGGAAATTAGCTGAAACATGGGTGAAAAGCTATAAAGAAGTTCCTTATGGTAACGTTTTCTCTAAGAAGGCTGATGAGGTCTATAAAGAGAGCATTTTCGTTGGATACCGTTATTATTTGAATCACCCTGAAAAGATCCTTTTCCCATTTGGCTTTGGTTTATCCTACAGCAGCTTTGAATATGACGATTTAGCCATCAAAGACGAAAAAGACGCGATACATGTATCAGTTAATGTGAAAAATACAGGTTCTTTGTATGGTGCAGAGATCGTTCAAATTTTTGTTAAAGCACCAAACAAAGTCTTTAGAGCTCCAAAGGAATTAAAAGGCTTTGCTAAAGTATATCTAAAGCCAAACGAAAAGAAGAAAGCGGAAATTCAAATCCACAAAGACGATTTACGTTACTGGAACATCTCTGAAAAACGCTATGTTCTAGAAGATGGGGAATACGAAATTCAAGCGTGTTCTAATTCTATGAAGGTGGAATTGTCTTCCTCAATCAACATTCAAGGAGAGAATATTCCTTCCCCTTATAGCAAAAACGTTCAAGACATGTATATAAATTCGCTAGAATCCATCCCCGATAACGTCTTTGAAGAAATGAGTGGTCTTCTAATCCCAGGACCAAGAAAAAGAAAACCAATAACCTTAGAAAGCAGATTCACAGATCTAAAAGGAACATTCATAGGAAAAATCTTGTTCAACGCCGTCTTGTCAGTGGCCAAAAAACAAGAAAAGAAAGCTAAGAAATTACCAGATGGCCCAGAAAGAGATAATCAATTAAAAGGAGCGCTCTTCCTTAAACGAATCTTAGAAAGCAACTCCTTAATAACCATGACCATGTCCGCAGGAACCTCATGTCCTTATAACTTCGCGAAAGGCATGATGGATTTAGCAAATGGGCATATCATCCGAGGGGTGAAGGACATGTGTTCACCAATTAAAGTACCCCCTCTTCCAAAAGATGAACAAAATGCAAAACAACATAAATAAGATAGGAGCAGGCATTTATGGCAAAGACAAAAATAATGGATCGAAGAATCTTCGATAGCAGGGTGCGCGGAAGAAACGTCACTGGAAAAGAAAAATGGTTTGGGTATCTTCTTGGACCAGCAGGAGCCCTTCTTTTGAATGCGGTTTTAGGAACGTATTTAAACGTTTTCTATACCGATGTTTTGAAGTTAACGACTATATGGGGCGGCTTGTTTTTAATTATCTTCCCACTTGTATCTAAAATCATCGACGCTATTACAAACATCGTGATGGGTTACATCATCGATAGAACGAGAACCAAACAAGGTAAAGCGCGTCCTTGGATTCTTCTTTCTGCTCCACTTCTTGTCATCACCGGAATTCTTTTGTTTATTGTTCCAACCGGCAATGAAACCATTGAAATAATTTGGATCATTTTGTCTTACAACCTTTTCTATTCTTTTGCTTATACGATGTTCAACATGAGCCATAACCTCATGTGCCCGTTATCCACAAGAAACACGATTCAACGTGGTGGTTTATCCGTCTTTAACCAAATTTCCACTATTATGATGAGTGGTATTCTCGTTGCCCTTGTCTTCCCAATGGTTGTCATGCCTATTTTAGGGGTTGATAGAAGCAAATGGATTATTTGCATGTCCATCCTCTCTATCATCGCTTTGCCTTTAACTTTGTTGGAATACTATTTCACCAAAGAAAGAGTTACGGAAGAAAACATGTCCAAGGAAGAGAAGAAAATTCCATTCCTTGTTCAATTAAAAATTGTCTTAAGCGATAAATACATGCTTATCATGTTCATTTATTTCTTTATTTCGGCTTTTGGCTCTTCCTTAAAGAATTTAGGATTGGTTTATTATTGCAATTTCGTTTTAGGAACATATAACGATGGCATGACTCAAACCATGGTTTCCGTTTTAGGCGGTATTCCAATGGGTATTGGCATCTTTGCCGTTTGGCCATTAGCTAAAAGATTCGGCAAACGTAATGTGACTTTAATCGGATTCCTTATTATGGCTGTAGGTTCAGCGATTTGCTGGATGTTCCCAACGAACTTGCCTATCATCCTTGTCGGACAATTCATTAAAAACATCGGATCCCTTCCTTCTGCTTACGTCTTTATGGCTCTTTTTGCAGACGGTCTTGATCATGTTGAATGGAAATCCGGAATTCGTTGTGATGGCACGGCCATGTCCATATTCAACATTCTTTCTGTTACCACTGTCGGTATTGGCACGGCTGTCTTTAACGCTTTCTTATCCTCTTCTGGCTATCAAGCACCAGAAACCATCAATGGCGTGCTCAAAGTGTATGAGCAAAACGACCTTTGCAAGAACTTGATTACCTTCTCCTTTGTTGGCTTTGAAACCATTTCAGGCTGTATCATGGCCCTTTTGCTTTCCTTCTTGGGTGTTGAAAAAACAATTGGCAAAAAACAATTAGAAATTCGTCAATTCCAAAAAGAAGAGTGTGAAGCAAATGGAGAAACATGGGTTGCCCCAGAAATCAAAGCTGCTCAAGATGAAGAACGTTTCATGTTAGAGAATGAAGAAGCCTTTGCCACTGCTTTAAAAGCAAAATGTGAAAAGAAAGGCTTAGATTATGAGGCAGAATTAGCCAAACATAAGACTCAAGTTGAAACAAAGAAACAAGCCCAAGAAGAAAAGAAACAAAAAGCCGAACAAAAAGAAAAAGAGAAACTCGAAAAGATCGATCGGAAAAAAGCGGATAAACTCGCTAAGATGAGTGAAGAAAAGAGAAATAAATACCTCCTTAAAGAAAAAATGCGTAAGGAAAAAGAAGATGAAGCTTGGAAGAAAGAAAGCGCATATGGTGTTTCCTATCGTGCCAAAATCAAGCAAGAGTTAGAAAAGGCGGCGTAAGCGTGAACGAAAAACCGTTTTCTCCAAATACCAGATTATGGGACATTCGACACGCAAAGGAATTTAAACCATTTCGAAAATACATCCTTTGCCCAAGAGATTTCCAAGTGATGATGCAAGTGTATCGCTTGAAAGACCTCACCCTTTTCTATCCTTTAAATCCAGAAGATACTGCCCTTACTCTCAATGAAATGAGAGAAAGAGTCAGAAAGAAAGAAACCCTCTTCGTCCCTTTTGAGAAAAAAGACACAGGCATCTATCAATTTCTTATTGGAGAAGATAAACCTTTCGTGCTGATTCTTCCAGGAGGAGGATATGCTGACGTTTGTTCTCTTGTAGAGGGTTATTCCACGGCAAGGGAATTCAATCGCCTAGGATATAACGCCTTTATTGGTTTATATGGTGTGAAGAAAGACGCCTTATACCCCTCTCCTATTGAAGATGTGGCAAAGATGCTGGAATACATCTTCAAGAATCATGAAAAACTACACGTATCCATAGATAATTATGCTTTGTGTGGTTTCTCTGCTGGAGGACATTTGGCTGCATCCTTCTGCGTTAAAGGCATTGGATATGACCAATATTCTTTGCCAAGAGCAAATACTTTAATGCTGGCGTATGGAGCGACAAGCTTCTTATGTGACAAGAAGAGTCTAACCGCTAAAAACTTCTTAGGAAAAGATTGGAAGAATCCAATCTTGCGAGAGAAGTTCTCAATAGAAAAACGTATTGATAAAGACTTCCCTAAAACCTTCCTTTGGCAATCTAAAAACGACAACGTCATTTCCATTCAGAATTCCATTATTTTAGCGGAATCCTTAAAAAAGAATGGATGCGTGTATGAATATATGCAAATTGAAGGGAAGGCTCATGGCTTAGGTTCAGGGAAAGGAAGCCCAGCTGAAGGCTGGATAGAAAAAGCAATAAAACTTTGGGAGAAATAAGATGAAAGCAGTTGAATTAAAAACCGAATATTTAGTGAATCCTTTAGGAATTGATGTAAAAAATCCTTTGTTTTCTTGGAATGCGTTAGGAGATAAAGAACAAACGGCTTATCGTGTCGTTGCTTATAAGAACGGGAAGATTGTTTGGGATTCATCGAAGGTGAATTCTTCTTCTATGCACGTTACCTATCCTAAGGAAGTTCATTCAGGAGAACGCATTACCTGGAATGTCACTTTATGGAATGAGAACGATGTTGAAGGCGAGAAATCCGAAGACGCTTTCTTTGAAATGTCTTTGCTCTCTCTTAATGATTTCAAGGCCAAATGGATCTCTGGAAATTATCACGTAAATAAAAAGAAAAGATATCCTGTGGATTGTTTCCGTAAGGAAATCGCCATTCCAAAGATAAAGCAAGCAAGATTGTATGTGACCGCTTGCGGATTGTATGAAATTCAAATCAATGGGAAAAAGGTAGGAAGCTTTGTTCTTGCTCCAGGGCATACGGATTACACCAAAAGAATTCAACTTCAAACCTATGATGTCTCTTCTCTTTTAAGGGAAGGGAAGAATGTTATCACCGCCGAATTAGCGGATGGATGGTATAGAGGTTCTTGTGGAGCCTGGGGAAGAAAAAACCAATATGGCACTCAAACCAAACTCTTTGCCCAATTAGAGTTCCTTGATGAGACAGGCAAAAAGATCATTATTGGTACAGATAAGAGCTGGTCTTGGTCCAATGATGGGGATATTCGTTTTGCCGATAATAAAGACGGAGAGATTGTAGATAGCAATCTCACCCCTACTTACGCTTCAAAAGCAAAAGAAACCCATTGCAAAGTAATTCCTAGCGCATCGAATAACGTTCCTGTTGAAGAGCATGAAACCTTTGCTGTGAAACGAATCATCACGACACCTAGTGGAAAGAAAGTGCTAGACTTCGGTCAGAACATCGCTGGATATATCTCTTTCAAAATAAACGCCAAAAAAGGAGAACAGATCAAACTACGTTTTGGTGAAATGTTTGATAAAGATGGAGAATTTACTCAAGTGAACTTCCAATGCCGAAATAAAAAAGGAACAAAGATAACCCCACTACAACAAATTCTTTATACATGCAAAGATGGCCTTAATGAATATAAGACCAAATTCGCTGTATTTGGTTTCCAATATGTTCTTGTTGAAGGAAATGTCGATTGGAAGAAAGAAGATTTCACCTCGATTGCAGTTTATTCTTCTATGGAAGAAACTGTTCGTTTTGAATCAAGCAACCCTCTCCTTAACAAATTCGTAGACGCAACCCGTTGGTCTGCTAAAAATAATCACCTGGATATTCCTACGGATTGCCCAACAAGAGAAAGACATGGTTGGACGGGAGATGCTCAAATATTCTGCAAGAGTGCTTCTTATTTGTTTAACTATGTTCCTTTCGCTAGAAAATATCTTAATGACATGATAGATGGGCAACATAAGAATGGATGCTTTAGACAAATCACTCCAAAGGGTGGCATTGATTTCTATATGTCTCCGATGGATGGATCGGCTGGCTGGTCTGATGCAGGCGTTTTTATCCCTTATGACATTTATAAACAATATGGGGACAAGGAAATTCTTCTTGAACATTATGATTCGATGAAGAAATATGCTGAATATAAGATCCACACCTTAGGAAAATGGTATCCAACCGCTAGTGGAACGGGCTTAAAACATAAATATAAGAAATATATTCACAACTATGGCCAATCCTATGGTGAATGGGCAGAACCAACCGAAGTGTATATCACCTCTTTTAAAGATTTTGCCTCTCCTCATCCAGAAGAAAGCACAGCTTATGTTTACTTCATGCTCACAGAGATGGCAGAAATTGCTAGAATCTTAAACAAAGAAGACGATGCAAAAAGATTTGAAACATATGCCAATAAAGCAAAATACGGTTATCAACATCTTATTGAATGTCCTAAATTCTCTTTAGATACAAATAGGCAAGCTAAGCTTGTTAGACCGCTATACATGCATCTCCTTGACGAAAGAAAAGAGAAATACGCGAAAGAAAGACTCCTTAAAGCATTAGACTCCTTTGACTGGAAATTAGGAACAGGATTCTTATCCACCCCATTTATTCTTTATGTCTTAGAAAAGATGAATGTCGAATACGCTTATCGTTTATTAGAGAACGAAAGGATGCCAGGGTGGCTCTTTATGCCAAAAATGGGTGCTAACACCATTTGGGAAAGCTGGGAAGGAACCGAAGCCCAAGGTGGCATCGCCTCGCTTGACCACTACTCCAAAGGAGCTCTCCTTGAATGGATTTTCTCTAGAATGTGTGGTATTCAAATTAAGGGCGAGAATGAATTTGAAATCTCTCCAGTAGTTGGCGGGCATTTCACCTATGCAGGTTGCTCCTATCAAAGCGTATACGGTCTTCTCACAAGTAAATGGGAAGTCATTGGCAATACGATTAAATACCATTTCAGCATTCCTTCTAACACCAAAGCAAAAATCATCTTGCCTAATGCGACATATCTTGTTGGAGCAGGCGAATACGATTACGTCGTAGAGAAGAAATAAAAGGCAACAAAGTAAGAAAGGCTAGGGCTTGATCGCTCTAGTTTTTTTCTTTATCTAACCATAAATGAAAAGGCCGTTAAGCTTTTACTTAACGGCCTTGATTCTATTTAGAGAATTAGATGTGGTAAATCATCATGTTGGTCAACATGTAGAAATGGTTATTAGAAGCCTTGCCAAGTTTGAATACAAGAGATTCGGTGCCATTTAATTGGCCTTTGCTTAAAGCAAAGTCATAATCCGTGTTCTCGAAGACGTTATGTACATGCATGCCAACTTTATCGATGGTGACGACCCAGTTGCGCCAGGTCTTTTCAATGCCTTCTTTGGTGAGTTGGTTTGCATCGGTGTTGCCCTTATCATTCGTAGGCATAGCGTCGCTTGTACCCATTTGAACGGTATTTTCACCATCCATGAAGGAAACGAATTCCCCTCCGTTCCAAGCACCAAGGGTGAAACGGATTCCTTCGTTATTGGTGAAAACTTCATTGAAGTTGATTGCGTCAATTGTTAAGGTTGCCGCTCCAGAACTGGTTCCGAAGAAGCCAATAGCTTGATTCTGTGGTTGGGTTGCAGCTTTCCATTGTGTGTAAGGAGCTTTTTCTGAAGTAGTAAGCGTATCAGCATAGGATTGGATTACTCCACCTTCAACGGTAAAGCCTGTCTTGCCAGAGAAATCTTTAAAGGTTCTTTCTCCGTTCGTGATACGAAGCTTACCAAGCCAATAACGTCTGCCTGCACCATTTTGAGTGGAGTGTAATTGTATGGAAGAAGTTCCGTTTGCTTCATCGTCAGTTAAGACGATTTCACCATAACGATTGGAATCAGACGCAGGTTTTTCTAGCGATGTGTCAACATAGTTGATGCGTACCTTACCTTCAGAATCTTCATAGAAGGTAAGAGAGGTTTTCGTTAAATTTGCAACGCCTTCAACGCCTTCATTTCCATTGATTCTCGTATCCGCTCCGCCAGCCTTAAGAAACACATTATTCCAAGTATCAAAGCCGCCAATTTCTGTTCTAGCAACTTTTCCGTTTGCTAGAAGTTCATGGAAGTTTGTTTTTGGGAAAGAGATGGTTCCAAATTTTGGCGTTGCGTTGTTGAAATTTAACATCCATCCTTCGTCATCGGTTTTGCCAAATTCGGCAATGTATTGCGCTTTGAGTTCGGCATTCACTCCTGTAGCACCATTTTTCTTCCAGCAAATATTGCTGAAACCAGAATCAATTGTTACAAGAGAGGCGCCATTTTCGAATGTGAAGTTTTCTTTCGCCCACACATCAGAAATGGTGCTCTTTGCAGTTCCGTAGTTCCATTTGGCAACGAGAGTGATATCCGATTCAACGATGGTAGAGAAATCAAACTTCTTGCCGTTTAAGTACCAGCCACCAAAGGTATAGGTATCGTAGTAAGTGTCTCCTGCTCTAGTTGGAGTGGCCTCTTCTACTAAAGTGCCTTGATCGATGGTCTTTGCTTCAACGGCAGTTCCGCCATTGGAATTGAAGGTTACAGTCGCTTTGTTTCTTGCTGTTTCCACGGTAATGACAGCATCAAAAACTTGGTTTTTGACAAGATAATATCCATCTTCACCAACAGTAAGCGCATTACCATTTAATTTAACGGTGGTGACGCTATAGTACTTAGCAGGCGTGACTTTGAATTTGACTTCTTTGCTATAAGTAACAGCATTTAAGTCTAATCCTTCTTCTGCCAATGTGATGGTATACGTTTCATCAGAAGGCATCGTTAACTTATAGGTGTCTTCTGCTGTAGTAACCGCAACCGTGATATTATCCACGATATTGCTAATGGTATAGGTTCCAGCACCATCAGTGGTGATGGCCTTTTCCCCTACTTTAACGGATTGGACGTGAGTATGTTCATTGGCTTTGAGCTTGAAGCTATATTTTCCACCATGGACAATGCTATTTTTGTTAAAGCCTTCCACTTCAATGACTTCATATCCTTCACCAGTGAAGGTAACGGTATGGGTGTCTAATTCAGCGGTTAAGGTGATGGTTGTTGCTTTGGTAACGTTCGTTAAGGTGTAGACCCCTTCGGTGGCGGTTAATAAAGTGTCGCCATCCTTGACAGAAACAACGTTATAGTGGGCTTCTGCTGCAACGGTGAATTTGAAATCAGCACCATAATTGACTTTGTTTGCATCATATCCTTCCATTGGTGTGGCAGTAATATGTTCACCACTAAAGGAGATAGCAAAGCTATCAATTTCAGTTAAAACAGTGACTGTTTGATTAGCTTCTACGCTTGTTAAAGTGTAGACACCATCTTCTGCTGTTAAGGTCGTTTCTCCGGCTTTGACGGAAACGATATGATAATGTTCTTCAGGAGTAATGGTGAATTTGAAACTGTCACCATATTTGACATCATCTTTATTGAAGCCGGTGTATGCGGCAGCAGTGAAATGTTCACCAGCAAAATGAACTTTGAAAGATTTTAAAGCCACTTCAACAGTGATCGTGGTGTTTGCTTGGATGTTTGTGATAGTGTAAACACCATCTTTATCGGTAAGAGTGGTGTTTCCAGCTTTGACACTAACGAGGTTATAGCCCTCTTTTGCTGTGACTTTGAATTTGAATTCTTTGCCTTTTTCGACTTTGGCTGCATTATAACCAGAAACAGCTTCAATCGTGTAATGCTCCCCTGTTGTTAAGGTGACGGCATAATACGTTTTTACTTCTTGGCTAGAAACGCTGGATGTGGGTTCTTTGCTATCTACACTTGAGCTACTAACGTCTTGTTGGCCACAAGAAGAGAGTGCAAAGAGGGAGCTTGCTGCTAAAACAAGCAATAGTTTACATTTCTTTTTTTGCATAATTGTTCCTTTCTTGAAAATGTATTGTTTTTTTGATGCGGATTTAATTTTTTCCTTACTCTTTCCTCCTTCGTTTTAAGCTTTATATGATTTCATATTGGTGAGTAAGAAGAAGACGCTTGTAGAAGCCTTCCCGAAAGAGAGATCTAATTCCATCTTTTCTTCACCTGAAATTTGTTTTTCTGTAAGAGAGAAAACATATTCTTTTTTCTCATTTTGGTTATAAACGAATACGCCAGAAGAGCTAATATCAAAGACCCAGTTCTTCCAGGTGTTTTGAATGGTTGAGGCTGTTTGCTCTTTTGAATCAACGCCAACGGATGAATTCTTTCCTAAAGAAATGTAGTTATCCCCTACTTTCCAGCCGATTTCTTTCTCTACTTCAAGTGTGCCTAAAGAGAAACGAATACCTTCGCTTTGCTTAAAGAGGCTAGAGAAATTAATCTTGTCAAAAGAGAGAATGCTTCTATTGCTTGCATTTTCACTTGTTCCAAGGATACCAACACCTTTGCTAGCTGCTAAAACAGGGACACTCCAAGAGTTATATTCGCTTTGAGCTTTCAAAGTTGCATTAGTAACACTGACTCCTGTTTTCTTCGAGAAATCTTTCCAGTTTCTTTCAGCTTTGACCATCCATGGTTTGCTAATCCAGTAATGTCTTCTACCAGCTTGATTTGTGGAGAATGTAAGACCTTCTGTACCGTTTGCTTGAGCATCGGTAAGGGTAAGTTCGCCAAAACGAGCCGCTTCGGCAACGACCTTCTCCACTAATCGATCCTCATAGGTGACATGAATCTTAGAGTCATTTCCTTTGAAGAAGGTTAATAAGGTTCTAACCATTTGTGGCATGCCTTCATCTGTTCCTTCATTATCCCATTTGTTGCTAGAAACTCGTTTTTCATTAAGGATTAAAACGTTTGAACGATTATATCCGCCAACAATCATTTGAATTTCGTTTCCTTCGTTTAATAAGGAAGTGAAATTGATTTTTGGCAAGGTGCATGTTCCCGTGACTCCTTTAGGATCAAAGAGAACACCATCGTTTTCATCGAAGGTAACATTAGCTTTTAATTGGGCTTTCTTGTTTGCATCGACCGCCCCTTTGCTACTATCGTAAGCCATAGAACTTGTAGCTGTATCTAATGTTTCTAAAGTGCCTGTTCCACCAAGGATGAATTCTTCTTTCTTAAATTCATTCACGATGGTCTTTTTGGCGTCGTTTTGTTTCCATTTGGCACAAAGCGTCATGCTCTTTTCGATTGGTTTGCTAATATCGAATTTACCTTCAGAGGAATACCATCCTTCGAAAGAATAAGAGCCATAGTATTCGTCTTCTGCTCTTGATGGGTTTGGAAGACTTGTTAAACGTGTGCCTGCATTTACTGTGACAGGATCATAAGTTAAGGAACAGCCACTGCTAAATGAAACTTGGCAACGAAGGATCTCCGCCACTACACTAAGAGAGACCTCACCTGTTTGATTCTTGATGTGATAATAACCATCTTCTTCAGGAGTTAATGCTTTTTCTCCTAATTTTACGGAGGTGACGTTGTAATATTTGATAGGATTTACCTTAAATTTCACATCCGAGAAATAACCGATTTCATTAAGATTTAAATCGGCTTCTTCGAATTGAATGGATGCGAATTCGTTATCGACGACTTTAAGCTTATAAGTGTCTTCTTTCGTCGATACTTTGACGGTTTTCTTCTCTTTGATGTTGGATACTGTATAAATGCCATTTGCATCTTTGCTTAAATCCACGCCATCGATTGTGACGGAAGTTAAGGAATAATGCTCATCAGGAGTGATTTTAAAACAGAACGAAGAGCCATAAACGATATTATCTCTTTGATAGCCTTCAACGGCTTGGATGCTGAAATGTTCCCCTGAGAAAACAACAGAAAGAGTCTTTATTTCCACTTCAATTTTAATGGAAAGATTTTCCGTAACGGATGAGAGGGTGTACACATTATCGTCATCTGGCAATAGAATTCCGTCTTTGCCTTCGATTTTAACACTACGAATGGCATATCCTTCTTTTGGCGAAACTACGAATTTGAAGGCCTTGCCTTCTTCCACTTTGTTTGAATCGTATCCTTCAGAAGGTGTAACGGTATAGCCTTCCCCTGTCGCCAAAGAAACTTGGAAGTAGGTTTTCTTTGTTTCACTAGATTCCGATTCCTGACTGCTGGTTGTTGGCTCGTTGGAACAAGAAACGGCAAGCATGCTCATAGTTGCAAGAACCATAAGCAATGATTTTTTGTTGTTTTTCATAGTTTTTAAGCCTCCTAGTTTGTTTTTTCGTTCATCCAAACGGATATTCTGGAATGAGGATCGTCCATATTTTTTCCAGCGGAAGAAAAATCACATAGTTTTTCCCCACTAGTAAGAAGGATCGTCTCGTTTGTTTTGAAGAGATTGTTTTTTACAAGTTTTCCTTTGTTTTCCTTCGTCATTGCTTCTGAAACATCAGCGAAACGGGAATCTCTAGCAAGAACGATAGGACCCCTCGTAAAAGCAATTTTTCCATTCAACTGATGGCAGATTATTGGGAAACGGAATTGTATTTTTATTATATCACTATTCCATGTTTTCATGATGGTGAAATAGCCATTTTCTTTAGTTATTTCCAGCTCTTTCCCATTCAGGAAAAAACGAGGGGTTTCGTATTCTGGTATACGGAATTTTAAAGCGAAGTTTTGCCCTTCTGCTTTGACTTTAAATGTCATGTGGCCGTTTTGATAAACGTTACCATGGAAAGAGAGATGAACCTTCTTTTCGTCCATGACGTCTTTTAATTGGAATTCGTTATAGATGTTAATGGTATACGCTCTGTCTTCTTTTGTGAGAACAAAGCTGTGAACCATGCCTAAACCATATCCGCCATTAGCTAAGCAACAACCATAGCTTCTATTGTTTTGTAAACGCATATAACCTCCAATTACTTGGGCTCTACGGTCATTCGTAAGCGGAGTATAGGAATCAAAATAGAAGGTCTCATGCTCAGACACATCATATCCATCAACACGCCAGACTCTGCCTTCGGCTAATTTCATCGTTTGATTTTCGTCATTTACGGCACCATATAGGCAATTGAAGGCCATTGTTTCTAACAGTGAGGCGTAATGTGGGTCTTTTGTGCATTTTAATAAATCGTTGCAAAGTCCCATGAAAGAGATGGTGACACAGGTTTCTAAACCAATTCTTTTCGGCGTTTCTGTTTGAGTGAAGGAACTATGGTTAAAGAATTCATTCTCTGTGCCAATCCCTCCGATGATGGTGAAATCTGTTTCTTCTACTTTATGAACATAGGAGATAACGCTTTGAAGGTATCTTTCTTCTCCTGTGACTAAAGCGTAATGCAAAAGTCCTTGGAAACACGCGGTCATCTCATAGGCTTTTGTGGATTTCCACTGATATGGATAGGAATTGTCTTTTAAAGCGTTTTTGATGATGTTCTCACTTTCGCATAAACCAGTTGAAACGATGTATTTAGCGAAAGAAAGGTATTTTTTAATTTTTGTGAAGGAATATAAATCTACGAAAACACCAAGAATTGAAGCGCTATTTAAAGAACCGTAGATGTTGGAGGTTTCCAATATCCCTTTTTTCTTTCTTCCAACAACGCCCATAATGGCGTTCGCTTGTTTTTTAAGAGCGGAAAGAACTCGTTTTTGTTTTGTTTTGTATTTGCAGATAGAAAGGTAAGATAACATGCCAATCATCGCATATTTCCTAGACCAAACATCCCATCCTGTAAAACGGTAGTCCGCTTGATAAGAAGAGAGAGACCCATCTTCTTCCATATAGGAAATCATTTCGAAAACAGAATCTTCGATATTTTGATAAACGACACGGTTTCCGCTTGCTTTAAAACATTCGCAAGCTCCACGGACAAATTTCCCCCAGAATTCCCCTCTCCATGTTCCGTTTTCATCGGAATGAAGTTGGAATTGGCTGGCGAATAAGTGATATTTATCTTTATCTAAATATTCTTTTTCGATGATAAAGTGAATTAGGGAGCCCGCATATCCACCTAAAGTATATTTTATGTTTTTGGATGTATTGGTTTCCATTTTCACTACTCCACGATCCAACTGCCAACTCTGCTTATGTTATCCTTCTTTAATTCTTCAACCGTGTTATAACGTTTGATGCCACCGTTGTTGAAAGTAGGCATCGATTCATAAATCCATGCTAAGTTCGTATTTTTCGAAGCACTGAAATACCAAGTACAACCAGGTAAGCTTCCGAATAGGTCTTTCTTTTCATCGGTGTTCTTAGAACCAAGAACGCAACACATGATTTGGTTCTCAACGCCTCCCTTTTCAAAGCTACCTAATTTTTCTTTATCGTTTTTAGCATAGCTTGCGAAGAGATTATTCTTCCCGACATAGCCACTAGACATAGGCATGAAGACATCGCTAACGACATAAACACCACGGAAGTCACCATAGAAAGCACCGTATGGGCCACTAGTGATGGTGTTATCGACGCGGAATAAAGCGCCTTTTTCTTGAGTAGCTGATTTAACTTCCTTGCAACTCTCATCAAGTGTTAATTTGACGTAGATATTTTCCATAACCATGTCATTGCAACGCATCTCGAATAAGGAATAGGAATGATCGAAATAGTTGGTTGTTGTGACATATAAGTCAGAAAGAGTCGTTTTCCAACCCTTCACTTGATTTGTCCAGTTGTTTCTTGCAAGACCAGAACAATAATCTTTCGCGGAATTGAAAGTGAATTGGAAATGAGTGTTCTTGATTGTGGCACTTTCACCTAAGCCACCAAAGATGCCTTCTCTTGCTACTTTTGCAGCAATCGTGTGTCCTTGTCCATCAAAAACGCCTTTGAAATAACGGTTTTTTGCACTTCCTGCTTCATAATAGGAAGAAATTTGTTTCGTCATATCGATGCTAGTAAGGATATCTTCTTCAAGAATGTAGTAACCATCAACGACTTTTCCTTCAGCTAACAAGAAGGTGGACGCAAAGTTATCTTGTGTTAAAGAACGCGTGTAGACGAAAGTGTTCTCAAAATAGTATCCGCCTTTTGTTGTTAAGACGAGAAGAGGATCGGATGAAGAGCCTTTTGCTTCTAAACCTTGGATATAACCGTTAGGTAAGAAGGAGAGTTCTCTTTCTCCTTGTTTGGCATAAAGGATACTAGCACCATTTCCGAAATAATCTTTTAATGGGAATGGGGATTCAGCAGAGATTTTTAATTCTCCTTCGTAATTAGCTAAAGGGCAGAAGACGTTTACGTTAATATAGCTTGTATATTCTTTGCCGTTTTCATCTTTGAAGGTGCCATAAAGCTTTGTTGCACCAGTCTTTTTTGCTTTAACAACACCATTCTCATCTAAGCTAACAATGCTATCGTCTAAGACGGAAAGAGACGCTTTCGCTTCCGTTCCGTTATTTTGGACAATGAAAGAAACAGTCGCAGAGCTGTTATATTCTTCGCCTTGCCAGCTTTCTATCATCGATAATTCAAGGTCGTTTGTGACAAATGTTTCAGCGCCCATCTTTATTTGTGGGTACATGGAAATATCTTCATTAACCGTGACTTGAATGGTTTTTTGCATAAGCGGGTTATCGAAATTATTCCAAACGCCTTTGACTATGACGCTTGTCGTTCCACTCTTTTTAGCAACCAAAGAGTTTCCATCTAATGTCAGGATTTCCTCATTTCCTAAGGAAACAGAAATTGGACAAGAATAGATTTTCTCGTTGAAGAGAACGTTTCCTCTTAAAGCAAAGGAGGAACCCTTTACCAGAGAGAGGGTATCGCTGGATAAGTTTTCGATACCAAGTGTAGGCAACAAATTATTGAAACCGACTTTGAAATGGCAAGAAGCTTGCTTGCTGCCATTGGAAACGATAATGTTTGCTTCCCCTGCTCCAACCGCAGAAACGGTTCCATCATCAACCGTTAAAACACTTTCGTCGGAAGAAGACCAAACCAAATTGGCTGGCGAAGAGGTTTTTGCAGCCAATTCGTAAGTGTCACCGAAAAGCATTTCAACTTGTTTTTCGCTTAAAGTAATTTCATCGTTGGTTACTTCGGAAGTAGAAACGTTTGGGTTTGTTTGACAAGCAATCAATCCCGCAAAAGAGAGAACGAGCAATCCCGCTCCAAGAAGAACTTTGTTTTTTCTCATGGTTATACCCCCAAGCTTTCTAAGAAGGAACTAATAGACGTGAATTCTTTGATGTCTTTGATACCGAAATCCAAGCAAAGATCCTTGAATTTTTTCTTAATGGCAATGTATTCGTTTTGAGTATAGTTGCTTTCATAACAGGAGATAGCAACCTTGGCTGGGAAGAGCCACTCAATATCGATGTATGATTTCAATCTCTTATATTTGGCTTCATCTTTCTTATAGATTTCGATTGCAGCGTAAGCTTGATCGCATAAATCAAAGATTTCTTGTAAGAAACCAAAGCCATAATATTTCTTATTACCGGAGATATCGCCTTGCATAGAGCCACCATTACCGATACCGAATTTCTCGATAATTTTGGCGAACCACAAACGTAATTTGTGTAACATCTCTTTCATAATTGGCGCAGCATCTTCATACATGTTGTTGATGAAGTCGTCGATTAAATCGTTCATATCTAACGAAGAATTCCAACTCTTTTTGCAAAGGACATAGTTGGCTAAGCCTCCAAATCCTGGATCTGCACCCCTTTGGTCGTTTTTGACTTGTTCGAAGGAAAGAGAGTAATGATATTTCGTTAAATATTCGTGGTAGTCAGAATAGAAATTATAAATATCGTAGAAGGTAATGTAGTCGTTAAAGAAACCACCATAGCTCCATGCCCAGGTTCCTGGATAGAAGTTTCCCCAGGCTTTAAGAATCTTTCTTGCTTCATCGTTTGCTTGAGAATAGAAAGAACGGCCATAGTCGAAGTTCATGGAGGCGACGAAAGGCATTAAATTAACCCCATCACTAGAAATAATGTCGTTATCATATTCGAAAGTTCCATCCTCGTTCTCCTTAAATGGAGGAGTAATGGCTGATTGATAAGCAAAGAAGGAATAGTTTAATTTACGTCTATATGAGGCATTTTCTTCTTTTGCCATCCATTGGTTAACTAGTTTTCCAACTTTCTTCATAAAGAGAATAACCGTGGAAACAATCGCACCGTTATGTTTCTCTTTAACTGCCGTACAAGATGGACAATCGCATAAATCAGCAACGTCATTCATACCCAAGAAGGCTCTTTCATATGTTGGATAGTTTGCAACAGGATACCAAGTTAAAGATTGTTCGATTTTGGCTGCAGCAAATTCAACCATCTTCTCAAGCTCTTTCTCATCGCCTCTGGCTGTGAAACAAAGCTGATCGCCTTTGGTGGAATAGAAATTTGGATGTTCTTTTTCGTATTTATCTTTTGGGAAATAATAGAAACTGTTGTGGTTTGCATTCCAAGGTGAGTTTCTCGAATCCCCTTGGTGAATAGGGAGGATTAAAGTGCTGACATCATCTAGTACCCTCATTCTATAAGGGAACATTTGATTTTGTGTGGCGGTCGGGAAGAGTAAACCTCTTTTGACACGGAAAGTGACGTCAGGAATATCGACTACATCATAATTGCAAAGGTGTAAATCTTTGACGTTTTTATCTAAGGTATAGAGATTTTCGTAATAGGTTTCGAAATTAAAGTTTAATTTCAAGAAATTATTGACACCATAAAGAGTTCCGTAATTCGTGTTCCCGAAGATGAAGATGGACTTTCCTTTGGTGAGAATGCGCGATCCATCCTTTCCAAAACCATCTAAATTGGCTTTCTCGCCTAAAGAAGCGCTTGTCCAATAGGAGTTCTTTCCTAAAGAGATATAGGTAGCGCTCTCATTAAAGGTAATAGAGCTATCTTCAGTAATGACATTTAATTCAATATTGGTTGCTTCTTTGAAAAGAGAAACCAATTCTGTTCTAGCATAAAGAAGAGCATCATCGCTTTCCTTAGGAAGTATGACTTTATAAGTGGTTCTTCCATTTTGAATAAGGAAATCTGAAGTTTTATTGGCGATGAATTGATGCTTTCCAGAAGAGGCGCCATCTGTATTTACGCCTCCTTGTTCTGAAGAGGTATTTACGTCTGTTTTTCCACAAGAAGGAAGGGTGAAAATGGTTACGGCAGCTAATGCGAAGAGAAGTTTTTGATTCCTTTTAAATTTCATTTGTCTTTCCTCCTTATTCGACGATCAAAGTGTATTGACCATAGGCGGTGTTGCCTTCTTCGTCTTGTAATATGACATAGACGGTATAGGTACCTTTTGTTGCAATGGTTGCTTTATCTCCGTTTAAAACTTGAGCGGTTAAAACACCTTTCTCGTTGTAAACAAGATGCCACGCTTCTAGGTTTTCAGGGCTTGTAAGGTTATCGGTTCCTTCAATCAAAGGAAGACTGCTTGGAGTTCCTGCTTTGATCTTGTAGGTGCCTAGTTCCGTTGTAATTTTTGGTGCTTCGCCATCAATGACACTGACCATGCCTTTTAAACCACCGGAAACAGAATTGCCTGCACCATCGAGAATGTTATAGGTAATAACGTAGGAGCCGTATTCGTCGTATTCGATTTCGTAATTCTTAGAGAAATCCGTGATATTGGATAATTCTTGTTTGGAATTTACGTCTTTGACGGTGCTGATATTACCAGAGATATTTTTGATAACGGTCATGTTGATGCTCTTCTCGCTTGTTGGGGTAAGAACGTCAGCAACATTTGGCTTATAGATTGTGCCTCTTTCGCCTATACGGGCGATTGCCTCAGGGAAGGTGGCGGAAGCCATTGGTTGGATTCTGTCTCTTGTTGAATTGGAACGGAATGGTTGATTTCCTACCATTGAAACATCGATGTAATCAGATTTTGTTAAACCTTCTGCTTCAACCTTTAAGAAGAAAGAATCATCTGGGAATGGGTTATCTAAAGTGAAGCTAGCACCAGCGATAGTGAGAGTATTCGTACTTGTACTATAAAGGATACTCGCACCATTGCCTTGCCAAGGTTCGCTTGCGACTTGGCTTCTTCCATTCATGATTACTTTGCTGGATTCGAGTTCGATATTGATTCCTTCTTTACCAGTGTATGGGAGTAAATGAATCTTCATTTTTTGGAAGGTGGATGCCTTAAAGGCAAAATTAAAGCCAGATAAGAGCAATTTATTGACGAATTCCATTGAAGCAGAACCATCGACTTGGCTTTGGTAACGAACGAATTCCGCGTTCTTTTCTTCCGCGTCTACAATGTTCTTTCCTTGGAAATCACCGACGAAATACTTGGTTAAATCCACTTTTTTGCCGTCGTATCCGGTATCGATGATAGAAATCTTTTTTGTTTCGAGAACATCACTCAAATTGCTTTGAGGAGAGAATTTGAAGGAGACGCTCTTTGTGCCTACGATTTCTAAATCGTTAATGTCAAATTCTTTGTATTCGCCATCATCGAAACTGACAAGGGAATGAACGGAATCTTCTTTTGGACCATCTTTATCATAGGTATACGCTTTTGGAACATTGATGGTATAGGATGCCCCCTTCATGAAATAATGAGGAAGGTTTACTTCATCGTTTACGAAATCAGCTGTTGTTTTCGCTAAGACTTCGAATTCATATTCTTTTTCTCCGGAATAGAAGCTGTCTTCATAATGATATGTGAGATGATATTTGCCAGACTTTTCTAATGTGTATTGGGTATTGCTGGCAATGGTTTCTTTTTTGCCGCTTGGATCGGTGACGTCTACTTTTACGACACAGTCATTATTTAAAGAGATGGCTTCGAAGTTATCGAAAGTAACAGAAGATCCTGCAACTAAATTCTCAAGAGGTTTGACGATGAAATGGATACCTTCATCCCCGAAAGAAGAAACAAACAAATCTACTCTTTCTGTGCCGATATTCCCATAGACGTCTTCCGCTTCATAAACAATCGTATATACGCCATATTCCGAAGGGAGGAAGGAATTATTACGGACGGAAATAATCTTTCTCGCAGAGGAATCATAACCATAATAAACGGTTGCTTTCACCCCACCCTTTAATCCTGTTTCATCGAAGGCTTTTGCTTCTGGAATTTTAATTTCTATCCCACCTAAGATGTTGGCTTGCTCTTTTGCATTCACGTCAATTACTGGGGCAATGTTGTCCTTGTAATAATCCATTGGATTAAGTTCTTCGCCTTTCAAACCGGCTAATTCACCGATTTCGATTGGAGCTGTCTCAATTCCGCTATATCCAGTCGCAGTTAATGAAATATAGGCAAGTCCTGTCTTGAAACCATTAAAAGTCGTATCGGAATAAATGGAAGAATTATTAAATTCCGTGACTAAAACAGAATCCATCGCTTGGTCGTTTTCTGCATAGATACGATATTTGTTTGGATTAGATGTATCTAAATAATAAGAAACGTTGTTATAGACTTTAGAAACAGGGTTATTACCGCTAATGGAAGTGCCACCGGTTGAACTGATACGGTAGTTGTTTGAGCCAATGGTGATGGTTCCAGAATCGTCTTTCGTAAGGCCAGTACTTCTACTTCCGTTATAACCACTGGAAATGTAGTTTTCATAGTAATAGGTGCCTTTGCTATTGGTGATGGTGAAAAAGTTATTTGGATCATAAGCATCCGTAACACGAACGGTGATGGAGTGAACGCTTGGATTCTTTCCAATGTCGTTTACATTCCACATAAGGAGCTTTTGATATTTTGATTTCGATAAATCAACAGGTTTTGCAAAAGTAAACGTATCCCCTTCTGTTAAAGAAAGCTTTAGACCGTAAGGGTAACCACTAGAAGAGAAATGTTTATTTAACGCACCATAATCGATGGAAGATTTGTTTCCATTGAAAGAATACACATCTTGGAAAACGGAGAAAGTCTTTGTATAAGTGATTTGGCTTTCACCGATTAAAAGAAGACTGTATGTGCCATATGCATTCAACTTATAGGAAGAGGAGGCTTGGCAAGTGCCGTTTGGATAAGTCAAATAGGAAGTAATGATTTTCGCTTCTTTTCCATCTTTTTGAAGAGTGGCATCTTTTGGAACATAAAGAAGATCTCCAATATTATAGGTATCTTCGATATCAAAATTACCAATAGAGACTTCTTCCCCTCTTGCTTCTAAAGCTGAGTGAGATAAAGTGGAAAGCCCAAAAACGGATAAAGTTGCAAGTGTTACGAGCGCTTTTGCTTTTTTCATTTGTTGTTTCTCCTTTTATTCTTTCAATCCACCCACGGAAACGTTTCCCATGAGTTTGTTTCTGAAAACGATGAAGACGATGGTGATCGGTACAGCCAAGATCATGGAAGCTGTAATTTTCAAAGGTGTGGTTTGGAGAAGGAATTTTTCCATTCCTGTTCCGATGTCTGATTTACCAAGAGACATTTCATAGACGGCTCTTGCAAGTGTTGGATGGGTTGGGAGATAAAGCATCGTTGCTTGCCAATCATTCCAAAGAGCGATGAACTGAATTAAGAAGACCGTACCGATGGTTGTGATGGCCATTGGGAAATAGATACGGAACATAACAAGGAAGTCGTTTGCCCCGTCGATTTCTGCGGCTTCTCGATAGGTGTTGCTTATTGAGGAGAAGAAAGCGTAATAAACGAAATAATACATTCCTGCTCCAGAGAAGAACCGTAAGAAGTTCCCCCATAAGCTATCAAAGATTCCTAGTTGTCTTAACCAAGTCAATTCACTAGGCAAAGCTCCGACAATCGGGATAGAGAGCATAAGAGTGAAGACGATATTGATTATTGTGCAGATTTTGAATTTGTATTTTGCAGTGATATACGCAGTAATAGCTGGAACAACAGAGCAAATCAATCCACCAACGCCCGCATAGATCAAGGTGTTCATTAACATCGCAAGGAAACCGATGTTTTCTTGGCTATGGCTAACGAGATTATCTCCCACGTACCAGTTAGCATTTAATTGCTCAAAGATTAAATTCTTAAAGATAATGCCATAGTTTTTAAGATGGAAGAACTCATAATTACTAGCATATGGGTTTTCCCAGTTGCCCCAATCTATTAAAGGGAAGGCTATAGGACCATTTTGTTCGAAATCATTTTTGCTTTTTAAGGAGGTCATCAAACCCCAAAGGAGCAAGAAGAGCAAGAACAAAGTGAAGATAGAAATCAATATGGCAAGGATGATATAGAAACAAATATCTGCTTTTGTTGACTTCGGTTTTTTACCACGTTTGATATGGTTAAGGGAATTTGCTTTAACTTCTGCCATAATTAATCCTCCCTCGGGCCAAATCTATTCATTAAAGATTTGACCAAGAATGTTGTTGGAACAATGATTGCGGTTAAGATCAAACCGAATGCAGCCAAAGCTGGATAGCTAATGTAGTTTGGAACGTCTCCCAAGACATTGGAATAAAGGGAGTTGATGTAGATAAAGTATCCAACGTTCCCCATTGCCATGGCGTTTTCGCCATAGATGTTGAAGACTTGATATTGAGATACAAATAACTGAGAAATGATAACGATTGCCAAAGAGATGATGGTTGGCCAGATTTTTGGTAAAACGACATGCCATAAGATGGAAAGTGTGTTTGCTCCATCAAGAGAAGCACTTTCGATTAAGGCTGGATTGACGTTTCCCATCGCGTTGCTATAAAGGAGAACATTGACGCCAAAGCTCATCAAAACGTTGAAACCGATCATGACCCATAATTGGGTGTTTTGATCGAAAAGGAGATCCATTTTCTCAAGACCGAAACAAGCGTTCATGATTTCAGGGATGGCGTTTTGAACAACGTATTTGAACAAAATACCTAAGACGATGCTGGATAAGACTTGAGGAAGATAGAGAATTGTTCGGAAGAAGGCACTTCCTGGCTTCTTTTTATAAATGTAATAAGAAGCAAGCAAGGCCAAAGGCTGAGCAATCAATAAATCAACCGCGCAGAAGATCAAAGAGTTCTTCAACATATATGGATATTTTGAAAAAGACGAGAAGGCGGTTTTGAAATTTTCCCAACCAGCGAAAGAGGTGACGATTTTTCCTAAATCGTAATCTAACGTGAAGGTTTGGAAAGCCATGATAAAAGAATTCATGTTGACGTAAATATAAAAGACAAAGAAATGAATGATTGGTATGATCAAAAATGCCATACAGAAAAGGAAATGGAACAATTCCTTTTTGCTTTTCCCCTTCTTTTCGTGCGTCAATGTTCTATACATGGTTTTCCTCGTTTCACTTTATTTAGCCATTTTCTCCCAGCTATCTTTGCTGATTTGAGTGTGTTCAAAGATATATTCGGAAGTGCAGCCTAGTTTTCTGAAAGCATCAAGATATCCGCCAACGTTTTGCGTTCCGTTTTCCGAGGCGAATGAAGAAATAGTCATGGTGTAACCAATTAAGAAGGTTGGCATATTCTTCTTGAAACGGGTGGAATAAGAGGAAGGTTGAACGACCTCGGCATCCTTTCTGTAGGTAGCTAAATCTTCGTAATAGGAATTCTTTAATTTGGTAATGTCGTAGGTGTATTCGCAAGGAACAGTTAAACCGGTTTTTTCAGAGAAAGCAGCGAGTTCATCGTTAGAATAGATGAATTTTAAGAATTCTTTTACGGCTTTTTCTTTACCATTCTTTTTAACTCTAGCGTTAGCAAAAGCTAAGGTTGTACCAACGTTTAATAAGGTTGGCTTCTTTCCTTCACCTTCTTGGACTTGTCCGGTTAAGGTCGTTGGAAGAGGCATAAAGGAAACATGACGATCTGGATTCGAAGGATTCATCTTAGAATAGGTATCGAAAGTTCCAACATCTGCTGCTTCGTGGCACCAATAGGAGCCATCCCAGTACATGCCATAGGATTTATTGTTGTGTTTGTTAATAAACCAGTTCATGGCTTCGGTTGGAGTTTGGTTGCTGTTAGCAAGTGCTTCTTTGTCAATCCACTCGTTTTGGAGAGCCATATCGAAGAAAGCTAATGAATAATAACGATTGGCCATGTTATATGCTTGATAACCGTTATCGTCTGTCAATTTCATCTTGGCTGTGACTGGTTTTTTAAGGCCGGAACCGCTATAGAAAACGTCTTCGTTGCTAAAGCTGTTAACGACTTCCACTTCTTCCTCGGTCCAGTTACAGAAGGCGTCTTTCATGCCGTTACCACCAGTTAATGATGCCCATAATGCGACAGGGAAGTACCAAGAATAATAGTGTCCGCTGCCTGGAAGCAATATTGGAGAAACACCATCGCCGAACATCTTGCTGCAAAGAATATTGAATTCTTGTAAAGAAGATGGAAGCCCATCGTCATAGTCTCCACGAACACCGTTTGGACCAACGGATTTTTTGATGGTTTTATCGGCGATAAAATAAGCGTCACCATATTTACTTTGGTAAAGGTCTTTATCTTCTGCATCGACGCTAGGATCAGCAAAATAGAAATTCTTTTCATTGAAAAGATCTTTATCGTAGCTTAATCCAGGGAACCATTCATAATGAGGCAAAGCGTAATATTTACCATCGACGCCTTTGCATCTTTCTTTGATGTTATCTTCGATTTTGTCTTCGATTGGCGCAACAACATCGGAAAGATCTAAAAGGAAGTTTTGGGCGCTTAATTGATAAGGGTCAACAGTACTTTCATAAATGAAGATGTCGTCACCACTGCTCTTTAATTCGGTGTTGAAGATAACGTTCTTCTTTTGAGTGATTTTGAAGTTAATACCTTTCTTACCTTCTTCAAAAGAGGTTTCTTTGTTTGCTTCCGCAAAACGTTTTGTGGCGTTTGTAACCCATTCTTTACCACCAGTTCCGTTAAAAAGAACGATGTTTACGGTTGTGATTGAAGAGGAAGAATGGCCTCCGTCACAAGCACATAAACCACCCATTATGGCGGTTAATCCAGCTAAGGCTAAGCAATTGAGTTTTAAGTTTTTCATTTTTATCTCCTTAATTTTTTATTTCATTAAAGTAATCGGAAGCGAATAGGAACATGTAAGTCCATCTTTCTCTAGGCTGAGAGTGATATTGCCATTACCCTCGGAAGGGTTTGCTCCAAAGGCTTTTTCTCTCTCAAACATGAGGATGTTGGATTCTAGTACGGCTCCTTCAATGACTTTTCCATTGTAGGTGGCTTTATTTAATGCCATGCTGCCATATTTTGAACCGACATCGATGGTGATGAACTCGTTTGCAAGGCTTACTTTGGTATTGGTGATTGAAGCGGCCTTGTAGTCTCCAGTAATACCTTCAATTTCCATTGGCAATACGCAATTATCCAATGTGATAACTTTAGTGGAGGTTGTGCGTTTGATACCTATATAACCAAGTTGGTCACAATTGATGACGAAGTTCTCGAATTTACATCCACCAAATCCTTCGTAAGTAACTCCTCCAAAGAGCGAAACGAGAGGTGAAGCAGAATTCACTGTGACGTTTTTGAAGTAATTGCAATGAGCAATGTTGGAAGAGATAAATCCTCCGCCAGAGACGAATAAGCAATTTTGATAATTCTTGCCATATCCGTCCGCTAAACAATTGAAACTTGCATTTTCAATAATGGCTCCGCATAAACTTGGGCCAAGAATGGAAGTAACGGCGAAATTCCCAGATGTTGAACCAAATTTAACAGCGGTGAAGTTAATGTTCTTAAGAACGGCGCCTCCACCAACGACGGAGAATAATCCGCCATAAGATGGATTTAAGTAGACAGTATGACCATCTCCATCAATGGTTCCTCTAAAACCGTTGGCACCATTGTCGTTATGTTGGTCAGAAATGTATCCACCATGAGAAATAGGACTCGTTTCAGTGCCGATATCTTTTGCTAAACGGTAATAACCGAAGTTAATAACACGATTTTCTTTACCTCCGGTTTTGGCACGATATGTGTCGAGCGCGATAAATTCTTCTTTGGTGTTAATAATCTTAGTAATTAAGAGGATAGGCGCGTATATGGTAACGTCTTCCTCTCCTTTTTTACCTTCAATGACGATTTCTCTTTCCCCTGCGATATCTTTGTTTTTGATTGTTTTCAAAGAAATGTTTGCTGGGTCTTTCCCCAAGTTGATATTTCCTAAAGAAATGGAAGAAATAGAGTCGAGGCTATTTTCTCCAAGATTTAAGGAGATGGTTTCGTTTTCTAATGAGAATTCTTGTCTATTGGATAGGGTAATTGTTTCTTTTTCTTCACCAAGTAAGATTTCTCTCACTTTAGCGATTTGGGAAGAAGGAACATTTACATATCTCGTTAAATAGTTTTCGATGGCTAAAGAAAGGCTGCCCTTTCCATCTCCATAATATTGGATGATGTCGTTATACATTTCACCGAAAGCGACATAGTTATTGCCTGCTTGATTCATGTAAACGCCAGATTCGTCGAAATGATCGCCATCAACTTTGCTTCTAAGTCTTTCACCGAATTTGCTAAAGCTTGTTAATTCAAAATCACGGATGGTATCTTCATAAGAAACACCGAGTAATCCTTCAATAAGGAAAGCGAGGGTTCCTGTTCTATCTGCACCAGCGTTGCAATGGAAATAAATTGGATAATTCGCTTCGTTGGATAAGGTTGCAAAAATCTCACGAAGAGATTTAACGGTAATGCCATCGTTAGCGGCAGCATTTTTGGAATCGGCTAGAACCATATCACCAAAGGAATCGTGACCGTTTGTTGCAGCGAAGCTATCTGGATCTAGGATGCGGTTATATTGGCCTAATTGGGCTTGAATGTATTTTTTATTTGGATCAAAGGCGCATTGTTTTTGCTCACCATCATCTTTGCCCGTGATACGTAAATCGATTTCTGTTTGGACTTTCAAGGTTTCATTAAAGACTTTTTTGCCATTTTCATCTAAATCGGCCCATCCATTGAGATTGTTTAGCAATCCTCCACGGAATAATTTTCCATAACGGATGGTTTTATCTCCGGCTTTCCAGCCTCCTAAATCACGGATGTTGTAAGCACCACCTGCGTTAATGAAACGAACAGACGTCCCTAATGTTTTAAAGGTAGAGACATTGGAAGTATCTTTGGTTTTGGTGCCTTTTACTTTCCAATAATAAGTAGTATTAGGAATAAGGTTATCCGCGGAATAGGAAGAAGAAAGGGAAGAAACCTTTGCTTCTATCGCGTTTTCAAAATTCTCGTTATCAGCAAGATAAATGGTGTAATTTGCACTGCCATCTTTTTCCCAACTTAGCTTTACAGACGTACAAGTTAAGTTTTTGTTTTCGGCTTCTTTGGCTTTGCTTATTGCCTCTATTTGATCCGCTTCTTTATTCGCTTTAATGTAATTAATCAAAGGTGTTGGAGTGATCTGAATTTCTTCACCAGCACTTGGAGAGAGAAGCTTGATTTGAGCATGTGTTACGGAAGGGATGTCATCCTCAACACTATCGGTACTCGATGGCATTGAAGAAACTACCTGTTCACTACTGGAAACCTCCGGCTCTGTTTGGCAAGAGGCTAGTGTCATCAAAAGGGAAGCAAGTCCTAGACAGAGAAAGCGTTTGTTTTTTCTATTCATTGGGAGTCTCCTAATTACAAAGTATTTTGTAAGCGATTACATTTTATTTTTTTGAGCAAAAAAAAGAAATCATCATATTTGATATCCTAGTTGCACTTTTTTACGCATAGAGAATGTTGTTCTTTTTTGTAGATAAGTTTTTGGAATGTGAAATAAAATTGTGTTAGGTTGTTCTTGGATTAAATGAAACCTTTGCCGTAATTTTCTTCTTAGAATAAAATGACAAAAATAGGAAAAACTATGAAACAAGAAATGCGTGTATTCACTTCTAAACAATATTCGTCAAAAGATCCTAATCTTCATGTTTTCTTTTATCTTAAAAAAGGTCAGGAACCCCTACATACACACGACTTTATCGAAATCATGTATATCAATTCCGGTGAAATTGAAGAATACGTCAACGATAAGCATTTCATCGCTAAAAAGGGTGACTTAGTTTTCATGAACTTCAATAGCACACATTCCTTTAAGACAAATAACCAAGCTACTTTCTATAACGTTTGTTTCTATCCGGAAACATTAGAGAAAATGATTAATCCTGAGAATGCGTTCTCTCTTTTGTCACTGTCCGCTTTTAATGAACTTTCGAAAGGAAAAGAGGAGGGCGTTGTCTCTTTCTCCCCCGCTGAGCAAAAACAAATTCAATATATCCTTGAGAAAATGGTTGAAGAGCAAGCGAAACGTCTCCCTCGTTTTGAGGTGGTCAATGAGTCTTATATGAATATCTTGATTACGATGATTCTTCGAAAGATATCCTTGCCAGAAGAAACCGAAATGGATGCCTGGAACGAACTTGCGGATTATATTTCGGATAACTTGGATGGTGATCTTTCTTTGGAAATGCTTGCTAAGAAATGTTTCTATAACCCATCCTATTTCTCGCGTTTATTCAAAAGCAAATTCAATGTTTCTTTAGTGGAATATGTTTCAAATAAAAGAATTGAGAAAGCCATGCAGCTATTAAGTGAGACAGAACTTTCTATTTTTGCGATTTCCACTGCTTGCGGATTCTCCAATAAGAGTGTTTTCTATCGCACTTTCTCAAAGGTAACAGGCAAAACACCGAATGAGTATCGTAGCAAGGTCGCGCAAAAATCATTGGAGATGAAAGATTAAAAACATGGAAAAGAACAAGCAAATCCTTTCTTATTTCTTAGAAAACGAATACGGTATTCTCCCTTCTTTTGATGACGTGTCTGTTTATTACGAATGCGTTGATGAAAATAAAAAGGCGTTAGATGGCTTGGCTCATCTAAAAAATATGCGTGTTCACCTTAAAAGGAAGGAAAGAATGACTTCCTTTGGTTTTGATTTGTTTTTGCCAGAAAAGCCAAAAGGCCTTTTCCTTTTCCTTTGTAACCGGCCAGTAGGCTATATTTCTAAAGAAGAAATCGATCCAACCCGTAAATATAAAAGTTCTTTTTATCCTGTGGAGGAAATCCTTAAAAGAGGGTATGGGTGCCTTGCTTTTCTTACTTCCGAAGTCGCGGAAGATAAAAACGGCTTCCATTATGGCATCAATTCTTTATTCCCTGAGATTTCCCATTCCCTTCCTTATGAATATGGAACTTTATTGATGTGGGCTAAAGGATTTTCTTTAATTATCGATTATTTAAAGAAAGACCCCCTCACAAAGAATTTACCATTGGCGAGTGTAGGACATTCTCGTGGAGGAAAAACCTCATTATTGGCGGGTGTATTGGACGAAAGAATCAATCTTGTTATCTCTTCTTGTGCTGGTTGCAGTGGCGATGCAGAACAAAGCAACTATCATGCTGGGGCAGAGACAATCGAGGTGATTACAGGAGCGTTCCCTTACTGGTTCACTCCTAATTATCGTGTTTTCGTTTCTCAAAAAATGGCTTATCAACAAAGTGATTTTCTCTCTTTGTTAGCCCCACGTCTTCTTTATACTTCCTCTAAGAGCGAGGATCTTTGGGCTGACCCATTAGGTGAATATGAGACTCTTCTTAAGCTAAATCCCGTCTATGAAAAATGTGGAGTTATGGGCTTAGAACCTTTTTCCGATTTCAAAATGGATGAAGAAAGAATTTCCCAAACAGGGAATATTGCCCATCACCACTTAAAAGGGGTTCATGATTTAGATAAAAGAGATTGGAACCTATATATGGATTTCTGGGATAAGAAACTCGGTTATTAATCGAAATCCCAGCCGATCTTTTCACTAATTAAGTTATTCGTACGAACCCTTAATTGATAACGATCTTCCTCTAATTGACTTGCAGGGTGAATAAAAACGAGCGACCCCTTATCCGTTTGAGCGTAAGAAGATTCTGCGTCAACAAGTTTATAAGTTGCTCTTCCTTTATGCCTCAAAGAATAGTCTTTGTCTAAGTAAGAAGACTCTTTATCGAATTTCCCGAGAAGCTCATAAGCAGGTTCGTTTTCTTTCGCTCGATAAAGAACAACTTGCCCTTCCTTTTTCCAAGACAAAAGGACTCCATCTTCTTGATAGGTGGCTTTAAAGTCTTGAGGAATTCTTTTCTTTAAGACTTTTTGGAAATGAATAATGGTATATGTATGGCCTATTTTTGTTTTTAAGGATATGAAATGGTCTTTGCTTTCGAAGGAGATATTTTCTCCATTGTCGAGGATTCGTGTTTCCCCACTAATTCCTGGGTAATACAAAGTGAGGTCTCTTCCTTTATTGGAAAGAATCTGGATTTCTTGCAATGTGTTCTTGCTATAAAGGATATTCACATCAAAGTTGCCTCTCGCCTTTAGCCCTTTCACGTAGACGTTCTCCCAACGAGAAGGCAAGGCAGGCAAGATAGAAAGGTATCCTTCATGGCTTTGCAAAAGCATTTCGGCGATACCCGCTGTCGCGCCAAAGTTCCCATCAATTTGGAAAGGAGGATGAACATCCCAAAGGTTCGGATGGGTTTTCTTTTGTAACAAGATCTTTAAGAGACGATAGGCATGATTCCCATCGCCGATTCTGCATTGGCAACATAAACGATGTGCCAAAGCCCAACCGGTAGAGGAATCTCCACGGTAGGATAAGGTTAATTTTGCCGCATCGAGATAAGCAGGCGTTTGCTTGGTGATTAAATCTCCAGGCATCAGTCCAACAAGTTCTGATAAATGACGATGGGCATATTCCCCTATCTCGCCATAGAAATGTTCCTCTCCATATTCTTTGATTTGTCCAGAATACCCAATTTGGACGGACCCATAGTGATGTATTTGTTGTTTTTCTTTTTCGATAACCTCGTCGTTTTTCTTAAGAATAGAAGCGAAGCGTATGTCGTTTTGGGCGTTTTCTTCGAACCATTGTTCATCGAAAGCACAGCCAATCGTGTGATAGTATTGCTGTTTTTTGTCGCTATTTACCCAATGTCCAGAAAGAATTTGTTCTGGCGAAGCGCTACATGTGCAAAGATATTCGTTACCGTATTGTTTGATGCATTTTTGGAAGAATTTAGCCAGACCATGTATGCATGGATAAACGCAATCTTCCAACAATGTTTCATCTAAAGTGTAATCATAAGCGTCCGTAAAAAGTTGCCCTGTCATTCCTCCTGTTCCTGGACCCGAATGACCTTCTGGGTTTAAGCCTTCTATTTCATAAGCAAAAGCCCCTGTGCCAATAATCCAACCAGCCTCCTCTAAAGGGATGTCCGTATGGAAAGTTTCTTCTAAGTATTTTTTTGCGTTTACTTGAGCTTTTGGAAGATAGGCTTTGAAGAAATCGATATAAGAGTAGAACGTCTCACTTAAATTGGTAATGAAAGCGGGCCAGTAATTCATCTGGATGTTGATGTTATGCCAAAAACCTGAACCCCATGGGGATTTATCATGCGCTGTCCAAACTCCTTGTAAGGATGGAGGTAAGCCTCCTTTACGTGAAGAGGAAATGAGCAAATGTCTTCCAAAAAAGAAATAGAGCTCTTCTAAATAAGGCACCCATTCGTTTTTGCGGTACGCTTCAAGAAGCTCTGGCACACTTCTATTGTCTTTTTCGTTTGAAAGAACAAAATCCACACGATCCATGAGGGACGTGTAGTCGTTTATATGATTTTGATAGAGATTCGCATAGGATTTATTGCTTGCTTGATTTAGGGTTTCTAATATCTCTTCATGAGGATCTTCCCCCATTGCTTTCTCAGTAAAGAAAGTTTCCTTACAAAGTTTATAAGAGGTTCCTCCAACGAAAAGCAAGGTAACGTGTTTGGCGTTTTTTATTTCTATGCTATCCTCTTTCGTTATCTTTTCACCATCCGTTAAAACACGTATGCGTCCTTCGTAAAGAAGATCTCTGCTTGGAAGGCTTCCTCTAGCAAGAATGTCATAACCATCTTTTTCTATCTGCCCTGTTCTTCCTCCTTCTTCTAAAGTTCTGTCCCCAAGGAAAGGAATGATAAGCTTAGCAAGCAAAGAGATAGGGCGTTTTGCATTTATGTGATAGACAAGAACTTTATCGGGATAGGAATAGAAGGCTTCTCTGTTAATGGAATTGCTATCCATATCGTAAGAAGAATAAATGATTCCGTCATTTAAACGGAGGCCTCTTTGATAGTCACTGATTCTTGCTTCCGGGAATTCAAGATGGATTTCAAGGAAGTTAGATACCCCTCCTTTTGAAAAAGTGTTCGCGAATTCATTGGTTGTAATTTGAATTCTTTCCTTTTTCGTTCCGCCAAAAATAGACGCGCCAAAACGTCCATTGCCAATAGGTAAGGAATATCTTTCCCAACCTTCAATGGAATCGGGTGCTTCCTCAAAATAACGTAATTCTAAGTTCTTTCGCATAGATATTTCCTCATGGATGAATGATATACGTGGATGTGGATAAATATCGTAAAGGCTCATCAATGACGATCTTGTTGTCAATGAGCTGATATTTGATCTCTTTTAGCTTGCCATCTTTTTGAATTAATTCGATCTTGCTTGGATGGAGGTTATATAGTTTCAATTCGGTGGTATCGAAGTCGTTATAATTGGCATTGCTTAGGAACAAGACATATCGATTTTCTTGTTCATAGAGATATGGATAAATTCCATCGTCTAAGCAATAAGCAAATTCTGTTTGGATGTTTGGCAAAAGATATTTTTCAAACAGGAAACGTCTTGATGGCATAAAGAAAGAGGTGTTATCCGTGCCTTCTATTTCATAAGGGTATACAAAGAATGAGGAGGTATATGCCACACCATTTCCTGTTCGATTCATTCTTGCATCAAATAAAGCGGAAGGAATATTGACTCCATCTTCATAGATAATGGAATAATAATCCCCGTTTCTTCTTTGACTGGTTGCCTTGTAATGATGCATATTGTCATAAGTGTCGTTTAAGAGCATCTCGAAAGCGTCATATTCGTGCCACTTTCCACGATATTCCACTTTTTTAGCGTGAATCAAAGAAAGTAAACCTAATTCTTGTAAGATATAGGCCGCTTTGCCATCAACAAATACATAGTTGTTCTTAAATAAAGAGATTAATTCTTCTTTAGAGAAGTTACGGATGTTTTCTCCGTTTAAAAAGACGGTTTCATTATGGAATTCTTTTTCTTTGCTAATTTTATAGGAATAACCCATGGAAGAAAAATGACCAACAATATCGAAATCTTTTGGAATAAGGTTCCAAAAACCTTCTTTGTGAGTATGGTATACGGTCTTTTCATCAAACGGGAAAAGAACGCCTTTCATTTGGCTTGGCAATAGGTGAAGATCTTTGACCTTATTTAGATAAGGGGTCAACTCTTTTATAACAGGACCATAGCCGAATTCTTCCTGAACACCATTGCCACAATGGGCAAAGATGTTATAAGTCATGCCGGATAAGCCTAAAGGCAAAGCGCTTTCTAATTGGAAGGCGAGGAATTTTTTATCTTTCACAAAGGTGGAGAAAGAAGAGTTTTCTAATTCTGGATAGATTTCACAATCATCTCCGATAAAAGAACGATTCACCATGCTAATACGGTTGAAATCAAAATAATATTTCTTGGATCCTTCTTCGCGATAGGCTGGCAAATGGATTCTATCTATTTTGATTCCGTCAGGAGAAAGGTCAGAATGTAGTTTAGACCAGTTTCTTGCTTCCATCGCATGTTGAAATGGTGTGGAGCTCATTAAGCCAATATGGGTATATGGGTTGGCTCTTTTTACGGTTTGGGCTATTTCTTTAGCAAGGCCATCCATGCATTCGAAAGAGAAATCAAGCCAAGCTTTTCTTTCGATTGAAGGTTCTCCCTTCGAAAGATTTGCAACAAATTCCTCTCTTGTTTCTTCTTTGCCAATTCGTTTGGCGAATTCTTGCATATGAAGAGGGCAAAAACATCCACCCCAATCAAGCGGAGGGTGGTTATGCAAACGGAAATCATCTTCAATCCATAAGACTTCTGGTTTGATTTCTTTCACATAGGTTTCAACTTGATGAAGATAGTATTCTTTCCAATTGGTATCTAACGGACACGCTACAAGTTCGGATACTTTGCCGTTTTTATCTACCATTGTTTGGAAATGTTGCCCTTCTTGAAGCTTTCTTCCTCTATCGAGATGACCCAATTCCATCCAAGGATTAAGGGATACGGATATACCCACTTCGTTAAATTGCTCTTTAGCTTTCTTCATGACGTCAATCCATAAAGAAAGTTCTTCATCTTTGATATGTCCTACATTATGTTCTTCACCATTAAAGATGAGGATGACGTTTTGAAAATCATAATCCAAGCAAAATTTCTTAATGCTATCGATTCTTTCCTGATAATACATATCTGGATAGATTTGAGCTCTAAGACAGTGAAGGAATTCTTTTTCCATAAGGATCTCCCGTTTGTGCTTTCTTGTTTTTGATACTATAACATGCGTTTATATTTCGCGCTTCAAAGGAAGTAAAAAACTAGGAATCGAGTCTATTTCAAACTTATTTTTAAGAATGAACATGCGTATTCTAGCAACAGAGGTTTGCCATTTTTATCAACGTCTTTGCTGTTCGTTGAATTATCTGAAATAAAGAGATAAGTCGTTTCATCAAAGGAAAAGAAGGAGGATATTTGTTTGTTTTGGTTAAATGCTTCATCATCCTTATCAAAGATTTTGATTCCTCTGACTTTATCGACGGAGTCTTGATAGAAAGTATAGGAAGGATCAATTTCCTTTATTTTGTTTTGAACTCCTTCATCAAGGATTTTAGAGTAGGACACGTATTCTTTATGGGTAGAAAGAAGACTTTCAGGCAAAAAATACAAATCGGATACGCTAGATAAAAAAGAGTTAGCAATTTGGTTATATTGGGAATCATCTTGTCTGTATTTGGTCATATGGATGGCATGGATCGTATCATTTTCCACCATGGAAAACATATCCTCTTGGAAAGAGGAATCTTGCACTTCTCCTGTTACGAAGATATCTAATATCTCATTGTCTTTTAAGGAGTCTTTGTTTTGGAATAGGAAACCTAGAAGGACCACTCCACCTAAAACGACTCCACCGATTTTCCACCAATCGTATTGAAGATAAGAACGAAGAAGTCTATTTTTCATCTTTCATTTCCTCAAATCCACACAAATAATCACGAGAAAAGAGCAAGGTATATTTCTTCCCTTCAACAAAAGGGTTTTCATGTTCATTTAAGATAAGGAAGGTCGTTTCTTTTCCTTCTATGTCTAGAAAAACATAAGAAGAAAAAGATAGTTTATTGGAATAGATGTCCTTGCCTTTTTCTTTGAAGATGAACGCTCTTTTTTCTTTTGCTTGAGTGATACGTTTTAGAAAGGATTCCCTTGTTTTAAGGAACATAAATTTATAGAAAAAGAAATAATAGATGCCTAAAACACCAAGAATGAATAAAACGAGTGAGATGGCATAATATAGCCAGAACTGATTCCTTGGATGAAGATAATAGACAAGGAGAATGCTTATCAGAAGAAGCAAGAGAATTGCAGCACTAACAAAGAGATAGACGGTCTTCTGCTTTTTGCTTTCTTCCTTCCAGTTTGAGGGATATAGATATGTCATTTTAAGAACTCTCCTCTCAATCCTTTTTGATAGATATTCGGATAAAACTCTTTGTTGGTATATTCATCGAAGATAGATAACGAGAATTGGTGCCAACCACAGATGAAAAGAGGCAAGATCAATAGGAATAAGAAAAGGAAACAAAGAGCTTCAATCATGATTTGATTAATAAGGGTAAGGCATAGAATCGCATAAGAGAGTAAAAGGAAAACGAAGGTTATAAGAGGCTTTTTCAAACAATAGAAGAAAGAATTGGAAAGAGTTTTACCAAAGGGATTGGTATAAAACAAAGATTGGCTCATCCCCATCATGATCAATGGCAAAAACAGTAAGAGGAATCCTGTTAGGAAATAAGAGACGATGCGGTTAGATAGTAATAAAGAAAGCAAGTCAGAAAGGAAAAACAACAAAGAGAAGGCAATCCAATATAAGGAGTAACTTCTGATATTTTGTTTGATTCCTTTTTTAAAGTCGTGCCAAAAATAGACACCTTCCCCCCACGCCCATTGACGGATGATTCTTCCTAAACCGGATAGAGCTAGGAAAAGAAAGAAGAAGGAAAGAATATAAAATGCGTCAAAAACTAGTGTAGTGGTTTTGAAAAAGGAAATGTATTCATCCCCTTCCATTATTTTCGATGCGGGTAAAAGAATTCCGTAATATTTGATTAAAAATGTCGCAAGAAAAGGAATTGCAAATAACAAAAGCAAAAGCCCTATTTGCAAAAATAAGAGAGGCCTGGTTTTAAAGAAGTCCAGAAACTGTCTTCCTCTTGTTTCAGGGAGATCGTCCAAAGAGAACTCTTTTTTTGCCGGTCTGAACTTCATCTTTGGACCTCTTTATCAAAGATATAGGCAATATTCACAATACCTAAATCCTTTGCATCTTTAATCCATTCCAAAGAACCGTTTTCTAAAGAATAGATTTTGGAGGAAATATAGATTGCCTCTTTAAGATTGTGGGTGATATAGATGGCGGTAATGCCATATTTATCTAAGGCATTTTTAATTGTTTGAAGAACATCTTCTTTTTGAGGAAGATCCACATTGCTTAAAGGTTCATCTAGAAGGATGAGTTCAGGTTTCTTAATCAAGGCTCTTCCTAAGCAAACTTTCTGAATTTGTCCAGTGGATAGTTGTCTTGGCTTTCTTGTTAAAAGATAGGAAATGTTTAATGTTTTAGCCATCTCATGCACTTTATTGCTGATGGTTTCATAATCATTTCTTTCTATTTTTAAAGGGAAAGCAAGGTTATCAAAAACGGTTAGATGAGGATATAAGGCAAAATCTTGCTGAACGTATCCTAATTTACGTTCTTTTAGACTCATTTTTTGAATGTCGACGCCATCGCTTAAGATTTCTCCATCATAAGCAAGTTGATTTGCAAGAGCTCTTAATAAAGTGGTTTTACCACTTCCGGACTCGCCCATGATGCAACTGACTTTTTTGTCTTCAAAAACACATGAAACATCTTTTAAGGCAGGATATTCTTCGTTTTTCTTTCCTAAATAGGTGACGGAAAGATGCTTCAATTCAATTCGTGGCATGAGTTAATAATATCGTTTTCTCTTAAATATTACTTGTAGAAATAATCCATTTATAATGGCTTACCATCAAAGACTCTTCGCGGAATGGAAGAAGTTGCTCGCATTCTAGCTCCTCGATATGATCGATTTCTCCAGAAAGGAATTGAGCAATTCTCTTTTTCGCATAAAGTAAGCGGCTCTTTAAACCGCCTAAACGAATATCGACGATTTCATAGCCGAATGGCTTATTTTCATTCATCCACATCTCTTCAAAAGCAGCGTGGAATATTTCAAGCCTTCTAATGCAAGAGGTATAAAGAGGAAGAAGCTTATCAAGTTCTTCTTTCCCCTTTTTATAGGCTTGATGGGTTTTGATACCTAAGGTGGATTTCACAGCAAGAAGGCTAGCTAAAGCAGCTCCTTCTTTAAATAGATAAGCATATGGGGCGTTTCTTTTCTCTGCTTCCTTAAGTTCTTTTGCAATTGCCTCATAGTTGATAGGATCTAATTCCATGTAGGCTTTATCATAGATTCCCATTAGAGGATCTTGGAAAAGAAGACATTTTGCTAAGCCATCTGTATCAAGACATCTCTTTCCATTTTGATATCCGACTGAGGAGTCATCGAAATGAAGGAAGTCATCAAAGGAAAGATGGAGTTCTTCCTGGAATTTTTGTTTGATTTTATCGTAATCAAAATTTCCTTGAGCGAATTCTTTTGCCGCAAAAAGCACAGGCAAAACCGTGAAAGGAGAAGTCTCTCTCCCATCATCTCCCCATAAAGTGATGAGGTAGTTGGATACTGGTTCTTTTTGCATGGCTTTGAAAGAAATCTCGCAGCTTTGTAAGGAATTGTAGTTTGTTGGGGTGTATCCTTTCCAGCAACAAGCTCCGCCAACAAACCAAACGTCTTGTTGGAAGTTCTTGAAATAATTTAAGAAGAATTCACAAGAATCCTGGCTTGTTGTGCAATAATCCCAATAAGCTGGTTCAACGTTGTTAGGCAAACTAATTTTCTGTTCTTTTAGCTTTGAAACATCTGGTTTTTTATCTAAATAATGACCGTCATTGGCCATGCGGACAAACATATCCCCCCACATATGGCAGGTAAAACCGTATTTCTTTGCAATTTCAGTTACTTTATTGAGGTGACGTAACATGATGCTCGTTTGGTCTTCATAACCATTTTTTCTTTGGAAATTGCCCTTCCCAAGGTTGTAAGCCTCATCCATACCGATATTAAGATGTTTTGAAGAGAAGGCTTCCCTGGCTGTACGAATCATATCTTCAATGAATTCATATGTTTTTGGATCATCTACAAGCAAGATATCATCGATATCTAACATAGGGATGAAGTCTTTTCCTTTGGATGGATTGGTAAAATGAGCAAGGGTTTGGATACAAGGAATCAATTCGATGTTTTTCTTTAAACAATATTGATCGATTTCTTTTAAATCCTCTACAGAGTATCCTCCCCTCATATATCCAAAATAAGGGCGATCCTTAAGTTTATAGATGTCCTCGCTATAAAGCTCTAATGTGTCATAACCCATCTTTGCGATGAGATCGACAAATGAAAATAGTGTTTCTTTTTTCATGACTCCATTTCTAGAGACATCGAGCATTACGCCAAAATGTTTGAAACCATTCATATGTATTACCTCGTTGCAAAGTATATCGCATACAGCAAAGGAAAATAAACGAAGGGGAAACAAAAGTAAAATGATGAGACTACTAGGGGTATAAAGGTGTCTAGTTTCCCTTTTAAGGTTCAGTGATTGCTATTTTTGGTTCCCCCCTTCTAAGAAAATAGAGTGGGAAAATCGATTTATTATGCCAAAAAATGTAAAAAATTTACAAAAATAGAATAAATAAGTTTGAAAAACGATTGCAAGTAACTTTTCACAAAAATAAAAAGCCATACGTCTCATTTCTTTGATCATGTAATTTTGATTTTAAATGAGGACAACACTGCTCTCAAACACAAAAAATGGAAATCAGACTTAACTATATGTTTTCGAGCTATATAAGACAACACTGCTCTCAAACAAAAAATGAATGAGTTTATGCTTAATCCGAGTTTTCGAGCTATATAAGACAACACTGCTCTCAAACAAAACATTCTTATCGTCCTATGGGAGGTGAAGTTTTCGAGCTATATAAGACAACACTGCTCTCAAACGAAAGAATGCTATCAAAAAGATTTACAAGAGTTTTCGAGCTATATAAGACAACACTGCTCTCAAACGAAAGAAGATGAAACTAATTGACACTTCTTGTTTTCGAGCTATATAAGACAACACTGCTCTTAAACGTGGGTAGTAATGCCTACTAAATTATAAGTGTTTTCGAGCTATATAAGACAACACTGCTCTCAAACGACTAACGCATAACGCAATGAAATCTCGATGTTTTCGAGCTATATAAGACAACACTGCTCTCAAACGTCCAGTAACCTTATCTGGGTCGTATCTGTGTTTTCGAGCTATATAAGACAACACTGCTCTCAAACTTAAGCAACTCTTTACTCCACAGATATTCTGTTTTCGAGCTATATAAGACAACACTGCTCTCAAACATTTTTTCAATTTCCATTTTCTATGGTTTTGTTTTCGAGCTATATAAGACAACACTGCTCTCAAACACGCACTGATGACTAGTACACAAATTATCGGTTTTCGAGCTATATAAGACAACACTGCTCTCAAACGGTACGCTTCGCTTCCCTGTTATGTCTCAAGGTTTTCGAGCTATATAAGACAACACTGCTCTCAAACAACGTGCTTTGCGTTTTGGATTGCTTGGCTGTTTTCGAGCTATATAAGACAACACTGCTCTCAAACAATAGCGCATGATTATTCAGATTCTGATGAGTTTTCGAGCTATATAAGACAACACTGCTCTCAAACTATTGAAACGCTTCCATAAGGAACGTTAAAGTTTTCGAGCTATATAAGACAACACTGCTCTCAAACAAAGCTTCCTTATACTCGTATTTAGCTCTTGTTTTCGAGCTATATAAGACAACACTGCTCTCAAACTCTGTTTCGATTCCTCTTACTGGCAATGCCGTTTTCGAGCTATATAAGACAACACTGCTCTCAAACTGCTTATACTCATACTTAGCTCTTTTAGAAGTTTTCGAGCTATATAAGACAACACTGCTCTCAAACTATTATGAGTTGTTATCATCCCTTGCATGCGTTTTCGAGCTATATAAGACAACACTGCTCTCAAACGCTGTTTCCATTCCGCTTGTTGGCAATGCTGTTTTCGAGCTATATAAGACAACACTGCTCTCAAACATCTCACCGACTTTCATCGAAGTAGGGGCGGTTTTCGAGCTATATAAGACAACACTGCTCTCAAACATGGCAATCGACAATTTGAAAATTGAATTGGTTTTCGAGCTATATAAGACAACACTGCTCTCAAACGGTTCCGGAAATCCTATTGAAGCTGGATCTGTTTTCGAGCTATATAAGACAACACTGCTCTCAAACCTCAAAATTTAGGCCTAAA
>ERZ1026780.66-NODE-66-length-88903-cov-14.768504_pt1 | contig 88903 bp, 80 predicted proteins | sample MGYA00380126_ERZ1026780 | MGnify/ENA primary metagenome ERZ1026780 (study PRJEB33269, sample SAMEA4719762) | human gut metagenome | biome: human-associated habitat; feature: organic feature; material: feces | place: Cameroon | collected 2013-10 ... | reverse complement strand
GGCGAACCTCGCGGTTGGAGTTTGGGTGCTGGCGTGGGGAAGTCTGTGCGCTGACAGGATGAAGAGCATATTATTTATTTTGTCTATTGGTTGTACTTAGATTTTATGCTGTAGGGGTCGGCGCCTACGACGACCCGCAAGAAACATAAAGTAACTTTTCTTTTATCGCGCTTTTGAGTGACCAAAAGCGCGGCAAAAGTCATCTAAGGACTTTCCCTCCTTAGAAAACCTCCCTGCATCTTCCCGCTTTGCTCTCTGCAAACAACCATCGCCCTCCGGTGCGAACATAGCGAGTGAACCGTCCCGCTACAGCATAGTCACGGCTACAGGTTCGAAACGCTAAAGCGCCGACTCGGATTTACTGCTGTGCCATGTCAGGCTATGGCGAACCTCGCGGTTGGAGTTTGGGTGCTGGCGTGGGGAAGTCTGTGCGCTGACGGGATGAAAGCGACATTTTTTATTTTGGCTGTTGGAGGGACTTGGACTTTACTTTGTAGGGGGCGGCGCCTCGACGACCAGCGAAGAGACATAAAGTAACTTTCTTTTTCTCGTACTTTTGCGTGACCAAGAGGAGGGTTCAGGGTGGCGAAGCCACCTCTGAGCGGCGTCGCCGAGACGGAGTATACCAAAAGTCAAAAAGAGGAAAGTATTCCTCTTTTAAACTCTTTCTTGTCGCCTCGCGGCGACCGGTGCGAACAAAGTGCCACGACCGTCCCGCTACAGCATAGTCACGGCTACAGGTTAGAAACGCTAAAGCGCCGACTCGGATTTACTGCTGTGCCATGTCAGGCTATGGCGAACCTCGCGGTTGGAGTTTGGGTGCTGGCGTGGGGAAGTCTGTGCGCTGACGGGATGAAAGCGACATTTTTTATTTTGGCTGTTGGCGGACTTGGACTTTACTTTGTAGGGGTCGGCGCCTACGACGACCCGCAAGAAACATAAAGACACTTTTCTTTTATCGCGCTTTTTACTTGCAAAAAGCGCGGAAAAATCCAAAAAGCGCCGATGCGATGCATCGACGCTTTTTTTGTTCGATTTATTTTCGCTTTATTTGCGCTCCGTCTGCTTTTTCCATTTCGGCGGCATTGCCGCTTCGCGGCGGCGACGGTTGTATTCCGATTTCGGATTTACAAACTGACGCCAGTCAAGGTCGCCGCGCTCGAGCGCACATATAATCGTCTCCGCGGTGGCTATGTTTGTAGCTACGGGAGTATTGTGTATATCGCATTCGCGGACAAGGTCGCTGTCCGTGAGAAGCTCATTGAAATCTGCCGTTGTATTGTTATCACGGAAGTACAGGAGGATATCTATCTCGTTATATGCTATTCTGGACATTATCTGGTCTATGCCGCCCTGCCTGCCGGGCAGAAGCTGTTCAACCTCGAGTCCCGTAGCATCGGAAACCATTTTGCCCGTTGCTTTTGTAGCGCATATATGATGCTTTGCCAGAACGCCGCAGTAAGCTATGCAGAACTGAACCATAAGCTCTTTCTTTGCGTCATGTGCTATGATAGCTATTTCCATATCTTTTTCCTTTCGTTGCTTCGAAAAACGGCATACCGAAGCGTCGTTATTTTATTTCCTTTAGTTTGCGTATGTGATAGAAAAGCGGAACGGACTCGCCGAGCGTTCTTCGCGCTATATTTTCAAAAGCATTTGTGATATTGTGCGAGAAAAGCTCGTCTGTGAGTGCGCCGTCGTTGCCCGCATAGATAACCTCGGGGTCATACGGCACGGCGCCGATAAGCCGCACGGATGCGCTTTCCACCATTTCGAGCACATCGCGCTTCGCCGCTTTTACGCTTCTGCCGCTCAGCTTATTTACGATAAGTCTCATGCGGGAAACGCCCTTGGTATAGAGAAAAGAGGCTGTCCTCTCCGCGGCGCGTATGGCGGCACGCGAGGGGGAAACGATGATATATGCCGTATCCGCGACGGAGGCGGAGAGCAGAAGCGGTTCGCCAACGCCGCCGGGGGTATCTATGAATATGAAATCGTATCTGCCGCTGTCCCTGTATTCGGCGACGGCGCGGCGGAATGCAAATGCCGTGAATCTGCTGTCAAAAGAATAGGGTGCCGGAACGAAAAAGAGATTTTTGCTTCTTCTGTCCGCGATGACCGCACGCTCGGGCGTTACTCTGCCGAAAATGACATCGCCTATATCATAGAGCGCCTCATCGGAGAGACCGAGCAGGATATCCATGCATCTGTTTCCGAAATCGCAGTCTATGACAAGCACGCGCTTTCCGAGGAGAGCCACCGACATGGCAAGATTGGCACATACGGTAGATTTGCCGACGCCGCCCTTGCAGGAGGTGAAAAGTATCACTTTTGTTTTTGATGAAAGACTTTCGTTTTCCATTAAAAATCGCCTCCCTCACATTTTTCTGACAACTCTTTTATTATTTTATCACCTTGAAGCCTCTTTGTCAACGGAAATGAGTCAAAATATTAAATATGTTGCAAATATCACAAAAAACAAGCGAATATATTATTTAATTATGACTGTCTCCAGTGTGGCAAAGGCTTCTTCTTCGAGAGCGGCGACATCGACACGCGCTTCTTCGTTTTCAACCTTGTAAATCTCGGGCTGGGTGCGCGGATGAGCGGGCGTGAAAACGGTGCAGCAATCCTCATAGGGGAGGATGGATGTCTCGAACGTATCTATCTTGCGTGAAATCTTTACTATATCCTCTTTATCCATGCCGATGACGGGACGGAAAACGGGCATATTCACCACACTGTCCGTGACGAGGAGCGCTTTCATCGTCTGGCTTGCCACCTGACCGATGCTCTCGCCTGTTATGAGCGCATCGCAGGAAAATTTATTTGCCGTGCGCTCCGCAAGGCGCATCATGAAGCGACGCAGGAGCAGAGTGAAATAGTCCTCATCGCAGTTGTCGCGCAGAACCTCCTGAATATGCGTGACGGAAATGATATGGACTCGGATTTCGCCCGCATAGCCCGCAAGCTTTGCGGCGAGGTCGAGAACCTTTTGTCTTGCGCGTTCGCTCGTGTAGGGGAAGCTCTCAAAATGCATCGCATCTATGCGCACGCCGCGCTTTGCCATCATGAAGCCGGCGACGGGGCTGTCGATACCGCCGGAGAGGAGCAGGAGCCCCTTGCCGTTCGAGCCTGTCGGCATGCCGCCTACGGCGCGTTCCTGACCCGCGCAGATATATGCGGCGAAATCGCGTATTTCAACTCTCACGCAGACCTGCGGTTCGTGAACATCGACTCTGAGCGCGCCGCCCGCGGCTTCGAGTATAGCCGCGCCGACCTCGGCGGATATTTCCGGCGAGGTGAAAGGAAATTTCTTATCGGAGCGCTTGGATTCCACCTTGAAGGTGCGCACGCCCGAGAGATAGGGCATAAACACGGTGCCTGCCGCTTTCAGTATGGCGTCCATATCCTTGGGAAGCTCTATCGCACGGCTGACGGCGGAAACGCCGAAAGTATTCTTCGCCGCCTCGTATGCTCCCGTGATATCGCAGGTTTCCTCGAGCGGCTCGATATATGCCGTGCTCTGTATATAATAAATTTTGAATTTGCCGAACTGCGCCGTGCGGCGTGCAAGCTCATTTTTCAGCAGGTGCTCAAAATGGGAACGGTTGGCTCCCTTGAGCGTAATTTCGCCGTATTTGCAGAGAATTATTTCTTTCATTTGTCATTTTTCCTTTCGGGATGATAAAATTTTCGGGAAAATTTAAAAATCCTATTCCATAAATCGCAAAAATATATTATAATAGACAAAACGGGACTTTTTTCGGCTGTTTTGCCGTGTCCTGAAATCATTATACAATTTTTCCGCACTTTTTTCAATCGTTTTTGAAAAAGAAATAAAGAAAAATACGGAGGTTACCATGAAAAGACTTTACACACTCGATATCGCGGGAGAGGAGCTGAAGCTTCGCAGTGAGGATGATCCCAGATATGTTCAGCATCTGGCGCATGAGCTCTCAAAGAAGATAAACTATTATGCGCTTTCGGGAGCCGGCGTATCAAAGCTTCAGGCGGCTATAGTATGCGCGCTTGACCTGCTCGATGAGAATTACCGTCTGAAATCCCTGATGGAGGATGCTCCGAAAAAGGACTCAAAGAAAACCGACGGCGGCAAGAAATAATGACCGAAGACAGAAACGCCCGCCTGCCTGAGCTTCTCGCTCCGGCAGGCTCCGCCGAGGCGCTTTATGCTGCCGTTTCCGCGGGAGCCGATGCCGTGTATTTCGGCGTCGGCGCTTTCAACGCGCGCATGAATGCGAAGAACCTTGCGGAAGGCGAGCTTGCAGAGGCGACAGCGTATTGCCGCAGGCTCGGCGTGAAAACATATGTCACGCTCAATACGCAGCTCTACGGCGGCGAGGTATATGCGGCGGCGGAGACGGCACGCGGGCTTTACAATCTCGGCGTCGATGCTTTTATTACGGCGGATATCGGACTTGCGCGGGTGCTGCGTTCGGCTTATCCCGAGATAGAGATACACGCGAGCACGCAGATGACGGGGCAGAACGAAATGAGCGCGCAGGTGCTCTCGGAGATGGGCTTTTCCCGCATGGTGGCACCGCGCGAGCTTTCGCTTGCCGATATGAAGGCGCTCTGCGAAAAGTCGCCGATAGAGACAGAAATATTCATTCACGGCGCGCTCTGCGTCAGCGCCTCGGGGCAGTGCCTTTTCAGCTCCGTCATCGGCGGCAGAAGCGGAAACAGGGGGCAGTGCGCCCAGCCCTGCCGCCTGCCGTATTCCTGCGGAAAAGGGCAGGGCTATCCGCTTTCGCTCAAGGATCTCTGCCTTGCTTCGCATATGGAGGAGATTATTTCCTCGGGCGTGGCTTCGCTGAAAATAGAGGGCAGGATGAAGAGCGCCGATTATGTTCACGGCGTGGTGAAAATATACCGCCGCCTGCTCGACGAGGGCAGAAACGCAACGGCGGATGAATTGGAGGCTCTCGCGCGGCTTTTCTCGCGCTCGGGTTTTACCGACGGATATTTCACTGGGAAGATTGATTCCTCCATGCTCGGCGTGCGCACAGAGGACGACAAACGCGCGAGCACCGCGCAGGGCGGCGGGAAATATATGGGCGAGCGAAAGCTTCCGCTTCGGATAAAGGCGGAATTTTATGCCGACCGTCCGCCCGTGCTGCACGGCACGGCATACCGCGGCGGCGAGGAGATATGCGTCTCTGTTACGGGTGAAAGCCTGCCGGATACAGACTATCCGGCGATACCGCCGAGCCGCATGGAGGAGAATCTCTCCAAGCTCGGAGCTACAATCTACCGCGCGCAAAAAACGGAAATAACGGGAGCGGATAATGCGCATTTTCCGCTCTCGGAGATAAACGCGCTCCGCCGCGCTCTCTGCGAGTGCCTTGACGCGGCGGCGCTCGGCGGGCGCGAACCGCTCGAAAAGCGCGATATGCCAAAGGCGGCATCGGAGCCGAAAACGGCACCGGAAAGAAAAATAAATTTTGTGAGCGGGAAAACAGATGCGCACGGAAAAACGGCATATTTTGTCTATGCCGACAGCATAACGGAAGCGGCAAAGGCTTATTTCGAGCGCATTTATGTGCCGCTCATGCAGTATGTGAAACTGAAAAGCCCCGCGGAAAATATCGGCGTGGCTTTCCCGCCGGTGGTATTTTCGCATGAGTGCGCGGAGGTCATCGCCGCGGCGGAAAAGGCGGCGGAGATGGGTTGCCGCTATGCACTGATAACAAACCTCTGGCAGACCTCGACGGCGAAGCGACTCGGTTTCGAAGCCTGCGGTGACCTGCGCCTCGGCATATGCAACGGTGAGAGCGCCGCGGAGAGCGCGGATATAGGGCTGGAGCGCTTTATAGTTTCGAGCGAGGCGAGAAAATCGCCTGCCGCCATGATACCGCGCGGGCAGATAATCTACGGTGCGCTCCCCGTGATGACGCTCGAAAAATGCGCGATAAGGGAGATATGCGGCGCGAAACTGCCGCCGATATCCGCCTGCCGCTACTGCGATACGCACAGGTTTTCATATCTTTGCGACAGGCTCGGGGTGAAATTCCCGATGGCGCGCGAATATAAGCACAGAAATGTGATATTCAACAGCGTTCCCGTCTATATGGGCGATAAGAAGAGCGGCATGGACTGCGAATTTTATCATTATATATTCACGAACGAAAGCTGCGCGGAGATTGACCGCATAATCGGAATTACGGAAAAAGGCAAGAACTACGGCGGAAAATTCTGCCGCCTTTCTTCGCCGAAATGAGGATAATATGTTTAAGAAAATCATTCTCGCGTCATCATCGCCGCGAAGAAAAGAAATACTCGAGAGGCTCGGACTGCACTTTGAAATATGCTCGCCCGATGTCGACGAGACCTGCAACGAAGAGATAAAGCCATGGGACTATGTCTGCACGCTCTCGCGCAGAAAAGCCGATGCCGTGAAGGAAAAATACGCCGGCGAGAACGATGTGCTCATTATCGCCTGCGACACAGTCGTCGTTTACGGCGGGCATATCATAGGCAAGCCCGAGAGCGAAATGCACGCTCATGTCACATTGGGGCTTCTTGCGGATTCGTATCACGATGTCTACTCGGGGCTCACGCTCATCGGTGGCGGCAAAATCCTGTGCGAGAGCGCGCGCACGAGAGTGAAAATGCGCGACTACAGCGAATCGGATATAGAAAAATATGTCGCCTCGGGCGAGCCGATGGGCAAGGCGGGCTCGTATGCCATTCAGGGGCTCGGATCGGCGCTTGTCGAGGGCATAGAGGGCGACTACTATAATATAATGGGCTTTCCCGTGCCGCTTTTCTGCGATATGCTGAAAAGGGAATACGGAATATCGGTTTTTGATATGGCGGAGTGAAAAATATGACAGAAAAAGAGAAAAAAGCGCGCGCGGCGTATGTCGTTGCCGAGCTTGAAAAAATATATCCCGATGCCGCCTGTGCGCTGGAATCGGGCGGCGACCCGTGGCGGCTTCTTGTCATGGGCAGGCTCTCGGCGCAGTGCACCGACGCGAGAGTGAATGTAGTCTGCCGTGAGCTTTTCGCGCATTTTCCCGATGCCGCGGCTATGGCGGCGGCGCCGCTTGAGGAGATAGAAAAGCTCGTCTATTCATGCGGCGTATACAAGGTGAAAGCGAAGAATATACGCGATTTTTCCGCTATAATCACGGAGAAATACGGCGGCAGGGTTCCCGACAGTATGGGGGAGCTTCTGACTCTCCCCGGCGTCGGGCGGAAGATAGCAAATCTCATACTCGGCGATGTCTACGGCAAGCCCGCGATTGTCGCCGATACGCATTGTATACGCATTTCAAATCGGCTCGGGCTTTGCGACAGCAAGGTTCCCGAAAAGGTGGAACGCACGCTCTCGGCACTGGTCGCGCCTGAGAAGCAGTCGGATTTCTGCCATAGGCTCGTGCAGTTCGGCAGAGATACCTGTGATGCGCGAAAGCCGAAATGCGGGACCTGCCCATTTTCGGGCTTGAAATGCAAAATCTGAAGAAAAAACGGAGTTTTTTATGGTAAATCAGCCTTTGGCGGACAGAATAAGACCGAAAAGTCTCTCCGATGTCGCGGGAGACCCGAAGCTCTTCGGCGAGAAGGGCATTTTCGCCTCGATGATAGCGAGCGGATATATACCGAATATGATATTTTTCGGTCCCTCGGGGACGGGTAAAACCACCGTGGCAAATATCATTGCCGAGGCGGCGGGGAAGACGCTGCACAAGCTCAATGCGACGACGGCGGGCATCTCCGATATAAAGGAAGTTATTGCCGATACCTCATCGCTCATGGGTTCGGGCGGCGTGCTTTTATATCTGGATGAGCTTCAGTATTTCAATAAGAAGCAGCAGCAATCCCTGCTTGAATTTATAGAGGACGGCAGGATAACGCTCATCGCTTCCACTACGGAAAATCCGTATTTTTATGTTTATCCCGCCGTGCTCTCGCGCAGTGCCGTCTTTGAGTTCAAGCCGCTCTCGCGGGAGGCGCTGACGGGCGCGCTCGAGCGCGCAGTGCGTGTTCTCGAGGAAGAGGACGGCAGGAAAATCGGGCGCGAAGACGGCGCACTTTCCATGATAGCCGCGGCGGCTTCGGGGGACGCCCGACGCGCCGTAAACCTGCTCGAAAATGTCTACAGGGTCTGCGGCGAGATAACGGAGGAAAATATCCGGGCCTTCCTGCCCGAGATAATGGGCATGGCAGGCTTTGACAAGGCGGGCGACGGACACTATGACCTGCTCTCGGCTTTTCAGAAGTCGATACGCGGCTCCGACCCCGATGCCGCTCTCTTTTACCTTGCAAAACTGCTTGCGGGCGGTGACCTCATTTCCGCCTGCCGCAGAATACAGGTTATAGCGAGCGAGGATATAGGGCTGGCATATTCTCAGGCGGCGGCGATAACGCGTGCCTGTGTTGAGAGCGCACGCGAGCTCGGGCTTCCCGAGGCGGCTGTTCCGCTTGCCCATGCCACCGTCATGCTGGCGACGGCGCCGAAATCCAATTCATCCTATCTCGGCTACTATGCCGCGCTTGAGGATGTGAACGCAGGCAGGGGCGCCGAGGTGCCGCGATGCGTGCAGAATGTGCATTTCGACGGGGAAAACATCGGCGATAAGGGACAGAACTACAAATACCCGCACGATTATCCGAATCATTATGTCGAGCAGAGCTATATGCCGCTCGACTTAAAGGAGCGGAAATATTATCGCTTCGGCGAAAACAAAGCGGAAAGCGCCGCCGCGGCATACTGGGCGCAGATAAAGAAAAAATAAGGTGATGCTATGAATATTATTCAGGTCGGCTCATCCGGTCATTATGAATACGCCCTCGCGGCGGCAAAAAGAGCGGGCTTTCGCTTCACTGGGATATGCATGGGCGACCGCCGCGAAAAGAATGCCACGCGCGAGCATTTTCAGAAATTCGGCTTTGATGTTCCGCTGTATGAGGACTATGCCGAGATGCTGGAAGAGGCTCCATCGGATATAGTGATAATAAATTCGTTCATGGGCTATAATGCGGAGTTTGCCGCAGAGGCTCTGCGCCGCGGCAAGCATGTTTTTGCAGAAAAGCCGATAGCGACAACGCTTGACGGACTGCACCTCGTGATGCGTGAATATCACAATGCCAATATGAAAGAAATGCTCGAGAAATACGACAGGAAAAGAGTCTGCCTCTGCGGAATGTTCGGCATACTCGACGAGCCGCATTTCATGACGGCATGGAAAACAGCCGCGAGCGGCGAGATCGGCGAAATCCGTCTCGTGAACGCGCAGAAATCATACAAGCTCGGCAAGAGGGAAGAGTTCTATTCCGAGCGCGAGCTCTACGGCGGCACGATACCATGGGTGGCAATACATGCCATAGACTGGTCGTGGCGGCTTTTCGGTCTGCATTTCACCGAGGTGACGGCAAGGCAGAGCAGAGTCGCAAACGGCGGAAACGGCACGCTGGAAACCGATGCGATATGTCTTTTCCGCGGAAGCAGGGACGAAATAGTTTCCGTTTCCGCAGATTATCTGCGTCCCGCGGGAGCGCCGACTCACGGCGACGACCGAATACGCGCCGTCGGCGAGCGCGGCATCATGGAGGTTCGCGCCGGCAAGGTCTACATTACAGACGAAAACGGCGAAAGGGAAGTTTCCGAATACGAGAAATCCGGAAGTATTTTCGATGAATTCATAAACGAGATAGAAACGGGGATTCCCGGCAGAGTTTCGGCGATGGGCAGCTTTTATTCCACATATCTCGCCCTCTGCGCGAGAGAAAGCGCCGACAGAGGCAAGACCGTGGCGCTGGATTTCGATGCTTTTTGCCGCGGAATATGAATATAAAAATGAAAAAACTGTAAATTCCGTAAAAAAATCAAAAAAATATTGTAAAATCGAAAAAAACGCGTTATAATACAATGTTGGAATAAGTATGGGAGGTTTGCCGCTTGAAAGAAGTTGATATGTATACCGACGGCGCCTGCAAAGGCAACCCGGGAGCGGGCGGTTTCTGCTGTATACTGAAGTATAAGGGCAAGGAAAAGCTTGTTTCGGGTGGAGAGGCAAATACCACAAACAACCGCATGGAACTGTGTGCCGTGATAAGCGGACTGGAGATTCTCCGTGAGCCATGTGAGGTGACGGTTTATTCCGACTCGAAATATGTCGTGGACGCGATGAAGCTCGGCTGGGCGCGCGGATGGAAGGAAAAGGGCTGGAAAAAGAGCGACGGCAAGACGGCGCTCAATACCGACCTCTGGGAGCGTTTGCTTTCTCTTTCCGAGATGCACAGACTGAGATTTGTCTGGGTAAAGGGACACGACGGACACGAATACAACGAGCGGTGCGACAGGGAAGCTGTCGCGCAGGCGGAAAAATTCACATAATTCACATAACAAAGCACGAGAGAGGATGTGTAAAACTTGGAAAAAAGATTTGTTTACGCAGACAATGCGGCTACGACGAAACCCGACCCGAGGGTTATCGAAGCGATGAAGCCTTATCTTACGGAATGCTGGGGAAATCCCTCGAGCATATACGGTTTCGGTCAGAATGCCAAGGAGGCGCTGAGCGGGGCGAGGGCAAAGATTGCTTCTCTGATGGGTTGCGACGCAGGCGAAATATACTTTACTTCATGCGGCACGGAATCCGATAACTGGGCAATAAGAGGAGCGGCATATGCCAATATAAGAAAGGGTAAGCACCTGATAACGACAAAGGTCGAGCATCACGCCGTTCTCCACACGATGGAGGCACTGAAAAAAGAGGGCTTTGAGGTGACATATCTTGATGTCGACGAGTACGGCATGGTTTCTCCCGAAGCAGTGCGCGACGCGATACGCGACGATACGACGCTCGTTGCCGTAATGTATGCAAACAACGAGATAGGTACCGTTATGCCTATCGCCGAAATAGCAAAAATAACAAAAGAAAAGAAGGTTCTTTTCTTCACCGATGCCGTTCAGGCTGTCGGTCATGAGAAGATAAATCTCCACGAGCTGGGAGTCGATATGCTCTCCTGCTCGGGTCATAAGATAAACGCGCCGAAAGGCACAGGCTTCCTCTATATACGCAAGGGCGTAGGCATCCGCAATCTCATAGAGGGCGGCGGTCAGGAAAAGGGCAAGCGCTCCGGCACGGAAAATGTGGCATACGCCGTTGCTCTCGCAAAGGCGCTTGAGCTCGCCTGCGAGCAGATGCCGGACCTTGAGAGAGTCGCCGCAATGCGCGACAGGCTCATCCGTGAGATTCTCGCGAAGATTCCCGATACGAGACTCAACGGTCATCCCACGCAGAGACTTCCCGGAAATGTCAATATTTCATTTGATTTCATAGAGGGCGAGAGCATGATTCTTCTGCTCGATTCCTGCGGCATATGCGCCTCTACAGGCTCTGCCTGCTCGAATAACTCTCTCGAGCCCTCACATGTCCTGCTCGCGATAGGACTGCCTCATGAAAAGGCGCACGGCTCACTCCGCCTCAGTCTCTCGCACGAGACGACAGACGAGGATGTGGACTATATCCTCGAGAAGCTGCCTCCCATCATTCAGAGACTGCGCGACATGAGCCCGCTCTATAATGCGTAAAACGAAAGTAATTTATTTCATATAAAAGGAGGGAATAATATGTATTCCGAAAAAGTAATGGACCACTTCATGCACCCGAGAAATGTAGGCGAAATAGAAAACGCCGACGGTATAGGTGAGGTAGGCAATGCAAAATGCGGCGATATAATGAGAATTTATCTCAAAATAGATAATGGCATCATAACCGATGTGAAATTCAAGACATTCGGTTGCGGTGCGGCTGTAGCCACATCGTCGATGGCAACCGAGCTGATAAAGGGCAAGAGCGTTGACGATGCCATCAAGCTTACAAATAAGGCTGTCATCGAGGCGCTTGACGGACTTCCTCCGATAAAGATACATTGCTCCGTGCTTGCCGAGGAAGCTGTTCGTGCGGCTATCGCCGACTACTATAAGAGAAACGGCATAGAAAAGGAGATTCCCGGTGCGGAATGTACAGGTTGCTGCTCATGCTGCGAGCATAGTGCAGAGCATAATCATGTACATGAGCATGACCATGAATAAGAAAAAAATACTGCTTGGTATGAGCGGCGGCGTTGACAGCACATTCAGCGCCGTCCGCTTGCTTAATGAGGGATATGATGTTGAGGGCGCGATACTTGTGATGAGCGAGCATACCGATACATCGTCTGCCGAGATCAATGCGAAAAAGCTCGGCATACCGCTGCATATCGTCGATTGCCGTGAAAAATTCGATGAATTTGTGAAGAAAAATTTCATCTCTGAATACTGTAACGCGAGAACGCCGAATCCCTGCACGGTATGCAACAGATATGTGAAAATGGCGGAGCTTTGCCGCGTCGCCGAGAGCATAGGTGCAGAGAAGATTGCCACGGGGCATTACTGCGGCATAGGCTACGATGAGAGAAGCGGCAGATACTATCCCAAAAAGGGCGCGGACGCGAGAAAAGACCAGAGCTATGTTTTTTGGAATCTCACGCAGAAAGAGCTTTCCATGCTCTATTGTCCGCTTTTTGCCGATAACAAAAGCGAAGTGAAAGAGCTGGCGCGCGAGAGCGGGATAGATGTGCCCGAGGGCGAGAGTCAGGACATCTGCTTCATCCCCGACGGTGACCATGCCGCCTTTATAGAGAAAGCTGTCGGTAAGCTTCCCGAGGGCGATTTCGTAGATGAAAACGGCAGGGTTCTCGGCAGGCACAAGGGCATAGCGCACTATACCGTCGGTCAGCGCAAGGGGCTCGGAATATCTGCGGGAAAGCCCGTATTCATATCGAAAATCGATGCCGAAAACAATACAATAACTGTATCTGATGAGAGCGCACTTTTCAGCACGGAGTTTACCTGCTCATCGCTCAATTTCGCGAAGCTTGCGCCATTTGATGGTACTGTCCGCGCGCAGGTGAAAGCGCGATATGCGGCAAAACCTGTGGATGCAGAGGTGACCGTTTCGGGCGGCAGGGCATATGTGAAAACAGCGGTGCCCGTGCGCGCCGCGACGCCGGGTCAGAGCGCCGTTTTCTATGACGGAGACGATGTGCTTTTCGGCGGATTTATAGACTGAAAAGGCAGCTTTGTCCGCCCGACGCATTTTGACGGCAAAAATAAGAAAATCTAATATTCTAATGGAAAACAGGGCTGAAATCGTCGTTTTGCCCTGTTTTTTTTACATTTTTAAAACTAAAAGTAAACTGATTGAAAACTTTTGTGAAAAATGACAACGCGTCAAAAAACGCAGGAGAAATCTGTGCAATTTGCACATAAAATCGAGAGCGTTTCCACAGCTTTCACAGGTAAAAGTTTATTGTAAAAAGCAATTTGCGGTTGCGGAAATAAATCGTAAATTGCAGTTTGCACTACGGAAAAAGCCGAAAAACGGCTGAAAAAGCGGCAAAATCAAAGAAAAATCGCAATTCCGCAAAATTTGTGCAACCTCGCGGTTGCGGTAATCGACAAAGCTCAAAAACGGCGCAAAACTCCGCATTTTCGCCCGAAAATGCCCGAAAAATGCAAAAAACGGACAGCGAGGCAAAAATGTTCGGAAAAAAGCGCCGTTTTGCCGTCCGCCAAGCCTTTTCGCGCGGGAAAACCTTGCCCTGCGCTTCTTGACTTTGCGGCGCTTATATGATATTATATTAAGGCATATTTCAGAGAGAAAATATGTGCGTCACGAATAGTGATATACCCCATCTTTTTAGGAGGATCCAAATGGAAAAATCGAAATTCACAAGATTGCTTGCTTTTGCGCTTGCACTGTGCATGACGATATGCGGCGCGACGACGCTTTTTGCTACGGACATTTCCGTTGTTCCCATTTCCGATGCGGAATCGGACAGCTTTGCAGAAGCGCTCGAGCAGCTTAACGACATCACATGGAGCACATACTATGCAAGATATTCCGGCATGAAGAGATATACCGGCGAGCCTATCGTAATAAAGGCTTCCGGATATACAGGCTTCACATATCCCTCGGGAATGACCGACAAGGATGCCGCTCTGCCCTTTGAAAAGCTCGATGAGCTTGACGGCAGAAAGGATGTTCTCCAGACGCCGGATATCGGTACTGTCGAGTACAAGGTAACCGTGCCCGAGGACGGACTTTACGCTATCGAGTGGGACTACTACCCGATAAAGGCGAAAGCGAGCAACATAGAAAGAACGCTCAGAATCAACGGCGAAGTTCCTTTCACCGAGGTAAGAAACCTTCTGATGACAAAAATCTGGAAGGACGAATACAAGTACGATGAAAACGGCAATGTCGTCTTTGAAAAGGATGCGAGCGGCAACGACGCGCGTCCGCAGAAGTATGAAGCGCCCGAATGGCGCACTTACTATGTAAGCGACCCGACCGGCTACAACAACGGCAAATTCTGGTTCTACTTCAAGGCGGGCGAAAACACGATTTCGCTCACGGGTCAGAGAGAGCCTGTCGTGCTGGATGAGATTCGTCTCACGGCTGTCACCGATGAGCTTACATACGAGGACTACCGCAAGATAAACGACTCGAAGCCGAACAATGCTTCCGCCGCTACGCCGATAAAGATAGAGGCTGAAAATCCCTCTTCCACATCGGACAAGACGCTTTATCCCGACAACGACCGTTCTTCTTCGATAAACAGCCCTCAGCACGCAAGCTACATTCTCTGCAATGTAATCGGCGGCTCCAACTGGTCGACTATGGGTCAGTGGATAGAGTGGACGGTAACTGTTCCCGAGGACGGATACTACAAAATCTACTCCAGATTCCTGCAGAATGTGGTTCAGGGTCTTTATGTGTCGAGACGCCTGCGCGTGGACGGCGAGATTCCGTTTTACGAGGCAAACAACACCAGCTTCGTCTACAACTCCGACTGGCAACTCTCCGCACTCGGAACAGACGAGACTGTTTTTGATATTTATCTTGAAAAAGGAACGCACACATTTTCTCTCGAGGTTACACTCGGCGAGCTCGGCGGAATCATATCCGAGGTACGCAGCGCGCTTACCGAGATAAACAATATATATCTGAAGATACTTTCGATAACCGGTCCCGCGCCGGACTCTTATCAGGACTATAAGTTCTATTCCCGTATTCCTTCGGAAATAAAGAGAATGAGAGAGCTTTCGCAGGAGCTTTTCGATATCGCAAAGCGCTTTGAGCAGATTACCGGCGGCGGCAGCTCGAACCAGGCTACACTCGAAAAGATTGCACGCCGTCTTGAGACGATGTCCAAGAACAGTGAGCGTCAGATAGCCAAGAACTTCAAGGCTCTCAAGACCGATATCGGTAACCTCGGCACATGGCTCAATACGGTCACATCTCAGACTCTGAAGATGGACTATCTCGTAGTCGCTCCCGCTGAGGCAACCCTCGACAAGAAAGAATACAAGGCGAAAGGCAACTTCTTAGAAAACTTCGGCTTTGAGATTTCCGCTTTCGTATGGAGCTTCTTCCGCGATAACTCTTCGTTCGGCGCCGTTGATGTCGGCGAGGGTATGACGGAGCTTACCGTATGGACCACAATCTCGCGCGAGCGTGCTCAGCTTGTACGCGACCTCGTAAGCAACAACTTCTCCGCAGTGGAGCCGAATATATCTGTAAATATGAAAGTTGTTACGGCAGGCGCGCTGCTTCCCGCAGTATTCGCAGGCGTAGGCCCCGATATAATGATGGAGGAAGCTTCCTCTACAGTTATCAACTATGCTGTCCGCGGTGCGGTCGTAAACCTCTATGACTGCGATGATTTCCAGACGCTGAAAGGAAGATTCCACGACAGCGCATGGACGCCTCTGACTGTCGCTCTCGACAGCCCCGACGGCGAAAAGGCAGTTTACGGTATACCGCTTACGCAGAGCTTCAGCGTCATGTTCTACAGAAAGGACATCCTCGCGGAGCTCGGCATAAGAAAGGCACCCGAAACATGGGATGAATTCGAGACCGTTTCCGAAACGCTCATTTCCAACAACTACGAAGTCGGCATGGGCTACAACGAAATGTTCAATATCTTCCTTTATCAAAAGGGCGGCGAACTGTATACAAACGGCGGCACGACGATATCTTATGATACGGATGTTGCGCTCGACGCATTCACCGAAATGTGCGAGCTCTACACACACAAGAAATTCCCCAAGACCTATGATGCGGCAAACCGTTTCAGAACGGGTGAGATTCCGATAATCATAGCTGACTATATCACATTCTACAATCAGTTCACAATATTCGCAACAGAGCTGAACGGACTCTGGGGCTTCACAAATATCCCCGGTACTGTCCGCGAAGACGGCACTGTTGACAAGACAACGATAGGCTCCGTTACGGCGATGGTCGTAATGAGAGATGCGGAAGAGAAGAAGAACACAGCCTTCAAATTCATGGAGTGGTGGATGCGCACGGAAATCCAGAGCGCATACGCAAACGAGCTGGTAGCGCTTCTCGGTCCTGCCGGCAAGTACGCTACGGCAAACTACGAGGCATTCTCCGAGATGTCATGGTCGGCAAGCGAATCCAAGGTACTCAAGGCACAGTTTGAGGTGCTCAAGTGTATGCCTGAAATGCCCGGAAGCTACATCATCTCCCGCTATGTAAACTTTGCTTACCTTGAGGTTTATAACAACGGCGCAAACCCGAGCGATGAGCTCCTCGGCTATGTCGATACGATAAACCGCGAGATGGAAAGAAAGAGAGAAGAGCTGAAGCGCAACTTCTTCGTTCCCTCAAATTACGACCTGTTCGGTTAATCAACACCTCCGGGAGGCGACAGACTTCCGCTTCCCGGAGAAGAAATACTTGATAAAGGAGAAAATCAAATGTCTACAGAAACTGTTGCTGAGAAGCAGATGGGCAAAAAGCCGGTTTCCCGCAAGGAAATGTCGATGTTCCAGTGGACGCTGAAAGAAATGAAGCGCAATTACGCAGCGTATATCATGTGCTTTCCTTTCTATTTCGTGTTCATACTGTTCACGATAGGTCCCGTTGTTCTCTCGCTTTTCTTCAGCTTTACAATATTCAACCTTATAGAAGCGCCGCAGTTCGTATTCTTTGAGAACTATGTCCGTCTTTTCGTGGACGACGATGTATTCCTCACGGCTGTTCAGAACACGCTTATTTTCGCGGCTGTAACGGGACCTGTTTCATACCTGCTCTCGTTCCTCGTCGCATGGTTTATAAACGAACTTCCTCCGAAGATAAGGTCGTTTGTAACGCTTATCTTCTATGCGCCGTCTATCTCGGGCGGTATCTACACCGTATGGAAAGTATTCTTTGACAGTGACTCATACGGCTATGCAAACTATATCCTCCTGAAACTGGAGGTTATCACCGAGCCTATACAGTGGTTCCAGAATGCAAAATATGTCATGCCGCTCTGTATACTCGTTGCCCTCTGGACATCGCTCGGCGTTTCGTTCCTTTCGTTTATCGGCGGTCTGCAGACGGTCAGCAAGGACCAGTTCGAGGCGGGCGCCGTGGACGGTGTACGAAACCGTTGGCAGGAGCTCTGGTACATTACGCTGCCGAATATGAAGCCGCAGCTTCTCTTCGGTGCCATCATGTCCATCACATCGTCATTCGGTTTCGGCGCGATAGTTACCACGCTCGCGGGCTTCCCCAGCGTAAACTACGCGGCTCATACGATAATGCATCATCTCGAGGACTACGGCGGTCAGCGATTTGAGGTGGGCTATGCTTCGGCTATAGCAACAATACTCTTCTTTATCATGATAGGTGCAAACATGCTGGTAAAGAAAATACTTTCGAAGGTGGGACAGTAATATGGCGAGAAAAGTTACTAAATTAAGAACCAGAAATCATAAAGTTGTCCTTAACCGTTCTGCCGGCGGCGATGTGGGGATTTCAATATTCCTCGTGCTTTTCGGACTCTTCATGTTTATCCCTATGTACTACGCTATCATCCAGTCGCTCAAGCCGCTTGACGAGCTCTGGGTGTATCCTCCGAGATTTTATGTCGCAAACCCGACTTTCCAGAACTTCTCCGATATGTTCAAGGCGATGACAGACTCGTGGGTTCCTTTCTCCAGATACATATTCAATACGGTGTTCATCTCCGTCGGCGGTACTTTCGGTAACCTCGTGTGCGGTTCACTTGCCGCATATGCCGTTTCCAAGATAAAGTTCCCCGGCAGAGCGGGACTCCAGAAAATGGTACGACTCGCCCTCATGTTCCATGCGACGGTCGGCTCGGTTGTAAACTTCATGACGATGAGCGCACTTCACCTCGTCGATACATACTGGGCAATCATAATCCCCGCATGCGGCAGTACGCTCGGTATGTTCCTTATGATGCAGTTTATGGAGTCCTCCGTTCCGGATACGGTTCTTGAATCCGCAAGACTGGACGGCGCATCCGAAATCCGCACCTACTGGACAATAGCGATGCCGATGGTTAAGCCTGCATGGCTGACTCTGATAGTTTACTCTTTCCAGGGTCTGTGGCAGACAGGTTCTTCCATTTATATAATGAGCGAGCAGTACAAGACATTCAACTACGCTATCTCTCAGATAGTATCCAGCGGTATCGCCCGTGCCGGCGTCGGCATGGCTTCCGCAGTCGTAATGATGATAGTTCCTGTGGCGGTATTCGTTATCACGCAGAGCAACATTATCGAGACGATGTCTACTTCCGGTATGAAAGACTGAGCAGGAGGTATATATAATAATGAAGAAAATAACAAGAATTCTTTGCATACTTATGCTGATGCTCCTTCTCGGTTCGATAGTCCCTATGTTCGCGGCGGCTTCCCCTTATTCGACATATACTTACTCGATAGACGGTCAGGCGCGCATTTCGCCTGATGTATATGTTCCGGACAGAGTGGTTTCCTCCTATGAAATAGGAATTGATACAGAGCTCAAGGAGCCGAAGGATATATTCATTGATAAGGATATGAATATATACCTCTCCGATACAGGCAACAACAGAATTGTTGTCTGCAACAGCGAATTCAAATTCAGATTTGAAATTTCCACCTTCAATAACGAGCACGGTGTTCCCGACAGCCTCTCCGAGCCGATGGGCACATTCGTAAACGACCGGTACATCTATGTCTGCGACAAGCAGAACGCAAGAATAGTTGTATTTGACCTGCTCGGCAACTTCGTCCGCACCATAGGCGCGCCGACAGCGGATGTCATGGGCGAAGATACGGTATTTACGCCTGTTGCCATAGGCGTATCCGACTCGGGCAGAATGTATGTCGTTTCCGCGGCTACATATTCCGGTGTTTTCGCACTCGATGAGGACGGCAACTTCCAGACTTTCGTAGGTACACAGAAAGTTTCCGTGCCGCTCGCAATGCGTATCCGCCGTATGCTCTTCCCGAATACGGTTTCTATCTCCTACATCTCCCCTGAGTACAACAACCTCGCGATTGACGATGAGGGCTATGTCTGGGTTACATCCAACAGCATGGATGATGCCGACCTTATCAGCGCTATCGAAAGCGGCAATGCGGACTACGCTCCCGTAAAGAGAATGAACTCCGCAGGCGACGATATCACGACGCGAAACGGCTTCTTCATTCCTGCCGGCGAAATTTCTTTTGACCACACCACAACAAAGAGCAGCAGCGATGTTATCACAGGTCCTTCCTCGATAGTGGATGTCGCTATCGGTCCGAACGGAATGTGGTCGATACTCGATGAGAAGCGCTCCAAGATTTACACATACGATTCCGAGGGAAATATGCTCTTCGCTTTCGGCGACAAGGGCGCGCAGCTCGGTAACCTCAAGAAAGGCGCGGCTCTCGTGTACTTCGGTTCCGACCTCTATGTTGTAGACTCCGAAGCAAACTCCGTTACCATCTACAAGAGAACAGAGTACGGCGATGTCATTGACAACGCGCTCTACTACAACAGACTGAGAATCTACTCTTCGGCTCTTGAAAACTGGAGAGAAATCCTGAAGAGAAACAACAACTTCGATGCCGCTTATGTCGGCGTCGGCAGAAACCTCCATCAGCAGGGCGACTACAAGGAGGCAATGAAGTACTTCAAGACAGCAAATTCGACGACCAACTACTCCGATTCCTACAAGGCTCTGCGCAGAGAATGGATAGGCAAATACTTCCTCGTTGTTGTTGCTATCCTCGTTGTCGTGCTCTTCCTCCTCGCAAAGGGACTCGGCTATGTAGCCAAGGTAAACAAGAATGCTACAGCCAAAACAGGAAAGAGAACTTTCAAGGAAGAGGTGCTTTACGCATTCTATGTGATGATGCATCCTTTCGACGGCTACTGGGATTTGAAGCATGAAAAACGCGGCTCTGTTCGCGCCTCCGTCTTCATCGTAATCCTCGCCGCACTCTCCGTTGCATATAACAATGTCGGTTCCGGTTACCTCTATTCCGGTAGCGGCGGCAGTGCTACAGGCTCTGTATTCGGCGGTATCAGCACGGTTGTTGCTCCGCTCCTCCTCTGGTGCATAGCAAACTGGTGTCTGACAACGCTTTTCGACGGCGAAGGTACACTCAAGGATATTTTCATAGCGTCCAGCTATTCACTCATGCCCATTCCGATATTCTTCATCCCCGTGACCATAGTTTCCAACTTTGCAACCCTCGATGAGAAGACATTCATCTCTCTCTTCACAGGTATCGCACTTGTATGGACGGGCATGCTCCTCTTCTTCGGTATAATGACAACCCACGGATATTCCATGGGCGTAAATATAGGTATGACGATATTCACTATCGTGGCGATGATGTTTATTGTCTTCCTGATAATGCTTTTCACGAACCTTATTCAGCGAATGGTAAGCTTTGTAACGGATATCATTACAGAGATTTCCTACCGTTCCAATTAAGCAAGGAGGGAGAACGAAATGAAAAAAATAAAGTTTATATCGGCTCTTCTTGCTGTTATCATGCTCATAACAGCGCTCTCTGTGCCTGTTTTCGCGGCTGACCTTGTGATAGACGATTATTACAAGACGGTATATGAATCGGAAAAAGCGAAGGTCGATACGATGAAGCTTGTTTACAACAGCGACGAGTACGGCTATCAGATGTATTTCGATGAGCTTTCCGGTGAATTTGCCATCAGAGACAAGAAAACCGGCGAATACACATTTTCAAACCCTTATGATATCGCGGCAAACTACAAGATGCCCTCCGGCGCAGAGAAGATAAGATATTCTCTGATGAGCCAGATAATGCTCAGATATAAGGACAATGTATCAAATACAAGCTACTACATGTCCAGCTATGAGCATGCGGCTCTGCTCGGCGACCAGATATCATATACTCAGCTTTCAAACGGTATAAGAGTAGAGTATGCTCTCGGTACCGTTGAATCCAAGCGACTCCTTCCGAGATGGATAGAGGCAAGCCGCTTTGAGGAGAAGATTCTCAGCGTGCTCGACTCCAAGGCATCCGAAATGACGAAGGATGAGAAGTTCATTTATGACAACCTTGTTACATCTCACTATTCCTACAAGGACCAGACAGACGAACTGAATGCAAGCCTTGTTGACGGCTGGAGAAAGACATATCCCTGCCTTGCAAACAACAGGGAAATGAAAATCTACACTCTCGCAGTTGACAGAAACGCGATACTCAAGCAGATAGAAGCTCTGATAAGAAAGTATTGCCCCGAGTACACATACGAGGAACTGGAATACGACCATGAGCTGACAGGATACGAAGGAAACGAAAAAGAGCCTGCACTCTTCCGTCTCGCTATCGAATATACTTTCGATGAGCACGGCTTCCGCGCATCCATCCCTGCAAAGAGCGTAAGATACAACGAAACAAACTACACTCTCGAATCGATAACACCCCTGCCTTATTTCGGTTGCAGCTCCGTAAAGAACAGCGGAACCAAGACAAAGAACGGCGGATACATCTTCATACCCGACGGAAGCGGTACGCTCCTCAATTACTACAATGCGGACGGCTCGGTAAAGAAAGGTATTCAGGGTACGCCCGTTTACGGCATGGACTTCGGTTATGACAATCTTTCCTCCACCAGCGCAAATCAGGAGGTTACAAGACTTCCCGTATTCGGTCTGACAGAGGACTACAGCATCACAACAACGACAGAGCGAAGCAACGCTCCCGCAAAATCCGAAACCGTAAGCTACAAGAGAGGTTACTTCGGCATAATCGAGAACGGCGAATCTTTCGCTTATATCACAGCCAGCCTCGGAGATATGGCATGGGTTAACTATGCTTCTCCCGCAGAGAGCGAATATAACACTGTTTATGTAAGCTTCTCCGCAAAGCAGACCGATACCGTTTCGCTCGGCAGCTCGCTCGGTAATGCTTCCTCCATCACGAAGAGCATGGATACTAAGTATACCGGCGACTATGCGATACGCTATATCCTGCTTTCCGACCCCAATCTCGCAAAGCAGAGCGGCGAAACTTCATATGAGCCCTCATATATCGGCATGGCTATGGCATACAGAGATTATCTTGAGCGCGTAGGCACGATATCGAGACTCACGGCAGAGGAAACTTCCTCGGGTGTTCCGCTCTATATCCAGAGCTTCGGTACACTTCAGATAGATTCCACATTCCTCTCTATCCCTGTGAAGAAAACGATACCTCTGACGACCTTTGACGATATCATCACAATGAGCGATGAACTTTCAAAGGGCGGAATCAAAAATCAGAAATTTATTCTTACCGGATTTGCAAACGGCAATATAGAATATCCGACATATCCGACAAATGTAAAGTGGAATAAGCAGGCAGGCGGCAAGAAAGGACTCTCAAATCTCCTTTCGTATGCTTCCGAAAACGGAATCGACATATTCCCGAACTTCGACTTTGCAAACGCTGTCCGCTCCGGAAGCGGCTTCTCCTACAAGAAGCACGCGGCTCAGACGATGGGCGGCAGATATGTCACAAAGCGCAGCTACGACCCCGTTTTCCAGATAATGATGAAATTCGGTAACGCAAACATCGTATCTCCCTCAGCTTTCATGACACTCTATGAGAAGTTCGCAAAGAAATATCAGAAGTATGAGGTAGGCAATATCTCCGTTCTCACGCTCGGTACCGACCTGAACTCCGACTTCAATATGGACAGACCTCTTACCCGTGAGGATTCCAAGGAATACACAATCTTCCTCCTCAACAGGATAAAGCAGGACAACAACAAGGTTATCGCTTCCAGCGGTAACGCATATACGCTCCCGTACATCACAGACCTCATCGAGGTCCCGATGGACAACAGCCGCTTCGCTATATCCTCTCAGTCCGTTCCTTTCACAGGCATGGTGCTCCACGGATATAAGAACTTTGCCGGCACAGCCGTCAATATGGCGGGTGATGTGAAGTATGAAATACTCAAGTCGATAGAAAACGGCTCCGCACTCTATTTCATCCTTTCATATCAGAATACAAACGAGCTGAAGAATACTTACACCGATGTTTCCGATTACTATTCCGTAGACTTCACAACATGGTATTCCGATGTTGTCAAGTACTACAACATGGTAAACGATGAAATGAAAGACCTCCAGAATGCCGTGATAACAGGTCACAACTACCTGACAGCATTCAGACTTTCCGCAGATGACGCTTATGTTCTCTTTGACCAGCTCACTTCGGCAGAGAAAGATTACGAGGAGAAAAAGACAGCATATTATGAGGCTGTCAAGTATACGGATAAGCTTATTGCCGACGGCAGACAGGCAGGCGACGCGCTCGCAGACGAAGCGGCAAAGAAAACCGCTTTTGAGAATGCCGAGAAGCATCTTGCAAGCGTAAAGCAGCTCGTCGATGTAAACAATGTAGGAAATGCCGTAAGCGTAACCTACACATCCGGCAAGGGCGAAACAACATTCTATATCAACTACAACTCATTTGATGTAACCGTTTATGTGGACGGCAAGGCTATAGTTCTCGAGGCTAACAGCTTTATCAACGCAAAGGATGCAGAGGGCAAGACATTTGCACCGAAGAGCTTTGAGGCTGTTACGGCGCAGACGCCTACAACAAAGGGCGCCGCAAACTTCAGCAAGCTTTACGAAACGCTTGAAAAGGCACTTGCTTCCGGTTCAAGCTCGCAGATAGCACGCGCCAAGGAAAATATCGAGTCGGCGCTTTCCGCAATGGCTACCAACAGCACAGACATCGTAAGAGTGACCACGGCAGACGGCAAGACAATGTTTGTAAACTACACTACAGGCAATGTAATCGTCAAGGTTTCCGATACGAGATATGAGCTTATAGCCGCAAGAAGCTATATCAAAATTGACTGAAAGGAGAGGTGAATTTAAATGAGCAACAATACAACAGGAAAAACAAGCTTCGGAACAAAGCTTAAAAACTTTTTCACGCCTCATGCCTCTCTGACAGAGAAAAAGTCGAGAGTCGGATGGATATTCGTAGCACCTTTTGTTATAGGTCTCGTATTCATCTATGCATCGGCTATATGGGAATCTCTTTGCTACAGCGTGGCAGATTACAGACAGCTCTCGGCTCTCGAGGGCTTCGGATACCAGCTCCAGTGGGTAGGACTTGCAAACTACAAAGCGGCGCTCAACCTCACGGTTGACGCCGAGCAGGGTATCCTTTTCAAGGAATTCCTCTTCACCAGCTTCTTTGACCAGGTCGTAGAGATAGTGGCTATCATTCTTCTCTCGCTCTTCGTAGCGGTTCTCCTGAATCAGAAGATGGTCGGCAGAGCGGCATTCCGTGCGATATTCTTTATCCCTGTCGTTATCGGCGCGGGCATTATCGCAAAGATAGACAACGGCAACGCCATCATCACAAGCATGAGCAGTCTTGACGGACTTGACATGGGTATGGTAGACGGCGGAACAAGCTTCATCTCCGCGATGGATTTGACGGCGGCTTTCCAAAACCTCGGCATAGCATCGAAGTTTGTGGATATAGTCGTACAGCTTGTAAACGATATTTACAACATAGTAAACCGCTCCGGCGTTCAGATGCTGATATTCCTCTCGGGACTTCAGTCCATCTCTCCCTCGATTTACGAATCGTGCCAGATGGAGGGTGCAACGGCATGGGAAACATTCTGGAAGATAACATTCCCGATGATAAGCCCGATGATTCTTGCAAACTCGGTTTATACGGTTATCGACTCGTTCACGGCGGAATCAAATAAGGTTATGAGCTTCATTCTGAACAGAAGCGGCGGTTCTATGACATCCGTTGATACTGTTCAGTCGGCAGCTTGCTGGATTTACTTCGCGCTCGTAATACTCATGCTCGTCATAGTATTCGGTATATGCAGAACATTCGTGTTCTACCAGCGCAGAAATGACTGAGAGGGGAGGGGATTTAAATGGATAACAATATGCCTAAGGTTAAAAAAGAAACCAAAAATAAAATTCGCGTAGAGTTTGACAGAACTCCTCTCGCACAGCGTCTGAAAGCGAAATACCTGAATACTTTCTTCTATAAGAAGATTCTCGTGGCTATTTTCAGATTTGTACTTCTCCTCGGTCTTTCTTATATCATTCTGTTCCCGTTCTTCTCGAAGATTTCTTCTTCGTTCATGAGCCCGACAGACTTTATTCAGTCCGATGTAAAGATGATTCCGAAATATCCTACGCTGGACATTTACAAGTATCTTATCACGGAAAACCATTATTTCAGAGCACTGCTCAATACGACACTGATATCGCTTGCTTGCGGCGGACTTCAGATGTTTATCTGTGCTTTCATCGGCTATGGATTTGCAAAGTTCAAATTCAAAGGCAACAACGCGCTCTTCCTGCTCGTTATCTTCACGATGATTGTACCTCCGCAGATGATAGCTTCTTCTCTTGTTCAGAAGTTTGCTTTCTTTGATATCTTCGGTCTATTTAACAAAACGGGACTTTATGATGCGCTTGGAATGAGCACGGGTCTGCTCAATACATTTGTGCCGATAATTCTTCTTTCGCTCACAGGTCTTGCTTTCAAGAACGGACTCTTTATCTACATAATGAGACAGTTCTATCGCGGCATTCCCGATGAGCTTGAGGAATCCTCGTATGTTGACGGTTACGGTCCGATAAAGACATTCTTCCACATCATACTTCCTGTATCCGTACCGATGCTTATCACGGTATTCATACTTTCGTTCTCATGGCAGTGGACAGATATATTCTACACAAGCACATTCATGCCGTCGTCTGACACGATACTTCTGACAAGCTCGAAGTTCTGGCAGACAATGCCTCCTACGCTCGATACACTCAGCTCTCTTGCAGGTGCAAGCGTTGATACTTATAAGGTTGCTGTAAGAAATACGGCAGGTCTTATGGTTATCGCTCCGCTGATGATAATGTATCTCTTCTGCCAGAGATATCTGGTACAGGGTATTGAACATTCCGGCTTTGGTGGCATGTAATCAGATGCTAAAAAAGTGCAGACCGAAAAAGTGAAAGGTGTGTTACTTTTTAAGGCAAAAGACATTTATGAAAGCTTAAACTTTTCGGTAATATCGGTTTTAATGAAGACAGGGAATCCGCTCGCGGATTCCCTGTGTTTTATTATATTCACTTTTTCTCTCGCCGAAATCCGTCTCTGCCGTACGGATGTACGGCGACGAAACGGATATTCGACGATTCTGCGCATTTTTATCTATCTGATTACATCAGATGCTAAAAAAGGCAGGGCGAAAATTTTGCCCAAAATTAAAGTCTTCTCCCACAATTAAAGTTTAGGTCAAGCCTTTTCAAAGGCTTGCTAGGTCGAGGACGAGGAGTCCTCGTCGCGCTCCGCAGAGCGCGAAATTTTCTTTCGGCGCTTTTCTTTTTGATAGCTTTTTCTTTTGCGCCTGCTTCGTCAAAAGAAAAAGCGGGTGAAACATATATCTTTTATTTTGGTTGTATGCTTTATTTTAAATTCACATGGTAGGGGAGACCATTGGTCTCCCGCGAAGAATCTTAAAGAAACTTTTCTTTTATCGTACTTTTGCGTGACCAAAAGTACCAAAAGTCATATAAGAGGCGTTCCTCCTCTTATATATCTCTCCCTGTCGCCTCGTGGCGACCAGTGCGAACAAAGTGCCCCGACCGTCCCGCTATAGCTTAGTCACGGCTGCAGGTTCGAAACGCTTAAGCGCCGACTCGGATTTGCTGCTGTGCCATGTCGGGCTATGGCGAACCTCGCGGTTCAAGTTTGGGTGCTGACATTGGGAAGTCTGTGCGCTGACGGGATAGATGGTATTGCTTTTCATTTTGACTATTGGCTGTACTTTGATTTTATGCAGATGCATTATCATGTTCCGCCAACTATGCATGGCAAAAATCATTCTATATACAATAAAGGCGCGTCGGTTTCCCGTGCGCGCCTTTACTGTTACATGGCAATATGTTTGTAAGATTGTCAGCTGAAATAATTATTCGGCGAGAGCCGCACCGAGTGCATTGCAAGCGGAAATTGCATCGTCATCGGGTGATTCATTGCAGATAACATAATCTGTGGCGAAAACACAACCCGCATCTACGCAATTTTCTTCCCATGTGCGCATCCATTCGCCGTCGCCCCAGCCGTATGAGCCGAAAAGCGCGATTTTTTTACCCGAGAGTTTTGCTTTGCAATCCTCAAACATGGGAGCAAATTCGCTCTCCTCAAGCACCTCCGCACCCATTGCAGGGCATCCGAAAGCTACTGCATCAAAAGCATCAAGCTTTGATGCGTTAAATTGTGATGCGGTAAAAACGGTTACATCGGCACCTTTTGCCTTTGCACCGTCGGCAACGGCAGAAGCCATAGCCTCCGTATTGCCTGTTCCGCTCCAAAATACAACAGCAATCTTTTTCATAATATAATCCAACCTTTCTTGTCTTTTAATTTATATCAGGCGTTGACGGCAAGCCTGTCAATCGACCGATGCTTTGCATATGCCGCGAGATAAAGCCGCGTGCATTTTTTATAGGAGGCAAATTTCTTCTTTGCCACCTCGGCGTCTCCGTATACCTTCCACGCGCCTACAAGCTTCGGTTTTGCCGCGCAGTTACGGATAAAGCCCTGAACATCCTCTGCCGGATATCCCAGAAAAAGCCCTATTTCATGGGGAAAGCTCTCCGAAGTTTTCACTTTGCGGATAAGCTCTTTTACGCAAAGCTCCGAATCTTTGACAGGGTACCCATATTCTGCGAGAATATCGCGCACAAGCGAATTTTTAAAATCCTCTCTCAATTTTTCAGGACGGTAAACATATATGAGTATGCGACTGTCGGTGATTTTCACGGGAATTATGCGCAGACCGCGCGGCACAAATACGCGGTTGATTCTGCTGAGCTCCGCAGTCAGCTTTTCTTTGCTTTCCGGAGGACAACTGAAAAGACTGCCTGTTTTGAGCCCCGCGAGAGTCGGCGAGCTATGTTCTATTATCAGGGAATCCGGCATAGGTTCACGCTCCTTAGTTAGCATACGCTAACCGATGGATTTAAAATAAAAGCCTCTCGGCGTTTACGCTGTCATTATACTACAAAAAGCGCCGCCTGTCTGCTCCGAAAAGCAAGAAATATGCTCCGAAAAGACAGAAATGAAAAAATCGGCGCCGCGCTCCCGACATGGCGGATATCGGAAACGCGACGCCTGCACTGCGGCGCATAAGGCTTATTTTTGGCTTTTGTTTCGGTATTCGCTCGGCGAAACGCCCATGACATCGGCAAAGGCTTTTGCAAATTTTGAGCTGTTGCTGTAGCCGAAACGACCCGCGATATCGAGAACGGTGGCGTCGCTCTCGCGCAGGGTCAGTGCGGCAGCGTGCATTTTCATAGTTCTTGCAAACGAGTAGACAGATTCCCCGTAAACAGCGCGAAAGCTCTCTTTTATCTGTGTTTCAGAGGCGTGCAACGCGGCGGAAAGCTCGGATATAGTGATATGCTCATCCATATGAGCCGCGAGATATTTTGCCGCATCCTTGGCAAGCGCGGCGCGGCTCTGGGCTACCGGCTTTGCCTCGGGCTTTTCCGACGATGGGTCGATACAGCTGAGGAAGAGCAGAAGTTCGAGAATCTTCACCTTGAAATACCCGCGGCGTATCTCCTCGGGAACAGAGTAAAGCTCGGAGAAGATATGCTCGATTGAAGGATTGGCACGCGAGATATAGCATTTTCCCGCCGAGCGGAATTTTTTTATAAGCAGTTTCGGGTTGATATTCACATCGTCCAGCAGGCAGGAGAGACATTCGGGTGCTTTGCGCGTATCTATTCTGACGGTTATTCCGCGATATCGGCGCAGCGGAAAATATGAGCCGCACTCCATATAGGCGGGACTGCCGACCGACATATCTCCGGGAGCGAGGTAGAAAAAATCGTCGCTCGCATGGCATTCGATTCTGCCCTCGCGGCAATGATTTATCTCGAAAACGGTATCGTCGGCTGGCTCCGCCGCATCGACGCCGCCCTCGGCATTCACATCGTTGTAGATGAGAGATATCCCGGGGAAAACGGAATATTCCGTCATCATGATGTTTCCGTTTGCGCTCTCGATGCGCGTGATGAAATTGTCTTTTTCCGCTGTCACGGTTTTTCGCATACCGTATGGGCAGGAGGGACAGGAAAAAGAAGCCTGATTCATAAATTCCTCCGTGAAAATGGCACATTTTTTCTGAAATTATACCATATTTTTCACTTCGCGTCAATAATATCGCGAAAATTGCGAAAATCATGCCGCGGCAGGAAAAATTTGTCCTGCATGGAGCGTGTTTTTTCCAAATTTTTCGTATAGTTCCGACATATATCGATATATATATAACCGATATGAAAAAAAGGGGCTTTACAAATGCGACAAATTGCGGTAGAATATATACTGAAGTAATGTTGTTATATAATATACGACAAAAATCAACGGCTTAAAAAACTACTTAACAGGAGAAAAAAGTCATGAACAAAATTTCCATCATCGGAACCGGAAGCGTAGGTTCCACCATTGCCTATACGCTTACAGTCATGGGGCTTGCCTCTGAAATCGTTATGATTGATATCAACAGCGAGAAAGCGCTCGGCGAAGCTCTCGATATCCGCCAGGGAACACCTTTCTGCAATGCCTGCTCCGTTTACGCGGGCGACTATCGCGACGCGGTTGATTCCGACATCGTCATCCTCACATCCGGTATCGCAAGAAAGCCCGGTCAGACAAGACTTGAGCTTGCGCAGACAAATGTAAACATCACAAAGAGCATCATCCCCGAGATTACAAAATACGCGCCCAACGCCGTATACATAATAGTCAGCAATCCCGTTGATGTTCTGACTTATACTTTCCACAAGTTCTCGGATATTCCCGAGAGCCATATCATCGGTTCCGGTACGATACTCGATACCGCGCGCCTGCGTGCGAGACTCTCCGAGTATTACGATATAAACCAGAGCAATGTTCATGCTTATGTTTTCGGCGAGCATGGCGACTCTTCGTTCATTCCGTGGTCGGTAGCCAACATTTCCAATGTTCCGATAAAGGACTGCGCGAGACTTATCACAACTCCCGGCATCGAGCGTCCCGAGCTTGACCCCGAAGATGTTGAGCAGTATGTAAGAAAATCGGGCGGCAGAGTAATTGCACGCAAGGGCGCGACATTCTATGCCGTGTCTGTTTCCGTATGCCATATCTGCAAGTGCCTGCTCGGCGGTCTCGATACAACGATGACCGTTTCCACAATGATGCACGGCGAATACGGAATAGAAGATGTCTGCCTCAGCACGCTCGCGCTCGTCGGCAACGGCGGCGTCCGCGGCAAGGTAAATGTTCCTCTCACGGACGATGAAGTGGCAAAGCTTCGCTACAGCGCAGAGACCCTGAAAAATGTTATAAACAGCATCGAAATCTGAAACTAAGGAGCGATGAAGATGGAATACCGTATAGAACACGATTCAATGGGAGAGGTGAAAGTGCCTGCCGACAGGCTTTGGGCGGCACAGACACAGAGAAGCCATGAAAATTTCAGGATAGGCGTCGATATAGAGACGATGCCGCGCGAGATAACACATGCTTTCGGCATACTCAAGAAAGCGGCAGCGCTTGCAAACTCGGAGCTGAAGCCCGAGAAGATGACGGCAAAGAAGCTTGAAGCCATTTCAGCCGCCTGCGATGAGGTCATCGCGGGCAAGCTCAATGATAATTTCCCACTTGTCGTATGGCAGACGGGCTCGGGCACGCAGTCCAATATGAACGCAAACGAGGTTATCGCAAACCGCGCAAATCAGATAGCGGGCGAAAAGCTCTGCCATCCGAATGACGATATCAATATGAGCCAGTCCTCCAACGACACATTCCCGACGGCAATGCATATTTCCGCCGTGCTTGCGATAGAGGACAAGCTGCTCCCCGCGATAGAACTGCTGACAGCTACCTTCAGGCGCCTTGAGGCGGAGAACGAGGGAATAGTCAAATCCGGCAGAACTCACCTTCAGGATGCCACACCGATAAAATTCAGCCAGGAGATTTCCGGCTGGAGAAGCAGCCTCGAGCGCGATGCGGAGCTCCTGCGCATGGCGGTAAAGCCGCTCCATGAGCTTGCGCTCGGCGGAACGGCTGTCGGCACCGGACTCAATGCGCCGAAGGGCTTTTCCGAGCTTGTAGCCGCAAAGGTTGCCGCTCTCACAGGCAAGCCTTTCATAACGGCAGAGAACAAATTCCACGCGCTCACATCCAAGGACGAGCTTGTATTCGCTCACGGAGCGATAAAGGCTACCGCCTGCGATATGATGAAGATAGCAAACGATGTCCGTTGGCTTGCAAGCGGTCCGCGCGACGGTCTGGGCGAGATACATATCCCCGAGAATGAGCCCGGCTCATCGATAATGCCCGGCAAGGTGAACCCCACCCAGTGCGAGGCTGTGACGATGGTAGCCGTTCAGGTTATGGGAAATGATGTCGCTGTCGGCATGGCGGCTTCGCAGGGCAATTTCGAACTGAATGTGTTCATGCCCGTCGCCGTATACAATTTCCTGCAGTCCGCGCGCCTGCTTGCCGAGGCGATAGTTTCGTTCAATAATAACTGCGCCGTCGGCATCACGGCAAATAAGGACAAGATGTATCATAATCTGCACAATTCGCTCATGCTTGTCACCGCGCTCAATCCCTATATCGGATATGAAAACGCGGCAAAGACGGCGAAGAAGGCATATAAGGACAATATTTCGCTGAAAGAAGCGTGTGTTGAACTCGGCTTCCTCACGGCTGAAAAATTCGATGAGGTATTCCATCCCGAAGAGATGGTCTGATATACGGTTTATCGGAGGTAAAGAATGAAAGTCAGTTATTTTCCGGGCTGTACTCTCCGTACAAAAGCAAAGGATCTCGACCGATATGCGCGAAAGAGCGCGGAAAAGCTCGGGATAGAGCTTTGTGAGGTCAGAGACTGGCAGTGCTGTGGCGGTGTTTTCGTCTCCGCAAAGGACGAAATCGCCACCAAGCTCTCGAGCGTTCGCGCACTCGCTTACGCAAGAGATGTCGGTGAGCCGCTTGTTACGGTATGTTCGGCTTGCCACAATGTAATAAAACAGACAAACCACGCAATGAAAACCGATGCGGATTTCGCCGCCAAGGTCAATCTCTATATGTCGCAGGATAAAAATCCCGAAGCACCCTATAACGGTGAGACGGAGGTTTATCACTATCTCGAGCTTCTGCGCGATGTTGTCGGCTTCGACAAGGTAAAGGAAGCCGTAGTAAATCCGCTCTCGGGAAAGAAGATAGCCGCTTATTACGGCTGTATGCTTCTGCGCCCCTCCAAGGTGATGGCTTTTGATGATGCGGAAAATCCCCGCATAATGGAAGATTTCATCCGCGCGCTGGGAGCTGAGCCGGTGGTTTATCCCATGAGAAACGAATGCTGCGGCGGCTATGTCGCGCTTGAGGATGCGGACGCGGCTAAGAGAAAATCCTCTGCCGTTTCCGAGAGTGCCGCCGCCCACGGCGCGGATTTGATAGTGACAGCCTGTCCGCTTTGCAAATACAATCTCGTAAAGAGCGGAAGCGGGCTTCCCGTAGTTTACTTTACCGAGCTTCTCGCAGAGGCGCTCGGCATAAAGGAGGAACAAAATGAGCAGTAAAAACGAACTCCGCCGCGAGCAGGTGCTCCGCATGAGCGGTGTCAACCCGCTGAAATGTATGCGTTGCGGCAAATGCTCCGGCACCTGCCCCTCATACGGCGAAATGGAATATCACCCGCACCAGTTTGTCTACATGGTCGAAACGGGCGATATCGAAACGCTGATGAAGTCAGAGTCGGTATATAAATGCCTCTCGTGCTTTGCTTGCGTGGACAGATGCCCCCGCGGCGTTGAGCCTGCAAAGCTTATCGAGGCGGTGCGCCTGCTCGCGATACGCGAAAAGGGCGCTAATCATATGACAGCGGATGATATTCCCGCGCTTCTCGATGACGATATGCCACAGCAGGCTATCGTTTCCGCGATGCGCAAATATTCGAAATAAGGGAGGAGAGGCAAGCGATGCAAAGAATAGGTGTTTTTGTCTGCCACTGCGGTACAAATATCGCGGGAACGGTGGATGTAAAGGCGGTAGCGGCGGCTCTCTCTCATGAGCCGGGCGTTGTATTCGCCACGGACTATCAGTATATGTGTTCTCAGGCAGGGCAGAACATGATAAAGGACGCTATAGCCGAGCATAAGCTCTCGGGTATCGTGGTCTGCTCATGCTCTCCGCGTATGCATGAGGCGACCTTCCGCAAAACGGCGGCAGGTGCCGGACTGAACCCCTACATGGTGGAAATAGCAAATATCCGCGAGCAGTGCTCATGGGTACATAAGGATATGCCTACGGGCACGGAAAAGGCGATAATCCTCGGCAAGGCGGCTGTGGCAAAGGTAAATCTCAATGCGCCGCTGACACCCGGAGAAAGCCCCGTGACAAAGCGCGCGCTCGTTATCGGCGGCGGTATCGCCGGCATTCAGACGGCGCTTGATATAGCCGACGCCGGTTTTCCCGTTGATATAGTCGAGACAAAGCCGACTATCGGCGGCAAGATGGCTCAGCTGGATAAGACTTTCCCGACGCTCGACTGCGCCGCGTGTATCCTCACACCGAAGATGGTTGATGTCGCCCAGAATGAGAAGATACGCATTTTCTCATATTCCGAGGTGACCGCCGTAAAGGGATTTGTCGGAAACTTCGATGTCACGATAAAGCGCAAGGCAAGATATGTAAAAGAAGAGATATGCACAGGCTGCGGACTCTGCACGGAAAAGTGCCCGCAGAAGAAAGTGCCCAATGAATTCAACCTCGGCATGAACAACAGAAGCGCGATATACATTCCTTTTGCGCAGGCTGTGCCGAAGGTGGCAACGATAGACCCGAACTACTGTATGATGCTGAAAACAGGCAAGTGCGGCGTTTGCTCCAAGGTCTGCGGCGCGGGCGCTATAGATTACAAGGCAAAGGACGAATTTGTGGAAGAGAAGTACGGTGCCATAGTAGTGGCTACAGGCTTCAACCCCATCTCCATGGAGAAATTCGATGAATTTGCTTATTCTCAGTCAAAGGATGTCATCACTTCGCTCGAGCTGGAGCGCCTGATGAATGCGGCAGGTCCTACGGGCGGCACGCTCCTGCGCCCCTCCGACGGCAAGCATCCACATACGATAGTTTTCGTTCAGTGCGTAGGCTCTCGTTGCGCGGCGTGCGCGGACAAGGGCAAGGAATACTGCTCCAAGATTTGCTGTATGTATACGGCAAAGCACGCGATGCTCATCCGCGACAAATATCCCGATACGGAAGTTTATGTTTTCTACATAGATGTGCGTACTCCGGGCAAGAACTTCGATGAATTTTACCGCCGCGCCGTCGAAGAATACGGCGTGCACTACATCAAGGGCATGGTTGGCAAGGTTTCGCCAGAGGGAGATAAGCTCAAAGTTCAGGGCTCCGACCTCATCTACGGAAATCAGCTCCATATAGATGCCGACCTCGTTGTTCTCGCGGCGGCAATCGAGCCCGATAAATCCGCGCGCCGGCTCGCTACGATGCTGACGGCAAGCATGGATACAAACGATTTCTTCACGGAGGCGCATCCGAAGCTTCGCCCTGTGGAAAGCCCGACGGCAGGCGTTTTCCTCTCGGGAACATGCCAGGGACCAAAGGATATCCCCGAGACGGTTTCTCAGGCGGGAGCGGCGGCTTCCAAGGTTATCGGACTGCTCTGCAAGGACAAGCTGACAGGCAACCCCTGCGTCGCTCATTCCGATGAGATGATGTGCAACGGTTGCTCAACCTGCGAAAAGGTTTGCCCCTACGGCGCGATAACATATATAGAAAAAGAATTCAGAATGCCCGACAGAACGACGAAAATTCGCCGCGTAGCTTCCGTAAACGAAGCGGTATGTCAGGGCTGCGGAGCCTGCACGGTGGCTTGTATGTCCGGTGCGATGGATCTGCGCGGATTCACAAGCAGACAGATAATGGCGGAGGTGGACGCAATATGCAAGTAAACGAATATAAGCCGCTTATTGTGGCATTCTGCTGTAACTGGTGTTCCTATGCGGGCGCAGATCTCGCCGGAAACAACAGACTGAATTATCCCGCGGATGTAAAGATAATCCGCGTGCCCTGCTCGTGCAGAGTAAATCCGATGTTTATACTTCGTGCATTCCAGCGCGGAGCGGACGGCGTGATACTCTGCGGCTGTCACCCCGGTGACTGCCACTATACCTCGGGCAACTATTATACGCGCCGCCGTATGGCTCTGCTTTTCTCGATGCTCGATTACCTCGGCATAGAGAGAGAACGCACGAGAGTCGAATGGGTGAGCGCGGCAGAGGGCGCAAAATTTGCCGCTACTATGAATGATTTCGCCGAGAAAGTCGCTTCTCTGGGCGAAAACAAGAGACTGGAGGATTTGAGATGCAAGAAATAAAAAGAGATATTCTCATATCCCGCGCGAAAGCGCTCCTTGCCGACGGCACGGTAAACCGCGTGCTCGGCTGGCACAAGGGCGAATTTGACTACGATATCACTCCCGCCGTATTTCACAGTGCCGAGGAGATAGAAAAAGATTTCGTCTGGAACGGCTTCTGCGGCGCGAACTTCTCGAAATATCTGATAAAAGAGACGGCAGGCGAGGGAAAGGTTCTCGTTTTCCTCAAGCCCTGTGATACATACAGCTTCAATCAGCTGCTCACCGAGCACCGTTTCGACCGCGAAAAGGTATATGCCATCGGCGTCCCCTGCGACGGCATGATGGATGTAAATACGCTCAAGGCTCATGCCGAGGGCATACTCTCCGTTTCCGAAGAGGGCGACAGTGTTATCATAGATACGCTCTATGACGGAAAGAAAACTTTCCCGCGCACGGAGCTTATCTCCGAGAGATGCCGCTGCTGCAAATCGAAAAAGCATGTCGCATATGACGAACTGCTTGGCGAGGACGGCGATGTCATCGAAAATACCCGCTTCGACGAGGTGGAAAAACTCGAAAAGATGACGCCCGACGAGCGCTTTGCTTTCTGGCAGGGCGAACTTTCGCGCTGCATCCGTTGCAATGCCTGCCGCGATGTATGCCCTGCATGCACCTGCGAAAAGTGCGTTTTCGACAACCCCAATTCGGGAGTTGAAAACAAGGCGGCTTCAAACTCCTTTGAAGAGAAGATGTTCCATATCATACGCGCATTCCATGTTGTCGGCAGATGTACGGACTGCGGCGAATGCTCGCGCGTTTGCCCTCAGCATATCCCGCTTCACCTGCTCAACCGCAAGTTTATCCTCGATATCGACCGTTTCTACGGTGATTATCAGGCGGGAGCCGAGGTCGGAAGCCGCGCTCCGATAGTTAATTACACTACAGAAGATTTGGAGCCCTCCGAGGCTGTGGAAAGGGGAGAGAACAATGCGTAAAATTTCACTTGACAAGCTGAATACTCTCTTCTCCGCGATATCGCAGAATGAGACGCTCTATCTCCCCGCAGATACAAAGGCGGGCGCGAAATTTGAAAAATGGGAAGAGGGCAAAACTCTCTCCGAGGCTCTCAATACCGTCCGCAGTGCAAAGGATTTCTTCTTCCCGCAGACGGAAAATCTGATGGATTTCAAAACGGCGGGAAAGACCATCGAGATAATAGACACAAGAAAAGAATGCGAGGATTTTGTCGTATTCGGCGTGCGCGCCTGCGATGTGCGCAGCTTTGATGTGCTTGACAAGGTTTTCCTTGCCGAGCCGCAGGATTCTTATTATAAGAACCGCCGCGAGCATGCGGTAATCATGTCGCTTGCCTGCACACGCCCAGCAGAAACCTGCTTCTGCCATACATTCGGCATAGACGCGGCTGACCCTGAGGGCGATATCGCCTGCTGGAAAGCGGACGGCGCGCTCTATATGCAGGCAAAAACGGAAAAGGGCGAAAAGCTTCTCGCAGGACTTGAAAATATCACAGAGGAAGCGGACGATGCACCCGTTTCCGAGCAGAAGAAGCAGACGGCGGAGCGCATGAAGAAGCTTCCGCTTGCATCCCTCTCGGCAGACGCTTTCGGAGCGGGCAAGACCGAAGAGTTTTTCGGCGCACCCGAGTGGAAAGAGCTTTCGCAGTCGTGCCTCGGTTGCGGAACATGCACCTTTGTCTGCCCCACCTGCCAGTGCTACGATATCAAGGATTTCAATACGGGTCATGGCGTAAAACGCTTCCGTTGCTGGGATTCCTGCATGTATTCCGATTTCACAAAGATGTCGGCAGGTCAGCCCAGACTTACTCAGCTTGAGCGTTTCCGCCAGAGATTCATGCACAAGCTCGTGTATTTCCCGACAAATAACGACGGTATGTTCTCCTGCGTCGGTTGCGGCAGATGCCTTTCAAAATGCCCGATTCAGATGAACATAGTCAAGGTAATGAAAAAGTTAGGAGGAGAGAAAAATGGCTGAGATGAGAGAACCGCTTATTCCCGCCATCGGCGTAGTGACGGACATCCGCATAGATACGCCCGATGTCAAGACCTTCCGCGTGGTAACTCCCGACGGCAAAAAGGCTTTTGAGCATAAGCCCGGTCAGTGCGCCATGCTCTCTGTTCCCGGCGTCGGCGAGGCTATGTTCTCCATAACCTCCTCGCCCACAAACGAAGAATATATGGAATTTTCCATCAAGAAATGCGGTTGCGTCACCGAGTGGCTCCACTCCATGGAGGTCGGTCAGCAGATAACGATAAGAGGACCCTACGGCAAGCCTTTCCCTGTGGATACGGAATTTGTCGGTCATGATATGCTCTTCATCGCCGGCGGTATCGGACTTGCTCCGCTCCGCTCCGTCATCAACTACTGCCGCCACTACCGCGACCGCTACGGCAAGATAGATGTTGTTTACGGTTCGCGCAGTATGCAGGACCTCGTGGATTACAAAGAGATAATCGACGAATGGGCAAAAGATGCGGGTGTTTCCGTGCATCTCACGATAGACCGCGAACAGCCCGAGTGGACCGGTCATGTCGGCTTCGTTCCGAACTATGTAAAGGAGCTCGGCTTCTCTACAGACAAGATAGCGATACTCTGCGGACCTCCGATAATGATAAAATTCACGCTCGCAGGACTTCAGGAGCTCGGCTTTGACAAGACGCAGGTTTATACCACGCTGGAGCTCCGCATGAAATGCGGCATAGGCAAATGCGGCAGATGCAATGTCGGTGCAAAATATGTCTGCAAGGACGGACCGGTATTCCGTTGCGATGAGCTGGACGAGCTTCCCAGTGAATATTGATGGAGGAAAAATAGCATGGAAAATATGATAGATATTTATTTATTCGGCAAGAAATACAGCGTGCCGGATAATCTGACTATAATGCGCGCGATGGAATATGCGGGCTATCAGCTCGTGCGCGGCTGCGGTTGCCGAAACGGCTTCTGCGGCGCCTGCGCCACGATTTACCGCATCAAGGGCGAGCGCGAACTGAAAACCTGCCTCGCCTGCCAGACCAAGGTGGAAAACAATATGTATGTTGCCACTCTGCCTTTCTTCCCGCTTGTAAAGCAGGTTTACGATATTGAGAAGATAAAGCCCACAGAGCAGATAATGATGCAGCTTTATCCCGAGATATATGCCTGCGTAGGCTGTAATGCGTGCACAAAAAGCTGTACGCAGGGGCTCAATGTCATGCAGTATATCGCATATGCTCAGCGCGGCGAATTTGATAAATGCGCCGAGGAATCCTTTGACTGCGTAATGTGCGGCGTATGTTCCTCCCGTTGTCCCGCAGGTATATCCCATCCGCAGGTGGCTATGCTCGCCCGCAGACTCAACGGCAAATATCTCGCGCCGAAATCCGAGCATCTCGAAAACAGAGTCAAAGAGATAAATGACGGCACTTTCACCGAGCTTATCGAAGCGCTCATGGATAAGCCCATCGAGGAAATGAAAGAACTCTACAACAACAGAGATATAGAGAAATAAGGAGGGCAGGGAAATGTATTCAAAGGAATTTCAGAAATCTCTTGCCGCTGTCGAAGCCGCAAGAAAAGAAAATATCGCATATGAGCCTGCCCGCATGACAGCGGATGAGAAGGATGCGCTTCTTGCGGCTTATCATCCCGACTATAAGAAGAGCGAATTTGCAACTCTCAGAATCGGCGCAAATAAGGGCGAGGCTGTTCCGCATGAGCTTTGCGAAATGCTTGAGGCGCACAGCCGCATAAAGGCGAGTGACATAGACCTCTCGGATATCGCATATGATGTCGATGTACTCATCATCGGCGGCGGCGGCGCAGGCGCTTCCGCGGCGATAGAGGCGGATAATGCCGGCGCAAAGGCGATGATTGTCACAAAGCTGCGCATAGGCGATGCCAATACGATGATGGCAGAGGGCGGCATTCAGGCGGCTGATAAGCCCAATGATTCCCCCGCTATCCATTTTGTCGATGCTTTCGGCGGCGGTCACTATGCGGCAAAGCGCGAACTGCTCGCAAAGCTCGTTTGCGATGCGCCCGAGGCTATCGAGTGGCTCAATGACCTCGGCGTGGAATTTGACAAGGCGCCCGACGGCACAATGATAACAACTCACGGCGGCGGCACATCGCGCAAGCGTATGCACGCGGCAAAGGACTATTCCGGCGCCGAGATAATGAGAACACTGCGCGACGAGGTGCTCAACCGCGGCATTCCCGTTGTTGATTTCACGGCGGCAATAGAGCTTATACTCGATGAAAACGGCAAGGCGGCAGGCGCGGTTCTCATGAATATGGAGACGCATGAACTGATGGTTGCCCGCGCAAAGACGGTTATTATCGCTACAGGCGGCGCGGGAAGAATGCATTATCAGGGCTTCCCGACATCGAACCATTACGGCGCTACAGCCGACGGACTTGTTCTCGGATATCGCGTAGGAGCAAAACTGCTCTATGCCGATACGCTCCAGTATCATCCGACAGGCGCGGCTTATCCCGAGCAGATTTTCGGCGCGCTCGTAACGGAAAAGGTGCGTTCGCTCGGTGCGAAACTCGTAAACCGCGACGGCAAGGTATTCATGCATCCGCTTGAGACGCGCGATGTTGCGGCGGCTTCCATAATCCGCGAATGTTCCGACCGCGGCGAGGGTGTCAATACAGGCAGCGGTGAGGCTGTTTGGCTCGATACGCCGATGATAGAAGCTATCGGCGGCGAAGGCACGATAGAACGCAGAATCCCCGCGATGATGCGTATGTTTGCAAGCTACGGCATAGATATCCGCAAGGAGCCGATACTTGTTTATCCCACGCTTCATTATCAGAACGGCGGTCTCGATATCAATGTAAACGGCATGACCACAAATGTGGAAAATCTCTATGTTGCGGGCGAGGCTGTAGGCGGAATCCACGGGCGCAACCGTCTGATGGGCAATTCTCTGCTTGATATTATCGTTTTCGGCAGAAGTGCCGGCAAGAATGCGGCTGAGCAGTCAAAGAGCGTAAAGGTCGGAAAGCTCACGCTTGAGCACATAGCAAAATTTGATGCGGAAAGAGAAGCCGCAGGCATCGAAACAGAAGCTGTTTCGCCGAAGCTTCTTCCCGATTACCGCAGAAAACAAAACTAAAGAAGGTGTTTTATAATGGTAGATTTACTTGAGGCTTTGACAATATTCTGTTTCGGTCTTTCATGGCCTATTTCGATAAGAAAGTCACTCATTTCACGCACGGCAAAGGGTAAGAGCCTTTTCTTTGAGGTTTTCCTGCTCATAGGCTATGCATGCGGTATCGCAAGAAAGATTATACAGACAGTAGGCGGAGCCTCCGGCTTCCTCTTCTATCTCAGCTTCTTCTTCTATGTGCTCAATTTCATAGAAATTTCTATAGATGTTGCGCTCTATTTCAGAAATAAGAAGCTCGATGAGCTTGCCGATGCACAGGCAAAATAATGGAATATAAAACAAAAGGCAGGCGTTTTTTGCCTGCCTTTTTGTATGCGCGAACGCGATTTATACTTTTGTATAAAAGCCAAAATCCCCCGATAACACAAGACTTTCGGGGGATTTTTTTATGTGCGGCTTTTTCTTGCCGGCTTGACATTTATATCGGGCTTGATTGCATCCTCAATCTTCCCGTTTTGCATTTCAAACTGTTTTATATTTTCCCGTATGAGTACGAGAATGTGGCTGTTTAGCGAGCGACCTTCATAATCGGCTACTACGCTTAAGTTTTTAAGCATTTCTTCTTCGATTCTTATCGAGATACTTTTGACTGCCAAAAAAATCACCTCAAAATAAATATATTGTATATTTATTTTACCCGTAAAATGTGGTATAATGTTGTAAATGAATATACCGTATATCTAAAATATTTTGATGGAGATAATATATGACAGTTTCTTTTTGTGGACACAGAAAAATAGAATATGGCGAAAAGCTTCTTTCAAATCTCGAAAAGTGCGTGTTGGATTTAGCGCAAAGAGGTGCAACAATGTTTTACATTGGCGGATATGGTGAGTTTGACAGACTTGCGGCGCGGGCGGTTTATAACATAAAGAAAGAATATCCCGATATAAAGTCTATATTTGTGACCCCGTATCTAAACCGTGATTATGATATTTTTCTATACGATGAGATAGTTTATCCTCCGTTAGAGCGAGTGCCATTGCGATATGCAATTGTCAAAAGAAATCAATGGATGGTAAAAAACTCTGATATGCTTGTTGCGTATATTCGATATGAGCGTGGCGGTGCCTTTGAAATGCTTAAGTATGCGAAACGAAATAAAAAGCCAATTATAAGAATATAATACTTATGTATAAAAGAGAAAATCCCCCGATGGCACGAGGCTTTCGGGGGATTTTTGTCATATTTTCAGTGATGCGATTCCTGTGCGCAGGATGAGATTTCTCGTCGGTTGAGAAAAGATGATTTTTCTCTTTATATCCTTGGTCACGAGCTTGCGGCGCAAACCTGATGTGAGTTTTCTGTATGTATCCGAAATCCGTGCGAGATTTTTGGTTTCGTCGCTGTCAAATGCCTGCGCGAGGAGCCTGCCGCTGTCAAGGGCATAGCTGATTCCTTCATACGAACTTGGGCTGACGAAACCAGCCGCTTCTCCTATCAGAAAAATTCCGTTTCCGCCGATGACAAAATCGGATTGCTTTTTCGGACTGCAAACAAGGCAGGCTTCGGTTTTCAACGCCTTATTGCCTTTGATAGGCAAAATTCCGTCTGCAATCAGCTTTGCTTTCTGCCGCTCAAATGCCTCGCGGCAATTCCGACTCTTAAAACATCCGCCGAACATTATGAGACCGTCCTTGTAAGCTGACCATGAGCATGATGGGCTTGTATCACCGTCAAAAATGCAGGAATAAAACGGTTCACTTGCTCCGTCATCTGCAAACCATTGCTGAATAGCAGTATAGCGTTTTATTTTATCTTTTTTACCCGATTCCGACAGAAAAAATCTGCGAACCGAAGAGTTGCCGCCGTCAGCACCGACCACGGCACGGCAAGAGATACTTTCGCCGTCCGCAAATTCAATAACGAATCCGTCCTTGCCACGCCTGACAGATGTGGCGCGCCCTGATTTGATTTTTACGCTGTCGGGAATGAGGGAGATAAGCCAGCGGTCAAATCTGAGCCTGTCCATATTGAGATATCGGCGGGGATAAAATCGTGTGAGATGAGTTTTGGCATCATATACCTTGACGGAGAAAATCTGCGGGTCTACGAGAACTTCTTTCGGCAGATTGAGCTTCATTCCGGCGAGAACATTCTGCGCATCAGGGGCAAGCAGTCCGCCGCATGGCTTGCGGGATATTTCGTTTTGCCCGTCTATGAGAAGTATAGAGCGGTTTTTCTTTGCCGCGAGCCTCGCAAATGTTGAGCCCGCAGGTCCGGCACCGATTATAGCTATATCGTAGTTGCTCACGGATGACTCCTTTCTTGTTAGTATGATGCCATATTATGCACAAATCCCGTAGATTTACTGCGGGATTTGTGCTTTTCTATAATGGATTCCGTTTTTTACTGTCTTATTGTGATGCCGAGTTCGCGCTCGATGGCAGAGAGAATCTTCTTTGCCGCTTTATCGGCTTCCTCGATAGTGAGAGTACGGTCGGGAGCGCGGAGCGAAACGGAGAACGAAACGCTCTTCTTGCCTGCGGGAAGCTGTGCGCCCTTGTATACATCAAAGAGCTTGATATCTTCGATAAGCTTTACGCCGCTCGCACGCATGACATCCTCAATCGTGCCGACTTCGATATCCTCATCGCAAACGAACGAGAAATCTCTTGTCGTAGCTGGGAATTTCGGAATGGGATGATATTTGCAGGTCTTTCTCGCATGAGCGAATATTTCGGCGAAATCAAGCTCCGCGAGCATTACGGGAGCATCGAAACCGTAATTTTCCTTTGCAATTATCGGATGAAGCTCGCCGAATGTTCCAAGGAGAGTGCCGTCGGAAGCATAGATATCGGCACATCTGCCAGGATGGAATGTAGGCTCATTTGCATTTGCCTTGTAGGAAGCATTTTCGATTCCCGCAAATTTGAGTATGCCCTCGCAGATGCCTTTCATTCTGTAGAAATCGCCGGCATTATAGAGACCGATGCTTATCTTGACTCTCTCGTCGGGGAGAACGCCCTCAAGTCCGTGAATATTTGTAACTATGCCCTCGCGCGGGATAAATACCTTTGCAAGCTCATAGAAAGCGACTTTTTCCGCGCTCTTGTTCTTGCAGTTCAGCTCGAGAATGGAGAGCATGGAGGGGAGAGCCACTGTGCGCATGGTCTTTGTATCCTCGCCGAAAGGATTCATTATCTCGACGGATTTTCTGCGCGGGTCGTCTGCGGCAAGTCCTATCTTATCATAGAGCTTAGCCGACATAAAGGAATATGTCCATATCTCCCAGAGACCGAAGCCGCAGAGGAGATTATTGAGTTCTTTTTTGAATTTCTGCTCTTCGGTAAGACCGCCGACGAGCATGGGAACGGTCATCGTGCCGGATTCTATCTCGTTGTAGCCGTAGATACGGACGATTTCTTCCGCAACATCGTTCATCATGCGGACATCGTCGCGATAGGAGGGAACCGTTATCGTATCGCCCTCAACCTTGAAATCAAGCTTTTCGAGAATCTTTACCATTTCTTCTCTTGTGATATTGATACCGAGGAAGCGGTTCATTCTTTCCGGCTCGAATTTTACCGTTGCAATCTCTTTTTTATGCGGGTAAACATCTATCATTCCGTTTACGACTTCGCCCGCGCCGAGCATTGTCACAAGCTCGCAGGCACGCTCGAGAGCGGTGACTGTCTGCTCGCAGTCGAGCCCCTTTTCAAAGCGGGCGGAGCTTTCCGTGCGCATACCGAGTTTTTTTGCCGTTACCCGGACAGAGCTGCCGAGGAAAGCGGCGGATTCGAAAACGACTGTGCTTGTGTCATCTTCTATCTCGCTGTTTGCGCCGCCCATTACGCCTGCGATGGCGACGGGACGCACGCTGTCCGCAATCACGAGCATATCGGAAGTAAGCTCGCGCTTATTGTCATCGAGAGTGATAAATTCTTCCTTGTCGCCGGCGGTGCGCACGTCTATTTTCTTGCCTGTGAGGCAGGAATAATCAAACGCGTGCATGGGCTGACCGTATTCAAGCATGACATAGTTTGTGATATCGACGATATTGTTTATCGGGCGGACGCCGCTTGCGCGCAGACGCATTCTCAGCCAGAGCGGAGAGGGAGCAATCTTCACATTCTTTATAACGCGCGCGCTGTAGCGCATGCACTTTTCCGTATCGGAGATGGAAACATCGAGATAGTTCTTTATATCGTCGCCCGATTCCGTAACTTTCGGTGCGGGAAGCGTGAGATGGCGGTCAAAGCTTGCCGCGCTCTCTCTTGCAAGACCGATGACGGAAAGGCAATCGGGGCGGTTCGGCGTAATCTCAAATTCCACAGCCGTATCGCGCATGCCGAGAACATCGCGTATATCGTCGCCGGGAGCAAAGGTTCTGCCGTCGAGATTTTCGTCATTGAGTATGAGGATGCCGTCTGTCGCGGCGAAAGGCATATCGTGCGTTGTGAGTCCCAGTTCTTCGATGGAGCAGAACATACCCTCGGAAAGAGCGCCGCGGAGCTTGCCTGTCTTTATCTCCACGCCGTGCGCGAGCTTGGCTACCATCTTTTCTCCCTCGGGAGACATGGCTACGGGAACATAAGCGCCCTCGAAAACATTCTTTGCCGCCGTTACAATCTGAAGCATGCGGCTGCCCATATCAACCTGACAGATGACAAGGCGCTCCGCATCGGGATGCTGCTCAATCTTCTTAATCAGACCGACGCGGACATTTTCTATCTCCTCGCCGAGAAGCTCATAGCCTTCTACCTTGGAGCCTGTATCGGTCATTCTGTCGCAATATTTCTTTATATCTATATCCGAGCAATCAACAAAGTCGGAAAGCCATTTCATTGATAAAATCATATCTTTTTACCTACCTTTCTCTCAGAACTGGCTGAGGAAGCGCATATCGTTGTCGTAGAGGAGGCGGAGGTCATCCATGCCGTAGCGGCACATGGTGATTCTCTCTATGCCCATGCCGAAGGCAAAGCCGGAATAAACCTCGGGGTCGATGCCGCAGTTTGAGAGCACGAATGGATGAACCATGCCTGCGCCGAGTATCTCTATCCAACCCTCGCCTTTGCACACGCGGCAACCCTTTCCGCCGCATACGAAGCAGGAAACATCGACTTCAGCCGACGGCTCAGTGAACGGGAAGTGATGCGGACGGAAGCGGATTTTTGTCTCCGGACCGAACATCTTCTGAGCGAAAAGCTCGAGCGTAGCCTTGAGGTCGCCCATCGTTATGCCCTTGTCTACGACAAGACCCTCCATCTGATGGAAGATAGGTGAATGTGTAGCGTCCGCGGGGTCGGCACGGTAAACTCTGCCGGGAGAGATGATGCGTATCGGCGGCTTGCTCTGCTCCATGGCGCGAACCTGAACAGGCGATGTCTGCGAGCGCAGCAGTATATTATCCGTGATATAGAATGTATCCTGCGTATCTCTTGCGGGATGGTTTTTCGGCAGATTGAGTGCCTCGAAATTGTAGTAGTCGTATTCTACCTCGGGTCCCTCCGCTATCGTGAAGCCCATGCCGATGAATACATCGCGCATCAGCTCCTCCGTCTGCGCAAGGGGATGGCGGCGACCGAAGTCAGCCGAGGGCGTTCCGGGAACGGTGACATCGAGCTTTTCGGAAGCAAGCTTTGCGCGAAGAGCCGCATTCTTCAGTTCGTCCGCTCTCTTTGCTATGCGCTCCTCGATATATGTGCGCACTTCGTTTGCAAGACCGCCTATCACGGGGCGCTCCTCAGCGGAGAGCGAACCCATTTGGCGAAGCACAGCTGTCAGCTCGCCTTTTTTTCCGAGATATTTGATACGGATGCTCTCCGCATCGGCGCCGGAATCAAGCTCGCCTTCTGCTCTTTTTCTTATTTCTTCAAGCAGTTTTCTCATTTTGTATTCCTCCGATTATGATGATTGTTTTAATTGAAATATGCCGAGAAAATAAAAAAATCTCCGCCCCGAAAAAGGGACGGAGATAAAATTCCGCGGTACCACCCGAATTCCCGCATATGCGGGCACTCTGCGGCTCATAACGCGAGCCTTGCGTCTGCCGCTACTTTGTTTCACGGCAAAAGCTCCAAAGCGAAAGGCAGTCTGCTCATATGCGAACCTGCTTTCAGCCGATGACAGGTCTCTCTTTTCCGCATATATGACGGGCAAACGCCGCTTTTTCACAGCATTTTTCTTATACATTGATATCATACCACAGTTTTCCCCTTTTTGCAAGAGGAAAATCCGATATTTTTAGTTTTTTTGCGCACATGGGAGTTTTTTGCGGAAAATTTCTGCGGGAAAATCGGATAAAATCTTGCAATTAAATGAAGTATAGTGTATAATTTAAGAAAAAGCTCTGTTTTTTCTATTTCGGGAATAAAAGGAGAGGGAAAAATGAAAATCAAAGAATTTATGGATGAAAACTTTCTGCTTGATTCGGATGTGGCTCAGCTGCTCTATCACAACTATGCCGAGCAGATGCCGATAATCGACTACCATTGCCATGTCAGCCCGGGGGAGATAGCCGAGGACAAGAGATATGAAAATATCACTCAGCTCTGGCTCTACGGCGACCACTACAAATGGAGAGCGATGCGCGCCTGCGGTATCGCCGAGCGCCTGATAACGGGCGATGCCTCCGACTATGATAAATTCCGCGCATACGCGAGCACAATGCCGAATCTCATCGGCAATCCGCTCTACCACTGGACTCATCTCGAGCTTCAGCGCTATTTCGGCTATTACGGCGTGCTCTCGCCCGATACCTGCGATGAGGTATGGCAGCTCACCTGCGATAAGCTCGAGGACCCCTCAATGAGTGCGCGCGGCATCATAAAGAAATCGAATGTCAAGCTTATCTGCACGACGGACGACCCCGCGGACAATCTCGAATATCACATCGCCCTGCGCAGTGATACAAGCTTTGAAACTCAGGTGCTTCCCGCGTTCCGTCCCGACAAATGCATGAATATTACGGCGCCGGATTTCGCAAATTATATAAAGCATCTCTCCGAGGTTGCGGGAGACGAAATAAAGGATTTTGTTTCGCTCTGCGATGTCCTCTCGAAGAGAATAGCGCTTTTCAAGGCGCTCGGCTGCCGCACGGCTGACCACGGTTTTGATAACTATGTCACATTCGACAGCACCAAAACAGCGGGTCAGGCTGTCGCCATAGCCGATGTCGTGCTCAAGCGCGCACTCGCGGGAGAGAGCGTCGGCGAAGAGATGGCAACTATATACAAGAGCGCGCTCATCCGCTTCTTCGGCAAGGAATATGTCAGAAACGGCTGGGTAATGCAGATCCATTTCGGTACGCTTCGCCGTGCAAACAGTGTTATGACAAAAGCACTCGGCGCCGATGTCGGCTACGATATGATTCACGGCAAAAACTGCATTGCAGACCTTGCCGCAATGATTGACGCGCTCAATACCGAGGGCGCGCTTCCGAAAACGGTACTCTATTCGCTCAATCCTACCGACAATGCCGCGCTTGCAACGCTCGTCGGCACATTCAACTACACGAGCGAGGAATCCGAGGGCTTTGACTGGTGCATGCCGAAAATGCAGCACGGAAGCGCATGGTGGTTCAATGACAATATCGCCGGTATGCGCGCCCAGATGGAAAATCTCGCAAATCTTTCCGCTTTCGGCAAGTTCATCGGTATGCTGACGGATTCGCGCAGCTTCCTTTCTTATACGCGCCATGAATATTTCAGGAGAATACTTTGCTCCGTTATCGGCGGCTATGTCGAGCGCGGCGAATATCCGCTCGATATGGAGCGACTCGCGCAGATGGTCTGCGATATATGCTATAATAATACGAAAGACTTCTTCGGATTTACGATACTTTGATAAAATAAGAAAAAAAGAGGAATATAAAAATGTCAGAATGCACACATGATTGTTCAACCTGCTCCGCTTCCTGCGGCTCGAGAAAGCCGCAGTTTGAGGCGGTAAATCAGTACAGCCGCGTAGGCAAGCTTATAGGCGTCGTTTCCGGTAAGGGCGGTGTAGGCAAATCCATGGTCAGCAGTCTGCTCGCGACAGAGCTTCGCCGCAGAGAGCTTTCCGTAGGTATACTTGATGCCGATATCACGGGTCCCTCCATTCCGAAAGCTTTCGGGCTAAAGGGCAACTGCGAGGCGGCACCGCTCGGCGGCATCATGCCCATGACCACAAAGACAGGCATCGAGGTTATCAGCCTGAATCTGCTCCTCGAGGACGCTTCCGCTCCCGTTGTATGGAGAGGTCCCGTCATTGCCGGTACCGTAAAGCAGTTCTGGACGGATGCCGTATGGGGAAGCCTTGACTATATGGTAGTGGACTGCCCTCCCGGCACAGGCGATGTTCCGCTCACGGTTTTTCAGTCGCTTCCGCTGGACGGAATCATCATCGTCACAAGCCCGCAGGAGCTTGTCAGCATGATAGTAGGCAAGGCTGTCCGCATGGCACAGCTTATGAATATACCGATAATCGGCATAGTTGAAAATATGAGCTATGTAAAGTGTCCCGATTGCGGCAAGGAGCTTTATATCTTCGGCGAGAGCCATGTCGAAGAGGTGGCAAAGGAATATGATATTCCCGTTCTCGCGAAGATGCCGATAGACCCTGCGCTCGCAAACCTTTGCGACAAGGGCGCAATCGAACTTTTCGAGGGTGACGCTATAGCTCCCGTAGCAGACGCCGTAGAGGCGGCACCCTGCCTCGTGCGCGACGAAGAAGAAACGGAAGAATGAGCAGAAAAAAGGTTCTTTTTGTCTGCGTGGCAAATGCATGCCGCTCCGCCATGGCGGAGTACATACTGAAGGATATGGCTGGCGACCGATATGATGCCTCGTCGGCAGGGCTGAATGCCTTTGTCGGCGATACGATGGAGCCTTACGCCATACGTATCCTTGACCGCAGGCTCGCGGGAAATCTGCACAGACTTCACCGCGCCCGTCAGCTTTCGGGCTATCTCATGGATGAGGCGGATATCGTAGTCGCCATGCGCGAGGATTATGCCCGCGTTATCAGGGAAGCGTATCCCGAATTTGCCGACAAGGTAGTTTCTCTCGGAGAGATAAATATGCCGCTTTTTTCGGGCGATGAAGCGATGGCACAGTGCTACGACGCGATAAAAGCGGGAATAACGGAGTTGCTTTTAAGTGAAAAAGATTGATATCCGCCCGTTTTCGGCGGAGTGTGCCTGCCGCATTGCCGAAATCGAAGCGCAGTGCTTCGGGCAGAATGCATGGAGTAAATTTGCCGTGCTTGACGCGGCATTGCGCGAGGATTTCATCATCCTATGCGCTTTCGACGGGGAAAAATGCGTGGGATATGCCGACGCATTTTTCGTGCTTGATGAGATGGATATCTGCAATGTCGCGGTTGACGCAGCATATCGCAGGGAGGGCATCGGTAGTATGCTCCTTGCCTCTCTGCTCGGCTGGGCGCGTGAAAACGGCATAAGGAGCGCGACGCTCGATGTGCGCCCATCAAATGCCGCCGCGAAAAGTCTCTATGAAAAGCACGGCTTTATGAAGATCGGTACACGGCGCGATTTCTATAAATTCCCGCGCGAGGATGCCGAAATCTATGAGGCAAATCTCTCGGAAACGGGAAAGTAATACTTTTGTATAAAACCCAAAACCCTTGCAGAAAGGACATTTTTGTGAAAATACTCGGAATAGAAAGCTCATGCGACGAGACAGCGGCGGCTGTCCTCTCGTGTGGCGAAAAGTTTGAGATTCTCTCGAATATAGTGGCGTCGCAGATAGAGGTGCACGCGCGCTTCGGCGGCGTTGTGCCGGAGATAGCGAGCCGCGCGCATTGCGAAGCAATCTCGAAGATAACATACGATGCGCTCGCCTGCGCGGGCGTTTCCATGGCGGAGATAGATGCTGTTGCCGTCACGGCAAGCCCCGGGCTTATCGGTGCGCTTCTCGTGGGCGTAAACTTTGCAAAGTCGCTTGCCTATGCCAACGGCAAGCCGCTCGTCGCCGTAAACCATATAAAAGGTCATATCGCGGCAAACTACCTCTGCCCGCCGGAGCTTATGCCGCCGTATCTTGCCTTTGTGGCGTCGGGCGGTCATACCTCGATAGCCATCGTGCATGATTATAATAATATAGAAGAAATCGGCGGCACGCGCGACGATGCGATGGGCGAATGCTTTGATAAGGTCGCCCGCGTGCTCGGCATGCCGTATCCGGGCGGTGCCGCGATAGACAGGCTCGCCTACGAGGGCAAGCCGACGCTGAAATTGCCGAGCGCCGCGATACATGACGAAACGCTCGATTTTTCCTTCTCGGGAATAAAGACCGCCGTGCTCAATTATCTCAATTCCGCTTCGCAGAAAGGGGAAGAGATATGCCGCGAGGATGTGGCGGCAAGCTTCGTTTCGGCGGCGGTAAATTCCGCCGTAATCAAGCTCGATATGGCGTTTGAGCGCCATCCGGAGCTTCATGCGCTCGCGCTTGCGGGAGGCGTCGCTGCCAACTCTCATTTGCGGGCGGCGCTCGCGGAGCTCTGCAAAAAGAGAGGCGTGGCTTTCCACTATCCCGAGGTGAAATACTGCGGTGACAACGCGGCGATGATAGCTGCGGCGGGATATTTTGAGTATCTCGCGGGGAACTTTTCCGATACTTCGCTCAATGCGAGCGCGTTTTTCACAATATAAAAAGCGAAATAAGCGAAACTTTTTCATTTGTCAAGAGCTTTGCGGGAGAAAAATGAAAATCGGCAAAATATAGAATTTTTATATGGCAATTTGTGCGTAATTTTATTTGATACATCTGTATAAAAATCCAGAAATTGGCTTTTTATGCGCGGATAAGTTTTCCACAGGCTGTGGATTGCGTTGTTAATAAATCCGAGGCAAAAATGGAAAAAACGGCTTGTACAGCCGATTTTTCCCAAAATGCTGTGGAAAAACCTGTGGAATTTGTGGAGAAGTCGGGTGGTTTTTCCCGAAAACTCCTTGTGGAAAACTCATTTTCCGTGGGATAACCTATCAGCTTGCCCAAAGCATCGGATTTTTATTCACAATTTTGTAATTTTTAATTTTGTTCTAATAATTATAGGTATCACGGAGGAAACGGTCTTGAAACTCAGGCTTCTTTTCGGCAGCTCGGTCATAAATTTGCCCGGCGAAACTGCAAATCATATAGAAAAAGCATCGGGCGACGAGCTCCGTGTGCTCATCGCCGCCGCGGGCGGCGCGGGTGCTTCCTCGGAAGAGATAGCCGATGCGCTCGGAATGCCCGAGTCGGAGGTGGAGACGGCGATTTCTTTCTGGCGCGGCACGGGCGTGCTCGAAATATGCGATGACGGCGGCAAAACCGTAGCCGAAAACCGCAACCGTCGGGTGCGTAAGAGCGAAAAATCAGAGAAGCCCGACGAACCGTCCGCGCAGGCATACAGCGGCGAGGATGTAGAGCGGATTTTCGCCGAAAACGGCAGGCTGAAAGAGACCGCGGAGATGTCGCAGACATTGCTCGGAAAGGGAAGCCTCACTCCCGCCGAGACCAAGATAATCGTTTATCTCTCCGACCATCTGCGGCTCGATAACGAGTTCATCCTGCTTCTCATTTCATATTGCGTGAAGATAGGCAAGGGCTCGCTCCGCTACATAGAGCAGACGGCGATAGGTCTCTACGACAAGGGGATAAGCACAGTCGCCGCGCTCGAGGAATATATCAAGCGCGAGGACGAGAAGCGTTCGCTTGAATACAAGGTGCGCACGCTCTTCGGAATAGGCGAGCGCGCACTGATAAAAACCGAAAAAGAATGCCTTGAAAACTGGGTGAAGCGCGGCATTTCTTTTGAGCTTATCGAATACGGCTACGAAAAGATGATGAAAAGCCCGAAAGTGACGCGCCCTTCATTTTCATATGAAAACAAAATGCTCGCGGATTGGGCAGCGGCAGGGCTGAAAACGCCCGAGGCTGTCGCCGAATACGAAAAGAGCGATAAGAAAAAGCCCGCAGGAAAGAGCGAAGCGGGTTTTGACCTCGATGAATTTTTCAATCTTGCCGCATCGCGCGGAACGGGAGGGGATAAAGCATGAGTTATAATAAGGCAAATTTCAAGAGGATATCCGAGGAATATATGACAAAAAATCTGCGAGCCAAAGAGGATGCAGAGCGCAGAAAAAAGGTACTTCATGCGAGGTTTCCCGAGATAGCGGGCATAGATAATGAGCTCGCAATGACGGGGCTCAAGCTGATGCAGGCGGCAAAGGGTGATCCCGCGACGCTTCACGAGCGCATAGATGAGCTGAAAAGGGGAAATGAGGAATTGCTTTCTGCCCGCCGCGATATTCTGCTCTCAAAGGGCGTGCCGGAGGATTACAGCGATGTACACTATGAATGCCCCGATTGCATGGACACGGGCATGATAAACGGCGTGATGTGCAAATGCATGAGGCGTGCGCTCGTCCTCGCGGGCTATGAAAGCTCGGGTATCGGCAATCTCATCGTCAAGCAGAGCTTCGATAATTTCGACCTCAGCTACTACAGCGGCGACGAACGCAGAAATATGGAGCGTGCGCTTGAAAAGGCGAAGAGTTTCGCCGTAAATTTCGGCGAGGAAAAGGCAAGAAACCTGCTTTTCATGGGCACGACGGGGCTCGGCAAAACGCATCTTTCCAGCGCGATAGCGAAGACTGTTATCGACCGCGGATATGATGTTGTCTATGAGACGGCAAACAATATTTTCAACGATTTCGAATATGAGCGCTTCGGCAGAGGATATCAGGCGCAGGGAAGCGAATCGAGAACGGCACGATATTTCGATTGCGAGCTACTGATAATCGACGACCTCGGAACAGAGGTTTCAAATCAGTTTACGGTGGCTACGCTCTATAATCTGCTCAATGCCCGCCTGATAGGCGAGAAGAGCATGATAATCAGCACCAATATCAAAAAGGAAGAGCTTTTCTCGCGCTATGCCGACCGCATAACCTCGCGCATCTTCGGCGAATTTGAGCTGATACTTTTCTCTGGAAAGGATATCAGAAGCCAGAAACTGGCAAGAGGAGAAAGATAATTATACGCCTGTATAAAATTCAAAAAAGGACTGTCGTGGCAGTCCTTTTTTGAATTTTGTATTTATAGTTTTATCGTAATTTGACTAACTCCTGAAGCCTTGAATATAGGTCGGCTATTTCAAATGAAAGCGGGTTTGAGACGCCGCCCGGCTTCAGAATATGCTCGCCGTATTCATGAAGCATATTTACCGTTTCTGCATCCATCTGCTGCCATGCATCGGAATTGAAAATAATTACGAGAGGGGAGATTACACCATATAAATCGGGATTTGTGAATGTTGTAAAGTCAGATGGTATATCCCATGAGTACATATCCATGGCTATGGCGATATTCATTCGCTTTTCGAGACGGTATGAATCTTTTGCTTGTTCGGAAAGTTTAGAAGGATCCGACATAAGCAATAGGATATTACTCAGTGCTTGCTTCTGATATACTTCAATACGCCGCTGAGCGTATTGATACTGCTTACGGGAATAATTGCAAAAACAAGCCAACGCCACGAGCAGAATCGCAAGGACAACCACGACGATGACAAAAATAGCTTTGGAAACGGTTTTCTTATTTTCCATAAGATATACCTCACAAATTGAATGTTTATATAATAATTATACCATAAAATATATTATTTGTCAACGGTATATTTTATGTACTTTTTGTCGAAATATATTCATTCAGAAAGCAGAAACAGAACATACGGGTTGGGGCTCATCAGCTGATATTTTGTTCCCAAGTTAATTGAGGCGGATATAATACCGGTAAAGTCAATTGATGGGGTGATGGATACACTTTTTTTCTGATGTATATAATATGCTGATGCATTAGTTGTTGACCCGAAAGAACTCGTGGAATCAATTATTGCTTTATATTGCAGAAATCCTCTGTGGTCTGTTACCGGCTGTCTAAATTCGGGACTTGCCAATTTTTGACTTACAGCGATTCCTTTTCCGTCTATATTTATTGTATCCGGAGTTGTTTCTTCGTATGTAAATCGACCATTTATTTTGAGGGCATCATATTTATAAATATAATAAAGCCCAAGTTCTTCAGAACCTATAGGTCCATTGGGCTGCAAGTGCTGCTCACATCCGATTGCGAATATATCTGTTAAAGTAGTACCGGGAACTGCGAGCCATTCATATCTTCCCGAGATAACATAGATTCCATTGCCTGCATCGTATACCTGAATAAAATAGGTAATGTAGCCATCTGTTGTGGTGATTTCATTTTTCCATGTATCGCCGTGAACCAGTGGAGAAATCATGGGGTTTCCGTTTGGTATATACAATGCGGAATCCGAAGCTGTCAAATCCGCAAGGCATTCTTCTTTTGTTATCGGCTCGGAGCTATCCTCTGTAACACGGTAATATGTTTGGTTTGTATCAACAAGCTTTAATCCGGCATAGCTGCATACAACATCATAAGTAAGCAGGTCGGAGATATCTTCGTCGCTCCAACCTGCTGAGCGGAGAACGGCAAGTCCTCTTTGATACTCTGATTCAAATGCTGACAAATTTATGCTGATACATATAAGCATAAATACGGACAATGCGAAAGAAATAATTCTTTTAGAAATAGATTTCATAATTTTCTCCTTATTTTTTTATTTTCGATAATAGCTACTTTCGATGATTAAATTATACCATAATTTTCCATATTTGTAAATTGGCTGAATTAACAATTGTTTGTCGCACAATATGTAAAAATGCAATATGAAAATAAAGAAAAAACACGAAAAAAATCGTTTTTTGTCAATGTTTTTTGAGAAAAATTTTGATGTTGAAACCAAAAAGGACTGCCTTGGCAGCCCTTTTTGATTATGACGACGAATGTTTCAGTGCTTTTTTAATGTTGACATACTGTCGATTACAGCACCATCGCCGCAGATGACATTGATGCTTGGCGCCGAGAGATACAGTCTGCCTATGTGCAGGTGCTCAAAGTGAATTTCCGAAATTCCGCCGTGCACGGTGAGTGCATCAAGGTCGGCACCTGTAAAGGCGTCAACATATACTTCCGATACACTTCTCTGGATGATGAATCTCTTTTCCGTATGGGCGGCAGGGAAGCGGATGAGCGCGGTTTTATCCTTTGAGAAAAGCACGCCGTTTTCGCTTGCGTAGACATTGCTTTCGCCGCTGACATCAATGTGTGTGAGATTGTCGGCAAAGAATACCGATGCGCCCGATGACATGTGCGATGGGTTGATATTTTCAAGCGAAGCGGGGATATATATGCTCTCCGCACCATCGCTTACCTCGGCGAAAACCGCCTTTATTCCCTCGGCGAAAATGAACTTTTTCAAAGTCGCGCCTGTTTTGTTTTCGATGAAGATTTCCGCGGGCAGGTCTATGCTTCTGCCCTCGAGCATGAATGCGGGCTCGAGCATAAATTCGGAGCCGGAGATTACGGTGATTTCCGTTATCTCGATTTTTCCGTATACGGCGCTGTCGGTGTAGTATTTATATTTCACGCTGTAGCTTCCGTATTCGTTTTCAAAGGTCGCCTCGCGCTCCTCATGCGCATATTCCGGCATGCCCGTGGTAGTGGTGACGATGGTTTCGATAACGGTTGTGGTGTTTGTCGTTTCTATCATTGTATCTGTCGTCGCCATTGTTGTTTCTATCGTTGCCGCTATGGTTGTTGTTGTTGCTATCGTTGTTTCCGTCGTCGTATCGGCTATGCCGTGGTTGCCGGTGGTGCTGCCGTCGGTGCTTTCATATGAGAAAGTACTTTCCGACGAAGCTGTGGTGGGCACGGGATTGAATATCCTGTCCAGATTCGGCACTACGGCTATCGCCGCGATGACGATAACGGCGCATATCATGAGCGAGGCAGGCGAATAAATGAATTTGAAATTCCGCTTTTTCGCTTCTTTTTGCGGTATATTTTCCTTTGCCGTCGCTTCTATTTTGTCCCAGCTGTCGGGTGCTTTTTCGCGCATGGCACTTTTCAGATATTTTGCAAATTTCTTCATTCTCCTCACCTCCTTTGGTAAGCATTACCAAGCTCACTTTTCAGCTTTTTCATGGCGTATCGGTATTTTGAACGAACGCTGTTATACGGCATACCGATAAAATCCGCTATATCGACGAGCTTCATATCGCTGTAGATATGGAGCATCACTATCTCGTGCTCATCCTTTTCGAGCCCCGCAAGAGCACGCTTTATATCTTCGTTTTCGATAAGCGAATCGGAAAAATCCGCCTCGCTCGGCTCATGCCCGAGCTCGTCGATGTCGCTCCATGCGGGACTTTTCAGCATATCGCGGCAGATATTGCGGCATATGCCGAATATCCATGCGCGGGCATTCGTTCCCGCGGCGTAGGATGCGGCGCTTTTTGCTATGCGCAGATAAGTTTCCTGCATGGCGTCCTCGGCTCGCGTGCGGCTTCCGAGTTTTCGCAAGGCAAAAACAAAGACAGAATCTTTGGTTTGCTCATAGATGCCGTGCAGAGCGTCTATATCGCCCGAGGCAAGCTTTCTGATGTCGTTTTCGAGCTTTGATGAAAGAAACGATGAAAAGCTCATTGCGGAAAAGCTCCTTTCAGATAGTATATAGAAAAAACGGCGGCTTTCGCAGAAAAATATTTTCGGAAAGTCCGTTTTTATTATTATGCGGATTTTTGTCGGTTATATGGGGAAGAGAAGAAAGAAAAATGCGGCGGAAGCAGAGGCAACCGCCGCATAAGTCATAACTTTAATATGTAGGATTAGCCTCTGTTTTTGCGAAGGATAGCCATGATATCATCAAAATCGCTGTCGGAAATGATGGTGGCTTCTTCATCTGTAGCAACCTGCTTGGGAGCTTCTTCCTTTTTGGGAGCGGCTGTCTGGGTTGCGAAAGGAGACTTCTTCGCGGGCTCGGCTGTTGTCTTACCGGAAGCGACGCCTGTCTTGCCGGGAGTCATGGGCTTGCCGTCCTCAGCCTTGAAGCCTGTAGCGATAACGGTGATTTTCATCGTATCTTCAAGCTCGTTGTCAAGCGCGGTACCCCAGATGATATTCGCATCGGGATGAGCCTCGTTTGCAATCATAGAGGAAGCAGTCTCGATTTCCTCGAGGCTGATGTCGGGACCGGAAGTGATGTTGATAAGTATGCCTGTAGCGCCCGAGATGGTTGTCTCGAGAAGAGGGCTGGACATGGCAGCCTTAGCGGCAACCTCAGCCTTGTCTCTGCCTGTGCCTTCGCCAACGCCCATGTGAGCATAGCCTGCATCGCGCATAACGGAAGAAACATCCGCAAAGTCAAGGTTTACAAGACCGGGGATATTGATAAGGTCGGAAACGCTCTGCACGCCGTGACGGAGAACATCGTCCGCATACTGGAATGCATTTACGAGAGTAATTCTGTTTTCGGAAATCTGCTTGAGTCTCTCATTCGGGATGATGACGAGAGAGTCTACATAATCGCGGAGCTGGACGATACCTGCCTCAGCCTGTATCATACGCTTTCTGCCCTCGAATGCGAAAGGCTTCGTAACGATACCGATAGTGAGGATGCCCATTTCCTTGGCAACCTTGGCAACAACGGGAGCCGCACCTGTGCCTGTACCGCCGCCCATGCCGACCGTTATGAACACCATATCCGCACCGCGGATGACATCGGCGATTTCCTCAAGGCTCTCCTGAGCCGCCTGCTCGCCTACTGCGGGGTTGGCGCCTGCGCCGTGACCCTTTGTAATCTTCTCGCCGATGGCGATTTTTGTGGGAGCGCTCGACTTGAGCAGAACCTGCTTATCGCAGTTTACCGTGATAAATTCAACACCCTGTATATTTGATTCTATCATGCGGTTCACGGCGTTACCGCCACCGCCGCCGACGCCGATGACTTTGATATTTACGCCGCTTTCGTAATCCGAATTGAATTCAAAACCCATTTTATAATCCTCCTTAGATTTTATTCATAGATATACGATTCTATTGTAATATGTTTTTAAATTATTTTCAAGATGTTTTGCAAAAAAACTTGATAAAAAATTAAAAAAATTACCGAAAATCCCCCGATTTTTGGAAAAAAACAGAAAATCGGGCAAAATTTGCGGTAAAAATTTCTATTCGCCGAGCTTTCCTGTCGGCTGGAAGGACACCTTGTCATCGGAAATCACGCGGATATTTCCCGTGACGCCCGCGTAGTAGCTGTCGGATTCAAGCTTGGTTATCAGCTTTATACATAAGGATAAATCCGAATCGAGCGTGCGCCATGATGGTAATACAATTGTATAAATATTGTTATACAAAATATGAATATCAAATTTTTGCCGCAGGTCTATTTCGCTCAGTTTCTCGCCTATGGGCGAGGAGAGTATCGTATCTATTATGCCGAGGTAGAAGCTGTAGTCGTCCGCTTCTTCAAATTCTATCTGCTTTCCGATGGCGAGGCTCTTTATTCCCGAGAGGGAGAGCTTTGCCGTTCCGCTGTAGAAAGATGAACCGATATCGCCCCTGACCTCGAGCACCGTGAGCCTGTCCGAGAGGATGAAATACTGCCCGTCATATTCCAGAGCGAAAGCAGGGGGATATTCTTCTATTATGATGTGCATTTTTTTCGGCAGGGTACGGCGCACGGTGACGGAGCGCACATAGATATTTTCGCTTTTGATTTTTTCGGCGATTTTTCCTTTGCTTACGGCGTATGTATGCGAGCCGAGCTTTATGCCGCTGTCGGTGATTATCTTTTCCGCGGAGCAATACGAAATGCCCGAGACATCTATCTCCCTTATGCGGCAGAAGCCGAAAAACCACACCGCGAAGAGAATCACCGCCGCGATGAAAGCGAGCCACAGCAGGCGATGTGTCTTTCGCAGGCGTGTCATTTCCGGCGTTTTGTTTCTGTTCGTCATTTTTCTTTCCTCACTCTGTGAAGCATGAAAATCATTTGCTCTCGAGGAGCGTCATTATATCGCGGCTGAGAAGTATCCTGATATCGCGCCAGATAAGCTCGTTTGAATCCGATTTTGCGAAAGCGGCGATATTTTCGCGCATTGCCGCCGACTTTTCGCCGTCATAGAGAATCCCGCAGAGACTTTTTTCGAGCAAATCGGGAGTGAGATGCTTTTCCTCTATGAGGATGGCGGCATCTGCATCGGCGAGCCGCTTTGCGTTTTCATACTGGTGATTGTTTACCACATTCGGCGAGGGGATGAGTATGCAGGCTTTCTTCTGGAGAGCCATTTCCGAAACGGTCATCGCGCCCGCGCGGCAGATGACCGCATCGGCGAGCCGCTCCCAGTACGGCATATCGTAGATATATTCCGTGAGGCGCAGATTCGGGAAATTCTCAAGCCCTGCCGCCCTGAAAGCGGCAAGCGTCTCCGCGTGCGTACTGCTTCCCGTGGCGTGGATATGGAAAATCCCGGGATGATGCGAGGTGAAATTCTTCATCAGCGCGATAATCTCGGAATTGAGCCGCATTGCGCCGAGGCTTCCGCCGAAAGAGAGGACTATCTTTTCCGTACCCTCGGGGATGCTCAATATCTCGCGGATGTTTTCGGGGATTTTCGCCGTGCTTTTCTTCATCATGGGATTGCCGACGAAGAGCACCTTGCTTTTGTCGGTGAAATAGTCCATGGTCGAGGCGAAATTTACATATATTCTGTCTACCTTGTCAGCAAGCATTTTGACAGCCTTGCCGGGGATGGCGTTGGATTCATGCAGAGCCGTCGGTATGCCGAGCTTTGCCGCCGCCGAGAGCAGCGGCCAGCAGACGAAGCCGCCCGTGCCTATCACGATATCGGGCTTGTATTCGAGCAGAAGCTTTTTTGCCTTTCTCGGCGCCGTGAAGTAGTAATATGCCGTTTTGATATTCGAGAGGGAAAGGCTTCTTTTCAGCCCTTTCATTTCTATATGATAAATAGGATAACCCGCCTTTTCGCAAAGGCGGTTTTCTATTCCTTTTTTGGTGCCTACGAAAGCTATCTCGGCGTTTCTGTCATGCGCCTTTATCAGGTCGGCTATGGCGAGAGCGGGATTTACATGACCTGCCGTGCCACCGCCGGAGAGAAGAACTTTCATTTTTGCCTCCTTAGTATCAGAGCGGTTTCTGTGATGAATATTTCGAGATGGAGAGGATGATACCCATTTCTCCGAGCTGCATTATCAGTGCGCTTCCGCCGTAGCTGAAGAAAGGAAGCGCGATGCCTGTCGTCGGGATACTGACCGTGACGACGGCGATATTGAGCAGAAGCTGTATGCCGACCTTGCTGATAAGTCCTATCACGAGCAGGGATGAGAATGTATCGGGCGCGTTCATGGCGATGACAAAGCCACGCCATATCAGCACTATGAAGAGCACTATCACGGCGACGGCGCCGACAAGCCCCAGCTCCTCGCAGACTATCGAGAAAATGAAGTCGTTCTGCGGTTCGGGAAGCCAGAGGTGCTTCTGGTAGCTGTTGCCAAGCCCTACGCCGAAAAGTCCGCCGCTGCCGATGGCAAGCAGGCTCTGATAGGGCTGCCAGCCGCCGCTGAGGCGGTAATCCTCGGGATGAAGCCATGCGTCTATTCGCGATTTTGCGTAGTCTGTGAAAAGTATCAGCGAGAGAGCCGCGGCGGCACCTGCACCGGCTATGGCGGCAAGCCATTTTATATTTGCGCCGGAGATGAATATCATTACGGCACCGATAAGGAATATGATTATCGTTCCCGACATATGGTGCTCGAGAACCGTTGTTCCGCATACGATGCCTATGATGATGGCAGGGAAGAGAATGCCGTATTTGAAAGTCTTTATCTTCGTTGAGACGATGGATATGTAATAGGCGAGGAGCAGAGCCAGCGCAAATTTCATTATTTCCGTCGGCTGTATGGTTATCGGACCTATTTTTATCCATCTTGTGGCGCCGCTCCAGTTTTTGCCGACAAAAGGCACGGCGAGGAGCAGGAGATAGCTCACGGCAAAAATCGGGAGCGTGGCTTTCTTTATGAAAGTATAGTCAATGCATGAGGCGGCAAACATTACGATAATGCCCGCCACCATCCAGACTATCTGCTTCTTGATGAAGAAAAAGCTGTCGCCGTATTTTCGCTCTGCGAAAACATAGCTCGAGGAGAAAATCATGACCGAGCCGAAGCAGAGCAGGAGCATGACTGTTATCAGAAAGGGAATGTCTATCCCGTGTTTTGCGCGGTATATGGTAACTTCTTCGCCTGCGGGCATGGCAAAAAAGCCGAAAAGTCCCGGTTTTTTCTTTTGCTTTTTTTCAGCCGTCATGCCGCTACCTCCGATATATATTTTGCGCGGAAAATCAGTATTTTATAAGGAAGAATGCCGCTATGCAGAAAGCTGCTGTGATGGCAAATGCGCAGAGGTCTATCTTGTTTTCCGAGAAGCCGAGCTTCTCAAAATGATGATGTATGGGCGCCATTTTGAAAAGGCGCTTGCCATGCGTGAGTTTGAAATACGAAACCTGAAGCACGACTGACATTATCTCGCAGAAGTAGACTATGCCGACGAGCATGATGATAAGTTCATATTTCAGCATATACGCAAGTCCCGTGACCGCGCCGCCGAGGAAGAGCGAACCTGTATCGCCCATGAAAACCTTGGCGGGATAGATATTGAATATGAGAAAGCCGAGCAGTCCGCCTATCACGGCGCCGCTGAATGTGGCGGCTCCCATATCGCCCACGGAAAAAGCGAGAACGGCAAAGAACGCGCAGACCACAGCCGAAACCGTGGCGCAGAGCCCATCGATGCCATCGGTCAGATTTACGCTGTTTACCATGCCGACGATGAAAAGAATCGAGAAAACATAGTAGAAAAATCCGAGCTCAAGTTCCTTATTTATGATGGCGAGGCTGATGCTTGTATCTATCGCGCCCGCCTTTGCCATCAGGAAAAGGTAGAGGGCGGCGACGATGAACTGAAGCGCCATTTTCTGCATGGGGGTCAGCCCCTCGTTGCGCTTTTTTGCGAATTTTGTCAGGTCGTCCGTCACGCCGACAAGCCCGAAAGCGACAGCCATGCCGAGAGTTATCAGCATGGGCGCGGAGAGCTTATCGAAGAATATGAAAGAGAGAACCACGCATACGACAGTGCAGGGAATGATGAAGAAGATGCCGCCCATGGTAGGCGTGCCTTCTTTTGATGCGTGCCAGCGCGGCCCTATCTCGAGAATCTTCTGCCCGAGTTTTTTGCTTTTCAGCACGGGGATGAGAAATCTGCCGAGCAGTGCCGAGGCGATAAGACATATCACAAGTGAAATGATAAAAGAAAGATACATACCTTTTTCTCCGTGCCGATAAGGATTTTTATTGTTTTATACAGTTGTGTCAGAGACGAAAAACCGCTTTATACAGATGTATTTTATATGAGCCTTGCCACATTTTCGAGCGCGACTCTGCGGCTTGCTTTAAAGAGAACCGTATCGCCCTTGTGCAGGAGCCTGCGTATGTCGGTCGCCGCCTGCTCTGGGCACTCATAGCCGAGAGAAGCGATTTTTTCCTCCGGCATGCCGCTTTCCTTTGCGCCGTGTGCTATATATTTTGCGTTTTCGCCGACTGTTATCAGCAGATCCGCGCCTTTTGCATAAGCCTTGCCTACACGCTCATGCAGTTCATGTGAATATGAGCCGAGTTCGAGCATTTCGCCGAGTACGGCGACTCTTCTGCCGCCGTTTTCGCTTGCCACATCGTCGAGAATCTCAACAGCCGCCTCCATGGATTCGGGCGAGGCATTGTAGCAATCGAGGATGAAGGTGCAGTCGTCATGCTTTTCCACCTGCGAGCGGAGCGCCACGGGCTCATAGCCGAGAATGCCCTCCTTTATCTCCCTCTCGGGGATGCCGAGGAGCATGCCGCAGACGACGGCGCACATAGCGTTGTATATATTGTGCCTGCCGCGGACGGCTGTTTCTATATCCTTTACTATATAGTCGCCGTTTCGCACATCGAGGTCAAAGAGATAGCCTGTCGCTGTCTTGCGGATATTTACCGCGTTGTAATGGCAGAGAGGATTTTCTATGCCGATATATTTCTTGCATATTTTGCCTGTATTGATATTGCGGAGCAGGGGTTCATCGCCGTTGAGGATGAGTATGCCGTCCTCTTTCATGCCCTTGATTATCTCCAGCTTGGCATCGCGGATAGCCTCGCGCGAGCCGAGATTTTCTATATGCGAGGTGCCGATATTCGTTATGACGGCGATATCCGGCTCGGCTATGGCAGAGAGCTTTTCTATCTCGCCGCGAGCGCTCATGCCCATCTCCACCACCATCGCCTTATAGGTGATATTGAGCTTGAAAAGCGTGAGCGGAAGCCCGATTTCGTTATTGAAATTTCCCTCGGTCTTGTTTGTCTTGTATTTTCTGTCGAGAACGGAATAGATAAATTCCTTTGTCGCCGTTTTGCCGACGCTGCCTGTAACGGCAACGGTTATCGTGCTGAAGCGGCGTCGGTATTCTCTCGCGAGAAGCCCGAGCGCACGCGTGGTATCCGCGACGAGGATGTACGGAATATCCTCCTCGGGCGCTCTCTCGGCAACGATACAGCAGGCGCCGCCCTTTATCGCGGCGGGAATGAAATCGTGCCCGTCAAAATTTTCGCCTTTTATGGCAAAGAATATATCTCCCTCACTTATCGTGCGGGAATCTATGGAAACACCGAAAGCTATATCCTCGGGATTTTTCGAGTAAAGTGTCCCTTCGACGACACGCGCTATATCGGTAATGCTTATTCCGTTATCACATAAACCAAGATACATTTTTCTAATCCTTTTCCTTTATTATTTTGAGTACAGTTTCTCTTTCGCAAAAATCGTGTTTTCCCTCTTTGTCTATCACATAGTCCTCGTGACCCTTGCCCGCGAGGAGTATAACATCGCCTTTTTTTGCCGCCGAGAGGGCGATTTTTATCGCCTTTTCGCGGTTTACTTCCGTTATGTAGTTTTCGCTTCGTATTCCCATGCAGATATCGCGGATTATTTCTGCAGGGTCTTCTGTTCTCGGATTGTCGGAGGTGACTATCGCAAGGTCGGAGAGACTTGCCGCGATATCGCCCATTTCGGGACGCTTTGTTTTATCTCTGTCGCCGCCGCAGCCGAAAAGCGTGATTATCCTGCCGCCGTATACTTCGCGCAGAGCCGAAACGGCTTTTCCGAGTGCGTCGGGTGTGTGTGCATAATCGACTATAACATCAAAATCGCCTGCATATATGCGTTCCATCCTGCCGCGCACGGGCGGGAAATCCGAGAGCGCATCCGCGAGCTTCTCCTCGGAAACGCCGAAAAGATACGCGCAGGCGAGCGCCGCCGTCGCATTGTAAACATTGAAGTCGCCGAGCGGCAATATGCTTTCTTTTATATTATGTGAAATACCGCCCGGCGAAATGCAGAAATCAAAGTCCGAGCCGCCTGCGGAAATTTTTTCATTTTCAAAGTAAAATTCGGCTCTGCGGTCTCTTCCGTAGTAGAAAACATCGCCGCCTGATGCCCAAGCCATGCGGTATGCCGCCTTGTCATCCATATTTATCAGACTGATTTTACTGCGTCGGAAAAGTTTTTCCTTTGCGCTTGCGTATTCGCCGAGACTGCCGTGAAAATCGAGATGGTCATGAGTGAGATTCGTGAAGATGCCTATATCGAAATCTATCCCGTATACGCGCTCCTGCGAGAGCGAATGGGAGGAAACCTCCATCACTACGGTGTCTATGCCGTTTTCGCGCATTTCGGCAAGCTCGGAAGCGAGCAGTTTCGGCGGCGGGGTAGTGTAATCACTGCTCACCTGCCCCATGCCGCAGTCGCAGAAGAGCGTGCCGATGATGCCGACGCGATGTCCCGCCTTTCGCAGGATATGCGCCGCCATGAGGCATGTAGTGGATTTTCCGTTTGTGCCCGTTATGCCGATAAACCGCATATCTTTTTGCGGATTTCCGTGCATGCGCAGATGCGCGAGCGCGAGTGCGGCGCGGACATTCGATACCCACACGGTGGGGATATCGGGCTGCGAATATTCTCCATAGCCCGAGACAATGGCAGACGCACCGCGCTCTCTTGCCTTTTCGTATATTTCGGGTGATGCCGTTCTTATGAAGAGAACATCGCCCGCCTGCGCCGCATCGGCGTTTTCCGCTATGCCGCGCACTTCACAATGCTCCGTATCGCCGTGCGAAAGGAGCACTTCGCTTTGTAAAATTATGTCCGAGAGTTTCATATAACGCCTCCGTCAAAAATATTTTGTATTTTCAACATCCGCGTCATGCGCATTTTTAGTCCGTTGCGTCCATGTGACGCATATCTATTGTTATCACCGTGCCTTTTTCGGCGACGGTACCGACTGCCAGCGATTGCGAAACGACAGTTGCGTCCGAACTGCCCGTAGCGCCCTCTATTTTTACATTGAAGCCGGCATCTGTGAGGAGCGTATTTGCCGCCTGCGCCGTGAGTCCGATGACTTTCGGAACGACAGCGGTGAGCTTCTCCGCCTCGGCTTCGGTATAGAGTATAACCTTGCCGTTTTTCACGGACATTTTACTGCCCGAGGCAGGCACCTGATTTACTACACTGCTACCGCTTCCGACGACCTCATATGAAAGCCCGAGCTTGCCGAGCCTTGATTTTGCCGCGTCGAGCGAGGAACCGCGCAGATTTTCGAGAGTTATCATTTCGCCGTTCGCATATTCGGGTTCTATGCCGAGATAGGGAAGTACCTCGGAGAGCACCTTTGAAACATAAGGCGCGGCTACCGTACTGCCGTAGATGGAGCCTATGGTCGGCTCATCGACGATGATTATGCAGATGACCTGCGGGTCGTCTGCGGGAGCATAAGCCACGGTGGAGGCGATTCTGCCGCCGCCTGTGCCTTTTTCCGATGTACCTGTCTTTGCCGCTACCTTGTAGCCCGCAACATAGGCATTGCGCGCGCCGCCGTTTCCGGAAACGCCGTCCGCAAGTATTTTGCTTATCGTGGCAGAGGTGGAAGCGCTGATTACCTGACGCTTTACCGTCGTGCCGAAAGAAGCGAGTATATTTCCGTCGTCATCCGTGATTTCCTTTACGAGATGCGGAGTGACGAGCTTGCCGCCGTTTGCTACGGCGGCAACGGCTGTTATCTGTTGGATTGCCGTTACGTTATATCTCTGACCGAAGGAATAAACCGCGAGGTCTACGCCGCTGAGGCTCTCTTTATAGATGGAAGCGCCTTCGCCGGGGAGATCTATACCTGTTTTTTCATTCAGTCCGAAATTGCAGAAGTAATTTATAAACGTGGTCGCTCCGATGCGCTCTGCGAGCATCATCATAGCGGGGTTGCAGGACTGCTGAAGCGCACCTGCGAAGTCAAGCGTGCCGTGTCCCGTTGTTTTGTGGCATTTTATCGGGCGCGACCAGCCGGCTACATTGTAGTAGCCCTTGCAGTAGAATGTATCGGAGAGCGTTGCCTTGCCCTCTTCGAGCGCCATCGATGTCGTAAAAACCTTGGAGGTGGAACCGGGCTCGTATGTTTCGGTTATTGCCTTGTTGTTCCATGTTTTGAAGAGCACATTGGAAACGGCGCTCCTGTATTTGTCGCTGTCTTTGCCGTAGGTCTGCTCCGCCGCTGTCAGCTCGCTCTGATAATAAGAAACCGTGGTGTAGGGTGAATTGAGGTCAAAATAGGGATAAGTTGCCATAGCATAGATTTCGCCTGTCTTGGGGTCCATGACTATGCCGCAGGCGCGGGATTTCGCTCCCGACTCTATGACAGCCTGCTCGAGATATTTCTCAAGATAGCTCTGAATCTTGTAGTCTATGGTGGTGACGAGATTTGCGCCGTTTTTTGCATCTATGTACTGCTCATACTGATAGGGCATTTCGCCGCCCTTGCCGTTCTGCGCGGAAACTATCCTGCCGCTCACACCCGTGAGCAGTTTGTCATACTGATATTCCAGCCCGTAGAGACCGCCGTCCGCACCGCAGAAGCCGATGACATGAGAGGCAAGCGAACTGTAAGGATATATGCGCGATGCCGTTTCCACAAGGTGGACGCATTCCGCGAGGTCATTGTCGAGTATAAACCGGCGCACCTTGTCGGCGTCCTCTTTCTCGACATTCTTCTTTATCGTTTCGTCTTTTCTTTTGACTTTCTTTGTTTTTTCTATTATCGTGTCGTAATCGACGCCGAGTATCTCGGAGAGGCCCTTTGCCACGAGCTCGCGCTGAGCGTCATCTTTCATATCGTAGGGCGATATGAAAACGCGCTCCGTGGTATAATTTGTCGCGAGGGCAACATGATTTCTGTCATATATCGTGCCGCGTGCGCTTCCCGTGGAAACCTCATATATCATCTGCTCGATAACGAGCCTTTTATAGTGTTCGTTTCGCACTATCTGAAGATATATCAGTCTTCCGATAAGTACAGCCGCAATAAATGTAGCGGCGCAAATGACCGAAAGAGAGCGCACCCGCATGCTTCTGCTTGTACGCCCTATAAGGGAATCGGGTTTTTCACTTGGTTTCCCGTTCATTTCTCCCCTCCATCTTTTCTAAAACAAAGTGAGCAAAGAGCATATTTTACCATTCTCCCCACTCACTCAAAGCTGTGTACTTGTATATTTATATTTGCGCCGAAAAAATTTATTCCTTTCAGTTCATAAATTCTATCAGCTTTGAAAAGCCGCGGCCTATAGCGGAGAGAAGTGAGCCTGATGATTTTTTGCTTTCCTTATTTCCGTATACTACCATGTTTACCGTATTTTCCGTATCGCGGGGAAGATATTGCATATATTTGCTGTCTGTCATGCCGAGTTCTCTTGCGCGCGCCTCAAAATCGACATCCTTGTATTTCGCATCGATATCGCGCTCGCGGGAGTTTATCTCTTTTTCCATTTTGGATATGTTGGAGTTTATCTTGTTTATGTCGGAACGGAGCTGAGCCACCTGAACAAACGAGAAAACTATAAACATGAGCATCGCTGTGATAAGCAGGGCGCAAGCCGCGATGTATATGGGAAATTTCTTCTTTTCCCCTGTCTTGACGGTGCTGTATTTAACGCCGCCGCTCGATACATCCGTCATATATTTTTTAACGAAGCTTCCAATGTTGCCGGATTTTTTTCTCTTCTTTTCCATGACCTGACCCTTTCCGAAAAAGATATGTTTTTCTATATTTTTCTTGCCGCGCGCAGCTTCGCGCTGTGCGAGCGGTTGTTTTCAGCCAGCTCCTCCTCCGAGGGAAGAATCGGCTTTCTTGTAAGTATTTCTATTTTGGGTTTGTTTCCGCAGATGCATACGGGAAATGAGGGCGGGCAGGTGCAACCCTGCGCCAGCTCCGTGAAAGTTTTCTTCACGGCTCTGTCCTCAAGCGAATGGAAAGTAAGCACCGCGAGCACGCCGCCGCTTTTCATGGCTCCTATCAGTGCGCGGAGCGTGGGCGCGATGATATCAAGCTCGTTGTTTACCTCTATCCTTATCGCCTGAAAGGTTCTCTTCGCCGGATGATGACCGACGGCGAGCGCCTTTTTCGGCATCACGCTTTTTATTATATCGACAAGCTCGAGAGTCGTTTTTATCGGGGCGTTTTCTCTCGCCTTTACTATGGCGGAGGCTATCTTCGGCGCGAAGTTTTCCTCTCCGTATTCAAAGAGAATGCGGCGAAGCTCGCTTTCGCTATATGTATTGACGACGGTGTATGCGCTTTTTGTTTCCTCTGGTGAACCCTCAGCATTCATGCGCATATCGAGCGGAGCGTCGGTATTGTATGAGAAGCCTCGCTCGGGCGTATCAAGCTGATATGAAGAAACGCCGAGGTCTATTATTGCGCCGTCGATGCCGTCAATGCCGCGGTCGCGCAGGATTTCCGATATATCGGAAAAATTGCCGTGGACGAATGTTATCCTGTCGCTGTAGTCGCAGAGGCGCTTTTTTGCCGCCGTGATGGCGCACTCGTCTGTATCTATGCAGATGAGCCTGCCGCCTGCGGTGAGCCTTTTTGCTATCTCCAGCGAATGACCGCCGCCGCCAAGCGTACAGTCGACATATATGCCGTCCGGCTTTATATCAAGTATATCTATGCATTCCCCGAGCATAACGGAGTAATGCGAAAATTTTATCTCTTCCATAATCAGAAGCCCAGCTCTATCATCAGCTCTTCAACTTCCTTGGCATCTTCGCCCGTGGAAGCCGACTTCCAGTTTTCTTCGGACCATATTTCGAGATATGAACCGAGACCGATGACTACGGCATTACCGCCTATTTCAGCGTAGTCGCGCAGGCTCTGAGAGAGAAGTGCGCGGCCCTGCGAATCCTGCTCCACATCGCACGCCTGAGCGAAAACGAAACGGCGTATTTTAGCCGCCTGAGCAGTAGGCAGAGCTTCTATTTTTGCAACATAGGCATTCCAGTATTCCATGGGGTAAACGGAAAGGCACTTATCCGTTCCTTTTGTTATGACAAACTTTGTGCCGAGCTCCTCGCGGTATTTCGCGGGGATGAAAACTCTGCCCTTGGAATCGACTGTATGTGAATACTCGCCCAGAAACACGGATAAACGCCTCCTTTTCTTCGGAATCTGATGCCTGCGAAAAACGCTTGCCTGTGGAAAAGTGGAAAACTCTGTGGAAAATTCACCACTTCACACCACTTGGCACCACTTTTACTATATTATAGCCGATATTTTCTGAAATTACAATAGCTTTTCAAGAAAAAAATAAAAAAACAGGAAAAAAGTTTCGCCTTTTTTCCTGTTTACGGTGTCGGATGCGCTCATCTGGTGGAATAGGTGGATATTTTTTTATTTTGCCTGCTATCGGTGCTCGAATTCTTATCTTGCCAAAGACCGTTGAGATACTTTTTCTTTATGATTCTTCGCGGGTCGTCGAGGCGCCGACCCCTACAAGATAAAATCCAAGTACAGCCAACAGCCAAAATAAAAAATATGCTCTCCATCCCGTCAGTGCACAGACTTCACCCACGCCCGCCTTGCACTTTCAGCGGGCGTGCAGACAATGCGTGCACGAATCTGCTCGGCTTTTTCGTGTGATATGTTCGCACGCGTGGTATAGTTGAAGCTGTAAAGAGTGCGAAACCGCCGACTTTCGATTTATCCCTTGCCGCACGTACTCGCCACGCATGGCTCGCGCGACTAACTCGTGCACGCCGCCAGTGGTTCGGAAGGAGGACGGCGTGAGTCCTCCTTGCTGACTTTTGGTACTTTTGGTCATTCAAAAGTACGATAAAAGAAAAGTTACTTTAAGCATCTCGCGGGCGAACAATGTTCGCCCCTACCATGCGGGTCGTCGACGGCGCCGACCCCTACAGCATAAATCCAAGTATAGCTAACAGACAAAATAAAAAACGGCACTTTCATTCCGTCAGCGTACAGACTAAATTCACGCCCGCTTGCCCTGTCTCGGCGACGCCGTTCAGAGGTGGCTTCGCCACCCTGAACCATCCTCTTGGTCACGCAAAAGTACGAGAGAAGAAAAGTTACTTTATCCCACTCAAAATCGCGATAGAACAATATCTGCCAAAACATAAAAAGGCGGGAAAAAGCTTGGCTTTTTCCCGCCTTTTTATAATAAAATCAAACCTTTACCCGAGCTTTGCGGCAATAATACCTTTTGCGCCATCGGGGATATACTCCGAGTACGGCTTGCCGCAACGCACAAGCTCGCGGACGAGCGTGGAACTGACATGAAGCACCTCGGGAGAGGAGAACATGAGCAGTGTTTCTATGCCCGATACGGCTCTGTTCGCCCGAGCCATATCCTCTTCATATGCATAGTCTGAGAGGTTGCGCACGCCCTTGACTATGGCGCAGACGCCGAGCTTCTTCGCAAAATCCGCGATAAGCCCCTCACCCTTTACCACGCGGACATTTGCCATATCCGATGTAGCGGCGGCTACTGCAGAGAGGCGGACTTCCTCATTGAGCAGAGTTTTCTTCGCGGGATTTGTATAAACCGCGACGACTACCTCATCGAAAATCTCTGCCGCTCTTCTTATTATATCAAGATGTCCTGTCGTTATCGGGTCAAATGTGCCCGCTGTCAAAACGGTTCTTTCCATTTTTATTCTCCTGCTTTCGGCTTAAGATAAGTTATATGGACCCTGCCGTATTTCACGCTTTTTACTTTTTCGTAGCGCGCGGCGAGCATCACATTTTCTTCGATATCGAGCGGCTTTTCATCTTCGCAGATAACCGTGCCGTCCTCGTTTATCATATCCGCATCATAGAGTGCCGTGAGAATCTCCGGCAGCAGACGCATGGCATAAGGCGGGTCGAGATAGATATAATCAAAACTGCTTCTTCCGCCTGCCGCCCTGATATATGCTTTCCAATCCATGCAGAGCACATTTGTTTTCGGATAGAGCTTTGTTTTCTTGGCGTTTTCCGTAACTATATTTACGGCATCGCGCGAAGCGTCGACAAGTGTCGCCTTTTCCGCGCCGCGGCTGAGTGCCTCCAGCCCCATCTGACCGGAGCCGGCAAAAAGGTCGAGCATCGTTTTTCCCTCTATCTCAAACTGAATCGAGCTGAAAACAGCTTCTTTCACTCTCTCGGGAGTGGGTCTTGTATCATCGCCCTCGAGCGTTTTCAGATTTATGCCTCGTGCGCTTCCTGTGATTATTCTCATTTTTTATTCCTTTCGCCTTTGTCAAAGTATGTTATTATTCTTTCGGCTGTTTCCGGTGTTATTCCCTTAACTGCGGCAAGCTCCTCGGCGCTCGCTTTCTTTACGCCCGCAAGTCCGCCGAAATGCGAGAGCAGAGCCTTTGCCTTTGCCGCTCCTATGCCGTCTATCTTCTCAAGGACAGAGGTCGTTTCTTTTTTTCGCTTTGCCCGCGTCATGCTCGAAACGGTGAAGCGGTGAACCTCCTCCTGAATCTTATATATCAGCATGAAAACCGCCTGCTCCGCGGCTATGGAGACCTCGCCATATTCGCTCACAAGCGCACGCGTCTTGTGATGCTCGTCCTTTACCATGCCGAGCACGGGAATGTTTATTCCCATTTCTCGCATGAGCGCCTGTATAACGAGAACATGATTTTTGCCGCCGTCGAGCAGTATCAGGTCGGGCGCCTTTGCCCCATCATCGGAGAGATGCGAGAGTCTGCGCGAGAGCGCTTCTCTCATGGAACCGTAATCGTCCTGCCCGTCGGTCGAGCGAATCTTATAGAGCCTGTATTCGCTCTTCTTCGGCTTGGCATTTTCAAAAACAACCATGCCTGCCGTTATGTTTTCGTTTCCGTAGTTTGATATATCAAAAGCCTCTATGCGTTCCGGCAGAACCTCAAGCGCGCAGAGAGAAGCGAGCCTTGCAAGCGATTTTTCCGTCTGCTCACTGCTTTTTCTGTATTCGTTCGCCCTCGTCTCGGCATTCTGCTTGACTGTCCGGCAGAATTTGTGTAGCTCGCCTCTGCGCGATATCTTCAGTTTGACCGCCGTTCCTGCCTTTTCGCGGAGCCAGTTTTCGGCTGTCTGCCGTTCTTCCTCTGCTATCTCGTCGGCGAGCGTTATCTCGCGCGGGATATAATCGCGCACGCTGTAGAGCTCATATATGAAAGAGCATATCGCGGCGTCATCGAAAATTTCGCCGCCCGAGAAAAGGAAACTCTGCGAATCTATCAGCTTGCCCGAGCGGACATAGAAAACGCATATGGCGCATATATCCTCGCCCGCATACCAGCCGATGATATCGCGGTCGACATCGGGAGAGCATATTACGCGCTGCTTTTCGCTCAGACGCTTTATCGCCGCTATCCTGTCACGGTAGCTTGCTGCCGCCTCAAACATCAGATTTTCCGAGGCGTAGTTCATCTTTTCCGTGAGAGAGGAGAGTATATCGTCCTCGTTTCCGTCGAGAAACGATATCGCTTCAAGAAATCTCGCGCGATATTCCTCCGCCGTCACGCTCTCCTCGCATGGCGCGATGCACCCCATGCGGCGATAGAGACAATGCTTCACTTTGCCCTTGTCCTTCGGAAAATGCTTCTCGCAATAGGGAAGCCCGAATGTTTTTCGCAGTGCCGAGATGACGGAATAAACCGTATTTGCACCCGAATACGGACCGTAATACTTATTTTTGCCCGCCTCGCGTTTGCGCGACATTATGAGTCGGGGATATTCCTCGCCGAGCGTAGCCACGAGATAAGGATAAGACTTATCATCCTTGAGCAGGATATTGTATCGCGGACGATAGAGCTTTATCAGGCTGTTTTCCAGAGTGAGCGCTTCCATCTCCGTCTCGCAGATGATGTAATCGAAATCGTATACATTGTGCGTCATGGCGTCGGTCTTGCTGTTGAAATTATTGTCATGGAAATACTGCGAGACCCTGTTTTTGAGCGCACGGCTCTTGCCGACATATATGACCTTCCCCGAGGAATTTTTCATTATATATACGCCGGGGCAGAGCGGCAGGTTGCCTGCCTTTTCCCGCAGTCTTTTTGCGTATTCTTGGCGTACCGTGATAAATCCCTCCGATCTGAAAATGGGTTTACAGACAAAAAACGGCAGAGGGTTCAAAACGAGCCATCTGCCGCCTGTCATTCACTTCGTTAACTTTCGGCTCACTCGGTCGTGCGGAGAATCTCCTCGAGACCGTCGAGCGCCTCTGCCTCGTCGGGACCGTCGGCGATAAGAGTTATCGTGGCGTCTCCCGAAATAGCCATGGCGAGCACACCCAAAAGACTTTTGGCGCTGGAACGCTTGTCTCCGTCCTGAATCCATATAGAGCTTTTATACGAATTTGCTTTCTGAATGAAAAACATTGCAGGTCTTGCATGCAGACCTACGCTACTTTTTACTACTACTTCTCTTGAAATCATGTGCCGCTCCTGTGCTTTTATCGGGGATAATGCGAAAATGTGCCGCCATTTCCCTTGGACTAACTGATATTATACCAAATTATTTGCATAAAATCAATAGCTTTGAGTAAATTTTCCTGTGAAAAATGTAAAAAATACGATTTTCCGCCGCGATTATTCGGCTTTTTCTATCGAATTTATCGTTATTTCCACAGCGGCACCGTTTCCTGTCAGCGGATCGAGTATATAAACCGCGACTGTGGAGCCTACGGTTATCTTTGTCTTTCCGTCGATGAAAAAGCCCGTCTCCGAGGAAATGCCCGCAAATTTTATCCTGCCGTGCAGATTTTTCCTGCCGAGAGGATTATCGTGCGGCTTTGCGGCGCCGTCCTCCTCAATATATACCTGATTGGATTCTGTTTCGGCTGATACTATTTCGCCTATGAGAGCATCACTACCGGCAAGGTATACATTGCCCTTGCTTGCGCTTGCCGCCGTATTGTCCATGATATCATATACGGTGAAATCCACGATTATATGCTCGCTGACATCGTCGCGCTTGTCGAAATACGCGACCTTGAGCACCACTGCGGCAATGCACGCGATGACGGCAAGTATTATGATTATGTCAAATATATTGAATCTGACTTTGTTTTTGCTGTCGTTCACTTTGCGCCCTCCCTTTATCAGCCTGCACTCTTTATCTCAAACCGCGTGCAGTAACCGATGCGATTCAGATATCCGGATGAAAAATATATCTGCGAGCCTACGAGGATTCTCGTATTTCCTATATTGCAGAAGCCTGTTTCGTCGACTGTCGCGCTGTCGCATACGACGGTGACATAAGCATCATATATATCGCTGTAGGCATAGACGGGAACATTTCCGTTTTCATCGGCTTTGCTGTCATAATACTGCGTCGGCTCCCATCTGATATTCGATATATAGCCGAGCGATGTGCCCGTCGCGGAATCGAATACCTCGTTTCCTGCCGCCAGAGCGGAGCGATATTCTTCTTTTATTGCCGTCAGCTTGACGGAATATTCGATGGTTCTCGGCTCATTATCGGTCTTTACATTGCCGTTTTGCAGCAGTATCAGATATGTTATCGCCGCCGCCACGGAAAGTATCAGTATTATTATCACCGCATCTACAAAGCCAAAACGAGCCTTTTGCTTTTTGTTGTCCATTTCAGTACCTTGACCTTTCAGAATATTTGGCTCTCCGAATCATATATCGGAAAAATAGTGCTCCGTATCTTCTTTCTTCTTCGCCGCGGCAAAATCCGTATACGAAACGGCAAGTCCGACCGTCATCCAGAAGAAAAGGAATACTCTGTAGTTATAGAAAACGAAGTCTGTCAGCCCCTGGAAAAGGAATGCGAAGATTCCCGTAAAGAGCGCCATGCACATCATCTTTTCCTTTATCGTGGCGCAGCTGCGCAGATACGAGAAGCAACGCGACGCGAGGAAAAGCATGAATATCAGGAAAAATACGAGCGCGAATATGCCCATCTCCGCCGTCAGCTGGAGATAGAGGCTGTGGCTGTGATAAGCGACCTCGGCACCGCCTATGGAATACGCGGGATAAACCGAGGAAAAAGCCTGCTCGCCTATGCCTATGCCGGATATGAGATTGTCCCGTATCATGGCGAGTGAGCCGCGCCATATATTGAGCCTGTAGGAGGTTGAGGAATCGGAGAAATTCGTGAACCTGTCAAATATCGCGGTATCTTTTGCAAAAATAAGCAGGGAAGCGAGCGGGGATGCGATTATCAGCGCCGCGAAAATCTTTCTGCTTGCTATCAGGGCAAAAACGAGAAGCGAAACGGCAAAGCCGAGCCACGCCCCGCGCGACCATGTCAGTATCAGACAGGCACATCCGAGCAGAGCCGATATCGCGGAGGCGAAGCGCCTGCGCGGGCTTGCTTCGTCGCTCTGCTTTGCAAAGGCGAAAGCAAATGCCATCGGCACGGTCATTATCAGAAATTCGCCGAGCACATTCGGGTTTTCAAAGGTGGAGACCGCACGCCCGCGGATATAATCGAAGGTGCCTGTGTCAATCCAGCCGAGCGTGGGCGTTCCGATGAAGTATTCGCCTATTCCGATAAGCGAGACGAGCCCGAGCGAAACGATACAGCAGGAAATGGCGCGGATGAGCATTTTCTGCGAGCAGATGAGGTTTCTCACGATGAAATACATCGAAATAAGACAAATGTATAAGAGCATTTTCTTCATGCTCGAGCTTCTGTCCACGGAGTTTATACCGCCGAGGAAGAAGAAAACCGCCAGCATCACCACGGGAATATCGGCGAGCGCAAGCTTTATCACGCGCTTGCCGCGTATCAGTTTCACGAAAAACGATATCGCGATGAGGATGACCGTTCCTGCGAGAGCCATCGTTTTCATGAAAGGCAACAGGAGAAAGACGAGGAGCACGCCCGCCTCGGGATAAGTCATGACGAATATCGCAAAGGCTATTAGCGCCGCCGTCGCAACTATATAGAGCGGGCGGACAAATATCGTGCAGAGACCGAGAATCATGCCGAGCATGAACATTATGTTTGTGGCACTGCGTCCCTCTTCGGATTCCTCATGAGCTTTCGCTCTTCTTATGCCGAGGAAATCGTTTATCAGAAAAGAGAAGAATCTGCTTCCCGCAAATGCCTGCGAAACCGAAAGCTTCGATGAAAAGAAGCAAACGGAGAGGAGCAGGAAAACCACGCCTGCCGCGGGGTCGGCGAAATTGCGCTCATAATCGAAAGCGACCGCTTTCATTATATATATAACAGAGCTGTAAAGTCCGAACGAAGCGGAAAACACGCCGAATACCGAAAGCGGTGCCGATAGGAACATAGTGCTCAGTCTCGAGAAGAAGCCGAGGAGCACACTGCGCTCTATCCCTCTTGCCGCGCGTTGTTTTGCGCCGCGCATGGAAAATTTCTTTGCTGCCTTTCTGTAGACCGAGGCGGCAAATGAATTTTTTGCGGCTTCTTCGGCGGCATCGTACGATGTCATCAGAAAGGCGAAAATGCTCTTGAGAATCCTGCTGTAAATAAAAGAAGCGAACCGCATGACATATGTCACGATGAAGCTGTCTTTTATGCGGACGGTTTTTTTCTTCTTTTTCTGTACCGTCATCAGCTGTCCTCCCTTCCTGCTTTATGCTTTCTTTTCGGCAGAAGCCCGAAAAGATATATACATATTAAATATACCACACTTCCTGCCAAAAAAACAATAGCAGAGACGAAGAAATTTTTAAAAAATGTGTTTTTTATCGATATTTTGCCGACAAAAGTGTCGAGAAAGTACATAAAGACGCCGCAGACGAGCGCGGAGAACGCCGCTTTTGCCGCATCGAGCGCTGTCCCTGCTGTGAAAAATCCTCTCTTTATCGCTCCGCCGAAGAGCAGAACAGCCGTCGCGGCAACCTGCGCCGCAAGAAACGAGAGCGGGAGCGAAACGATGCTTTTTCCCGTTATCGCGGAAAAAGCGGGATTTGCCGCTATGCAGACGATGACCGCCACCACCGCCGCCACAGTCGGCAGGCGCACGATGCCCTTGGAATAAAACGCGCGGATGAGCGTTTCATAGAGCGCGAAAAACGGCATGGCAACGGCGAATACCGAGAAGAGCGAGGCGCAGTCGGCGGCAAGCTCCTGCGAGAAATTTCCGCGCAGGTAGATTATCTCCACTATCCTTTGGGAAAGCACGATACTGCCCGCCGAAAACGGCAGAACGAGAAGCAGAGCGCTTTTTATGCCGTTTTGCGTGAGCAGACGGAAAGCTTCGCCGTTTTCCTCGCCGCTCACATCGGAGAGCTTCGGAAAAATATAGTTGCATACGCCGTATGTCAGTATACCGGAGACGATGATGAAAATATTGTACGCGTAGTTGTATGCGCTGATTGCGCCCGCCGAGATGAAAGGCGCGAAGAATGTCGCCGCGAGCAGACTGCACGGGAGAATCAGCGAGCCTGCAGTTATTGCGGGTGCCTTTTTCAGCGCCGCACGCATATCGGGATTTTTTATGTCGGGCTTTCGGAAGCGCAGAATCTTCTTTGCCAGTGCCGGTATGGCGAGCGTTGCCGCCTGAACCGTCCACGAGAGCGTATATACCGTGGAGAGGACGACGATGCTCCGCTCATCCGGAGTACCGCGGAAAAGCGCGAGCGTGATTATAAGCAGAAGATTCGATACGGATGAAGCCGCGGCGGGCAGGATGAAAAATCCGTAGGACTGGAGCACACCCGCCGCTATATGCGCAAGCCCCGCAAAAAGCGATGCGGGAAGCATGATGCGCAGGAGCCTTGCCGCGAGCACAGCGGTCGCTTCATCGAGAGCGGGGGAGAGCAGAGCTATCACCTGCCGCGAAAAGACTATGCCGAGCGCCGAGGCGAGCGCTATCGCGAGCGAAACGGCGCAGATAAACGACGAGGCGAATTTCTCTGCGCGCTCTCCGCTCTCTCTTTTTGCCGAACCGAATATCGGTATGAAGCACCCAGCTATGGCGGAGGCAAAGAGAATATCGAAAAGCGAGAGCGAAACGGATGACGCGGCAATAAAAGCCGAGGCTTCGATGCTCTCGGCAAAAACGGAGCCGAAAAGCATCTGGCGCACCATGCCGAGCAGCTTTGAAGCCGCCGTCACCGCCATCATAGCCCCGACTGTTTTTACAGCGCTGCGGGTCTTTGCCATGCTTTTCGCCTCCCCCTCAAAATATTTTATCGCTTGATTATTGACGCAAATATGATATTATATACAAATATATAAAACCGAAAAGGCAGATGTCGCCTTATTTTTCTCCGAGCAGGTCGGGACGCACGCGGCGCGTTTTTTCGAGAGCCTTTTCCGCGCGCCATTTTTCTATATTGGCGTGATGTCCGCTTATCAGTTCGTCGGGGACGAGCCTGCCGCGGAAATCATACGGGCGCGTATACTGCGGATATTCGAGAAGCCTATCGGAAAAGCTCTCCTTCTCGTAGCATTCGGAATCGGAGAGCACGCCCGGCACAAGCCTGCCGACGCAATCTGTGAGTATGCACGCAGGTATCTCGCCACCCGTGAGAACATAGTCGCCTATGGAAATCTCCTCGTCTATTATCTCGTCGATTATCCGCTGGTCCACGCCCTCGTAGTGCCCGCAGAGAATGACGAGATTGTCATAGCCCGCGGCAAGTTCAGCCGCCTTCGCCTGCGTGAGCACCTTGCCCTGCGGCGACATATATATCACGCGGCGTCGCTCGCAGGAGTTGACCTCGGGCGCGGTTATCGCAGTAAAGCAGTCGTATATCGGGACGGGACTCATGAGCATGCCTTTTCCGCCGCCGTAGGGCGTATCGTCCACCCTGCGGTGCTTATCCTTGGAATAATCGCGGATATTGTGCGCGTGAACCTCGAGTATGCCCGCCTTCTGCGCCCTGCCGATTATGCTCTCGGAGAGCACTGTTTCTATAAGCTCGGGGAAGAGCGTCATTATATCAAAGCGCATCATACTTCCTCGCTTTCATCGAAAAATCCCGCTATCGGCTTTATAAAAATGCCTTTTTCCACATCTATCTCCCTGATAAATTCGGGAACGGCGGGGATCAGCACATCGCCCTTTTCCGTTTTCACGGAATATATCTTCTGCGCCACGCCGTCTGTCACTTCGCGAAGCGTACCGTAAACCGTACCGTTTTCGCAGTCTATCACGGGAAGCCCTATCATATCGCAGATAAAAACATCGCCTGCCGTCTTTTTTATCTCCTCGCGGCGTGCGCTTATCACCTTGCCTTTAAGTTTCTCCGCCGCCTCGGGCGTATTTATTCCCTCGAGCGAGGCGAGCAGAAAGCGCCCGCCGAGCACACGGCTGCCGAGAACTGCTATACTGCTCCCATCGGCAAAATAAAAGCGCCGCACGCCGCGAAGCGCCTCGGGGCTGTCGCTCCATGGCTCTATCTTCAGCTCGCCGCGGATTCCGCGTGTATTGATTATTTTTCCTATTTCTATATATTCCTTAAGCTCGCGCATAAAACACCTTAATTTATTTTGATAATGAAAAACGCCTCGCGAAAGCTATAAGCCTCGCGGGGCGTGCTGCAATCAGCTCTCAGCTTTTAAACTTGCGCTTTCTTGCTGCTTCAGATTTTTTCTTGCGTTTAACACTCGGCTTTTCGTAGTGCTCTCTCTTCTTTACTTCGGCAATAACGCCAGAACGAGCGCACTGTCTTTTGAATCTGCGAAGAGCGCTGTCAAGCGATTCGTTTTCTTTAACTCTTATTTCAGCCATTCTTAATCCCTCCCCCCGCAAATAAAACAAAGCGTTCAGAACAAAAATTCTCGTTTATCATTATACACAAGTTATAGCCGTATGTCAATATGATTTTACAAAATTTATTCCGATTCTTTAAAAAAATCTTTGTCATTTGCCCATATCGCGGCATACAATGCATTGAAAATAAAACAAAAAGAAACCACAAGCCGCTTTTTCTTCCCGAACTGCGAAGAAAATGACGGCGGAAAGGCGGCACATATGAGAAGCGAAGCACGCGAATTTTTTGCGGCGGCAAATACGGAGGAGGGCTTTTACAGCATATTTGAGAGCGTATTTCCGCCGAGCGCACTCGATAAAATTTTCATCATCAAGGGCGGACCCGGAACAGGCAAATCGACCCTCATGCGGCAGATAGCGGAGTATGCCCGCGGGCGAGGATACTCTCCCGAGCTTTATTATTGCTCATCCGACACATCGTCGCTGGACGGGATAGTGATACCCGAGCGCTCCTGTGCCGTGATAGACGGCACGGCACCGCATATGACCGACCCGAAATATCCCGGGGCATGCGAGACGATAATCAGTCTCTACGGCGCCTTTGACATTGCGGCACTGCGGAAACGCCGCGCCGAGATAATCGGGCTTGCGACGGAAAATTCGGAGCTTTACCATGCGGCATACCGCTTTCTCTCGGCGGCAGGGCGCGTTCACCGCGAGATAGAGGAGAGCGCACTCGGGACATATAACCGCGAAAAGGCGGCTGGCGCACAGCGGCGGCTCCTGCGCGCGATGAAACTGCCGACGGGAAAAGCGGGCAGGAGCGAGGTTCGCTATGTCGATGCCATCGGAACATCGGGGAGCGTACATCTGCCGACATTTGAAAAAACGGCGGGCACGGTCTATACTGTTTCAGACAAATACGGGCTCGGCGGATATTTTCTCACTTCTTTCTGCGAGCTTTGCGAGAGCCTCGGCATTTCTCTTGTAAAATGCCCGTCTCCGCTTCGCCGCGACAGAATAGAATCTCTCTATATAAAGGAAGCCGACACGCTTTTTTACATATGCCGCGACGAAGAAAAGCTGAAAGCGAGCGACAGGAATATAAATATCCTCCGCTTTGCCGATAAGGGCAGGCTTTCCGCCATGCGCCGCAAGCTGAAATTCTCGGGCAGGTGCTATGACTGCCTCATGCGCGCCGCCGAAGAAAATCTCGCGGGAGTGCGCCGCGCACATGCGGCTCTCGAGGCAATCTACGGCGAAAATATCGATTTTTCCGCAGTGGAATCGCAGAGAGATGCGATACTTCGCGATATTTTTGCCGATAATATGTAAAAATTCAAAATATAAGTTGAAATTTGAGACGATTTGTGGTAATATATTTTATAATAACTTAATCGGACACTTTTGATTTGAAAATATAAAAGCGAACGGAGTTCAAAATGAAAAGATTTACAAAAATAATTTGCGTGCTTTTTGCGCTTGTCCTTTCACTCGGTATTTTTACCTCGTGTACAAGGAAGCCGGGGCTTTATAACTGGCTGGGCATGAGAGTAAAGGTTGACTATGCGCTTCGCCTCGTTCTCGATGTCGGCGACGGCAAGAAGGAATATCTCGTTCCCTTTGACGAATATTACGGCGTTTTCATGTATTATAAATCCCTGCTCGGCGACGGCATCCTCGAAGATGAAAACAAGAAACTGCTTTTCACCACGGTAGAGGAGCAGACAAAGGCTGTCAAGGAAATGACAGAGGATGACCTCATGGAGTTTTATGCGCTCTATGCCATAGCGGAAAAGTACGGCGTGGGGCTTACTCAGGAGGATTACGATTCTTTTGAGAGCGGATACAAGGCAAACCTGCGCAGATATCTCGAGGCAAACGGCAAGACAGAGGGAATAGAAGATATCGACAGCTATACCGATGAGATGTATCAGAAGCTTTTCAAGAGCCTCGGAACGTCAGAGGATCATGTCAGATTTTCTTATTTGCGCAATCTGCTTTCGTCGAGAGTGAAAAAGCATATCGCGCCCGATGCAGTACAGCATGCAGAGAGAAATTATTTCCATATCAAGCAGGTGCTTGTCCTCTTTACAAAGGGCGATTCCACCTCGGAAAAAGCCGCACAGGATAAGATAAATGCGGCGATGGCAGAGCTTAATTCCGGCGCGTCGATAAACGATGTGATAAAGAAATATGACAGCGGAATATCCTCAAGCGAGATATATTTCGATGCTTCTTCCGTAATTCTCGGCTCCAAAAATACGGATGGTTCTTCCGTATCAAGCTTCGTTTCGACAACGGTAAACGGACTGAATATCGGCGATACGAGCGATATACTCACGGGCGACTATGATGAGGAATTCGGATATTTCTGCATAATCAAGCGTCTCGGCTTTGACGAAAGTTTTGTCTACGGCGACTCGACCATAGGCGATTCCATCTTCCGCTATTATACGGCAGGCTCGTCGCAGTATACACCGCAGTACAGCGAATATAAAGCTCTCGTCGGCGCATATACGCAGAATCTCGTATGCTATGCCTACGACCAGAAAGTATATGACAAAATAAATGTAAAAACAATGAAATAAAGGCGAAAAAGCGGGGAGGCTCGGGGCTTTATGTTCCCTTGTCCTGCCCGCATTTTGCATGAAAGGATAAAAAATGTCTTTCGATACATTTACAGCCGCACTCGTTTCGCGCGAGCTTGACTCGGCGCTTCGCGGCTCGAAAATAGAAAAGATTTATCAGCCCTCGCGCTACTGCATGGTGCTCCTCTGCCGCAGGGGCGGAGAGACGCGCCGCCTGCTTCTCTGCGCCACACCCGGGGCTTCGCGCGTGGGCATAACGGAGACGGCAAGGGAAAATCCCAAGACGCCGCCATCCTTTTGCCAGCAGCTGCGCAGGCATATTTCGGGCGCTACAGTCGCGGGAATATATACGCTCGGCTTTGAGCGAGCGGTGGAGATAGCGCTCGATTCATATGATGAACTCGGATTTGCCTGCAAGAGGTATCTCATAGTCGAGATAATGGGAAAATACAGCAATATCATCTATGCGGGCGATATCGACGGCAAAAAGAAGATACTCGGGCTTCTGCGTGCGGGAGACATAACGGAGGGAAAACGCCCGCTTGTTTCGGGCGTGGAATATGAACTTCCGCCGTCGCAGGACAAGGCTATGCCGACAGGCGAGACGCACGACGCTTTCCTCTCGCGCATGAACGCCGCGGGAGAAAAGCCCTGCGAGGAATTTATCCTCTCGGCTTATGCGGGCTTTGCGCCGATAGCGACGCGGGAGATAGCCTTTCGCGCGGGCGCGCTCGGCAGGCTTTGCGGCGAAGCCGACGGGGAGAAACTCTGGGCTTCGTTTTCGGCGGTCGTCGGAGCGGCAGACGGGGGCGGTGCCGTGCCGACCGTGGTCATGCGGGAGAGCGGAGAGCCTTTTGATTTCTCATTTGTCGATATAGCGCAGTACGGCGAGAACGCGAAAAAGAAAAATTTCGGCAGCTTTTCCGAGATGCTTGATTTTTATTTTGAGAGCAAGGACACGGCGGCTATCCTGCGGCAGAAAACGCATGATATACATACGGCTGTCTCAGGCAACCGTCAGAAACTCGCAAAAAAGCTGAATATACTGAAAAAAGAGCTTGCCGACTGCGATGAAATGGACAAATACAAGCGTTGGGGCGACCTTATAACCGCCTCTGCTTATATGCTGAAGCAGAAAGCGAAATTCGCCGATGTCCCCGACTATTACAGCGCCGAGGGCGACACTATAGAAACGGTTCGCGTGCCGCTGGACGAAAAGCTGACTCCCGCGCAGAACGCGGCGAAATATTACAGGAAATATACGAAATTAAAGACGGCGAAGGAGATTCTTGCCGAGCAGATAAGGATAGCCGAGGCGGATATCGAATACCTCGCCACGGTGGAAAATGCCGTTTCCATGTGCGAGACGGAGGCGGATATTGATGAGATACGCCGCGAGCTTACACTGGGCGGATATCTGCATAAGACCGCAGAAAAGTGCAGTCCGAGAGCCGCAGAGAAGCATACGCCGAAAGTGGCGCGGTTTGTCACCTCGGGCGGGCGCGAACTCATCTGCGGAAAAAACAACATTCAGAATGACTATGTCAGCATGAAGCTGGCAAGAAAACACGACTGGTGGTTTCATGTGAAAAACAGTGCGGGCGCGCATGTAATAATGCTCTGCGAGCAGGGCGAGGAGCCGGATGCGCGAGATTTCACCGAGGCGGCGGAGCTTGCCGCGTATTACTCGAGCATATCCGATACGCAGAATGCGGCTGTTGATTATACACTTGTAAAAAATCTGAAAAAGCCAAGCGGCGCAAAGCCGGGCAAGGTGGTTTATTACTCAAATTACACGGCGTATGTCACGCCGAAGCTGAGCGTGAAAAAGCTGTGACGGAGGAAAGTATGGTTAATTACAATGATAAAAACGAACGCTATGCGCTCGTGCGGAAAATAGCGGAGGAGGGAATAGTCCTGCTCAAAAACGAAGGGGTTCTCCCTCTCGGAGGTGAAAAAGTCGCCGTTTTCGGCAGGACGCAGCTCGACCTTATCAAATGCGGGACAGGCTCCGCTTTCTGCACCTGTGAGCACTGCGCCGAGATTCTCGACGGCATGGAGGCGGAGGGCATCTCCTGCGATGAAATCCTTGCCGAAAAATACCGCAGATGGACTGCGGAAAATCCCATACGCACCTTTGATGTCTGGGGAAGCGGCTCGCATATAAATGAGGAAATGCCGCTCTCCGAGGAGGATATCGCCGCCTGCGCCGCGCGGGGTGCCGAGAAAGCCGTATTTATAATAGGAAGAACGGCGGGCGAAAACGACGATGCCATGAATGCCACGGGCGACTATCTGCTCTCCGATGGAGAAGAGGAGATGCTTTCCGCGCTCGGCAGGCATTTTCGCGATGTGATAGTGGTGATAAACTCGGGCAACCTGATGGATATGTCGTTTTCTCTGCGCCCGTATGTAAAGGCGCTCGTGCTTCTCTCCATGCCGGGCATGGAGGGCGGTCATGCGCTTGCCCGCGTGCTCTCGGGTGCGGTTTCACCCTCGGGCAAACTGACCGATACGGCGATAACCTCATATGAAAAATGCCCGTCGGCGCAGGATTTCGGCTCGCGCGGCGGTATTATACAAAAGTATAAAGAGGATATTTTCGTCGGCTACAGATATTATGAGAGCTTCGCTTCGGCAGGGCAGAGCGTGCTCTATCCTTTCGGCTTCGGTCTTTCGTATACGGAGTTTGCCGCCGAGCCTGTTTCGTTCTCGGCTGACGATACGGAAATATGCGCCGAGATAAATGTTCGCAATATCGGAAAGAGAGCGGGCAAGGAGACGGTGATGCTCTATTCGTCATCGCCTGTCGGCGCAGTTGACAAGCCGAAATATGAGCTTCGCGCATTTGCCAAGACGCGCCTGCTTGAGGTGGGCGAGAGCGAGACTCTGCGCCTGCGCTTTGCTACGGCGGATATGGCGTGCTTCGACGACAGCGGAAAGACCGGCGAGCGCGATGCATGGGTAATGGAAGCTGGGCGGTACGGCATTTTCTGCGGAAATAATGTAGAAAAGCTTCAGCCCTGCGGCGCATATGACCTAAAGGAGATGCGCGTGATAAAGCGATGCGTGCATCTCGATACGCGGCTCGACGAGAGACTCCTCCTTGACGGAAGCTATGAGAGCCTTGAGCATATCGCGCCCGACCCTGCGGACGGGATAACGGTGCTTCCTGCGGGTAAAACGAGAGTGAAGCTTGATTTCGCGGGCGGTGCATCCGAGATGCTTTTCAATATCTCCGTGCACGGAACATATCACCTGCTTCTCGAGGGGGCGGACGGACTGCCGCTTCCTTACGATGATTTTGAAATAAAAGCGGGCAGAGCGGAGATTTTCGGCGGGAACGCCGTATTCCCCGCAGGGAAGATTACACTTTCCGTAAAGCCGAAGAGGGCGTGCGCCTCTGCCGCACTTACCCTCGCAAAAGACGATTCGCCTGCGGTGATAAGCGGGGAAAAATCGCTTATCGAGGGCGGCAGATTCTGCGAATGTGCGCTCTATGTCGTGCCGCGCGCCTTTTCCGATGATGCCGATATGGCGCACGGTTTTTCGCTTGCGCGGATGCATACGCCGGGGCGCTATGCCACCTATAGACTCGAGGTGGAAAAGGCGGGAATCTATGATTTTTCGCTTCGCTATTATAATCCTTATGACGATATGCCCCTCTCCGACTGCTTCTCGGTGCTTGTTTCGAATGTGCGCCGCGAGGTAGGCTCCGTTGTGCTGAAAAAGACGGCGGAGATGGACGGCGCTGTTGTATATAAGACCTCCGAGCCTTTTCGTCTTGCGCTTCCGCGCGGAGAATGCTATCTGAAGATAGTTTCCGCCACGCGCACTTCACCCGAGATAGCATATATCGAGGTGAAGCCGAGCGCTTCCGATGCCGCAGAGGCTACCCGCCATGCGGATGGCGGCGTGGGTGAAGCCAAAACAGAGGAAAAGGAATACATCCGCCGCATTCCCGAGGGCTATGCCGACGGCATGTTTGCCCGCTTTGTGCGCGGAGAGATTGCCGCCGCGGATATCGTGCGCGAAATGAGCGATGATGAGCTTGCGGCGCTCACCTGCGGAAACGAAAAGGGACAGATAGGTTACAGCGAGAAATTCGGTATTCCCGAGACCTACTGGTCGGACGGACCAGTGGGGCTTCGTCTTGAGCGGAACACGACGGTTTATCCCTCGGGTACTATGCTCGCCTGCACATGGAATACGGCGCTCGCAGAGGAATTCGGCAGAGCGATAGGCGCAGAGTGCCTGCTCTATAATATAGATATGTGGCTTGCTCCGGGTATGAATATCCATCGCAATCCGCTCTGCGGCAGAAGCTTTGAGTATTATTCCGAGGATCCGCTTGTGACAGGGAAGATAGCCGCCGCTGCGGTTCGCGGTGTGCAGGAATGCGGCGTTGGCGCCACGATAAAGCATTTTGCCGCCAACAGCACGGAATATCGTCGCCTGCAATCGGACAGCGTTATTTCCGCGAGAGCACTCCGCGAAATATACATGCGCGGCTTTGAAATAGCGATAAAAGAAGCATCGCCATATGCGATAATGACATCGTATAACTTTATCAACGGGATAAAGGTGCCCGAATACGGCACGATATGCAGGGAAATCATGCGCGATGAATTCGGATATTGCGGCATGCTCGTCACCGACTGGGAGAATAATTCCGTCCATGTGCGCGAGCTTGCGGCTGGACATGACCTCAAAATGGCATCGGGAAATGCGCCTGCTGTCGCCGACGCGATAAGGAGCGGTGAGCTTTCGCGCGGGCGCGTGGAAGAATCCGCCTGCCGCATACTTGAGTTTATCGCCAAAACGGCAGGGAAGAATATAAAATAAGTATGGAAAAACAGGGAATCTGAGCGGATTCCCTGTTTTATATTTAAGTTTGAGATGGTTTTTATTTTGCTGTTTGTTTGTAGTTGAATTTTATCTTGTAGGGCGGGAATTGACCGATTTGCGAAGCAAACTCGGTCGGCGTCGCCGAGACAGGGTGTTTAAGCTTTGGCGAAAGTATTGGTGTGAACATAGCAACATGGGGGTGTTTTGGTAATATATTGTAGTAACACCTCATCCGTCGCGGTAAACCGCGCCACCTTCTCCCACTGGAGAAGGCTAACGAGATGCTAATTTTTTCAAAAATAAAAAGGTGCCGCATGTAACAAAGATGATTGCTTTTCAAATGGCACAGCGCAAAATGGTGTAGGCGGTTTGTGCTGATGGGGTTGACAAGCCTTCTCCAGTGGGAGAAGGTGGCAGCCGCAGGCTGACGGATGAGGTGTAAATACTGCTTATCTCTTTATCCCGTCAGCGCAGGTACCAGACCCACGCCCGCCAACCCTATTATGCGGGCGTGCAGACAATGCGTGCACGAATCT
>ERZ1026780.64-NODE-64-length-91505-cov-14.017299_pt1 | contig 91505 bp, 85 predicted proteins | sample MGYA00380126_ERZ1026780 | MGnify/ENA primary metagenome ERZ1026780 (study PRJEB33269, sample SAMEA4719762) | human gut metagenome | biome: human-associated habitat; feature: organic feature; material: feces | place: Cameroon | collected 2013-10 ... | reverse complement strand
TTTGCGAAGCAAACGCGGTCGGCGTCGCCGAGACAGGGGCAGAAGGTGGCAGCCGTAGGCTGACGGATGAGGTGTCTATAAACATTTTATAACAATATTTGCGTCAAAATTTCAATTTTACTCCTCATCCACCGCTATCGCGGTCCCCCTTCTCCCGCAGGAGAAGGCTATACAAAAAATGCTTTTATCTGTTTTTGCAGTAAAAAAATACTTTTTCAATACTCTGAAATCCCTCGGCACCGCCGAGGGATTTTGCGTGATTTTCGGGAAAAGAAAAAGTTACTTTCCCATCGATGAAAGAAACACCCAAAACACAAAAAAGCTCGGTCGCACCGAGCTTTTTTGTGTTTTATACAAGTGTCTTATTTTTTACATTTTTCTTCATGCGGCGCACATCGGCGAGCATTTTCGGAGTGTCGCGCAGAACATTTACTTTCGATTCGCGGTGATTTATAACCTTGACGCCCATCTCGCCTATCTTATAGCCGAGGCGCTGGGCTATCATCGTAGCCTCGAGGTCAAAGGCGAAACGGTTCACTTCGCAGTTGCGGAAAATTCTCCTTGCCGCCTCTCCGCGATAACCCTTGAAGCCGCACTGCGAATCGGAATATTTGAATCCCGCGGCAATGGAAAGTACCTTGAGATAAGTTTTTGATGCGAGCTTGCGGATGAATGTATAGCCCTCATATCCGTCGGCGGAAACATTTCGCGAGCCGAGTATCACATCGGAGTCGCTCTCTTCAAACCGCTTTACCATCCTGCCTATCACATCTGTGCCGTAGGCGTTGTCGCAGTCTGTGAAAATCACTATATCACCTGTGGAAGCGAGCATACCTGTGCGCACGGCACAGCCCTTGCCCATATTCGGAGTATACGAGATAAGCCGCACGCGGTTGTCCTCCGCGCTCTTTGCCTCTACAGCCTTTCCACATCCGTCGACAGAGCCATCGTCTACAAATATCAGCTCCCAATCGTCAAAATGCTCTTTCATATATCCGTAAAATGTATCTATGGCTCCGTTTATTATGGAACTTTCGTTATACATCGGTATAATAAGCGTTATTTTCATTTTTGTCCTCCGCGCAGGTGCCGGATTATACTTTGCTCCTGCATTTAAATTGATTATACAATATAATTATTAACTTTTCAAGTACAACTTATAAATTTCTCGTGATAAACATTTGTATAAAACGCAAAAGCCGCACCACAGCAGGCTTTTAAGAAAACAGGGCGACCGAGGTCGCCCTTATTGCTTTTGTTAATGCACGCTTTTCTGAACTGCAAATTTCTGATCGCGCATAGCGGCATCCATTTTGATGGTGCATACTTTGTTTATGCTGAAAAGACCAACCTTTTCGCTTGCGTTTTCTTCAATGATGGGAACCATTTTTTCTATGGTCTCGCCGTAGCTGTATTTCTTTATGGATTCGGAATCCGTTTCCACAACGAATGTCAAATCTTTATATTCGAAAGAGAATGAAGCGGACTTCAGTTCGACGCCGGAATCAAGCAGGTCGGCATTGAAATTATATATACCGCCGACAAACTGATAGGGATTGAGTCCGTCCGACATTTCCACGCGGTAGATATTTTCCGCATCGGAGAGGTCATAGTGGTCTGTGAGGGGAACGGTACGGAACTTATAGTCCGTGGCATCGTCCTCAAAGGAATTCAGCCATGTGATTTTCTCTATGGAATCGGAATAATCGCGGGAAAGGAGAAATTCGCGTATGTTCTTTTCCATAGCGGTATTCGCGCGGTCAACGGAATAGCTGTCTGTTATCAGCACGGAAGAGTAGACGAAGATTCTGAAATTGAGTCCGTCATTCTTGCATCTGACATTGACCTCGTATCTGCCGTTTGTTTCTTTGTTCTGAGTATAGCTTACATACTCGAAATCATAGTTGTTCCCGTATTTTTCGTGGAGGTAATTGAGCACCTTTTTCTGCACGCTCTTTGATGGGGTACAGCCTGCCGCCAGTATCATAATGCATGAGGCAAGCAGTAAACAGAGCATTCTTTTGAGTAATGTTTTTTTCATTTGTCTCAGCCTTTCTTTGTGAGATTTGAATCGGCATCGGGGAGAGCACAGGCGACAATCACACTGCGCAACGCTTTCACCATGTCGGAAAGCGGCATGGAAAAGACATTCTGCCCGATGTTTTCGCCGGATTCATAAGGAAGATGGATAAATCCGACCTGCATATTTCTTTTTTCTGTCATGTTCTTGAAGAGAGTATGGTAGAGTACATCGTTGCAAAGGTAAGTTCCCGCGGAAAACGAATATGAAACGGGAAGTCCGAGTGCCGAGACGGCGTTTTTTATCGCGGCAAAATCAAAAGTGGAAAAATATGCCGCATCGCCGCCGGAAATGCACGGAGATTCCGCAGGAATATCGGAATGCGAAGGAAAAAATCCCTCATTGTCGCGGACAGCGCCGCGAAGATTTATGCCTATGCGCTCAATGCGTATGCATTTTGAGCCGCCCGCAAGTCCTGACAAAATAACAATGTCGGGTGAAAAGAGGTTTATTTCTTTCTCGAGGATATCTGTCGCCCTGTCCCAGACAACGGGGAGGAACAGCTTTTTTATCTCGGTGTTTTCGATATCCGGCAGAGCCGACACCGCGTCAAATGACGGATTTCTCTCTGCGCCGCCGAATGGCTCAAAGCCTGTTATCAGCACCTTTTTCATCGCGGGAAAACACCTCACACTTTTCACTTAATTACTATTTTATATGTTTTCTTCCGAAAAGTCAAGGGTTTTTTGTAAAGTGAAGCGTTTCTGCTCTGTGAATGAATTGAAATGAAATACAAGCGAGGGAAAATCTATTATCCCTGCCATTATTATATTACGCGCCGTGGCGAAATATGTAGACTGAGGGGGCATGGCTTTGGCAAAAAACGAAATATGCAATATACTATATTAGGAAATGATATGCCGCATATTTTTGTCAGATTTTGGCATACGGTTTATTTATTTCCTTGACTAACAAAGCGGTAAAATCGGTAAAAATATAGTAGAAAGTTTTTTCTTTCAAACTATAAAAAAGAGAGTGTGAAAAAAATTGACCGTAAAACGAGGAGATATTTTCTATGCCGACCTCAGTCCTGTTGTCGGAAGCGAGCAGGGAGGACTGCGACCCGTTCTCATAGTACAGAATGATGTGGGAAACAAATACAGCCCGACAGTCATCGCCGCCGCGATAACAAGCAGGCTTGACAAGGTGAAGCTCCCCACTCATATAGATGTCTATGCCAGGAATTTCGGACTTGCAAAGGATTCCGTGATACTGCTTGAGCAGATAAGGACTATAGACAAAAAGCGCCTGCGCGAAAAAATGGGGCATCTTGACGAACTACTTATGCAGAGGGTGAATGACGCGATAACAGTCAGCTTCGGTCTTGCCGCCGCAAAAAGCGATGAAGAAATACCCGCCTCGGCGGATACCGATATGACGGGTACGGTTATAGCATAAATGAGAAGAGCAGAGGCGTTTTTCGCTTCTGCTCTTGTGTTTTTTTTCGAAGCCATATTTCGCAAAAAGCGCAAAAGCGACGACGGCACGGGGCAAAATGCCGCCGCGCCGTCGTCAGGAAGGAGAAATATGAAGACTTTTATCTTCAGTCCGCCATGATTACAAAATCATAGAGCGGCTGACCGCCGGTAAGAACCGTTACTTCGGCATCGGGAACGACGCCGAGAATGGTATCTGCGGCTTTGGAAGCGGTATCTTCACTGACATCGCTTCCTATGAAAACGGTGAAGTTTTCAGACTCACTCACCGTAGAGAGCTGTTTGAGGCATTCGAGACTGCTTTCGGCAACGCATTTTATCTTGCCGTTTACGAGTCCCATGTAGTTATCCTTTGCTATGTTCAGCCCGTCGATATCGCAATCGCGCACCGCACGGGTGACCGTCAGGGATTTGACAGCCGAAGCGGCTTCCGTCATGGCGGAGAAATTATCGTCGGCTTCCGCTTCTGGGTCGAAGCTCATCATGGCAGATATGCCGGCAGGAACGGAATTTGAGGGAATCACGCGGACATTTTCGCCGAGCTCTTCCGCCGCCTGTGCAGCAACGAGATATACATTTTTATTATTCGGGAGAATGAATATATTCTCCGCACCGAGGCTCTTTGCGCAGTCGATAATCTGCTTTGTGCTAGGGTTCATGGACTGACCGCCGAGGACAAATCCGTCAACGCCGAGGTCTGCGAAAACATCGCGTATGCCGTCGCCGTTGCAAACGGAAACGAAGCCGTATTTCTTTGTTTTTGCCGGTTCTTCGGGAATGGCGGCGAGCGAAGAATGCTGCTCGAGCATATTTTCAATCTTTACCGTGAGCAGTGTGCCGAAGCAGAGTGCCGACGAAAGAACCGTGCCGGGTTCGTTTGTATGGATATGGAGCTTTATCACATTTTCGTCATCTACGAAAACCATGCTGTTTCCGAGAGGGAGAAGCGTTTTGTAAAGCTCGCGCGCCGTATCCTCGCCGATATATTCGGCGCTCTTTTTCACTATGCACTCCGTGCAGTAGAGAAATTCTATATTTTCACCGGAAAATTCGGCGAAATTTGCCTTTGCCGCCGTATCATGGCTTTTGCCGCTCTCCGAGCATACAACGGGATGATGTTGGAGCGCCGCGAGCATGCCCTGAAGCATCACGACAAAACCTTTGCCGCCCGCGTCAACAACATTTGCCTGCTTGAGTATCGGGAGAAGCTCGGGCGTTTTATTCAGAATATCTACGCCCTCTTTTATTACATAATCGAAAAGCTCCTCGATATCGTCGAAGCTGTCGCTCTGTGCCTTTTCCATGGCTTTCTCGGCGCAGACGCGCATAACGGTAAGTATGGTTCCCTCCGTGGGCGTCATGACAGCCTTGTATGCTTCCGTCACGCCTGCCTTGAGCGCTTCCGCCATCTGAACGGAATCGGCTTCCTCAAGTCCCGCAAATGCCTTTGACATTCCGCGGAAGAACATGGCGAGTATAACGCCCGAATTTCCTCTTGCGGACATGAGCGTCATGCTGGCGACATTCTTTGCGCATTCGGAAAGACTGCCGTTTGTATTCCCGAGCGAGGTGCGCACACGGCTCATTGTCATGCTCATGTTGACGCCCGTATCGCCGTCGGGAACAGGGTATACATTCAGATTATTGATTTCCTCTTTGTTGTTTTCCAGCGCGCTTGCGGCGGAAACAACCATATCGCGGAAGGATATTCCGGTAATTGTCATAGTAAAATTCCTTTCGGTTTATCTTGTTTCGCAGATGCTGTAAATGGCAAGCGTACCTCTGCCGCAGTGTGCGCCGACGACGGGACCTATCTCGCCCATGCGCACATCCTTTGCGCCGGCTTCGAGTATCATTTCTTTCAGCTTTTCCGCGTCCTCTATGCTGTCGGCATGGTTTATGAATATTGTCTGGTTTTCAAAATCGCGTGCGTTTTCAATAGTCTTATCCACGAGCATCTTCATGGAGGCTTTTCTGCCGCGCGCATTGAACATGGGGACGAGTTTGCCGTCATCGCTCATATGGAGCACGGGCTTGATGCCGAGCATTGTTCCGACTACAGCCTTTGCCGCGGAAACTCTGCCGCCGCGACGCAGATGGTTGAGGTCGTCAACAGTGAACCAGTGCGCGATGTTTCCCTTTGTTTCTTCGGCAAACTGTGCTACTTCCTCTATCGTTTTACCCTCGCGCGCCTGCTCTACGCAGAGATTTACAAGCAGAGCAAGACCAAAGGATTCGCAGAGCGTATCTATGACGATAATCTTGCTCTCGGGATATTTCTCGGAGAGATCCTGTGCCGCGATAGCGCTTATATTATAAGTGGAAGAAAGATTTGAAGAAAAGCTGAGGAAGAGAACATCGTTTCCCGCGAGGACTTCGTTTTCCATAACCTCGGTGGCGACTGCGGGGTTTACTGCGGCGGTTTTCGCGCGCTTGCCCTCTTTCATGCAGTCATAGAAATATCTGATATCAAGCTCTTCGTTGCTTATCGGCTTTTCGCCGTCTATCTGAACCGTGAGCGGAACTATCTTTATTCCGAGCTCGCTTTTCATTTCCGCCGTAAGGTCGGCAGATGAATCCGTCAATATTGTAAATGGTTTCATAAAATCAAACCTCCGTTTTTCGTATTTACAAAAGGTTAGTACCGCGGGGATGGAAAAAGTTACAGCAATTTGCAAAAAAATATCAAAAAATTTTTTTCTGCCGTTTTTTCTATTGAATATCATGCGAAAATATGGTAAAATAAATACACATAAAAAAGATATGAGGTAAAATAATGAAAAAATTCATGAGTTTTATGAAATATATAGTCTCCGGCACGGGAGTTACCTTTATGATAACGACCCTGCTCCTCTGGGGCGCGGCGGCTTTTCTCAAAAACAAGGACGGGCTGAATGCGGTCAGCTTCCGCAGCGATACATTTGCTGCCATTTTTGTTTTCGCTCTGCTCACGGCGCTTATTTCTCTCGTGTTCAAGGCGAAATTCATCTCCCCCGCGATACTGCGCCTCTGCCTGCATTTTGTGCTCAGCATGGGAAGTTTCATCCTTTTTGTATATATGACTGGAGTTACGAGCCGCGGAAGCGGTATGCTCGCGCTGACGGCGATGGTCGGTTTTGTCTATATTATCGTCGCGGCTATAGTCTGCGCCGTGCGCTCGCTTGGGAATAAAAAGGCAAAGGAAAAGCAGAAATACGAATCGCTCTACAGCGGAGAAAAATAAAATTTTGCAAAAAGAAAATCGCAGGCTTACTTCACACAGCCTGCGATTTTGATTTTAGATAATGGTATTTTGAATTATAAAAACAGACAAAGATACCTTTTTACAGAACCTTCTCCTGCGGGAGAAGGGGACCGCGTAGCGGTGGATGAGGAGTAAGACGGCATTTTAGAGCAGATGTTGCTGCGTGTTCATAAATACCTCATTCGTCAGCCTGCGATTTTTATTGCTTTGCTATTACAGCCCGAAGCCGCCGTCCACGGAGATTATCTGCCCTGTGATAAAAGAGGAAGCTTCGGAGGCGAGAAAGTAAACCGCGCTTGCCACTTCCTCGGGTTTACCGATGCGCGAGAGCGGCGTTTTCTCCGCCAGAACCTGCATATCTTCCGCACTGTAGCAGGCGTTCATCTTCGTGTCGATGACGCCGGGAGCGATGCAGTTGACCCTGATATCAGCCGTCGCCAGTTCCTTTGCCAGTGCGCGGGTCAGCCCTGTCAGCGCCGCCTTGGAAGCCGAATATGCGCTTTCGTTTGCCGCGCCTGCAATACCCCACATCGAGGAGATGAAAATCATGCTCCCGCCGCGTTCCGTCATTTCGCGAGCCGCCGCCTGCGCCGTGAAAAACGCGCCTTTAGTATTTATATTCATTATGCGGTCGTATTCCTCTTCCGTCTCGGAGAAGAGCGGGCAGGCATGCGCCGCACCAGCGTTTATCACGGCGGCGTCTATCCCGCCGAATTCGAATATCGCCTTTGATACGGCGCGGCGCACCGAGCCGATATCGCATACATCGCAGTAAAAGGGAACTATTCTTCCCACATATTCCTTTTCGAGCAGGCGCTGTACCTCAGCTTCTCCGCTTCTGTAGCAGGCGAGCACACCCCAGCCGTTTTCGGCAAAAAGCTCGGCGCAGGCGCCGCCTATGCCGCCCGATGCGCCCGTTATCAAAACGCTTTTCATCATGCAATTCTCCTTTTAGTTTTCGTATGTTTCGAGCACGCGGGCTGCCACCTCGGCGCGCGAAATCTGCATATCCATCGCCTGCTTTTCGATATATCTGTGCGCCTGCGGCTCGGAAAGCTTCAGATATTCCATCAGCACGAGCTTTGCGCGGTTGATTATCTTTTCCTCGGCGAGTCGCGAAACGAGAATGGAATTTTCGTTTTTCATCGCGGCGATGCGCTTCGGCACGCAGGCGCATATGCCGATATCATGCCAGAGCGCCGCCTTGCCGACGGGTGAACGCATAATGTGAACGCCGAGCGCACGCAGAGGCTCAAGTTCGGCTTCGGTGCATTTTTCGCCCGCTATATAGAGAAAGCCGGAATCGAGCGGAGCGCACGCGGCAAAGGTCTGCTCGGCGCGTTTGGCATTCATGCCGAGTGCCACCACGGCATCGCACTCAAAGCTGACAGAGCGAAGCTCGGGAGCGGACGAATATGATACGATATTCACTTTCCCGTCGGAAGCCGAGCGGAGCATTTCCTCCATGCGGCGCGTGCTCTCCGCGCTCGGACATATGAGCATCAGTGTCAAATTTATCCCTCCTTTCCGCTCTCGGAAAATGTTATTTTATCTCGTCGAGGTTCATGTCGAAGCTCGGCAGTATATACTTCATGAAGTAGTCCAGCTCCTCGCACTTTTGCGAAACGAGCTTTTCATATGTTTTTTTCTTTGCACTCTCGAAATCGCGGTTTCCGCTACGTTCCTCCTCCATGCATTTGATATAGGCACATAGCTTGTCCGCCGCCTTGATGAGCGGGCGAAGCTCATCATCGCCGTCGAAAATAGCTCTGTAATCGGGGCGAAGCTCGGGCGGCAGTTTTTCGAGCAGGGTATTTACTGCGCGCTCCTCGACTTTCTGATAGCCGTTTTTCATATCGTCGTCAAAATACTTGACAGGCGTAGGCATGTCGCCTGTATAAACCTCGGGAACATCATGGAAAAGAGCTATTGCCGCCGCGCGGTCGGCATCGTAATTTTTCCCGAAGTATCTGTTGCCTATGAGCGCCAGTGCATGGGCGACGACGGCAACCTCGCAGGCGTGCTCGCTGAGCGTTTCCACACTGGAATTGCGCATCAGCCCCCATCTGCGGATATATTTTTGTCTGAAAACCAGAGCGTAAAAACCGAAATTACTCATTTTTCTACTTCCTTATATTTATTCTTTCTTATTATCATACCATACGCGCGGCGAAATTTCAACTCTATTTTTCAAAAAAGAAGCGAGCAGACGACAGAGGAAAAGAAAACGCAGAATATCATCGTGAGAAGCGCGGCGAGGAGTGTATGCCGCGTTTTCTTTATGCCGACGGAGCCGAAGTATACTGCGGAAATATAGAGCACGGTATCGCCCGATGCGGCGATGACGGAGGCAACGCGCGCGGCAAAACTGTCCGCTCCGCACCTGCGGTAAAGCTCGGCGAGCACGGCGCTTGAGGCACTGCCCGATACCGGACGCGTCAGCACGAGCGGGAGTATGTCCGCGGGTATGCCGAGGCGCGTCGCAAGAGGGGAGATGAGCCGCGCGGCAAAATCGAGAAAGCCCGAAGCGGAGAGCATCGATACCGCCACGAGCAGGGCGATGAGAGTGGGCAGCAGCTTCACGCAGGTGGCGATGCCCTCATTTGTGCCGAGCAGAAAATCATCGAATGTCGCTTTCTTTGAGAAGGTCAGCATAGCGCACACAAGCAGCATGACTGCAGGAATAACAAGTGCGGAGAGGAGCTTCATGCCCTGCTCCTTTTCGGAAAGAAAAAGCGGAAGCCGCGCGCGAAAATCACGGAAACGACCATGCAGACTCCCGAGCATATCCAGACAGCCGTTATTATATCAAATGGGTCTGCCGCTCCCGCCGCCTGCCGCAGAGCGATGACCGTGGACGGCATAAAAGAGAACGCCGAGGTATTCATTACGACAAAAGTGACCATATCATCGCTCGCATATTCTCCGTCGCAGTCGGCGGAGAGCGCCTCCATCGCCTTTATTCCGAAAGGTGTTGCGGCATTTCCCATGCCGAGCATATTTGCGCTGATATTTGCCGCTATTTCCTCGCGGGCGATGCCTTTTTTCATGCTCTCGGGAAAGGCAAGGCGGAGCAGGGGAGAGATGAGCCGCGCGAGAAATTCGCAGACGCCGCATTTCTGCATTACTTTCATCACGCCGCACCAGAGCGCCATCATGCCCATGAGCGAAATCGTCAGTGTAACTGCGGTTCCCGCGCCATCTACAACAGCGCCCGAAAGCGCTTCAATATTCCCGCTTATCAGAGCAAAAACGAAAGAAATCGCGCAAATTATGCAAAATATTGTTTTTATCATTATAAACAACCTCTTTATTTAGGAGAATTTGAAAAAATTGTAAATATAAGGAAATTATCATTGACTATCGGAGAAAACTATGATATTATGTCATTACAAACTAATATTTTTCAGGAGGAATTAAGATGAAATCAACCGGCATCGTAAGACGGGTAGACGAGGTTGGGCGAATTGTACTTCCTATGGAGATAAGAAAATCACTCAATATCGATACGCGCGATCCTGTCGAAATTTTCGTGGACTCAAACCAGATAATTCTTCGCAAGTACGAGCCTGCCTGCATCTTCTGCGGAAGCGCGGATGATGTACGCATTTTCAAGGGCAGAATAATATGCAAAAACTGCGCTAAAGAGCTTTCAAAGTAATTATATTTTCCTCGCTTTGGCTTTATTACATAAATATAAAATGCGTCGGACTATCCCGACGCATTATTTTATTCTTACGGGCAGTGGCTTCTCTTTACGCAAAAGTACATCCGAGCTTTCTTCGGAGAAAAGTATCTCATAATGGCAAAAAAGCTCACCGCGGCGAAGCCGAGGTGAGCTTTTTTCTTTATATTTTCATAAATACAGCCGACTGCGCGGGGATTCTGATTTTTTTGCCGTCCGCTTCCGCTTTGCCGCCGAATGAGTAGAGCACTTCTTTTGCGATAAGCCCGCATTCAAATTCGGCGGGTCTTGCCGAGGGATTTATCACTGCGAGTATCTTCTCGCCGTCCGCTTCTCTCGTATATGCGAGAGGATAGGCGTTCTTTTCCGCACAGATGAAATCTATCTTTCCCTTGCTTTCGAGCGCGGGATGCGCCTTGCGCAGAGAAATGAGCTTCTTAACCTCATGGTAGAGCGAATTTTCATCCGCGATGCTCTTTTCCACAGTCGGGCGGTTCAGGTCCGGGTCGAGCGGGATATAGAGTTTATCCGGCGCGGAATTTCCGAAGCCTGCGTTTATACCGCTGTCCCACTGCATGGGCGAGCGAGAGCCTGTTCTGCCGTAGCCGCCCTCAACAGAGGTCAGACCTTTGACATAGCGCATGCCTATCTCATCGCCGTAATAGATGAATGGTGCACCGGGCATGGAGAGCAGAAAGGCAAAAGCCAGTTTCATTTCCGTTTCGTCGAGAGTCAGCGCCATGCGGCTCATATCGTGGTTTCCCGAGGGAATGCAGATAAGCCCCTTGCCGTCGGTCTTGGCGTAGTTTTCCTTATATTTATTTACAAATTCCGAGATATCGCCATCCGCCTTGGCGGAAAAGTACGGCTTGTCTGTTCGGAAAAGGTCGGGATAATGCGATGGACCGAAATGAAGCAGAAAATCCATATGGAAGCCGCCGAGGAGTGATTTGTCGGGCTCGCCCCATTCGGAAACAAGCACTGCCTCGGGATATTCGGCGTCGAGAAAAGCGCGGACATTCTGCCAGAGGGCGATATTGCCCTTGCCGTCCTCGTCGTTTTTGACGAGCGAACCCGCCATATCGACGCGGAATCCGTCACAACCCATGCCGAGCCAGAAGCGCATTACATCTTTCATCGCTTCCAGTGCCGCTCTCGGTCCCTCCGCGTCCATCGGCTGCTGCCAAGGGCGCTCGGGCTTATAAAAACCGTAATTGAGTGCGGGCTGATGCGAGAAGAAATTTACGGCACAGACGCCGTTTCGCGGGGAAAAACCGAGAATGCAGTTCATGCCGGGCTTTTCCCATATGCTGCCGGTCCAGACATAGCGGTCGGTATATTCGTTCTTTTCCGCTTTCATCGATTCCGTAAACCACTTGTGCTTTACGGAGGTGTGCCCGGGGACAAGGTCAAGCAGAATCTTCATGCCGCGGCTGTGTACCTCGCGGAAGAGCCTTGCAAGGTCATCGTTTGTGCCGTATCGCGGCGCGACGGTATAATAATCGGAAACATCGTAGCCCGCGTCACCGAAAGGCGACTCAAAGAGCGGATTCAGCCATATCGCGTCGCAACCGAGCTCCTTTACATAATCGAGTTTCTCGATGATTCCGTTTATATCTCCTATGCCGTCTGCATTTGAATCGCGGAACGACTGCGGATATATTTCGTAAAAGACGGCAGTGTCAAGCCAATGTGCCATATAAATCTCCTTTTTCAGAGGTTCAGAATTTTTCGGTTTCGAAAGCGTCCCACGGGATGTTGACCGTCTTGCCCTGCGAGATGAGCTCGTCTATATGCAGGATAAGAGGGAACTGCTCCTTTGTCGCCTTGCCGGCGGCGATGAGTTCCTTTACAGCCTCTGATGTTCTGCCGGCGATGACGATGGACTCGAGAGTTACGCCCTTGAGAGTTTCCATGGCGTCGTCAAAGTACATTCCCTCGCCGAGAAGAGTACCGATGCGGCGGGTTCTTCCGCCGAATACGGTGACATAGAGGTCGCCTGCGCCGAGCGTGATATTTTCGGGTCCGCCCTCGCAGATATCGAGCAGGCGGATCATTTCCTTTACAGCCTGACCGAAGAGCGCCGCCTGGGAATTGTAATGCTCAAATTGTCTGCCCTCGCGCTTGTATGACATGCCGATGGCGAGCGAAACGCCGAGCGCATATGCGTTTTTCAGCGCAACGGCGCATTCAACACCGCGGACATCGGTCGAGAGGCTTACATGATAGTAATCCGTCTCAAAGAGGGAACGAATCCAGCGCAGCTGCTCTATGTTTTCGCCGCAGAATGTAACTTCTGTCGGGTCGTGGTCGGCAAGCTCATAGCTTGTGCAGGGACCGCCGACTGCATTGAAGGAAATCTTCTTGTCTGTCTTTGCGCGGTATACCTCGGGATATGAGATAAGCTTGCCTGCGCCGAGATGAACCATGCCCTTTGTTATTGAGAGCACGGGAAGCTCCTCGGGGATAACAGGTATTACATTTTCGATAAACCAATCGAGACCGAAAGAAGAAACGCCGCCGATGAGCAGGTCTGCTCCTGCCAGCGCCTCCGCAAATTCCTCATACTGATAGTATGTGATACCTGCCGGCATTTTTCTTTTCAGCGTGAGATGCTCGCCCGTCGCTCTCGCGTGGTCGATTATTTCGCGGTCGAGCGGAGTGCCGACGATTCTTATCGTGTTGCCGTTGTCGGCGGCGGGGAATGTTATGGCGCTGCCCATCATGCCTGCGCCGATTACTGTGATTACTGCCATTTTTATTTTTCCTTTCAAATTAAAAAATCAGATGTTTCCCGAGGTGAGCTTTATCAGCAGGTTCAGGTCATCCGGCTGAACCTTTGCCTCGTGCGCCGCGCGGTTTCGTTTTACCGCGCCGCATTTTTCGCATTTGTGAATGATGATATATCCCTTTTTCGGGTCGGGTTCCACCCTTATCGGGCGCATGATACCGCCGCATGGATTAGCTCTGTCTCCCGGGTTTATATCGACATGGAGCGAGCAGAGGCATCTCGGGCAATGATTGCGCGAACTGTAGCCGAGCGGCTGAACCTCAAGCCCACAGTTTTTGCAGATGAACGAGTTGTCGTTTTTTGTAAAAAGCTTCTGCTCCGTATATCTCACCTCCGAATATTTTTCTCCATATATTATGCTACAAAAAAAGCCTTTTGTCAAGTATTCCGCTTGACTTTCTCATATGCTTGTGCTATACTTCAGGTGTAAATATATTTTTTTCAAAACGGAGGAATACTTACGATGAAAATAGGTGTACAGACAGCTCATACGATAGACGCGCTCGGCATAGACGGCGCTTTTGACGCATATCGCGCAGCAGGCTTTGACTGCGTCGACCTCAATCTCGACGACCGCCCCAAAATCTCTTGGAACGAGCTCCGCGACGGCGTGGAGGACCCTTTCTTTGCAAGCGAAGAGGGATATATGCCTTTTGTCAACGCCGTAAATGCGGCAAGCAAACGCACGGGAGTAAAGATAGGTCAGGTTCATGCGCCGTTCCCGCTCGGCTTCCGCGGACTGGAAAAGGCAAACGAGCGCGGTCTGCGCTGGGCTAAAACATCCATAGAAATATGCCATCTTTTCGATTGCGACAAGATAGTCATCCACCCGCTTTTCGAAGGAAGCATGAGACAGCATCCGACGACGAGAGACGAGGAATTTGAAATGAACATTCCTTTCTATTCCGCGCTCATTCCGCTTCTTAGTAAATATCATATAACCTGTTGCCTTGAGAATATGTGGGCTCAGGACTGGCAGACAAAGAAGATATATCGCACGGTCTGCTCCGATATGAGCGATGCCTGCAAATATATCGACCGTCTCAACGAGATAGCGGGAGAGAAGCTTTTCGGATTCTGCCTCGATATCGGTCATCTCGTGCTCTGCTCGCTTGATAATTACGATGCGATAACAGAGCTCGGCGACCGCCTTGTGACGCTTCATATTCACGACAATCAGGGCGGCATAGATGATAATCATGTTATCCCCTATATGGGCATAATCCTCTGGGAGAGGTTTATCCGCGGGCTTGCCGATGCCGGATATAACGGAACGCTCAGCTTCGAGACAGCAGGGCAGTACAGAAAGGTGCCGACGGATCTGCTCCCCACCATGCTGAACTGGACGGCTGACATAGGCAGATATTTCGATAAGAGAATAGCCGAAATAAGAAACGGCAAGTAATTGTTAAGGTAAATATGAAAAAACAGGAGCGTGCGCTCCTGTTTTTTGTGTATTCTTATTTTGTCTTGGTATATGTGGTCTGCATTGTTGAATCGAGCGTGCTCTGGCAGGTTTTGGAAGCGGATGCGATAGCTTTTGCAAAGTTATTCTTGCCGCTTGTCACCATTTCGCCGATTCTGTTTATAACTCCGGTGCTTCCGTTCCAGATGCCGTAGTCGCAACGCGCTGATTTCAGAACGATATCGAGCATTTCGCCCGCCCCGTCATCGCAGAGACACTGGGTCTTGATGCACTTGATATATTCGGGGTAGACGAGCATTTCGGAATGATAGCCGAATACCTCGAGGAATTGTGCCGTTGCCGTTGCGTCCGTTATGGACTTGGAAACCATGAGCGGATAGCCGCGGTTGCAGATAAATGTGCCGTATTCTTCCTGCTCCTCGCTGTATTTCGGAAAAGGAATAACGGAGATGCGCTTTTCGCTGAAATCTATGCCGTAGTTTATCAGTTCGTCATCGGAGTGCAGTCTTATCAGCCACTGCGTGTTGAAGAGCGCCTGACCGTTTGCAACGGCTTTTACGCTGTTGAGCTCGCCTATCTGACCGAAAGCGGGACTCTTGAATACCGATGCGGCTTTGTCTATGACACTGCTTACATATGCGATATCCGTATTTGAGGAATTCATGCTGGCGTAGGCGTCGTTTTCATCCTTGAGCACGGATTTGATTCCCGCGCCGTAAATGAAGCCGAGTTGAGAAAGAACATTGGGGTTTGTGACAAAGCCGAAAATATCGCCACCGTCAAATGTGAGCTGCGAGTCGCCGTTCACATCGACTTTAGCCGCTTCCATGAGCGTGAGCATGGTTTCTACCGTCCACTTGCCGTCCTTGACGGTCTGATAGAGGTCGATATCGGTTTTACCCGAGGCTTTTGCGCGCTCGTAGACATCCATATCGGCAAACATCGTGACTATCGAGTCATACATATTGAGATTGAACTTGCCCGAGATGGAGTGAACGACTTTTGTGCCCTCGTATGTGAAGCTGAAAGCATCGATATAGTCCTGATTCCACCAACTGTGGTTGAAATCGATATCGAGATTTGCGATGTTCATGCATGAGCCGGAAACGAGATAGAAGAGCTTCATTAAGAAGTCATAATTATTTGTTCCCAAAGCAATATCGTTGTCGATAAGGCTTCCGGGGCTGTCTGTCTTGGTGTCTCTTATCTTGCAGTTGTAGAGATTTTCGACGACGGCGTTTCGGTTGATTATCGCTTCCGTTATAAGGTTGTCGCTTCCTGTTGCTTCTGCGTAGATTTCATAGCAGTCCCAGCCGCCGCTCCAACCCTTGGAAACAGCGAAATTGAATGTCTTGCCGCCGAAGTTTACATCCATAAAGTCGGGATGCTTTTCTTTGCCCGTGAGCTCCGTCGAGCCGCCGGGAACGGTGGTTCCCGCGGCGTCGCTTGTCGAAGCTGTTGTTTTGTCCGAGCCTGTTGTCTTGCCGTCGGTTTTCTCGGTGTCGCTTGTGCCGACGGTGCTTTCCGTCGTTTTTGTGTCGTTTCCCGTCGTTGTGTTTTCCGGTTCTTTTTCTCCCCCGCAGGCGGCAAGAAGCAGTACGAATACCAGCATTGATGCCGCAAGGAAGAGAGACAGCGCTTTTTTCATAGTGGTTTCTTCCTTTCGTTTTATATATTTCAATATTTTGAAAAAATCAAAATATTTTCGGATATTTGTGGGGGTGTGTGAGGAGAAAAAAATCAGTTCAGCTTTTCGTAGGAATCTTTCATATATGTGGCAAGAACATCATCTGCCGCTCTGGAGGCGGAGGCGATAGCCTTGGATATATTGTTTTTTCCGCTTGAAATCATGCCGCTTATGCGTCCTATTATGCCGACATTTGTATTGTAGTGACCGTAATCAACAAAGGTGGATTTGAGAACAATCTCAAGCATTTCGCCCGCGCCTTCATCGCAGAGGCACTGGGTCTTGATGCACTTGATATATTCGGGGTAGAGAAGCTTTTCGGAGTGATAACCGAATACCTCGAGGAACTGAGCTGCCGCCGTATGGTCGGTGATAGCCTTGGAAACCTGAAGTCCGTAGCCGCGGCTGAATATGAAGGAATGATAATCCTCCTGATTTTCATCAAATTTCGGATAGGGAACGACAGAGATGCGCTTTTCGCTGAAATCTATGCCGTAGTTTACATATTCATGGTTGGAATGGAGTCTTATCGTCCACTGTGCGCTGAAGAGCGACTGACCGTTTGCCAGTGCCTTTACGCTGTTGAGCTCGCCTATAGAGCCGAAAGCAGGGCTCTTATATACTTTGGTTGCTTCATCTATAACCCTGCTTACATAAGCCATGTCGGTATTGGAAGCATTGATGCTGACATACTGGTTGTTGTCATCCTTCATAACGGTCTTGATTCCCGTTGAATAGAAGAATGCATATTCGGAGATGGAATTTTTATGTGCAATGAATCCGAAGATATCGCCGTCATCAAATTTCAGCTGGGAGTCGCCGTTTACATCGACTTTAGCCGCATCCATGAGTGCAAGCATCTTTTCGATAGTCCATGTGCCGTCCTTGACGGTCTGATAAAGGTCGATATTTGTCTTGCCGGAAGCAACGGCGCGGTCATATACATCCATATCCACGAAGAGCGTGTTTATTGAATCGTACATGATGAGATTGAATTTGCCCGAAATCGAGTGGAGCACTTTTTTGCCGTTGTAATCGAAGCTGAATGTATCGATATAGTCCTGATTCCACCAACTGTGGCTGAGATCTATATCAAGATTTGCGATATTCATGCATGAGGAAGAGAGATTATACCAAAGTCTCATGAGGAAATCATAATTGTTTGTGCCGAGGGCGATATCGTTGTCCACGAGACTCTGCGGGTCGTCGCTCTTGGTTTCTCTTATCTTGCAGTTGTAGAGGTCTTCGACTACGGAGTTTCGGTTGATTACGGCTTCCGTGATAATGTCATCGTTTCCTGTGGCTTCCGCGCATATTTCATATGTGTCCCAGCCGCCGCTCCAGCCTTTCTGCGTGACAAAATTGAATGTCTTGCCGCCGAAGTTTACATCCATGAAGTCGGGGTGCTTTTCCTTGCCTGTCAGCTCCGTTGAGCCGCCGGGAACTGTTGTTCCCGTGTCGGTAGCCGAGGTTGATGTGCTTTCTGTCGTGTTCGTGCTTTCGCCCGAAGAGGTGGTTTCGCCGCTTGTGGCGGATGTGCTTTCCGTCGTCTGCTTTGTGCCGTCGGTTGTCACATCGGGGTCTTTTTTGTCCCCGCAGGCGGCGAGCAGCATTGCGAGCACGAGCATTGACGCCGCGAGGAAGATGGATAAGATTTTCTTCATAAAAAATTTTCCTTTCATATTATATGGTCTTATTGTCAGTTCATTTTGTCGTATGTGTCTTTCATAGCCTGGTCGAGAACATTCTGGCAGGATTTTGAGGTTGTCGCGAGCGCTTTTGCGAAGTTGTTCTTGCCGCTGACTACCATCTCGCCGATTCTGTTTATAACGCCTGTGCTTCCGTTCCATACGCCGTAGTCGCAACGCGCGGATTTCAGAACTATTTCGAGCATTTCGCCTGCGCCGTCATCGCAGAGGCACTGGGTTTTGATGCATTTGATATATTCGGGGTAGAGAAGCATTTCGGAATGATAGCCGAATACTTCAAGGAACTGTGCCGTGGCATTGAGGTCTTTTATCGCCTTGGAAACCTGAAGTCCGTAGCCTCTGTTGGAGATGAATGTGCCGTAGCCCTCCTGAGATTCTTCATATTTCGGGAAAGGAACGACGGCGATGCGCTTTTCACTGAAATCAACGCCGTAGTTTATCAGCTCTTCGCTTGAATGAAGTCTTATCATCCACTGAACATTGAAGAGCGCCTGACCGTTTGCCAGTGCTTTTACGCTGTTAAGCTCGCCGATTCTGCCGTATGCGGGGCTCTTGTAAACAGATGCGGCTTTGTCGATGATGGCACTTACAGACGATACATCGGTATTGGAAGCGCTCATGCTGACATATGCGCCGCTTTCGTCCTTTGTCACGGTCTTGACTCCCGCGCCGTAGATGAAGCCGTACTGCGCGAGTATATTCGGATGCGCGGCATAGCCGAAGATATCCCCGCCCTCAAAGGTGAGCTGCTGGTCGCCGTTGGCGTCGGTCATGGCGGCTTCCATCAGGGTTATCATCGTGTCTATCGTCCATGTGCCGTCCTTGACGCTCTGATAGAGGTCGATATTTGTCTTGCCTGCCGCTCTTGCGCGGTCGTATATATCCATATCCACAAAGAGGGATACTATTGAATCATACATGATGAGATTGAACTTGCCCGAAATGGAATGAAGCACTTTTGTGCCGTTATAATCAAAGCTCATCGCTTCTATATAATCCTGATTCCACCAACTGTGAGTGAAATCGATATCGAGATTTGCAATGTTCATGCAGGTCTCGCGCACGCCGTACCAAAGCTGCATGAGAAAATCATAGTTGCTTGTGCCGAGAGCGACATCGTTGCTGAGAAGCGTGTTCGGGTCGTCTGTCTTTACATCTCTTATCTTGCAGTTGTAGAGACTTTCCACGACTGCGTTTCGGTTTATGATGGCTTCGGTTATCAGGTTGTCACTGCCCGTAGCCTCTGCGTAGATTTCGTAGTTGTCCCAACCGCCGCTCCAGCCCTTGGAAACGGCAAAGTTGAATGTTTTTCCGCCGAAGTTTACATCCATGAAGTCGGGGTGCTTTTCCTTGCCCGTAAGCTCCGCTGAGCCGCCGGGGACTGTGGCTCCGCTGTCGGTAGCCGAGGTTGATGTGCTTTCTGTCGTGTTCGTGCTTTCGCCCGAAGAGGTGGTTTCGCCTCCTGCGGCGGATGTGCTTTCCGTCGTCTGCTTTGTGCCGTCGGTCGTCGTCACATCCGGGTTTTTCTGCCCTCCGCAGGCGGCAAGCAGCAATGCAGCCGAAAGCATAGCCGACGCGAGAAGCAGAGATAGTGCTTTTTTCATAAAATTCTCCTTGACAAATTAGTTTAAACAGCGCCGTATGACGCTGTTTGCGCTTATATAAATTATACCCGAAAGAGCGTTCAAAATCAATTGCTTTTATGCCAAAATTATTGCCTGCTTTTTTGGTTAAAAAAGAGAGAAAAAAGGCGAAATCCGATGATGAGGAAATCCCGCTCTGCGCGGGGGCTTTCGGCGAATTTTGCGCGTTTGTTGCAAATGAATATATTTTGTAAGCTCCATGCGCTGTTTTGCTGACATGCAGGGAGCAGAAAATGAACGGAGAAGAACTTTATCTCTCACTTTTTTGCAATGAAAATCAAAGAAAAAAACACCATAGCGAAACCCCGTCACTGCGCATCGCACAGTGACGAGGTTTCTGTTTTATACTTTTGTGTAATATATCAAAGACCGCGCTTGATATAGTGAGTATGGAGAACCTCATGAGCCGTATGGCTTCCGGGTGTGCCGAGGAACTCATCATAGAGCTTCTTGACAGCGGAATTTTCATGAGACTTGCGAAGATCCATATTCTTATCAGCCGTGTAGAGGATAGAAGCGCGCTTTGCTTTCAGGTCTACTTTAGCCTTTGTTTCGGCACTCTGAACAGGCTGACCGCCGCCGTTTACACAGCCGCCGGGACAAGCCATGATTTCAATGAAGTCAACCTTGAGCTCGCCTGATTTTACCTTGTTCAGCAGTTCAGCCGCATTCTTTGTACCGCTGGCAACGGCAACGCGTACTTCCATATCGCCGAGCTTGTAGGTAGCTGTCTTGATGGGAGCAGTGCCGCGTACATCGTCGAAATCGAGCTTTTCGAGCTTTTTGCCGAGGATGACTTCCGCAGCCGTGCGGAGAGCAGCTTCCATAACGCCGCCTGTAGCACCGAAGATAGCGCCTGCGCCGGAACCGATATCAAAAGGCTTATCGAATGTGCCGTCGGGCAGATTCTTGTAGTCCACGCCTGCTTTCTTTATCATGCGGGCAAGCTCGCGGGTTGTGATAGCGTAGTCGACATCAAAGATACCGTCGCCTGCCGCGCTCTGACCGGGACGGCGAACCTCAAATTTCTTCGCCGTGCAGGGAATAGCGGAAACGAAAACAATATCTGCGGGATCGATGCCCATTTTCTTTGCGTAGTATGTTTTGTACATAGCACCGAACATCTGCTGAGGAGACTTGCAGGTAGAGAGATTGTCGGTGAACTCAGGGAAGTAATGCTCGCAGAACTTGATCCAGCCGGGTGAGCAGGAGGTGATAAGCGGGAGCTTGCCGCCGTTCTTGACTCTGTCAAGGAACTCGGTAGCTTCTTCCATGATGGTGAGGTCGGCTGTGAGGTTCATGTCATATACGCCGTCGAAGCCGAGCGCCTTGATAGCGGAAACCATCTTGCCCTCTGTATCAACGCCGGGCTCGAAGCCGAAGCATTCGCCGATGGTGGCGCGGATGGAGGGAGCTGTGCAGATAGCGACATGCTTTGTCGGGTCGCTGAGCGCATCCCAGACCTTTTCTGTGTCATCCTTTTCATGGAGAGCGCCTACGGGGCAGGCAACTATACACTGACCGCAGGAAACGCACGATGTTGAAGCGAGCGGAAGCTCGAATGCGGAAGCGATATGCGTATCGAAACCGCGGTTATTTGCGCTGATAACGCCGATGCCCTGCATATTCTGGCAGGCACCTACGCAACGGCGGCAGAGAATACATTTCTCATTGTCGCGAACGAGGAATGCCGTGCTCTCATCGTGAGTAGGCTCGGGATATTTGCCCGCAAAATGCTCTTCATCGTCCACGCCGTAGTCGCGGCAGAGCTTCTGAAGCTCGCAATCCTGGCTGCGGATGCAGGAGAGACATTTTCTCTTATGAGTGGAAAGAACAAGCTCGAGGTTTGTCTTTCTGTTTTTCTGAATCTTGGGAGTATTTGTGAATATCTCCATGCCCTCGTTTGCGGGAGTAACGCAGGCTGCCATGAGTCCGCGCGCACCCTTTACCTCTACAAGGCAAAGGCGGCAGGCGCCTATCTCGTTTATGCCCTTGAGATAGCAGAGCGTGGGGATATCAATATTTGCGGCGCGTGCGGCGTCGAGAATGGTTGAGCCCTTCGGAACGCTGTACTCATTGCCGTTGATTTTTACATTTATCATATCCATTGTATTAAGCTGCTCCTTTCTTATGCCTTATAGATTGCGCCGAACTTACATGTAGCGATACAAGCGCCGCACTTGATACATTTAGCAGTATCGATGGTGTGAGGCTCTTTGACCGCACCGGAGATGGCGCTGACGGGACACTTTCTTGCGCAGGCTGTACAGCCGCGGCACTTGTCCGCATCAATCTTGTACTGGAGAAGATTCTTACATACGCCGGCAGGGCATTTCTTATCCACAACATGAGCCATATACTCATCGCGGAAGTAGCGGAGTGTGGAAAGGACAGGGTTCGGTGCTGTCTGACCGAGACCGCAGAGAGATGCCGACTTTATGTATGCCGCGAGCTCTTCAAGATGGTCGATATCCTCAACGGTACCGTTGCCGGAGGTAATCTTCTCGAGAGTTTCGAGCAGGCGCATTGTGCCTATACGGCAGGGAGCGCATTTACCGCATGATTCGTCGACCGTGAACTCAAGGAAGAATTTCGCGATATCGACCATACATGTATCTTCGTCCATTACGATAAGACCGCCGGAACCCATCATGGAGCCGATGGCGATGAGGTTATCGTAATCGATGGGAGTATCGATAAGGGAAGCGGGGATACAGCCACCGGAGGGACCGCCTGTCTGAGCGGCTTTGAACTTCTTTCCGTGAGGAACACCGCCGCCGATTTCTTCTACGACTTCGCGCAGTGTCGTGCCCATCGGAATCTCAACAAGACCTGTATTTGTAATCTTGCCGCCGAGAGCGAATACTTTTGTACCCTTGGACTTTTCCGTGCCCATAGAGGCAAACCAGTCCGCACCGTTGAGTATTATCTGGCAGATGTTTGCGTATGTTTCAACATTATTTATTATAGTAGGCTTGCCGAAAAGACCCTTGACCGCCGGGAACGGAGGACGGGGGCGGGGCTCGCCGCGGTTGCCCTCGATGGATGTGAGCAGAGCAGTTTCCTCACCGCATACGAACGCGCCTGCGCCGAGACGGAGAGTGATATCGAAATTGAAGCCTGTGCCGAAAATGTTCTCGCCGAGAACGCCCATTTCTCTTGCCTGCTTTATAGCAACCTGGAGACGGTGAACCGCGATGGGGTATTCTGCACGAACATAGATATAGCCCTCGTCAGCGCCTATTGCATATCCTGCGATAGCCATTGCTTCGAGAACGGCATGAGGGTCGCCCTCGAGAACGGAACGGTCCATGAATGCGCCGGGGTCGCCCTCGTCGGCATTACATACGACATACTTCTTTACTTCGCCGCGGTTTGCGCAGGCGAATTTCCACTTTGTGCCCGTGGGGAAGCCGCCGCCGCCTCTGCCGCGCAGTCCGGAATCGGAGATTGTCTTTATTACATCGTCGGGAGCCATCTCTGTCAGAACCTTTGCAAGAGCCTGATAGCCTTCACTGCCTATGTATTCGTTGATGCATTCGGGGTCGATGACGCCGCAGTTACGCAGAGCGACACGCTTCTGCTTACCGTAGAAAGGAGTCTGGTCGAGAGCGAGGATTTCGTCGCCCTTTACAGTCTCTTTGTAGAGATATTTCTTTACTACATTTCCGTTTACAAGATGCTCGGAAACTATCTCGGGGATTTCATTTGGTGTGACCATGCTGTAGAATGTACCCTCGGGATAAACTATCATTATCGGACCGAGAGCGCAGAGACCGAAGCAGCCTGTTGTGACTACTTTGATTTCGTCTGCTATGTTGTTTGCCTCGAGCTCGGCTACGAGCGCGTCACGCACTTTCATGGACGAGGATGAGGTGCAGCCTGTACCGCCGCAGATGAGCACTGTCTTGCGTATGCCGTCGCCGGCGTCAACAAAGTGACCGTGACCGTGTCTCATGGCAAGCTTGGGCGCCATTTCGTTTCTTATGGCGTTAAGTTGTTCTATTGTTATCATTTGCCGAAATTCCTTTCTTGTTTTTTACTTCCGCCCGCATAAAGCTTCATCGCGGAAAAACGATATTTTTGCGTTCTGATTCTATTTACGCATCGTATTTTGCGAGAATGTCAGCTACATCCTTCGCGGTGATTCTTCCGTAAACATCTCCGTTTACGGTCATGACGGGAGCAAGACCGCACGCGCCTATGCAGCGTGTAGCCTCAAAGGAATAAATGCCGCTCTTTGAGATATCGCCGGGCTTTATGCCTGTGAGCTCGGCAACCTTATCGCAGATGGCACCCGAACCCTTTACATAGCAGGCTGTGCCGAGGCATACGCCGATGGCAACCTTACCCTTGGGATTGAGTGCGAACTGAGAATAGAATGAAACAACGCCGTATACCTCGGAAAGAGATACTCCGAGACCCTCGGCGATGATTTTCTGGACCTCTATCGGAAGATAACCGTAGATTTCCTGAGCGCCCTGAAGAACCGGCATGAGATTGCCCTGTACATTTTTGTACTGCGCGATGAGCTCGCGAAGAGCAACTTCCTGCTCGGCTGTTCCGGTAAATTCTACCGTAGTCAGTTTCTTTTTCATGTTTTTGACAGTCCTCCTGAAAATATTGATTTGCGGATGCGCTCCGAAAGAGTGCAGCCCCGTCTCTTCGCACAGAGCGGGTTTGCATCGGATTTACAGCCGCTTCGCTTGTGCACCGATATATTACACACTATATATCTCGATATATTATACACTACATAATCAAAAAAATCCATAGATTTTGCGAAAAAAACGGATAAAATTTCAAGAAAATTCGCTATTTTTCGGGTAAAAAGTTAAAAAAAGGCGGTTAGTTTTTGCTAACCGCCGATATATCAAGTTATTCATTTGTATAAAACCTTATTTCAGGATTTATACGCTTGTATTATTTTGTCACGAGATGGAATGCAAATCCTGCAATTTCATCCTTGAAGTATACCACCGTGAGGTTGCCCTTGTCGTCATACTTCGCAGTGGACTCGTCAAATTCGATTCCCATGCTCTCGAGATATGCTCTTGCTCTGTCGGGGAAGTTGCAGGCTATGGCGATATGTCCGTTTGTGCCTCGGAACATCGTTTTCATTACCTCAAATTCAGCACCTGCAAAAATTGAGCTTCTGCCCTCGTTCGGAGCTACCATGAAGAGCCTGCAGAGGGTTTCCGCAGTCTTGCGCGCTGTCTCTTCGTTCTCGGAATTGATTCCGATGTGCTTTATCGAGAAGCCGTGCATGAGAGCGACAGCCTCGCGCGTGAGACGCTCTATCTCATCGAATTTTCCCGCTTTGATAAGCGCATCCTTGACCATGAAGCTGCCGCCGCAGGCAACTATCTTCGGGAATTTCAGATATGTGAGGATATTTGTCGCGTCGATGCCGCCTGTGGGCATGAATTTCAGCTTGCTGTAGGGAGCGGAAACGGCTTTCAGTACGGCGAGACCGCCGGAAGCTTCGGCAGGGAAGAACTTGACTACATCAAGACCCAGCTCCATAGCCTGCTCCATTTCGCCGCAGGTTGAGCAGCCGGGAACAACGGGATATCCGTTTTCGATGCAGTGCTTCACGACTCTCGGATTGAAGCCGGGGCTGACGATGAATTTGGCACCTGCCCTGACGGCGCTGTCTGCCTGCTCGGGTGTGAGAACCGTGCCTGCGCCGATGAGCATATCGGGATAAGCCTTTGTCATGCGGGCGATGGCTTCTGCCGCCGCGTCTGTACGGAAAGTAATCTCCGCGAGCGGAAGTCCGCCTGCGATGAGCGCCTTTGCCAGAGGCTTGGCATCATCGGCATTTTCTATTTTTACTACGGGAACTATGCCGAAAAGCCCTACTTTTTTCAAGATATCATTCATTTTGAATCATCCTCCGAATGAATTTATTTACATTCTTTAATGTATCACAGAAACGGCGTTTTGTCAATGCCTCGGTTGATTTTATCCGATTTGTCGCCGTTTATTTTTGCTTTCGCAAAGCGCGGGTATAACGCAAAAGGGAAGCGCGAGGCTCCCCTTTCTGAAATATTATTCTGTTCTGAGCGCGACCACGGGGTCTTTCTTTGCCGCACTGCGCGAGGGAATGATTCCCGATATGAGCGTGAGCAGCATACTGATGCATACGAGCACCACCGCCGCACCTATCGGCAGATATGCATTGAGATTGCCTATTCCAGTGAGCGAATGGAGTATCAGATTTATCGGTATGCAGAGCAGATAAGTGAAGAGCACGCCGAACATGCCCGAGGTAAATCCGATTATCACCGTTTCCGCATTGAACATGCCCGAGACATTCTTTTTCGAAGCGCCGATGGCACGGAGAATGCCTATCTCTTTCGTTCTCTCCTGAACCGATATCAGCGTTATGACGCCTATCATTATCGAAGATACGATGAGCGATACGGAGACGAACGCTATCAGCACATATGTGATGGCGTCGATTATCGTCGTGACGGAGGACATCATCAGCCCTACATAATCCGTATATGTTATCTTGCCTGTCTCGTCTTTATCCGAATTGTAATCGTCTATGGAAGCTTCGAGTGCTTCCTTGTCGGCAAAGGTTGCGGCATAGAGATTTATCCTCGACGGAACATCTATATCGACATAGCCGAGCTTGTGCATGACCTCATCATACGATAAATCGGAAAACTCCGTTACAAGCCCGTAGTATTCCGCACACTGCTCATCGCTGTAGCCTGCGAGGGAAGCCGTCATTGCCGCGGAGAGCTGTTCCGTAGTCATGGCGGCGAGCTTTGCTTTCGCCTGCTCGGCATAGCTTGCTTTGACCTGCTCGGTTATCGCCTCGGTGAAGAGTGCCGTCAGCTTTTCTTCGCCCATCTCATCAAGATATGAGGCAATCTCCTCCTCACTCATGCCCGTTTCCTGCGCCATTGCCGCCGTCATCTGCGCGCACATCTGCTCGTATGTCACGGAGGAGAGTATCTGCTTTACGGAGGCATCGAGCACCTCTGCCGGCGGGATGCACTGTATTTTAATAAAGGAAGAAGCCTTGCCTGCGTCGTCAAGACCGGCGATATATGTTCTGAATTTTTCCGCCTTTTCGCTAACCGTGAGGTTTGCGGCGCTTTCCTCAAAGGGAAGCCCGGAGAGGATGCTCTTTTCGGGCGAGGCAATCTGCGCTTTCACCGCGTCGGACTCCGCCATGCGGGCGATGATATATTCGGTGAGAGCACGGGTATAGCCTACGCTTCCCGTGAGCATGGGCGAGAGCGCGTCCTCCTTGGGACGGATGATGCCGACGACTTTGAGGTCTATGCCGTTATCGTAGAGATAGCGCATTCCCGCGTCGGTATCGCGCATATCGGTATAGAGTCCCGTGCTCTGGATTTTCACATAGCAATCGGAGGAGAGAACCGTGCGGAAAGTCATGCCGCAGATTTCCTCGTATGTCCACTTTTTCGTTTCCACGGGAATCTCGGTCTTGTTTGCCGCCGCTTCGAGAATTCTGTTTATATCTTCCTCGGATTTCAGTCCGAGAGAGTAGAGCGTGATATCGTCTATCTCGTTGTTTTTATCGACTACGAGAACTATCTGGTCATAGCTTGCCGGCCATGAGCCGTATATCACATCATACTGCTTTTCGATGAGCGAGCCTATCTGGCTTCCGTTATCGCCGCCGAGCAGTTCCTGCCACATCCCGTAGGAAGATGCGCCCGATGTCAGCGATGAGAAGATGCCCGTATTTCCCGATGACGAGCTGTCACTCATCATGGAACTGCCGAAGAACTTCGCCATCAGCTTCTTCATCAGCGCTTCGGAATCGGAGCGGATTATCTTGCCGTCCACATTCTCGGTATACACGAGCATATCGAAATCATAGCTGTACTGAACGCCGCTGAGTGTCTTTCCGAGTCCTGTTTCCTTATCGAGGCGTGAGCGCTCGATGTATTTGCGGAAATCGCGCAGGTCGTTTTCGCGCTGACCGATATTGCTCATCGCGTTCACGAATTCGTAGAGCGACGGCTTCTGATATACGCCGTCCTTTTCATGCTCGGAGGAGTTTGATACGGGTGACATGAAAGCTTTCATCAGCTTGCCGAAATCGGTGTGTTGTGCTTCTATCGTGAGCGGGTAGGAGGAGAGCGTTTCCTCCTGAACTATGCTTATATAGCTTGTCATGCCCTGCGAGACCGAAAAAATCAGCGCTATGCCGATGATTCCGATGCTTCCCGCAAACGAGGTGAGCACTGTCCTGCCTTTTTTTGTAAAGAGATTTTTCAGCGAGAGCATAAACGATGTTCCGAAAGACATCGAGGGCTTTTTCTTGCGCTTTTTGCCGCTCGATTTTGCGCGCTCCGCTTCGTCTGCCGCTGCTTCCGCTTTTATCTCTGCTTCGGAAAGCGGCGCACTGTCGCCGGTGACCTTGCCGTCGAGCATACGCACGATTCGCGTGGAATATTTCTCGGCAAGCTCGGGATTGTGCGTTACCATTATCACGAGGCGGTTTTCGGCGACCTTTTTCAGTATCTCCATGACCTGCAGGCTCGTCTCGGTATCGAGCGCGCCCGTAGGCTCGTCTGCGAGAATGATGTCGGGATTATTTACCAGCGCACGGGCGATAGCAACTCTCTGCATCTGACCGCCCGACATTTCCGTCGGCTTCTTGCGCAGCTGCGTTCCGAGCCCCACATCCTCGAGTGCCTTTATCGCGCGGGCTTTTCTCTCCGCTTTCGGTATTCCCGAGAGCGTGAGCGAAAGCTCGACATTCTGGAGAACCGTCTGATGCGGAATGAGATTATAGCTCTGGAAAACAAAGCCTATCGAGTGATTTCTGTATGCGTCCCAGTCGCGGTCGCGGAAATCCTTTGTGGATCTGCCGTTTATCACGAGATCGCCCTCTGTATATTTGTCGAGTCCGCCGATGATATTGAGCAGGGTGGTCTTTCCGCATCCGGACGGACCGAGTATGGAAACAAATTCGTTTCTGCGGAAGCGCAGGTCGATGCCGCGCAGTGCGTTTACCGTCATATCGCCCGCCGCATAATTCTTTACGATGCCTTTAAGCTCCAACATTTGAATATATCTGCCTCCTTTGGGCATTATTTTTCATTTTATCATAATTATTATACTTTTTCGTCGAAAATAAGTCAATGAACCCTGTTTTAATTTTTTGTATCTAAAATATGTCCGTAATATCGCCTGTGCCTTTTCGCATATAATATCACGAGGTGATAAAGTATGGAAAGAGTAAGCGTAAACGATATGCGCGATAAAGAGGTGATAAATATATGCGACGGTAAACGCCTCGGGTATATTTACGATGTTGAGATAAATGTCGTCACGGGATGCGTCGTGTCGATAGTGGTGCTTTTCGACTGCCGCATATTCGGCTTCGGCAAATGCGAGGAGCTTGTTATCCCGTGGGACAGGATATCGTGCTTCGGCGCCGATGCCGTGCTTGTGAATGTCGGGATAGACATTTACGAGCGCCTCGGATGCAACGATAAGGGCGGCAAAAAGGGAAAATAAGCGCAAAAACGGTGTTTTGCAGAGCGCAATTGTAAACTTTTTGTGAACAAAGCACTTTTTTCTTGCAAATATAAAATAGGTATGATAAAATAAATCGGATTTGCGGGAAACCCCCGCGGATACTAAAATTTTTATAAAATTCTCACATCCGGCAGGCGGCGTGCTTCGGTTCCGCATTATTGCGGTTGGCGCGCGTGGGCACGGGTGGCGGAAGAAACCAAAAGGAGTTTTAAAATGGCAGTTATCACACTCAAACAGTTGCTTGAAGCGGGCGTTCATTTCGGACACCCCAAGAGAAGATGGAATCCTAAGATGGCAGAGTACATCTTCACACAGAGAAACGACACTTACATTCTCGACCTTTCCAAGACAATAGTAAAGGTTGAGGAGGCTTATGCTTTCGTTCGTGACCTCGCAGCAGAGGGCGGCACGGTTCTCTTCGTAGGTACGAAGAAGCAGGCTGCCGAAGCTATCAAAGAAGAGGCAGAGCGTTGCGGCATGTACTATGTAAATGTCCGTTGGCTCGGCGGTATGCTCACAAACTACAACACAATCAAGAAGAGCATTGCCCGTCTCGAAAGCCTCGAAAAGATGCAGGAGGACGGCACCTTCAATCTGCTTCCCAAGAAGGAAGTTGCAAACCTTATGAAAGAAATGACAGCCCTCGAGAAGAACCTCGGCGGTATCAAGACAATGCCCGGTCTCCCCTCCGCTATTTTCGTAGTTGACACAAGAAAAGAGCACAATGCTATTCTCGAAGCAAAGAAGCTCGGTATTCCGGTTATCGCTATAGTTGATACAAACTGCGATCCCGACGATGCGGATTACATCATCCCCGGAAACGATGACGCTATCCGTTCCATCAGACTTATTTCCTCTGTTCTTTGCGATGCCGTTATCGAAGGCAAGCAGGGCGAGGATGCAGCTTCCAAGTCCGAAGAGACAGCAGAGGAAGCTACAGAAGCCGCTGCTGAGTAATTTCGGCAGAAAGCAACAATTCAGTATAAAAACAGGAGGATAATAATATGGCAAATATTTCCGCACAGATGGTCGGCGACCTCAAAAAGAAAACAGGTGCAGGTCTTATGGACTGCAAAAAGGCTCTCGTAGAGACAAACGGCGATGTTGACGCCGCTATAAAGCTTCTCCGCGAAAAGGGTCTTTCCGTTGCCGCAAAGAAAGCAGACAGAATCGCCGCAGAGGGCGTTGTCGATATAATGAAAGAGGGCAATGTTACAGCTATGGTCGAGGTTAACTCCGAGACAGACTTTGTTGCCAAGAATGCTACATTCGGCGAGTTCGTAAAGGGCATTCTCCGCACAATCATCGCTTTCAAGCCCGCTACGGTAGAAGAGCTCTTCGCTCTCAAGTTTGACGGCACCGACTTCACGGTAGAGGAAGCTCTCAAGGATAAGATTTACACTATCGGCGAGAACATCTCCATCAGACGCTTTGTTATCGTTGAGGGTATCACAAGCACATATATCCACGGCGCAGGCGTTACAGGCGTTATCATCAAGTTTGAGGCTGACGATGCCGCTGTAAACAACCCCGGCTTCGCCGCTTTTGCAAAGAATATCGCTCTCCAGCTCGGTGCTTATGCAACACCTTATCTTGATCCCGCTTCCGTTCCCGCAAGCGTTATCGCTGAGGAAACAGCTATCATCAAGGAGCAGATAAAGAACGATCCCAAGAACGCTTCCAAGCCCGATGCTATCATCGAGAAGATGGCAGCAGGTAAGCTCGGCAAGTTCTATGAGCAGAACTGCCTTACAGAGCAGACATATGTCAAGGACGAGTCTCTCACGGTAAGCAAGTATGTTGCCGCTTGTGCAAAGGAATTCGGCGGAAACATCAAGATTGTCGGCTTTGAGCGTTTCGAGCGCGGCGAAGGCATCCAGAAGCGCGAGGATAACCTCGGCGACGAAGTTGCCAAGATGATAGGCAAGAAATAATTTGCATTTTCGTAAGATTATGTATAAAGGGCGGCTTTTGCCGCCCTTGTTTTTTTGTGGGAGGAGTACCTTGGAGCAAAAGTACACCTGAGTTTTCTTCGGAAAAAACATCTCACAATGGCAAAAAAGCTCATATATAATATAATGTAAGTGCGGACTTTCCGCACTTATTTTATATTGGAGTGATGAGATGAAAGATAAGAAAATAGCCGTCATGGGAGCGACGGGCGCTGTCGGGCGCGAAATGCTCCGAGTGTTACATGAATACGGCGTGCCGTGCGAAAATATTCTGCCGCTCGCAAGCAGCAGGAGCGCAGGCAAAAAACTGCCATACGGCACTGCCGAAGTGACTGTACGCGAATGCACAGAGGAGAGCTTTAATGGCGTCGACATTGTTCTCGGGGCGACGGATGCCGATACGGCAAGGCGTTTTGCACCGTTGATAAAGGAGAGCGGAGCGGTATTCATAGATAATTCCAGTGCATTCCGCATGCACGACGATGTGCCGCTCGTCATCCCCGAGATAAACGGCGATGATGCCCTGCGCCACAGCGGCATAATATCAAATCCGAACTGCTCTACGATAATAACTCTGATGGCGGTTTATCCTCTGCACAGACTTTCTCCGATCGAACGCATGGTGGTCTCCACATATCAGGCGGTCAGCGGCGCGGGGCGCGACGGCATGGAGGAGCTTATCGCGCAGAATAAGGCGACAGCCGAGGGCAGGGAGACAGAGAGCCATGCCTTTGCCCACAGGATAGCGGAAAATCTTATCCCGAAGATAGGTTCGCTTTCTGATGATGACTACACGAGCGAGGAGATGAAAATGCAGAATGAGGGACGCAAAATATTGCATGCGCCGACGCTTGCCGTGACCTGCACCTGTGTGCGCGTGCCTGTCATGCGTTCGCATTCCATTTCTGCGGCGGTCTATACGAGAGAAAGCATATCCGTTTCCGCGGCGAAAAAGGCAATAGGCGATTTTTCGGGCGATATCCTATATGATGCGCCCGAGGCGGAAATCTATCCCATGCCGATTATTGCCGAGGGCAAAAACGAGGTTTATGTCGGCAGAGTGCGCCGTGCGCTCGACAGTCCGCGCGGTATTTCGCTCTGGTGTTCGGGCGACCAGATACGCAAGGGCGCGGCGGCAAATGCCGTTCAGATAGCGGCATATATCTGCCGAAAATAAAACTTTTTTGCAAAGAGCGCGCAGGCGTATTGACTTCATGCCGCCCGTCAATTATAATTATTACGGAGAGATTATCCCAAAACCACCGCTTTGCAACCGAAAAGTGCGTAATGCGCCGATGGGTTGCTTGATGTTTTCCGTTCAACCGGCTATAATGAAACCATCAAAAACAAACAACGGAGGCGATTATTATGTTGAATGAAAATCTCGCAAGGGTCAGAAAAGAGCGCGGGCTGACGCAGGAAGCGCTGGCTGTCAAACTGAATGTCGTGCGGCAGACGATATCAAAATGGGAAAAGGGAACCGCTGTTCCCGATGCGGACACACTGTGCAAAGTCGCGGACGAACTTGAGGTTCCTGTTTCCGAGCTTCTCGGAAGCTCCCTTCATGGCGAAAAATCTGATGCCGCGACTATCGCCACTTCGCTTGCGCAAATCAACGAACAGCTCGCGATGAGAAACCGCCGCACTGCGACGATATGGAAAGTGGCTTGCATTGCCGTGCTTGTTCTTGCCGCGCTTGCAGTGGGGATATTCTGCTTTGTCGGCAGAGAAGATAAGCTTCAGATTCCCGAAAATGTAGAGGTATCAAATGTCACATTCAGCACGAAAAACGGCAATCTGATATGCATATTTGTGCCGAGCGTGGGAAGCTCCGATATCGATTATGAGGTGACTTACTACAGCCTCAACGGTACTTTCCCGAGCGAAACCGTCAAAGCGCAGTATGAAAGCGGAATCTGCACGGCAACTATTGAAGAAAGCAGAATGCAAAAGCAGATGTCATACGGCGTGATTCTGAATATCAGGTATAAGAACGAGACGAGGACAGTGTCGCTCTCCGAATATTTTGTCTATAGCGTTGGCAAGTGGGAAATACGCCGAAAGTGATGCCGCGAAAACGAACTTTTTTGTAAACAAAACGCAGGTGTATTGACTTCGCGCGGTTTGTCAATTATAATTATAGAAAAGACAAGCCGAAATTCGGAGGTGCGTGATGGACTATACAAACCGTTTTGACGGCAAAGGCGAAATCTATGCAAAAGCAAGACCGAAATATGCCGCGAGGCTTTTCGACTATCTGAAAAGCGAAGTCGGCGCTCCGGCGGGCAGTGTTTTTGCCGATATCGGCTCTGGCACGGGGATTTTTACGGAGCAGCTTCTCGCATGCGGGTATAAGGTCTACGCTGTGGAGCCGAACGGCGATATGCGCAGAAAGGCGGAAGAGAAGCTCTCGAAAAACGCAGATTTCATCTCTGTAAACGGCAGTGCGGGAGATACAAATCTGCCCGATGAAAGCGTTGATTTCATAACCGCTGCGCAGGCTTTTCACTGGTTTGATGCCGAGGCTTTCGCAAGAGAATGCAGACGCATTCTGAAGCCAAGCGGAAAGGTCATCATCGTTTACAATTCGAGAGACGAAAAAGCCGACTGCACAAAAGCTTTGGCAGAACTGCGACAGAAATACAATCCCGAATTTCACGGTTTTTCAAACGGGATGAGCGAGGAAAAATGCATCGCCTTTTTCGCGGGAAAATGCGATATCTTCCGCGCCGACAACTCACAGGTATATGACAGGCAGGGATACATCAACCGCGTGCTCTCTTCGTCCTATTCTCTTGCGCAGGGCGACGAAAGATACGCGCGGTATCTTGAGGAAATAAACGGGATTTTCGATGCGTTTTCAAAGGACGGAATCATCACCGTGCCGACCGAGACGGTCGCATATATCGAAAAAATCTGACTTGGCGCTTTTTGAAAAGTGCGGCATAAAATAAAAAAGAAAAGGAAAATTCAGGCATGAAAAAGCTAATTTGTCTTGCGGTAGTGCTCGCTGTTATATTTACTCTCGCGTCGTGCTCTGCGGGTGTTTCCGTGCCGTACCGCATGGTGCAGCTGGCAAACAGATACAGCGAAATATTTGACTTAGAGAGCGGTATCGCGGCTTTTCGCGAGAAGCTCACATACCCCGATTTCGAATATGAGCTTTACTACGAAGCGGCGGAGAGCGGCAAGTTGACGACATACAATATATCGGAAAAAACGGACGGCTACACGATGAGCGCCTGCGACGGTACTGTGGTAATGGAGAAAGACGGAAAGCAGTATTTTCTGCTCATAATCAGCGGCACATATTCGGGCTTTGCCGATGAATATGCCGATTTTGCACATCCGCTCGATGCGGGAAGCCACTATCAGGTAAGCTCAAAGAAGAGAGCCGAGGGCGGCTATGAGGTCGTCTACAAGGCGGAGATAACTCCGCAGATGGCGGGCGAGCTATCCGAATACGGTGTAGTGCTCGGCGAATATATTTTCTCCCGTCTTGTAGTGGATGAAAAATACCGCGCTTTATCGATAGAATATTCGACAGGGAAGAGCGAGGGCGAACGCAAGCTGCTTACTCGCACATTTGAATATTACGGCGAGCCGAAAGAAAGCTTTGAAAATATGCCCGAAAACCGCGATGCCAAGGTAAAAATCGTTTATCCCGGAGGCAGAGCGGCGGAATTTTCCGTTCCCGAGGGATATCATATCGGCTTCTATATGCCGGATGTGACATATGAATTTTATACCGACGAGGGCTTTGAGACGCCTTTTGATGCCGATAATACGGCGATTTCGGGCGGAATTACGCTCTATGCGAAAGCCCTCGGAAAAAAAGCTTGAAAAAAAGATAAAAAAATCTCAAAAATGTATTGACATATTTCGATTATTATGCTATAATAACATCCGTCGCCGAGAGGTAAACGGCGATGGAAAATGCTGGTGTGGCTCAATGGCAGAGCAGCTGATTTGTAATCAGCAGGTTGATGGTTCGACTCCGTTCACCAGCTCCATATGGGAGCGTTCCCGAGCGGCCAAAGGGGGCAGACTGTAAATCTGTTGTCACTGACTTCGGTGGTCCGAATCCACCCGCTCCCACCAAAACACCTGCGCAACAGCGCGGGTGTTTTACTTTTTCACTATTCACTTTTCCGCCTCCTGCTTATAAAAAACCAAATCCCGCACGGCGGGATTTTTACTTTATGCGATTAAATTTGCACTTGTACTTGCAAATCGGGTAACTATATGATACAATAATGTCAAAGGGAGGCGAATTTATGGACCTTGTACTGATTTTCGGCGCGGGCGCCGTCGGCAAGATGACGGTAGGGCAGGAGCTGATGAAAATAACGGACTTCCGCCTTTTTCATAACCATATGATGATAGAGCCCGTGATTGAGATATTCGGAGAATTTAATCCCGCTGCTGTCGCAGGACTGCGCGAAGTTGTTTTCAGAGAATATATGAAAACCTCGCATCGCGGCATGATATTTACTTTCATGTGGGCTTTCGATATGCAGTCCGATTGGGATTATGTCGCAGGCGTTGCCGCGGAATTTGAGGCTACGGGCGGCAAGGTATACTATGTCGAGCTGATAGCCGACACCGTCGTGAGAATCGAGCGGAACAAAACGGAAAATCGCCTGCAGAACAAGGCTTCAAAGCGCGATACGGCGGTTTCCGAAGCGCGGATGCTTCGCGAGGATGCGAAATATCGCCTCGTGAGCCTGCCCGGGGAGCTTCCTTTTGAAAACTATCTGCGGCTTGACAATACAAATCTTTCTCCCGCCGAGGCGGCGGAGATTATAAAAAAGCATTTTGACCTTTAAATAAATTTACGGAAGAGAGGGGATTTTTACTATGAAAAAATCAGCCATAAAGCGGCTTCTTCTTGCCGCCGCGATATTTGTCTGCGCCTTTCTTGCTTCGTGCGGCATGAAAGACCCATATCATACTCATGCTTTCGGCGATTGGCGCGTTATAAGCGAGGCTACATGCACGAAAAACGGCTTGCGCGAAAGAGTATGCGAGTGCGGAGAAAAAGAGACCGAGGTGCTTAATGCCACGGGTCACAGCTTCGGTGACTGGACAACGGTAAGGGAAGTGACCTGCACGGAAGACGGGCTCAGGGAAAGAACCTGCCACTGCGGAGAAAAAGAAACGCAGATTATCAAAGCGACGGGACATAATTTCGGCGACTGGACGCAGGTGAAAAAGGTTAGCTGCACAGATGACGGAGAAGACGAAAGGGTCTGCTCCTGCGGCGAGAAAGAGACGCGCGTGATAAAAGCGGAAGGACACAAAAAGGTGACCGACAGGGCTATAGCGGCATCATGCGCTGCCGCAGGCAAGACTGAGGGCAGTCACTGCTCGGTCTGCGGCGAGGTTTTCACAGCGCAGCAGGTGATTCCCGCGCTCGAGCACAAATGGCAGGAGGCAACCTGCGCTTCTCCGAAGAAGTGTACGGTTTGCGGCAAAACGGACGGCGAGGCTCTGCCGCACACCATGGAAAACGGCAAATGCAAGGTCTGCGGTTATTTTTACAATGCGGTCATCTATGACGGAAATACCGTCAGAATCACATACAGAAGAGTAAAGAAAGTCAGAAGTGACGGCACTCGTCTTGAGCTTTTCTTCAATGTCGAAAATAAGACGAGCAAAACCATGATAATTCAGGCGGACGCCATCTCGCTCAACGGCTATTGCTTCAACGATATCAGCATGAGTTATAATGTGATTTCGCGCACCGTGGGAGAGATAAGTCTTTATATAAACGAATTTGATTCATCCCTTGTCGATGTCGATAATATCGAGTATGTCGGCGGTCAGTTCCGAATACTTGACGATGCTACGATGACTGTCTATGACACCGCAATCTGTACAAATGTCAGAGTCGATAAGCTCGGCACAGGCGGCATCCCCACGGATTTCAATGAGAAAAACAAGCTTTTTGAGGATTCAAACTGTGCGCTGTATTATTGCTCTATAAAGAAAAGTTCCGCTTCGTCAAGTCAGGCTAATCTTTATCTCTATCTCAAAAACAAAACGAACGGAACCCTGACGATACAGGCGGAAGCCCTCGCCATCAACGGCATCGGATTCTATCAGCTTATCGCGAGCGATGCAGTGCTTCCCAGAACGATAGGAATAGTCAATATCAATATCGGCGATTTCGATTTTCAAAAGGTGGATATAAACACTATCGAAAAACTCGGCGGACAGCTTGATATAATACAGAATGCTTTCAAGTCGTATAAAGTGATATTCGCAAATTCGGACAAGCTTGAATGAGTTGCGGCTACGGGCTTGACTTTTTATAATTATATTTGCGGCAAATACAGACTGTGACTGAAAGAAAAATGCGGTAAATCCAAAATCGGATTTACCGCATTTTAAAATTTCATTTTAAAGCAGGGAAGCTACTACTTTCGGGAAATCATGGTAGTCATCTATCGTGAGAAAGCCGAAATCGGATTTGTAGACCGATTCGTCATTGCCGCCGAGTCCGTAGTCGTCACCTACAAAAATCACCTCGTCATGCGCTATGCCGCGCTCCTTGCAGTATTTTGCGAGTGCATAATACTTATTATACGGAGCGGGAGCCATATCAAATGAAGAAGAACCGCCGACAAATACATTGTAGTCGGAGAATACTTTGCAAACCTCATCGTATATTGCGCGGCGACGACTTCTGTCCGGGTCAAAGGCAAGCTTGTCCTCAATCTTCGCCTTTGTGCCGAGTATGGCAAATGTAACGCAGCCGGAAGCATGAAATTCAACGCTGTCGCCTGCATATTCGGTAAAGCCGTGCTCTTTGCGAAGCATAGCCACACGCTTTTCGCATGACTCTCTGTCGCAGGGCATAACATTATCCTCTTTTGTCTCGAGGTCGCCTGTTGCGGCATTGTATTCGGCATACTGCATGCCGTAGTTTCCGATTATATCAATCGGAAATCTGCCCATCTGCTCAAATATGCGGCGGCAGTTTCCCGCGCCTACCATGAGCAGTTTGTATTTTTTACCGAGCGCTTCGAGCGCCTTTCTGTTTTCCTCGCAGAGCGGCGTTTTGTGACAGGTCAGTGTGCCGTCAAGGTCAAATGCAAGAAGCTTTATCATTTTTATTTTCCCCCATATGTAAAGTTTATAAAATCAATCGAGTTTTACGCCGAAAAGCTGTGCCAGAGCGGAAATTTCGTCGCTTGAGCCGTTTTCGGAAATATATTTTGCAAATTCTTCTTCGAGCGTTTTCATATAATCGTCGGATATGCCGAATATCGCCTCATCCCCTCTTGCCACAGCGTCTTTTGCGGCTGTCGGCATAACCTTGGAATCGGCATAAATTTTCAGCATTTCCTGTTCGTCGCGGTCGTCCTCCGTTGCTATGGATACGATATTTACTATGGAATCCGTTTCCTTTTTATATTCTTTATCGGAAACGGAGGAGTCGCTTTTCGCCTGTCCCATTATGCGGTAAACATCGGACATGAGCATTGTACTTCCGCGGATATTCCTGTGGCTCTCGGGGACGGCTTCCGCGAGAATTGCTATCGCATCGGCGACGGCTTCGGAAGAATCCGGATTTATGTTTTCAAACATTGCCCTGACATCGGTTTGATAGAAATCTATCTCTTTGCCGGAAATAAGAGTAACGACATCTGCAGTATCGCGGACATCGCGTATTATATCGGCAAATCTGTTCAGATCGGCGCATACCGTATCAGGCTTTGTTTCTGCAAATGCTTTTGCGATTGTTCTGATGAAGTCGTTTATTTTGACTTTCTGCTCGGAATATTCACCGCTTGTGTCGAGCAGGAGCTTTATCGAAATGTAGTCGTTATCGTCATGCACCGCCTCGGACATACCAAGGAGAATATATGCGACAGAGCTTTTATATGCCAGAGAACGATTGAGCTCGCCCGCAATATCGCGAAACTTGCTGATATCCTCATCGGAAAAAGCTTCAAAACTGAGATTATCTATGCTTCTGTTAACATCCTGAGCAATCTCCGAGAGGAGGTCTTTCAGCGGCTTGAAAGTATCGAGAAAAGCATCGGCAGCTATCGGAAAATCGTGGTAAACATTATCTTTTTCACCGCATATCTTATAGCTTGTAAGCCCGCGGAAAGCAAAATTCGTAATACTGTTTATAAACCGGAAAGATGAAGACTCTGCCGATACAAATCTGTGAACCTTTTTTGCCGCCTGTACCGTATCTTCCGAAATGTCGTATTTTCCGCTTTCGATATCGGCAATAACGGCATCTGTCATGTTATCTGCCGTCATTACATAGCCCGAGATGGGCATCCATACGGTAAAGCTTATGAGGATTGCCGTAAAGCCGCCGATAATCATTGATGCGGCGCGGCTTCCGGGCTGAACGGGGCGCTCGCGCAGATTCATTTTCTTTGTCAGCGCTACGGCGATTATTTTGTAGATTATGTAGAAAACTATGCCTGTAAGAATCCATATGAGCAGAAAAGCGGCAGGAGAAACTATTGCGGAGGCAATCGGAGACGAGTTTGAAACAAGTTCTTTTATCTGCGCGTTTTCGACATCGTTTTTGCCAAGCTCTGCAATGAACGGCAGATTTGCAAATGCTTTTGCAAGCGGGGCAGAGCACGCTTTTGTGATGAAAAATGCCGTCACAGCCGAGAGAATATGCGACGCTGCGCGGATGCCTTGCAGAATAAGCGGTCTTTTCCATGCAAGAAGCAGCTCTATTCCGATAAGCAACGCGGTCAAAAAGAAAAATATAAACCATGTCATAAATGTAACTTCCTTAACAATATATTCAATATTTAGATAATAGCATTTTTCTTCTGTTTTGTCAATAAAAACAAAGCAATAAAGCCGCGATATGCGGAAAAATAAAATAGGAAACATTTTTGTTTATTTTCAAAAAATATATTGACTTTTTGGCAAAAACATGGTATCATGATAAAGCGCTGTGAAACGGCAGGTTCTTTTTGCGTTTGACAGCCGCGAGCCCGTTTTCAATACGGAGGGATATCGAAGCGGTCATAACGGGTGAGCACAGAAAAAACGATATGTTATATCGTTTTTGCAAGCGTGTAACGAAAATAAGGAGTATCGGAAGTGTGGTTTACCGCACGCGCGATGCGACTATATTTTCGGAAGGGCAGGAGCCGAAGTTATGACGATTTCAATATTTCAATCCGAGGAAACATCTGAATAAAAACCCGTTTTCAATACGGAGGGATATCGAAGCGGTCATAACGAGGCGGTCTTGAAAACCGTTTGGGGGCAACCCCGCGTGGGTTCGAATCCCACTCCCTCCGCCATATATATTTTTTAATTCGGAGAAGTACTCAAGTTGGCCGAAGAGGCGCCCCTGCTAAGGGTGTAGGTCGGATTTAACCCGGCGCGAGAGTTCAAATCTCTCCTTCTCCGCCAAAAAGAAAAGTCGCCAGAGGCGACTTTTCTTTTTCCTTTTTCACTTTTCACTCTTCATTTTTCACTTTTTTTATTTGCGCTTTCTGCTTCACTTGACTTTTTCGGATTTTGCGGTTATACTGATATCACAAAAAGTTTTTACTTGCGAGGAAGCTATGGAGGGGATTTTCAAAAGGCGTATCAATGATTACATATGGGCGTGTATTTTAGCTTTTATCGGCGTTGTCTGCGCGGCTTCTTTTTCCGTGATTATGATTTGGGCGCTTGCAGAGAATGAAGCGACAAGCAGTGACTTTGCGGGTTTCGCGGCATTTATTGTGTTGGGGTTTATTTGTATCATATTCGGCATCGGCAATATTTTATCGAAATCGGGCGAATATATAAAAATCGAAAACGGGCGCATCTCGGCAAAGAGCAGTTTCGGCAAGCGACTTGAATGCGGGCTTGACGATGTGGAATTTGCCATATGCGGTGATTATATGAGGCGCGAGCTGACGGTCAAGGCAAACGGCAAAAGATACGACTTCTCCTGCCTTGAAAACGCTTATAAACTTGCTCTTTACCTGAATGCTCCGAAGAGAAACAAAAGGCAGGATAAAAACAGGGAAGAGCTGCTGAAAAGTTATGACAGAGCAAATTACAGGCTGAAGCTACATGCCGCTTCGATGGTGCTGTCTGTGATTGTATTTATAGTCATAACCATAGCGTGCAGTGCCACCACGGTCGGAAAAGACGACGAATTTACGCAAAAGGCTTGGATTTGCTTTGCGATATTTATGGTGTCGCTTGTCGGAATGTTTGCGACTGTCATGTTGTGCAGCGCTTTTATAGAAAGGGATGATTTGGAGAGATGCATTGCCGTCGAGGGGCTGAGAAACAGCACATTTTATAATACACCGCTTCTTTCCGGCAATATTGTCAATGTATATCGCGATGAAAATATGTGTCGCATCTGCATCGCAAAGGTGCCGACAGGCGAATTTTATTACACAATCGAGGAGATGAGCACGGCAAGCGACAATAGACTTTCGCTTGCGACGGTGCATCGCTCGGAGTTTTTCCCAGACAGAGAATCTCTCGTGCGAAGTTTCGGCGAAAGCGCCGAGATGCTTTCCGATGTTACGGAAAATTTCAAATCAACAACATAAGCAAAAAGGCATGGAATCCGAGGATTCCATGCCTTTTTATCATTATTTTATATTACCGAGAAAATCAGTCCTTAAGAGCTGCCTGAGCTGCTGCAAGTCTTGCTATCGGCACGCGGAAAGGCGAGCAGGATACATAGTCAAGACCGATCTTGTGGCAGAACTCAACGGAGGAGGGATCGCCGCCGTGCTCACCGCATATACCGCAGGAGAGGTCGGGACGAACACTGCGTCCGAGTTCAACAGCCATCTTCATGAGCTTACCTACGCCAACCTGGTCAAGCTTAGCGAAAGGATCGTTCTCATAAATCTTGGAATCATAGTATGCGCCGAGGAACTTACCTGCGTCATCACGGCTGAAGCCGAATGTCATCTGGGTAAGGTCGTTTGTACCGAAGCAGAAGAATTCAGCTTCCTTAGCTATCTCATCAGCTGTGAGAGCGGCACGGGGAATCTCAATCATTGTACCTACTTCGTACTTGAGGTCGCTGCCTGCTGCCTTGATTTCTTCATCGGCAACGCTGACAACGAAGTTCTTTACATACTTAAGCTCCTTTACATCGCCTATGAGAGGAATCATGATCTCGGGAACAACATTCCAATCGGGATGATTCTTCTTTACTGCGATAGCCGCACGGATAACGGCTCTTGTCTGCATGGAAGCAATCTCGGGGTATGTTACGGCGAGACGGCAGCCACGGTGACCCATCATCGGGTTGAACTCATGGAGGGAAGCGATGATTTCCTTGATTCTTTCAACGCTCTTGCCCTGATCCTTTGCGAGGCGGGCAATATCTTCTTCTGTTGTGGGAACGAACTCATGGAGCGGGGGATCGAGGAAACGGATAACGACAGGGTAGCCCTCGAGAGCCTCATAGAGCTTCTCGAAATCGCTCTGCTGCATAGGAAGAATCTTAGCAAGAGCGGCTTCTCTCTCTTCTACTGTGTCGGAGCAAATCATCTCGCGGAAAGCGGCGATTCTGTCCGGCTCGAAGAACATGTGCTCTGTACGGCAGAGACCGATGCCTTCTGCGCCGAGCTCACGGGCTTTCTTTGCGTCTGTGGGAGTATCGGCATTTGTACGAACCTTGAGCTTTCTGTACTTGTCAGCCCATGCCATGATTCTGCCGAATTCGCCTGCTATTGTAGCGTCAACGGTGGGGATAGCCTCGCCGTAGATATTACCTGTGGAACCGTCGATGGAGATAACGTCGCCTTCATGGAATGTCTTGCCTGCGAGAGTGAACTTCTTGTTTTCTTCATCCATGGAGATGTCGCCGCAACCGGAAACGCAGCACTTACCCATACCGCGGGCAACAACGGCTGCATGGCTTGTCATACCGCCGCGAACCGTGAGGATACCCTGAGCGGCTTTCATACCTGTGATATCTTCGGGAGATGTCTCAAGACGAACGAGGACAACTTTCTTGCCCTTAGCTTTCCATGCTTCTGCGTCTTCTGCCGTGAATACTACCTGACCGCAAGCCGCACCGGGAGATGCACCGAGACCGCGACCGAGGGGCTTTGTAGCCTTGAGAGCCTTGGCATCGAACTGCGGGTGGAGAAGTGTATCGAGGTTACGGGGGTCAATCATAAGAACAGCTTCCTGCTCGGTTCTCATGCCCTCGTCAACGAGGTCGCATGCAATCTTGAGAGCAGCCTGAGCGGTTCTCTTGCCGTTACGGGTCTGGAGCATATAGAGCTTGCCGTGTTCAACGGTAAATTCCATATCCTGCATATCTCTGTAGTGCTCTTCCAGAGTCTTGCAAACCTGCTGGAACTGAGCGAATGCCTCGGGGAACTTCTGCTCCATCTCGGCAATCTTCATAGGTGTACGAACGCCGGCAACGACATCTTCGCCCTGAGCGTTTGTAAGGAACTCACCGAAGAGACCCTTTGCGCCTGTAGCGGGGTCACGCGTGAACGCAACGCCTGTACCGCAATCATCGCCCATGTTACCGAATGCCATGGACTGAACATTTACGGCTGTACCCCAAGAGTAGGGGATATCGTTGTCACGACGGTATACATTGGCGCGGGGGTTGTCCCAGCTGCGGAATACTGCCTTGATAGCGCCGAAGAGCTGTTCCTTCGGGTCGGAGGGGAACTCTGCGCCTATCTTTGACTTGTATTCTTCCTTGAACTGACGGGCAAGCTCCTTGAGGTCGTTTGCATCAAGCTCGATATCCTGCTTAACGCCCTTTGCCTCTTTCATCTTATCGATGAGCTGCTCGAAATACTTCTTTCCGACTTCCATAACAACATCGGAATACATCTGGATAAATCTTCTGTAGCAGTCCCAAGCCCATCTGGGGTTGCCGGACTTCTTGGATATAACTTCAACAACATCTTCGTTGAGACCGAGGTTAAGAATGGTATCCATCATGCCGGGCATTGATGCGCGCGCACCGGAGCGGACGGAAACGAGAAGCGGATTTTCGTGGTCGCCGAATTTCTTGCCTGTGATAGCTTCCATCTTTTCGATGTACTCCATTATCTCAGCCTGAATTTCGGGATTGATCTGCTTGCCGTCCTCATAATACTTTGTGCAGGCTTCTGTGGTAATTGTGAAGCCCTGCGGAACGGGAAGACCGATATTTGTCATTTCCGCGAGGTTTGCACCCTTACCGCCGAGAAGCTCACGCATACCTGCGTTACCTTCTGTAAAAAGGTAGACATACTTCTTTGCCATATGTTTTTTTCCTCCATAGTTTTTATTGAGATTTTTACAAATCTATACATTTTGGTATTATACCATAGATTTTTCCAAATATCTATAGCTTTTATAAAAAAAGTTGAGAAAAAACGAGAAAAATTTAAAAAAATCGCAAATTTCTCTTGCAAAAATTCCCATTACGGGGTAAAATAAAGTGAAAAATGCCGCGAGGCGGCATAAATACGGCATCGCTACGGAAGGGAGGGCTCTCCTTTCCGCATTTCGTGCTGTTTTCGGAAAGGAAAAATTATGTCGATTTTCGATTTATTCAAAAAGATAGAGAGTGAGGGAAAGCGTGCGCCCGTTTCGTATATCGTGGCTGGGCTGGGAAACCCAGGGGCAAAATATGAAAAGACGCGGCACAATGCGGGTTTTCTCGCGATAGACCATATGGCGGGGAAGCTGGGTGAAAAGATAAATTCATCGAAATTTCAGTCGCTCTGCTGCCGCACGACAGTAGACGGCACGGGGGTACTGCTCATGAAGCCGCAGACATTCATGAATGCCTCGGGTATAGCCATAGACGAGGCGGCATCCTTCTACAAGATACCGCCCGAGCATATAATAGTGCTGTGCGACGATATCACGCAGAAGCCGGGGCATATCCGCATAAGAAAGAGCGGAAGCGCGGGCGGGCACAACGGGCTGAAGAGCGTGATAGGCTTCTGCGGCGAGGGTTTTCCGCGCGTCCGCATGGGCGTGGGCGAGAAGCCTACTCCCGAATATGACCTTGCCGACTGGGTGACGGGTAAGCTCCCCGAGGCGGATATGAAGGCTCTGCAGGGGCGCTTTGACGATGTTTGCGAGGCGGTTCGTCTGATGCTCGCTGGCGACTATGACCGCGCAATGAATCTTTATAACAGATGATAACGGTAAATATAAAATGAATATTATTTTAAATCGGATTTCTGCGGGGCGCGAGTTTTCGCAGATACTGAAAACGAGGCGCGAAAACAAGGGCAAGGCAAAGAAACTGCCATCCATGATAACGGGGCTTTGCGAGGGTGCGCTCGATGCTTTTCTTGGCGCTTTTATCACGGAGGAATGCAGAGATGAGCCGTCGCTCATCATAGTGCAGGACGAAAAGAGCGCGAGACATATCGCCGCGGCTCTTGGGGCATACGGGATACACGCGACGGTTTATCCCGCGCGCGACCCCGTATTATATAATATGGTAGCTTCTCACGAGGCGGAATATGACAGGGTTTCCGCGCTCTCCGAGATATCGGAGGGAAACGGAGTTGTTGTTATTGCCACGCCCGATGCGGCAATGCAGTTTACCATGCCTGCGGATAAGCTTCGCGCGGGCGCGTTTACACTCTCGGTGGGCGATACGGTGGATATGGCGGAGCTTTCGCGCAGGCTTGTGGATTTCGGCTATGTGCCGTGCGAGCTTGTGGACGGCAAGGGCAGATTTGCCGTGCGCGGCGGTATCGCGGATATCTTTTCGCCGCAGTCGGAGCTGCCGCTGCGAATCGAGCTTTTCGGCGACGAGGTTGACAGGATAGGATATTTCGATATCATCACCCAGCGCTGGGCGGAGAATCTGCGCTCGGCAAAGATAGTCCCCGCGCGGGAGATTATCCCAGATGCCGAGGCGCGCGGGCGCATAGAGAGCGCGATACAGCGCCTCATGAAAAAGGCGAAAAGCGAATCCGTGCGTTCCTCGCTTGCGGGCGAGCTGACGGCGGTGCAGTCGGGCGCGGAGATACTGACGGCGGAGAAATATCTGCCGCTCATATATGAAAAGAGGGAATGCCTGCTTGATTATTTCGGCTCAGAGCGCGCCGTTTTCATAGCGGAATCCTCGGGTGTTTCGGACAGGCTCCGCGCTTCGCTCCGCCACGGCGAGGAAACGGCAAAACAGCTCCTTGAAGAGGGCGTTATGCCCGCAGGTTGCGGCATCTTCATGAAAGATGAAGCGGATTTGCTCACTTTTGCCGAGAAAACGGGCGCGCTGATAGCGAACGCCTTTCTCTCGCAATATGCGGGCAGGCTCTGGGAGATATATTCTCTCCATACGAGGACGACCTCGTTCATGACGGGAAATGCCGAGGCGCTCTGCGAGGACATAGAGTCATACACGCGGGCAAAATATGAGATAATCATCGCGGCGGGAAGCGAAACTGAGGCGGCAAACACGCGCGATATTCTGCTGGATAACGGCATAAACTGTACTTTTGTTCCGAAAGCCGATGATATAACGGAGCTTACGCGCGGTGTGCCTGTGATAACGGCTTTTTTGGGTGCGGGCTTTGAGATAGTTAACGGAAAATTCATGCTCCTTGCTCTCGGCGAGGGCAGAGCCGAGCAGACGAGAACTCGCTCCTCGCGTCGCTCCAAGGCAAAGAAAACGGCAAAGGAGAAGATTCTTTCCTATGCCGATCTCACCGTCGGCGACTATGTTGTTCATGATACGCACGGAATAGGTAAATACATGGGTCTGGAGACGATACGTGACTATACGGGCGTCTGCCATGACCACATCAAGATACAATATTCGGGCACGGATGTGCTTTATGTCCGCTGTGAGCAGATAGAGACTGTTTCCAAATATATCGGAGCGGGCGCCGACGAGGGCGCGATAAAACTCTCGAAGCTCGGCGGCACGGAATGGGGCAAAACGAAAGCGCGCGTCAAGAGTGAGGTTCGCCAGATGGCAAAGGAGCTTATCGCGCTCTATGCCGAGCGTATGCGCCGCCCCGGCTTTGCCTTTGAACCCGACGACGATATGCAGAGGGAATTCGAATCGCTTTTCGAATACGAGGAGACGGACGGACAACTCGCCGCCGCCGAGGATATCAAGCGCGATATGGAGAAGCCCGTGCCTATGGACAGACTGCTCTGCGGCGATGTAGGATTCGGCAAAACGGAGGTGGCTCTGCGTGCGGCTTTCAAGGCTGTGGCGGGTGGCAAGCAGGTTGCCATCCTCGTGCCGACGACGATTCTTGCGATGCAGCATTATCAGACGATAGTTTCGCGTATGCGCGGCTTTCCGATAAAGGTTTCACTCCTCTCCCGCTTCAAGACGCATGCGGAGCAGGAGGCGGCAGTCCGCGCACTGCGGCGCGGCGATACGGATATCATCGTCGGCACGCACAGACTTCTCTCCGCCGATATACAGTTTCATGACCTCGGACTTGTCATAATAGACGAAGAACAGCGCTTCGGCGTCGCCCACAAGGAGAAGCTGAAGCAGATAGCGAAGAATGTCGATGTTCTGACGCTGACGGCAACGCCGATACCGCGAACGCTGAATATGGCGATGAATTCCATACGCGATATGTCCGTGCTCGACGAGGCACCGGGCGACAGAATGCCTGTCCAGACATATGTTCTGGAATATGACGACCTTGTGATAAACGAGGCGATAAGGCGAGAGCTCCACCGCGGCGGACAGGTTTTCTACCTGCACAACAGAATAGACAATATTGCCGGCACTGCGGCGCGGCTGAAAAAAGAATTTCCCGATGCGAATATCGATATAGCGCACGGCAGGATGGAAAAAGAGGAGCTTGCCGATATCTGGCAGAGTCTTGTCGAGGGAAATACCGATATCCTCGTCTGCACCACAATAATCGAAACGGGTGTTGATGTTCCGAATGCCAACACGCTGATTATAGAAAATGCGGATACGATGGGACTTTCGCAGCTTCATCAGATACGCGGCAGAGTCGGCAGGAGCGCACGCCGTGCCTATGCCTATTTTACTTACAGGCAGGGCAAGGCACTCAGTGATATATCTGCGAAAAGACTTGCCGCGATACGCGATTTCACGGAGTTCGGTTCGGGCTTCAAAATAGCGCTGCGCGACCTCGAGATAAGAGGCGCGGGAGATATCCTCGGTGCGCGCCAGCATGGGCATATGGAGAGTGTTGGTTACGATATGTATCTGAAGATACTGAACGAAGCCGTGCTCGAGGAGCAGGGAGCCGTCATACCGAAAAAGACGGAATGCACCATTTCCGTCGGCAGGGACGCATATATTCCCGAAAGCTATATTTCATCGGTTTCTCAGCGCATAGATATGTACAAGAAGATAGCGGCAATAGAAAACGAAGCCGATGCCGACGATATAGCAGACGAGCTGCTCGATCGCTACGGAGATATGCCGCAGTCGGTGGAGACACTGCTTTCCGCCTCGCTTGTGCGCGCCATGGGCAGTGCATGCGGCATATCTCAGATAGACAAGCGCGAAAACACGGTTGTATTCTATCCCGAGCAGCCCGATTTTCTTATTCTTTCACAGCTTTCCGCGGCTTTTCCGGCGAGAATTACCATCATGCCGTCGGAAAGAACGTATTTTACCTTCAAAATCAGACGCGGGGAGACCGTTTTTGAGATAATTTCCAATTTGTTAAAGAAATATATACAAATAAAATCGAAAAAAGAGTAGATTTTTTTGAAAATTTATGTATAATATTATTATACTCGTTTTTCTTGCGCTGTTTTTGGCGCAAAAGCACTAAAAACCAAAGGAGTTTCAAATCACAATGAAAGCAAAAAGACTTATTTCACTCGTTATGGCTGCGCTGATGCTTGCGGGAGCCATGTTCATTTTCGCATCATGCGGAGAAAAGGTTGCAATGTCTCTCGAAATCGACGGCAAGACCTATACCGTCACGACAAAAGAGCTCGACTTCCTTTTCCCTTATATCAAGATGAATCTTTTCTACAGCTACGGAATGACATCCGTTTTCAATGACCCCTCTTTCTGGAGCAGTGAGATTGAAAACGACGACGGTACAAAATCCACCGCAGGCGATATTCAGACGCAGAATATTCTGAATATAGCAAAGAATCTTGTTGTCACAAAGTATCTCTACGAGAAATACGGCAGACCCGCTATCGACAATGAGGCTCTCGAAAAATACAAGACACAGCTCGCGCAGATGCTCTCCTACTACGGCTATGGCAAAGAGGGCTACTACAAAAGATACTTCGGCTATACAACAGATCAGGAGCTTGATTATTATACCCGCGGTCTTGAGAACGATGCTATAATGGAATATCTTTTCGGTGAAAACGGCACAATGAAGCTCACCGACGAGGACAAGGAAACCTACTATAAGGACAGCTATATCGCATATCAGTTCATCATGCTCGATATGAATAAGGATATAACAAAGGACGAAGAGGGCAACCGCGTTCAGAAGACCGAGAAGGATAAGGACGGCAACGAGACAAAGCTCGAAGAATACGAATACACAGATTTGACCGACGAGCAGAAGGAAGAGAAACAGAAGCTTGTCGACGATATTGAAAAGGCGCTTGCAGACGGCACCGATTTCGCAGAGCTTGTAGAGAAATATTCCGACAGCTTCGTTTCCCACAAGTATGCAAAGGCTTATATCGTAACAAAGAGCGGCACGCTCCTCAATTCCGATGTTCAGGCAAAGGTAAAGGATTTTGAGGTAGGCGATTATACAAAGGAGGGCATTTCGGTTTCCAACAATAACTATGTTTACTTTGTAAAGAGAGTTGAACTTCCCGAGAAAGCATATGCAGATGAGAAATATGAGGATGTATTCTCCTCATTTGAAGACAATATGAAGAGCGAGAAGTACAATGATATCTGCAAGGAATATGTTGACAAGGTTGTTGTAAACGAGAAACTTGTTTCCAAATACAGCTTTATAAAGGCATTCCTCAGCGATTTCGTTGATACAAGAAATTCAAACACAAACAAAAACACAACAACAAGTAACTGATTGTGTTCGGATTTGTAAAGCCTTTCATACCCGAGCTTCGGGTAAAGGACAACGAATTTTATAAAAGCGTATATTGCGGCGTTTGCCGTGCTATGAAGAGTGAGACAGGTGCACTTTCGTGCGCCTCTCTCAGCTATGATGCGGTTTTTGTCGCGCTTGTGCGGCTTGCCGTGACTGGAGAGGCGTACACTGTGAAAAAAGAGCGGTGTATGCGGCATCCTTTTCATACACGGGCTGTGATGCACTGCGATGATTCATTTAAGACAGCCGCACGGATAAGTGCGGCTCTTCTGTATGGTAAGCTTGCCGACGATATCTCGGATGAGCGCGGAAAAAAAAGAGCGGCGGCACGGCTCGCTCTGCCGTATGCGCGCAGATTCAGCCGCAGAGCGAATATTCCGGAGGCGAATGTCACGATAGCAGAGGGGCTTGCGGAGCTGGCGGAGATGGAGCGCAGCGGGGAAGCAACGCCCGACTCCTGCGCCGATATATCGGGGAGGATGACAGCCGAGGTTGCTTCTCTCGGACTTTCCGGAGCTCAGCGCGATATCATGTATGAGGCGGCTTTTCACATAGGCAGGTGGATATATCTCGCCGATGCCGTATGCGATTATCCGGAGGATATGAAGCGCGGCAGATTCAATCCGTTTTCTTCCTATGATGAAGAAAGGATGAGAGAATTTGCCATGGAGGAGGCATACAGCCTTACGGTTCCTGAGATTATCGCGGCGGAGAACGCAATAGCTCTCGCCGATTGCCGCGATGAGTATATAAACGCCTGCATAGAGAATATATTTCATTACGGAATGAAAAACTCATTTTACACCACAGCAAGAAAGGAGTGGCATGATGACAGATCCATATAAGGTACTCGGCGTTTCGAGAGATGCGAGCGAGGAGGAGATAAAAAAAGCATATCGCGATCTTGCGCGCAAATATCATCCCGATAATTATGCCACAAGTCCGCTTGCCGACCTCGCGCAGGAAAAAATGAAGGAAATAAACGAGGCATACGACACCGTCATGCACGAGCGCCAGAGCCGAGGCGACAGCTCGTCTGGCTATGGCTATGCGGGCGCGGGAACAGGGAAGTTTGATTATATCCGCACGCTCATAAACGGCAGAAACTTCTATGAGGCAGAGATTCAGCTTGACGCGGTCGCAAAGGACGAGAGAAATGCCGAGTGGTATTATCTCAAGGGATGCGTTTTCATGGGCAGAGGATGGTATTTCGAGGCGTCGAAGCATTTTCATCGCGCCTGCGAGATGGACCCGCAGAATCCGGAATATGCCGCGGCTCTGAACAGCATGAAAAATATGTCCTATGACTACGACAGGCAGAACGGACAGCGCGGCTCCTCGTGCAGTACCTGCGATATATGCTCGGGACTTATCTGCGCCGACTGTTGCTGCGAGGCTATGGGCGGCGACCTGATAAGCTGCTGCTGAGGAGAACGCGATGAGTAAGGTTAAAAAACTGGCACTCTGCGCATTGATGACGGCGTCTTCCATAGTCGTCATGTTCCTCGGTTCGATTTCGGGCTTTCTCGATATATGCACGGCGGCTGTGGCAGCGCTTATCGTGGCTTTCTGCTCGATAGAAATGGGCGCGGGCTACGGCTGGCTCGTATATCTCGCCTCGGGCGCGGTGTCGCTTCTGATACTGCCCGCCAAGGAAGCCGCATGGAGTTTTGCGCTTTTCTTCGGACTTCATGCGTTGCTTATCCCGCTTATGTCAAAGCTTCCGCGATGGGCTTCGTTTCTCATACGACTGCTCATAATGAACGGAACGCTCGTGCTTATCTATATATTTTTCAGCGAACTTTTGCAGATGCCGGACGCAATGTGGATGAAAATAGCCGTATTTGTCATGGCAAATGCCATATTTATACTCAGCGACATGCTCTACAAACGCCTTTTGAGGTTATATTTCTTTAAATACAGAGATAAAATTTCAAAATTTTTGAAATAATATTGATTTTTCGTTTTGTTTGTGGTATTATATATTGTATAAAAGTGCTAAAACAAAATTTTGGGAGGCAACTATGCAAAATAAGAAACTTTTTGCGATAATGTCATTTGTCATGGCTATGCTCATGATGACTGCATTTTCTTTTTCACTGTTCGCGGCGGCAGGTGATGCGGACAAACCAATCACAGGCGAAGAATTTGAAATCGTAGACGACTGCGTGCATGATTTCAGCGATACTTACAGATACGACAAAAAAACCCACTGGCATTTCTGCAAGAAATGCGGTGAAAAGCAGGGCGAAGCAGAGCATACGCTTGATGACGAGGGCAAGTGCACTGTTTGTAACTTCGGCAAGGCAAAACTCGGAGATGCCAATGGTGACGACATAATTGATGTAAAGGATCTTATAAGCATCCGCAGGTACATGGTAGGTCTTGATGTTCCCGAATTCAATTTTCTTGCCGCTGATATAAACGGCGATGGCAAGGTAAATGCTGTAGATCTTACGCTTGTGAGAAAATATCTTGCTAATTATCCCGGCACAGGCATAGGTGAATAATGCCATTATCCGCTCGGTTTCGGGCGGATAATTTTTTGCTCTAAAATGCGCGCAAAAAGCATTTTGTTGCCAAAAACTGTTGACATTTTTCGCAAAGAGTTATATAATACCCTATGTAAAAGCATTTCTCAAAGGGGGATGATTTAAATGAAAAAAATCGCTGATTTCTTTGCAGGGCTTCCGTGGATTGCGCTTCTTCTGCTCGTCATTTTCTTTGACGGACTCGTAGGCGGCGCTATCAGAATAGGAAACGGTAAATCCACGGCTTCAAAGGTTGTGGGCTGGATACTCTTCATTTCGTTTATCCTGAACATAATCTCTTTTGCCGTAGCAATGCCCGCAGTTATAGCTTGGGTACTGCATGTCCTCTATGCTATATGCTGGATAGCGGATATCATCACTGTTGCAGTAAGCAAGAAGATAACTCTTTTCATGTAATTGAAAACATAAAAAATTGCCGCGTGAGCGGCAATTTTTTTGTGCTTTTTATTTCCAGAGCTTTTGCGGATATTCGCCTGCTGCCTTTTCCTTTTCTATAAAGGCGGTAAACTCTTCGCTGTCTTCGCGATAGGTGATTCCGTGCCAAACGGAGGTGGTGTTTATGACCTCGACATCGGCTTTTCCCTCGTCTATGAGCGTCTGCACGGCGCTCGGGAGGAAAAATTCGAATTTCGCCATATTGTCGGCGTTTTTGCGCAGGGAGGAGACGAACATATCGCCCAGTCCATCGAAAAACGACGGAGTAAATCCCATGCAGTTCATGGAAACGATGGTATCCTCGCTTATTTCGGTGACGCTTCCGTCATCCCATGTGTTTATTACTGTGCCGTCCGACCGACGCTCCAGCTTCTTGTTTTCCACTACATGAAGAAGCTTGCCGTTTTCCACGGAGCAGATTCCGCGGGAGACGGTGCCGTTTTCGCTGAGGGTATTTTTCAGATAATATCCCACCATGCAGTAGTCGGCGCGCGCACCGTCATGCGCTGAGGCAAGGTGGCTGTGAAGCTTCAGAAAGGCATCTCTGCCATAGAAATCATCGGCATTTACAACGCCGAAATTCTCATTTACAGCGCCTGCCGCGCAGAGCACGGCATGAGCTGTACCCCATGGCTTTGTCCTCTCTGCGGGAGCGGTGAAGCCCTCGGGAAGCTCATTTGTCTGGAATACATATGTATAGTTTACGCCGTTTCTTTTGAGACGGCTTCCTATCGTCTCTTCAAAAAGCTCGAGATTTTCCTTTTTTATTATGAAAACAATTTTATCAAAGCCTGCGCGTATGGCATCATACACGGTAAAGTCGATGATAAATTCTCCTTCTTTGGTCAGCGGAGTGAGCTGTTTCAGCCCGCCGAAGCGACTGCCCATTCCTGCCGCCAGAATAACGAGTGTCAATAAAAGCACCTCTTTGATTTTTATTTCGGCTGAAAAATCCGATTATACTAAGTATACATTATTTTGTGTAATTTTTCAATGCTTTTTTGAATATATTTTATCAAAATCGGAAAATATCGGAGGATTTCATGAAAAAGGTATTTTGCCTGCTTGTCGTTTTCTGCGCTTTTCTTTTGTGCTCATGCGATGCGCCGCAGAATATGCGCGAACTGCTGACTTATCAGGAGGGAGATTTCGTCTGCGAAGCGGTGCTTTCGGGCGAAAAGCCGATAGCGCTGACGATTTCCCGCGTCGGTGATGAAATAATAATAAAGCCGGAGGGAATGGAATATGTCGGCGATATGTCGTTCGTTTTTGATGACGAGGGCGCATGGATATGCTCGGGTGAAACGAAAATAAAGCTTGAAAAAGCGCAGCTGCAACGGCTCTGCACCGTATATGAAATGTTCACGCTCGATGCTGCAAAGGCATGGCGGATAACGGAAGAAAAGCCCGGCGGCATCGAGATATACAAATGCGAAAGCGACGGCAATACGGTATATATCGATGCAAATACCCTCCTGCCGCTCAGATTTTCGACAGGAGGAGAGGAGCTTGATGTGAAGAAATTTGAGATGGCGGAGTAGTTCCGCGCACGGAAATTTTCCGAAGCAAAAACCGTCGGGAATAATAGTTCCCGACGGTTTTTATATATCCCCCCTGCAGAAACAGAGCTATGCTATTTCCGTCAGCAATTCATGGAGTCTGTTGTCTATTATCTCGTGTCCCTTTGCCGTCGGATGGATGCCGTCCTCGCAGATAAGCGAATCAAAATCATGACGCGTAATAAAAACCGTGCGCAAATCAAGCGTATATACACCGCATTCGCGGGCGATATTTTCGCATATCTGTGCATAGTATTCCTGCCAACGATAAATCATGCTCGTATTTCCGAGCCATTTCAGTATGTTTTCGCGCGAAAGACCGTCGCGGCAAATCCATGTGAGAAATTTATCCGCGTCTATCGGAGGCGGCAGAATAATTATCGGAGTGGCGCCGCAATCGCGCAGATAATTAACCACCTCGCGGTAAAGCTCGGCAAAGCGCTCCGGCGGGATTACGGGCAGATGCTCCTCATCGGGATGCTCCGATACCTCTTTCCAATCGAAATTGCAGTCGTTGCCGCCGTATTCGAGCAGAACAAACTCGGGGCAATCCTCTTTTGTAACAAACTTTTTTATCTGGGCAAAACCGCGTTCTATTGTGAAGCCGAGGCGCGCATTGTTTACCACTTCTATATCGAAATCGCGTCTGATGATATCAAAACGGTTTGCATAGCTGCGAAAACGCTTGTTTTCATCGAGCATTACACCTTTCATCACGGAATCGCCGAAAGCCTCTATACGCACGCCCTTTTTGAAAAGGCGGTCGCGAAGCCCCGCAAGGTCTATTTTCGGAAACTCTATTTTGAATTTTTTGCGTGAGTCTGACATTATCATTAAAAACGCTCCTTTCGATAAGGGAAATTGTTTAATCTTGTTTTCAAAACTATTATACGCAATTTTGCAAAATAAGTCAATAGGTTTTTGAAAATTTATTTTAATATTTTGTAAATAAGTTATTGCAATGAAAGGGAAAGTATGATAAAATATTATATGACAAAATGCTTTGGGGGTATTTATGGAGAGGCGCGAATTTTATGAAAACTGTGAAAAAATAGCCGATTTTCATATGCCGAGATGGGAGGAGCTTCCCGAGATCGACCTTTATATGGATCAGGTGATAGCCATAGCGGAAAAATATCTGCGCCCGATAACGGCAGAGGGCGATAATCTTCTCACTCAGGCGATGATAAACAACTATGTGAAAAACGGAATAGTTCCGCCGCCGATAAAAAAGCGTTACGGCAGGGAGCATATGGCGCGGATACTTATCATCTGTGCGCTGAAGCACATTGTCGGTATTTCAAACATAGCGGATATGATAAATTCGCTATTGCAGAATGAATCGATGAGCGATGTGCTGGACGGCTTTGCCGATAAATTTGAGCATGAGCTTGCTACAAAGATGCAATATGCGCTTTCTGTAGCGGAGGCGGGCGAGAGCGCGGAAAATTCGCTCATGAATATCGCGGTGGAAAACGCGATAAAGGCAAATTCCAGCAGACTTATTTCAGAATTTGCATACGGTGCCGTTCGCACGCATAAACAGAAAGAAGAGGCGGAGCGCAAGGAAGCGGAGAGAAAAGCCGCGGAAGCGCGTGCCGAGGAACAGAAACGGGCTTCCAAATCCGAAAAAGACAATATATAAGGAGAAAACATTATGCTTAAAACTAATCTGGAAATCAAAGACGGTTATGCTTATATCACGGCGGAGGGCAGTGTCAACTCGGCAAATGCCGCGGAATTCGGAAATGCGCTTGCAGCCGTGCCGGAGGATATAACCGGAGTGACGCTTGACATCGCAAATATCGAATACATATCGAGCGCGGGACTTCGCGTTGTCCTGAGCCTGAAGAAGCGTTGCGGGAAAAAGCCTTTTCATATAATAAACGCAAGCAGTGAGGTTATGGATGTTTTTGAGATGACAGGCTTTGCCGAGATAATGGATATCTCGCCTGCCTGCCGCAAAATAAGCGTGGACGGCTGTGAGGTCATAGGCAGAGGTGCCTGCGGCGAATGCTACCGCATTGACGACGAGACGATAATCAAACTTTATTACGGCGATGCCGACCCCGCATTCATCGAGCATGAAAAATCGCTCTCCAAGAAAGCGTTTGTCATGGGCATTCCCACGGCGATATCATACGATATCGTGGAGGCAAACGGCAGAAAGGGCGTTGTCTACGAGCTCATCAAATCAAAGACGCTCGGCGAGCTTATCCGCACGGACGACAGCAGGCTTGACGAATATGTGGCAATGTATGTCGATATTTGCAAGAAAGTAAATTCCATACATACAAACGACCCCGAGATTCCCTCATTCAAGGAGGCAAACCGCGCCGATATCGCGAATGTAACGGGCATAACGGATGCGGAGCGCGAGATGCTCTATCGCTTCATTGACAGCGTTCCCGAGGGCGATACCTGCATCCACGGCGACCTGAATATCAACAATATCATGGTTCAGGATGGGGAATGCTGCCTCATAGATATGGGCGAGCTTTCCACCGGCATGCCGATGTTTGACCTCTCGCGCATACTTTTCTCCATGGTTTATGCCAATACGGAAAAGGGCGAATTCAATAGCTTCTACAAGATGCCATCGGAGAAGGTGACGGAAATTTATGAAAAATTCTTCCGCGGATTCTTCGGTTGCGATACTGTTGAGGAGGCGGAAAAGAACAATCCCGATGTGAAGTGGCTTTATCCGCTCGCATGGTTCCGCTCCTGCATGAGCATGCTCAAGGGCGAGCGCTGGGGCGAGAAAATGCGTAGTCGCGCGCTCGGACTTCTGCGTGAAAAGCTGATCCCTTTCACGGAGCGCGAATGCGGAAATGCTAAGTGAGGTGTGGACGATATGGGGCTGAAGATTGAAAAGAAAAATGCCGACATAACGACGCTGGCACTTGACGGCAGACTTGACACGGTAACCGCACCGGAGCTTGAGAAAGAAATTTCGGCTCTTCTCGGCAGTATCGATGAGCTTATCCTCGATATGGAAAAGCTCGAATATGTTTCCTCCGCAGGGCTTCGTGTTATTCTGAAAACGCAGAAGGCTCTCGAGGGCAAAAAAGGACTTTGCCTTTGCAATGTCTGCGAGCAGGTAAGGGAAGTTTTTGATATAACGGGATTTTCCGATTTTCTCAGAATAGAATAAATAAAAAACGGCTTGCGATTTCCGCAAGCCGTTTTCGACTTATTCAGGGCAGAAGATTTACAGCCACAAAATTTTTCATTTCGCGATACATGGGAAAACCGAGGAAGCGCCCCTTATCGAAGATATACAGCCTTTTTGAGACTATATCAATCAGCACGGGAATCTCAAAAATGCCGTGCTTCAGACGGTTCGGCTTCGAGCGGGCAAATTCAATGGCAGACATATCGCAGGCATCGCACATCATCATATTGAAACAGACGGCACCTGTCTGCGTGCCTGCCGTAGGCGCGCAGCTGACCGCAAGTCCCGTGCGTGCCGCATATTCGGTACAGCTTTTTGTATAGTCTGCGAGCATGCGCCCGCTTGCAAAATCCACTTTCTTCAGCAGGACAAAATAGTTTATGCCTGTATATCCGCAGGCGGGAGTCATATGGCTGAAGATATCGGCATCGATTTCATCAGAATGATTTTCATTGCCGAAAAGGCGACGCAACTTTCTTTTATACAAAGCAAAGTCATCGGGCTCCGCTCCGTCCTCGCCCTCGGCAGATTCTTCATCAGGCTTAATGTTTGCGGCCAGTTTTTGCATTTTTATTTTTCTTATCGCGGTGGCAATGCTGCATGATGCGCCGAGAAGCGCAAAGACCATGCCGACTATCAAATCTCTGAAGTAAACTTTTGCCACCTCGGGCTCATGGATATAATATTTCGCTGTGGCTTCTATCGACTCGGAAAACGACAGCGTGTAGCCGATATCGCCGGCCGCATACCAATCCTGATATGCTTCATATACATCATATGAAAAGCAGAGAAACCATGCGCCGACAAGCACTGCAAAAGCGATGAGAGATGCCGCGATAACGCCGCCGACGCTTTCTTTTTTTGCAAAAAGGGAATAGCCCTTTATCGCGCAGACAACGCCGACTATGCCGCTGATGGCAGATATGAGATTCAGGCGGTACAGCGTAAACCAGCAGAGTCCTCCCGCAAGGGAAAAGAGAAATGCACCGAGAAGCCCGAGAATAACGCGCTCGGCACGCTCGGATTTGTCCTGAGTCGGTAGTGTGTTCATATATTGTCCTCCTTTAATGAAGTTCGGTGATGATTTACCGAGGTGATGCCTGCCGCGCTCACGGCTCGACAAGCCCCGCGCGGCGGAGCGCAAGCACGAGCGGCGGTATGAGCACTATCTGCAAAACTATGCCGAGTACGGATTTGACGAAGACGGCATTTGCAAATATCGAAAGCGAAAAAGCATCGCCGCCGAAGCCCATGATGATGTATTTCACGGCGCCCCAGACTATCCTGCCGGAAAGCATGGCGCAAATGAGCGAAATATAGATATAAACAGGCTTTTTCGGCAGGCGATGGAAGAGCAGTCCGACGACAAGCCCGTAAACGCAAAGCTCAAAAGCCATGGCAAAAGCCGTAGGGAAGAGCGGCGGGCGCGATACGATAATCGAGCGTAACAACGGCGCAATAAAGCCGACAGCCGCACCCCATGCGCCGCCGCAGGAAAAACCGCAGAGAAGCACGGGAATATGCATGAGGCAAAGTGCATTTCCGAGCGCGATATCGTTTCCCGTGAGAAACGGGAGCAATATGCAAAGGGCGAGCGAAATGCCGGAAAAGGTGAGTTTTTTGATATTTTTATTCTTCATATGATTACATAAGCGGGGCGAAAAGCTTAAGCAGGACGCCCTCTATACGGGAGAATATATTGTATTTTTTATTTGTGCCGATAAGCTCACACTTTTCAAATGTACTGTCAAAATCCGCTTTGATATCCGCTATCACGGGATTATTCCTGATATAAAGCGCACATTCGTAATTGAGATACATACTGCGGAAATCCATATTTATCGTGCCGACAACAGCTTTTACGCCGTCCGCCGCGAGTACCTTGGAATGGATGAATCCCGGGCTGTATTCATATATTTTCACGCCTATCGGAATGAGCGTCTTGTAATATGTCCGCGCTATGTTGAGCGCATATTTTTTATCGGGGATATGCGGCAGTATTATGCGGACATCCACGCCGCGCTTCGCCGCATATTTTATCGCATCAATGACGGACGAGTTGACTATGAAATACGGCGTCATGATATAGACATATTCACGCGAGCGATTGAGAATATCGAGAAAAACGCTCTCGGCGATATCCTCTTCATTTATCGGGTCGTCGGAGAAGGGAACGCAGTAGCTCTCTCCCGACGCATCGTAGGGAAGAGCGGGGAAATACTTCTCCGTATCGCCGTCGGCATCATCGCGCCTGCACGAGAAGTTCCACATTTTCAGAAACATCTCCGTGAAGCTCTTGACGCAGTTGCCCGTTACCATGACGGCGGCATCTTTCCAGTGCCCGTAGGGATGCGTTTTGTTTATGTATTCGTCGGCGATATTCACGCCTCCCGTGAAAGCGACCTTGCCGTCTATGATGACTATCTTTCTGTGGTCGCGATAGTTTAGCTGGGAGGAGATGAGCGGTTTTATCGGGGAGAAAACAGCGCATTTCACGCCGTTTTCCGCGAGATATTCCTTGAAGTCAAAGGGCAGGCGTACGGCATCCGTCGTTCCGTCATACATTATGCGTATCTCCACGCCCTCTTTCGCCTTGGCGAAAAGAATCTCGAGTATGGAGGAGAGCATAAACCCCGGCGACATGATGAAATACTCTATGAAAATAAATTTCTCCGCTTTTTTCAGTTCTTCGAGCAGGCGGGCAAATTTGTCTTCGCCCGAGGGGAAATATGTGACATCCGCATCCGCGAACGCGGGGAATCCGCATTTGCAGAGGTAATAAATGAGTCCGCTTTTGCCGCGTGCATATTTTTCCTTGTCGTAATACTCCTTTGCAAGGGAGCGCTTCAGTTTTCGTTTCATGCTGACGGAGGTTGCATCATAGCGCAGGAAGATATAGAAAAGTATACCGAAAACAGGGATGGAACATATAGGAATAGCCCATGCGAGCTTGAATTCCGGTTTCCAGTCGCGGTTGATTATTTTGACAAGTGCTATCACCTCGACGGTATATATCGCGAGGAGCAAAAAGGGCTGAAGGATGGATTTTGATGAAGTGATAAAATTTCCGGCGGCGATGAAAAATACTATCTGAAGTATTATCAGCAATATCGAAATGAAAGCTCTGCCGAGCAGGAAAAGTACAAATCTTGCCTTTTTGCCTGTCATTGCTTTTCTGCTTTTCATAGTCGGCTTACCTCGTGTCGTGCCATCAGAAAATTATATTTCCGAGCGCCTCGAGGGCTTCGTTTGTCGACTCGGGAATCTCTATGCCGTCAAAGAGAGTCCACTCTTCGGTGTGTTCTATGCTTTCGCCGTGCGCTACTGTTTTGAGCGGGGAGAGCGTTTCGGATTCGGCGAAATATCTGTTTGCAAAAGCCTCGCAGGAAACGCCGAAATCGGGATATGTGCCGTTTTCGAAATCGGGTTCAAAGCTCTTGACCATCGCCTGACCGTGGTTGATATAAGCTATCTTGCCTGCGGTATTGTTGATGCCTATCTTGATTTTCTTGTCTATATCGGGATTCTGATGGAGGGCGATATACTTATTTCCGAAGAAGATTCGGCTGTCTGTCATATCCGTATAGGGCCAGAGAGCGAGGACTCTGTTTGCGAGCAGTCCCGTATCCTCCTGCGGCTGGGGAATGACTATCGTGCCGCACTTGTCCATTACGGAGAGCGACCATGCCGCGCCTGTCACGGGCTTGTCGCCCATATTTGTTATTTTGTGGTGTATAACGGCACGCGGCTCCGTTTCATGCAGCTCTATCGAGAAAGAGAACTGGAGGTCGCGCACAGCCTGAACGGGAGGAATGAATTCCGCGCCTGTGGAGCAGGTGGAATAAACGACGCGGTCGTTATCTGGATAATATGTCTCGGGCAGGCTCTCGGGGCTGAGCCACAGTCTGTGACCGCCGTAGATATACCAGTTCTTGCCCTCTCCGTATACGGAGGAGACATCTTCGCTCATAGCCCTGTCGATATCCTCAAACATGAGGTTTTCCTTGCCGCGGAGATTGTACTTTACGATTCTGGGTCCGACATTTATCGTTACATAGAGCTCCATGGAATCGTTTGAGAGCGAGAGGCACTTGCCGTAGTTTTTGTAGGTTACTTCTTTTATTGTTATCATATGTGAAATCCTTTCAGATAAAATATTACATTGCTTATATGATGGCGCAATCCGGGATTCAGGTGCCGTCGCCGTCGTCGGGCTTCGTCGAGCTCTTCTGCTTGCGCAGCTCTTCCAGCTCGCGCATGAATGTATCGAGGTCTTTGAAATCCCTGTATACCGAGGCAAAGCGGACATATGCGACATCGTCGAGCGCTTTCAGCTTGTCCATGACGAGCACGCCTATATGCTGGGACGATATTTCATTTGAAAGGGAATTGCGAAGCTCCGCTTCTATTTCATTTACTATCTGCTCCATCTGAAGAAGCGTAATCGGGCGCTTCTGGCATGACTTGATGATGCCGGAAAGCAGCTTTGACCTGTCGAAATACTCGCGCGTCGAATCCTTCTTGACGACGAGCAGAGGCGGTGTTTCTATGGTTTCATATGTTGTAAATCTGTTCTGGCAGGCAAGGCACTCGCGGCGGCGGCGGATGCTTCTGTTATCCTCGGCGGGACGCGAATCTATAACCTTGCTTTCCGTATATGAACAAACGGGACATTTCACGGCTGATATTCCTTTCTCATGCGGAATAAAAATTCCGATATGGTAGTATATACCCTTTAATATATACTATATTTTATCATATTATCAAAGAAAAGTAAATACATTTGCCGAAAATATCGTAAAAATCAGCACTTCGCGGCGGCAAGCTCGTAGCTTGCGGCAAATTCATCGAGATTATCGCTTATGATATCATAAAAATGAAGCGAGCTTACCTGCAGACTGCATATTTTGCGTGCGATATACAGTGCAAATTCACGCTTCGTGGTTAGCCTGCGAACCGCTCTTATCTCCCTTTTTGCGCGTATGCGCGTGTGCAGATAAAGTGTGGCAAACCCGCCTGACCATGCGATTGTTATTTCGTTTCTTACGCTGTTCAGCCTGTAAACTCTTCTGAAAATGATGCATGAATCAGATTGGTAATATTTCATAAAAAAGTTCCCCCAAAGCCCGAAAAAATTATCACATGTAATAATTGTATTTTCTGCGATTTGATTTGTAAAGAGTAAATTGACGACGGTTTTCGACAAAAAACAACACTCATCGGGGCTATACTGCCGTATAAGGCAAAAAACAGCACTGATTTACCGATTTTTGGCGAAAATATCATATATATGCAAAATTATGCCAAATATGAATATTTATGCAAAAACGGAATATGTGGGATATCTCGGCAAAATCATGCGGAAAACCCTGAAATTTTGTGATGACAAACGGAAAAATTCAATGTATAATATAGAAAAATCCGATTTACGGAGGGCTGATATTTTTGAAAAAGATATTTTCGATGCTTAAAAGGACGGGGAGGAAAAGCCTCGGAAGGAACGGGTCATTTTTTCTTATTTCTACCGCACCGCTCGTGATTTTGCAGCTTGCATATGCTCTGTTTCTTTTCTTCTCTCTCGGGGAATACGAGCGTCTTTGCCGTCTGGATGAGATATCGCTTTCGCTTGAAAATACGGTGCTTTGCCTTTTTATCTCCGTGCTTACGGCTTTTCTCTGCGATGCCGCCGAAAGGCGTTCCGAAAGAGAGAAAAACGGAAAGCAAAATCTGCATAAAAAATGAATATTAAAAAACAAGACCGAGCCATGCGGCTCGGTCTTGTTTTGACCTAAAAACAGTATCAAAGTGAAATATGATAACGAAAACAGTGAAACAAGTCGCTCACGAGAGATGTTTTTCGAGCACTTTCAGCACTCTTTCGGCAATTAAATCGTGCATCTCGGGGGTCGGGTGGTTTATGTAGTTTGAGAGCAGTTCGGTGATATCTGTGCCGCTCTCGGAGAGCTTTTTCCATTCTGCATATATGTCGCATATTTCTATGCCGCGCTCCCTTGCCACCTCGCGTGAAATCTCGACGGTTTCGTCCATTCTGCCGCTGTTCTGTATCTCGGCGCTCTTTCTCGCGGCGACGAGCGAACATTCTATCGCCTTGTCGCTCACATATGTGCATTTCATATTCGGCGTGAGAAGTATCGGGGTGATGCCGCTTTCGATGAGCTTATCGAAAATCTGCGACATGGAATTTCTGTAGTTTATCAGGCTCCACGGGGAATCATTGAGCCCGAAGCAGACGAAAACGATATCGGGATTTTTATCGAGAACATCCTTTTGCAGGCGGTCGAGCCCGTTATTTGCCTTGTTTCCGCTGACGCCCGCGTTGATGACCTCGGGAGCATCGTCGCCGTATTTTGCTTTCAGCGCCTTTGCCACCTTTGTCACATAGCAGTCCTCGGGCTGTCTGTATGTATCGAGCCCGTATGATGTCGGGTAGAAAGCAAAACAGCCCTCTGTAATGCTGTCGCCGAGAAAAGCGATTCTTTTTATTTTCATGCCTGCGCTCCTTTATGAATTTTCAAATTTTTCACAGCTTTCGGCAAGGCTGAGCAATGTCTCGCGAAGCTCGGAGAGCAATTCGATGCCGTTCAGCCTGCCGCGTATTTCCGAGGAGCCGCGCATTCCTTTTGTATAGTATGAAATGTGCTTTCTGCTCTCGGCGACGCCTACCCGCTCCCCTTTGTCGGCACAGGCACATTCAAGCTGCTCAAGCGCCGCGGCTATCTTTTCGCGAGGCGTCGGCAGCGTGTAGGGCGTGCCTGCCATGCCCGCCTTTATCTCCTCGAAAATGAACGGATTTCCGAGCGCTCCGCGGGCGACCGCTATGCTGTCGCATCCCGTTTCGCTCATCATGCGGCGGGCATCGCTGAAGCAGAAGATATCGCCGTTTCCGATGACGGGAACCGAGACTGCGCGCTTTACCTCGGCTATATATTCGGGCATGGTGCCCGGCGTATACATCATACTGCGCGTTCTCGCGTGAACGCATATGGCGGCGGCGCCGTTCTGCTCGGCAATCTTTGCTATCTCGACGGCGTTGATACTGCTTTTGTCCCATCCGAGGCGTATCTTCACCGTCACGGGGACGCACGAGCTTTTCACCGTCTCGCGCACGATTTCGCCGATGCGCTCCGGTGTTTTCATCAGCGCGCTGCCTTCGCCGTTTGAAACTATTTTATTCACGGGACAACCCATGTTTATATCTATCGCCGCCGGCATGATTCCCTCTGCGGCGGCTTTTTCGAGCAGGATATACGCCGCTTTTGCGATGTAGTAAGGCTCGCTTCCGAAAAGCTGAAGTGCCATGGGGAGCTCGTCCCTCGTCATTTTTGCAAGCAGGGGCGTTTTTTTGTCTCCGTAGCATATCGCCTTGGCGGAAATCATCTCGGAGGTCATATAGTCGGCTCCGTGCTTCTTGCATATCATGCGGAAAGCATAGTCACCCACGCCTGCCATGGGGGCAAGCATTATTTTGGAGCGGAACATATTTTCTGCGCCTTTTTCCATGGCATTCTGCCTCCTTTTCCTGCGGTTTTTCTTCTCTCTGAAATATATTACAACAAAAACACGGAAAAGTAAAGAATATTCACAAAAAATTTCAAAGCCCGACTTGCAAAACGGCTTAATATATGATATTATATAATAAATTATACTGAGGTATTATCTGCAAAATAAGGAAAGGCGGTCTACCATGGAAAAATCAATGTTTGATACCGTGGCGGCAAGCGCGGGAGAGGACGATATCGTAAACGAAAACCTGAGGGACAATCTGCTCGGCATTTCGCATGAAACAGAGAAGCGCTTTGCCTATCTCTGCGACCTTGCGAATGTGCTCTATCCGAAGCTTTGCGATGCGGCGGAGGGAGATCTCTTCCTCTCATGCGCCGAGGATGCCGTTCGCCGCGCATATCTCGATACGCTCGGTCTGCCGCTCTCGGGCGAGACGGATGCGGACGCGGCAAACAGGCGCGATGCAGATTTCCGCGGCGACTTTTTTCTCCGCTCGGACAGGTACTTCCTCTGCAAGAGGATGATAGAAATGACGGGCGTGAAATATACGCAGAAGAATTTCGGTCAGGTGCTTTTCGGCGATTGCCCCGACCTATCGCCAAAGGACAGGAAGATAGCTTTTGTGCGCAATATCCAGTCGGGCAAGGCTTTCGAGTGCTTTGCGCGGTATGTTTTCGGTGCGATGACGGCATATCGCGACAGCTTTGCGCTCGCCTGCGAATCCGTTGCCGACGGCGACTGCGCATACGGCATTCTTCCCCTGCGAAATTCCGTGGACGGCAGGCTCTCCGCCTTTTACAAGATGCTTGACAAGCATGAGCTCGGTGTGCTCCTGTGCTGTGATATAGATAATCAGAACGGCGACACGACGCGTTATGCGCTCGTTTACGCGAGAAACGGCGTTATGAGTGCGCGCGGCACGCTGAAGCTGGAATGCCGCGTTTCTTTCGACGACCCCGCAGATATCGGCGGTATATGCGAAATGGCGCGTTTCTTCGGCGTAACGGTGGACACGATAGACAGTATAACCGACGGGCACGGCGGCTCCGGCTCTTCCTTTGCGGTGTGCTTCTCGCTTGAGGGCGAGGATGCGGCGGGCTTTATCTTCTGCCTGCAGATGGAATATCCGCAGATTCTGCCGATAGCGCTCTATACACAGATCGAGGGGGCAAGCAACTGATGATTATTCTCGGGATAGACCCCGGTATTGCCATAGTCGGCTATGGAGTTATAGAATATGACGGGCGGCACTTCCGGACGCTCGGCATGGGCGCGATACGCACGCCTGCGGGGCAGGATGTCGAGGCTCGCATAGAGACTGTATATAACGATATGCTTGAATTGATAGACGCATACAAGCCTGACGAAATGGCGATAGAGGAGCTCTTTTTCAATACCAATCAGAAAACGGCGATAGCCGTTGCCGAGGCACGCGGTGTGATACTGCTCGCCGCACGCAAACGCAATGTGGCGATAAGCGAATACACTCCGCTTCAGGTGAAGCAGTCGGTCGTCGGCTACGGCAGGGCGGAGAAGCAGCAGGTCATGGCGATGACGGCGAGTATTCTCGGGCTGGGCAAGATAAAGCTCGACGATACCGCCGACGCGCTCGCGCTTGCCGTTTGCCATGCGCACTGCGGCACATCGCGCATACAGGCTTTCTACAACGGAAAGAAAACGCGGCTTGTTTAAGTTGTTTAAAATAAATTTTGTGAGGACCAAAAAATGTTTCAGTACATAAAGGGCGAGCTCATCGGCACGGAGCCGAACGGCGCCGTTATCGAATGCGGCGGCATAGGATATAAATTCACCGTTTCGGCAAACACCGTGGCAAAGCTTGCTTCGGCGGGCGATGAGGTCTGCCTCTATACATATCTCTGCGTGCGCGAGGACGCGCTCGAGCTTATCGGATTTTACACGATGGAGGAGCTCGAGGCTTTCAAAATGCTGATAACCGTCTCGGGCGTGGGCCCGAAAGCGGCGATAGCCGTGCTTTCGCTCTTTACCGTGAGCGGGCTTATTTCGGCGGTCAGCACGGGCGATACGAAGAAGATTTCAAAGGCTTCGGGCATCGGAGCGAAAACGGCGGCGCGTATCGTTCTTGAACTCAAGGACAAAATCGCCGTCAAGCTCGGCACACCCGCAGATGACGCGGGCGCGGAGGAATACATCTCCGAGGAGGAGACCGTCGGCAACCGCGCGGAGGCTGTTCGCGCGCTGATGGGGCTCGGATATTCCATGCGTGAGGCAGAGGAAGCCGTCCGCGGGCTGGATCCGACGGCTTCACTCGAGAGTCTGCTCACGGCGGCTCTGCGCAAAATGGGCACGAATTTATAATCTGTGGGGTAGTTTGACATGATAAACAAATTCAATATAGAAAACGAAGATTCCATAATTCCAGAGAGAATGGCGAGCGCCGCATACAACAGCGAGGAGGATGCGGATATAGAGGGCGGTCTGCGCCCGAAAACGCTCGATGAATATATCGGTCAGGAAAAGGCAAAGGAGAGTCTGCGCATATATATAGAGGCGTGCAAAAGGCGCGGCGATTCGCTCGACCATGTGCTCCTCTACGGTCCTCCGGGTCTCGGTAAAACGACGCTCTCCGCGATAATCGCGGCGGAGCTGGGCGTAAATATCAAGATAACCTCGGGACCCGCGATAGAGAAGCAGGGCGACCTTGCGGCACTGCTTACAAATCTCGGCGAAAATGATGTTCTTTTCATAGATGAAATCCACCGTCTTTCGCGCAACATAGAGGAGATACTCTATCCGGCGATGGAGGATTTCGCGCTCGATATCATCATAGGAAAGGGACCGGCGGCGCGAAGCCTGCGGCTTCCGCTTCCGCGCTTTACACTGATCGGCGCGACGACGCGCGCGGGGCAGCTGACGACACCTCTGCGCGACCGTTTCGGCGTTCTGATGCGCCTTGAGCTTTATACAAACGATGAGCTTGCCACGATAGTAAAGCGCAGTGCGGGCATACTCGATATAGCGATTTCGCCCGACGGCGCATATGAGATAGCAAGGCGCTCACGCGGCACACCGCGTATCGCAAACCGTCTGCTCAAGCGTGTGCGCGACTATGCGCAGGTCAAGGGTGACGGTGAGATAACGCGCGATATCGCGGATGCGGCGCTCCGCATGCTCGAAATAGATGAGCTGGGGCTTGACAATACTGACAGGCGGATGCTCGAAACGATAATAAAATTTTACGACGGAGGTCCCGTCGGGCTGGATACTCTTGCCGCCACGGTAGGAGAGGAAGCGATAACTCTCGAGGATGTTTACGAGCCTTATCTGATACAGATAGGCTTCATAAACCGCACGCCGCGCGGCAGATGCGTGACAAGGCTTGCCTATGAGCATCTCGGTATACCGTTCGGCGGGAGAACCGCAGGCGACACCGATATCGGCGAGCAGACAAAAATAGATTTGGGTTGACAGAGGAAAAGCTATGTGGAAAGCAGATAAATGGGAGGACTATGCGCTCCTCGATACATCAGACGGAAAGCGCCTCGAGCGGTGGGGCAGATATGTGCTTTGCCGTCCCGACCCGCAGGTCATATGGAAAAATGTGAAAGAAAGCCCGATGTGGAAGAAGGCAGACGCCGTCTATGAAAGAGAAGGCGGCGGAGGCAAATGGCAAAAGCGCGATGTTCCGGAATGCTGGACCATCGGCTATGGCGACCTGCGCTTCAAGATAAAGCCGATGGGCTTCAAGCACACGGGACTTTTCCCGGAGCAGGCGGTGAACTGGGATTGGTTCTCCGCGCTGATAAAGAATGCGAAAAGACCGATAAAGGTGCTCAATCTTTTTGCCTATACGGGCGGTGCCACCGTCGCGGCGGCGGCGGCGGGCGCTTCCGTCTGCCATGTGGACGCGGCGAAAAACATGGTCGCTCAGGCGAAAGAAAACGCGGCGCTCTCGGGGCTTGAAAACGCGCCGATACGCTATATAGTCGACGACTGCAAGAAGTTTGTGGAGCGCGAGATACGCAGAGGAAACAGATATGACGCCGTGATAATGGATCCGCCGTCATACGGCAGGGGACCATCGGGCGAGATATGGAAGCTGGAGGACAATATAGCGGAGTTAATCAGGTTCGCGGCGGATGTTCTCTCGGAGAAGCCGCTCTTCTTTCTTGTCAATTCATATACTACGGGGCTTTCACCCTCGGCGATGGGCTATATGCTCGGGCTGGAAATGAAAAAGCGCTTCGGCGGCAGAGTTGAAGCGGACGAAATAGGAATTCCCGTTTTGCAGACGGGAGAAGCACTGCCCTGCGGTTCTTCCGCACGCTGGACGGCAGAATGATTTACGGAGAAATAATGGCAGATACTATCATAAAAACAGAAAACCTGTGTTTTGAATACGACGAAAACGACGGCACGGAAAAGCATCCCGTGCTTCGTTCGATGAACCTCGAAATCGAGCGTGGCAGCTTTACGGCTATTCTCGGACACAATGGCAGCGGCAAAAGCACACTTGCGAAAATAATCAGCATGATACTGACACCCACCTCGGGCAAGCTGTATCTTTTCGGAAAAGAGACAGACACGGAAAATATGACCGACGATGAGTTTTACGATATCCGCCGCCGCGTGGGCATGGTATTTCAAAATCCTGATAACCAGCTCGTGGCGACTATAGTCGAGGAGGATGTGGCTTTCGGACCCGAAAATATCGGCATCCCGCCGAAAGAAATAAGAAAGCGTGTAGACGATGCGCTCGCCACCGTCGGCATGACGGCTTTTGCGCGGCACAGCCCGCATCAGCTCTCGGGCGGGCAAAAGCAGAGAGTGGCGATAGCGGGAATAATTGCGCTCATGCCGGATATCATTATTTTCGATGAATCTACGGCTATGCTCGACCCCTCGGGCAGAGCGGAGGTTCTCGAAACCATAAAGCGGCTCAACCGCGAAAAAGGCATCACGATACTGCATATCACGCATTATATGGAAGAGGCGATACTTGCCGACAATGTAATCGTCATAGACGACGGAAAAATACTCACCCGAGGCACTCCGAGAGAGGTATTTTCAAAAACCGAAATGATACGGCGCGCGGGAATAGATATCCCGCAGACGACGGAGCTTTTCCGCAGGCTCGGCATAGAGGGAACACCGCTCACGCCGGCGGAGGGTGCCGATATCATAGAAAAGTTAATGCGTGAAAAGAAAGCGAAGGAAAAGGCAAATTGAACTTGGTAGCGGCGAAACTCTGCGGAGTTTCATATATTTACAGTGAAAAAACGCCCTTTATGAAAGTTGCCGTCGATAATGTCGACGCCGCCTTTGAGGAGGGCATGATAACGGGAATAATCGGGCATACGGGAAGCGGAAAGAGCACCATAGCCCAGATGATAAACGGACTTCTGCGCCCGAGCGCGGGCAATGTGATTGTCGGCGGCAGGGATATCTGGGAGAAGCCAAAGGAGATAAGAAATGTGCGCTTCGAGGCGGGGCTTGTATTCCAGTATCCGGAGTATCAGCTTTTTGAGGAGACGGTGAAGAAAGATATCGCTTTCGGTCCCTCAAATATGGGGCTTCCCGCCGAGGAAACAGAGACGAGAGTCTATGAGGCGATGGATTTTGTCGGGCTGGACAGAAGCTTCGCGGAGAAGTCTCCTTTTGACCTCTCGGGCGGGCAGAAGAGAAGAGTTGCCATAGCGGGAATAATCGCCATGCGCCCGAGAATACTTATTCTCGATGAGCCTGCGGCGGGACTCGACCCGCGCGGCAGAGACGAGATTCTCTCCCGCATATGCGAATACAGAAGCAAATACGGTGCTTCTGTCGTCATGATAAGCCACAGCATGGAGGATATGGCACGCTACTGCGACAGAATCCTCGTCATGAACGGCGGAAAGGTATTTATGTGCGGCACCTGCGAGGAGATTTTCTCCGAGGCGGAGCGTCTGGAGAGCGTAGGTTTGACCGTGCCGCAGATAACAAAGCTCATGCTCGAGCTGAAAAGACGCGGCTTTGATGTAAATACCTCGGTTTATACCGTCGACAGTGCCGAGGCGGAGATAAAGCGCCTGCTTGCGGGAGGTGCAAAATGATAAGAGACATCACAATAGGGCAGTTTTTCCCCGGGGAATCGGTGCTTCACCGCGCCGACCCGAGAATGAAAATTCTGCTCTCCATACTCTATATCGTAGTCATATTCATGACAAACAGCCTCTCAGGATATATTTTCCTTGTGCTTTTTACGGCGACGCTGGCGATAATATCGAGGATATCGTTTACGGTACTCTTGAAAGCGGTGAAACCGCTCTGGTTCATCATCATTTTTACGGCGGTTGTAAACATTTTCTGGAATAAGGACGGCACACTGCTCGTTTCTTTCTGGAAGATAGAAATATATTCCGCAGGGCTCTGGAATGCGCTTTTCATGATGCTGCGAATAGTTTCGCTCCTCATCGGCACGAGCGTGATTCTGACTTATACGACCTCGCCGATAGCGCTGACGGACGCGATAGAGCGCCTGCTCTCACCGCTCAAGGTGATAAAACTGCCTGTGCATGAATTTGCGATGATGATGAGCATAGCTCTGCGTTTCATCCCGACTCTCATGGAGGAGACGGACAAGATAATGAGCGCGCAGAAGGCACGCGGCGCGGACTTTTCAAACGGAAGTCTCAAGCAGAGGGCAAAGGCGCTTATCCCAGTGCTCATACCGCTTTTCGTTTCGGCTTTCCGCCGCGCGGATGAGCTTGCCGTGGCTATGGAATGCCGATGCTACAGAGGAGGAGAGGGACGCACGAGAATGACGACTCTTCATCTGCATTTCCGTGATTTCGCCCTGCTTTTTGCCGTCATTGCGGCAGGTGCGGCGGTCACACTGCTCGGCAGATTCATACCGATATATAAAATTTAGGTGAAAAGATGAAATTTCTTCTGAAGCTATCATATCTCGGCGGCGGTTTCTGCGGCTTTCAGGTGCAGAAAAACGGCAGGACTGTGCAGGGCGAGCTCGGCACCGCGGCGGAGAAGATATTTTCCCGCAGATGCGATATATCGGGCTGCAGCAGGACAGACAGCGGGGTCCATGCGCTTGAATATTATGCTACCGTTTCGGCGGAGGGGGAGACCTCAATCTCTCCCGAGCGTATACCGCGCGCCATAAATACCTATCTGCCGCCGGATATATCCGTTTCCTCGGCGTGGGCTGTGCCGGAGAGCTTTTCCGTGCGCCGTGCCGTCTCGGGAAAGGAATATATGTACCTGATATCAAATTCCGAGAGCAGAAATCCCTTTTATGAGGGGCGTGCGCTTTTCTATCCCGGCAGGCTCGACCTTGGCAGGATGGCGGAAGCCTGCGGAAAGATAATCGGAAAGCATGATTTTTCCGCTTTCATGGCGAGCGGGAGCGATATCGCCGATACCGTCCGCACCGTCACCGATTGCAGAGCAGAGCGCGACGGGGATTTTATCCGCATATATGTCAGCGCCGACGGCTTTCTTTATAATATGGTGCGCATAATAGTCGGCACACTGCTCGAGGTTTCCGAGGGGAAGATGAGCGCGGATGATGTAGCCGCGGCTGTTTCGGGCGGCGGCAGGGAGTGCGCAGGACGCACGGCGCCTGCCTGCGGGCTCTATCTCAATAAGGTTTTTATAGATTTTTGATTTAAACTGATTTTTTACTACGGAGCAAGAGATGAACGGAAACGATGAAAAAATCATAGGCGCAAAAGAGGGCGACAAAATAAAAGCCGAAAGCGAAAGCTGCAGGCGCTTTCTTGCCGTCGCCGAAAAATATATGATGCTTCGCATATGTGCGCTCGTATCGCTCGTGGCGTTTGTTTTCGGCGTGCTTATCTTCGGGCATTCCTCGCTGAAAGCCGAAAATTTCAAATATCTCGTGAAATATATCGACAAAAGCCCCGTGCTCTATTCCTCCTTCTACGAGGGCATAGAATACGCGGGCGGCGAAAATGCGAAATTCGGCTTATATAAGGGCGATGTCTGCGTTTTCGACGAGGGTCTCCTCTCGCTCTACGGCATCTCAGGCAAGAATACGCTCCGCAGTGAAACCGGCATAGGAAACGCCGCTGTTGCCGTCGGAAAGGAGCACCTCTGCGTATACGGCGGAAGCAGCAATGAACTGCGCATATACAATTCGTTTTCGATGGTGCACAGCGAAAATTTTGATTATCCCATCCTGCTCGTTTCTCCCGCGGATGAGGGTGGCTATGCCGTCGCCACCTCCGAGAGGGGATACAGAAGCGCCGTTTATGTTTACAATAAGGCTTTCATCCATAAATATACATGGAAAAGCGCCGACAGGTATATTTTCGATATGGATATCAGCTCATCGGGCAGATATCTCGCCGTCATTTCCATGGGTGTGGAAAACGGCAGTCCCTTTGCCGAGGCTTCATATATAGATACGGAAAAGGGAAGCATCATCTTTACGAGAAAGACCGAGGGCGATATTCCCGTCGGCGTGAATATAACGGAAAAGGACGGCGTGTGTTTCGTTTTCGAGCGCAGTGCGCTTTACTGCGACAAAAAAGGCAATGTGAAAAAAGAAGAGCGCATCACGGGAAGCGTCTATTCCGTTGCCGACGGAAGCGAATATACGGCTGTCATCTCACGAAACGAGGGAAGCATAAAAAGCGAAGTTTTTCTTCCCGAAAGCGGAATAAAAATCAGCGCGGGCGGCAAAATAAATTCGGTAAAATTTTACGGAGATAGAATTTATTTGCTCCTCGAGGACAGAGTGGAAATATACGAAAAGGATACGCTCATAAAAAGCGCGGAGATTTCCGCGGGAGCGCGCGATATCCTGATAATGGACGACGGCGCGGTGATAGTCTGCTTCGGCTCCTACACGACGCTTATTTCAGATATAACATAAAATTTACAAAATAAACTATATTTACATATAAAGGCAGATTATAATAATCTTGCAGTATATGAGGAAGGGGCAATGCAGAATGTCCGCGATACTTGATATCATACTGATAATGATAGTGGCGGTATTTATCATAATAGGTGCGAAAAAGGGCTTTGTGCGCTCTGTTTCCGGATTTCTGATATATATTTTCGCTTTCAATATAGCAAATGCCTTCTACATTTTCCTTGCGAAATATACGGATAAGATTGCTTTCATCGCGGAGCTGAAATCCGGCGTCGGCGAAGAAGAGATAAAGTTTATTACCGAGGGTGCTTCGGGCTTTCTCGACAGGCTCTCGAATATAGGCGATTATATCCTCTCGGGCTCGATGGAGAAATTTCAGTCGGCGCAGGGACTGCTCAATTTCATCATAGGCGATGCGCTTTCGTGCCTTATTTCGTTTATTGCCGTATTCATCGCGGCGCTTCTCGTGCTGAAGCTTCTCGCATATCTGCTCAATTCGCTCGTAACGCATACGATAGTCCTGCGGCAGATAAACGGCGCGCTCGGCGGCGTTTTCGGTGCGCTCTGCGGCTTCTTCTGGGCATGGGTCTTTGCGAAGCTTTTCGTTTCGTTTGCTTTCCCGATACTGAACAGTAAGCTCCCCGCGGTATTTGTTTCGGAGATGCTGGAATCCACTGTCGTAAGGCTGTGTCTGAAGATAAATCCGCTTGCTTTCCTTATGTATATAACAAACTGGCTTGCGGGGCTTTTCCGATAAAAAACAACTTCACCGCTTCGGCAGGGCGGCGTGAAAATATACTGCCGAGAAAGAGATTTTTATATGGCTATGCAACTTTGCTCACGCTGCCATAAGAGGGCGGCGGTCGTCTTTATAACAAAATTCGAAAACGGGAAATCCGTTCAGGAGGGGCTTTGTCTGCGCTGTGCCAAGGAACTCGGCATAACACAGGTGGACAATGTTCTCCAGAATATGGGTATCAGCGATGAAGATATAGATAATATGGAAAACGAAATGAACGCGCTCATCTCGGGCGGCGACGACGGGGATACTCCCGACGGTGGCGAGGAAAACGAGAGCAGAGCGCCGGCGATAGATTTTGCCAAGCTTTTCGGCGGGCTTCCGCCTTTCGGCGCAGGGGCTCAGCAGGGTGCGCAGAGCGCGGCGGGCGGCGCAAAGAACGCCGACGGCGGCAAAAAAGAGAAAAAGCCCGCACGCAAATTCCTTTCGCTCTACTGCAAGGATTTGACGGCGAGCGCCCGCGAGGGCAAGCTTGACGCCGTGATAGGCAGAGAGCGCGAGACGGAGCGCATGATGCAGATTCTCACGCGCCGCCAGAAGAATAATCCCTGCCTCATAGGTGAGCCGGGCGTCGGCAAAACGGCGATAGCCGAGGCGCTCGCGCAGAGAATAGCAAAGGGTGAAGTGCCCTACAAGCTCCGCGATAAGGAGGTTTTCCTCGTGGACCTCACTGCACTTGTGGCGGGAACGCAGTTTCGCGGTCAGTTTGAATCACGCATGAAAGGGCTTGTCGACGAGGTAAAGGCACTGGGTAATATCATCCTTGTCATAGACGAGGTTCACAGCATCGTCGGCGTCGGTGATTCCGAGGGAAGCATGAATGCGGCAAATATCCTAAAGCCCTCGCTTTCGCGCGGAGAGATTCAGATTATCGGCGCGACGACGCTGACGGAATACCGCAAGTATATAGAAAAAGATGCGGCGCTCGAGCGCAGATTTCAGCCGATAATAGTGGAGGAGCCCTCAATAGAGGAGACAAAGAAAATCCTCGAGGGGATAAAGAATTATTACGAGACATATCACAAAATAAGGATTCCCGACAGCGTGATAAGCGCCGCCGTGGAGCTTTCCGAGAGATATATAACAGACAGATTCCTACCTGATAAGGCGATAGACCTGCTCGACGAGGCGGCGGCATATGTGGCGATGAATTCGCCCGTGGTGGAACGCGTCGCCGAGGTGGAAAAGCAGCTTGCCGAATACAAAAAGCAGGCTACCGAGCTTGAAGAGAGCGCGACGGGAGAGGGAACGGAAAAGAACGATTCCGAGCGCGAGCAGACATATGCAAAGCTTGCCGAGGTCAAGGCAGGTCAGCTGCGCAGTGAAGAGGAATACGCAAAGCTTCGCGATGAGCTTGCTTCCGTCGAGTTGACGACTGAAAGCCTTGCCCGCGTGATAGAAATATGGACCGGTGTCCCTGCCGGCTCAATAACGGCAAACGAATATGAGCGCCTGAACGGTCTCTCTGCGAGACTCAAAGCCCGCATAAAGGGGCAGGACGCGGCTGTGGACGCTGTGGTGCGCGCGATAAAGCGCAACCGCGCAGGCGTTTCCTACAAGCGCAAGCCTGTTTCGTTCATCTTTGCGGGACCGACGGGCGTCGGCAAGACAGAGCTTGTAAAGGTGCTTGCCGCCGACCTCTTCAATACGCCGGACAGTCTCATACGCATGGATATGTCGGAATTTATGGAGAAGCATTCCGTTTCTCGTCTTGTGGGCTCGCCTCCCGGATATGTCGGATATGACGACGCGGGTCAGCTCACGGAAAAAATCCGCCGCAAGCCCTACAGCGTAGTGCTTTTCGACGAGATAGAAAAGGCGCATCCCGATGTGCTCAATATTCTGCTTCAGATTCTTGATGACGGTAAGGTCACCGATTCACACGGCAAGGAGGTCAAATTCGACAACTGCGTTATCGTCATGACGACAAACGCAGGTTCCTCCGGCGGCATGAATACGGCAGGCTTCGGCATGAAGAGTGAGCAGATAGCCGAGGCAAAAACGGAAAAGGCGCTTGCGGAATTTCTGCGCCCCGAATTTATAAACAGAGTGGATGAAATAATCACATTCCGTTCGCTTGACAAGAGCGACTTTGAGCATATCGCTTCGATAATGCTCGGTGATACGAAAAAGGCACTCTCCGAGCGCGGCATAGACCTCATGTGGACGCCCGCCGTGGAGAAATATATAGCTGAAAAATCCTTCTCCGAAAAGTACGGCGCGCGCAATATGCGCCGTTTCATCAGCCGCGAGATAGAGGATGCGGCGGCAGAGAAAATCATATCCGAATATGACAGGCATATTTCGCTTATCACGATAGATTCCGATGGCGAAAAGCTTGATATAGAGACAAAATAAAGCTTTTTGAGAGTACATTTCAGGGGGAGAATATGAAGAATTTCAGCATAAAGCCGACAGGCGCGCTTCGTCGCTTTCTTGAGACGCAGATGGACGGACTCACCGGAAATATATTACGCTGAAACTTCAGAATATGAAAAATACTGCCGTTTCTCACGAAAAAAGCAACGCTTTATCCTTGCGGCGAATTAAAGTTAAAAATGACGGTACTACCCGTCGCGGAGGAATAATATGTTTGGCAAAGATATAATGATGCAAAAATTACCCGAACTCCTTTGCTTCGATGACGGGCGTGCGGTGGATTCACCCGAGGCATGGCGGGCACGCAGGGAAGAGATAATCAGAACCGCGACAGAGCTCGAATACGGCGGCATGCCGGAAAAGCCGGATGAAATCGCACTTGAAAGACTGCATACGCCGCTCCTCGGCAGAAGAAACAGCTATCGCATCCGCATACGGGTCGGAAACGAAAGATTTTCGTTTCTTTTACATACGGAAATGCCGACAGGAGACGGTCCTTTTCCGGTGATACTGACGGGAGACGGTTGTTATGAATACTTCGGTGATGAAGCCGTAGCCGAGGCTAAGCGCCGCGGATATACGGTAATCCGCTTTGACAGGACTGAAATCGCGCCGGATATATATAGCAGTGACAGAACATCGGGGATTTATCCGCTTTTTCCCGATTCGCATTTTTCGGCAGTTTCCGCATGGGCATGGGGTTATATGCGCGTAGTGGATGTGCTGTCCGAAATTCCTTTTCTCGATACGGAAAACATAGCGATAACAGGTCATTCGCGCGGCGGAAAGGCGGTACTTTTAGCAGGTGCTCTGGATGAGCGCATACGCTTTGTAAACCCGAATTGCAGCGGAGCGCACGGTTGCGGATGCTGGCGATATCTGCAAAACGAGGACAACGGAGACAGGAGCGAAAGACTCGCCGATCTGCTGAAGGCAGTACCGTACTGGCTTGGTCCCGATATGAAGAAATATAACGGATGCGAGGAGAAACTGCCGCACGATATGCATTTTATCAAGGCACTCGTTGCTCCCCGATATCTCTATGAAACAAACGGAGAGGGAGATATATGGGCAAATCCGCGCGGAAGCTATCTCTCGAATCTTGCCGCGCGTCCCGTATGGTCGCTTCTCGGCAGCGGAGGCACATCAGTCCGTTACCGTGAGGGAGGACACGGGCACCGACTTGCCGATATAGTGTCATTTTTCGATTTTATCGACTCCGTGCGGAGTGAAAAAGGCATACCGGATGATATTTTACCCGCCGGATACCAAAGCCTTGCGGAAAAGCTGTGAAAAAAGCGTTTGCAGAGATTATCTCCGCAAACGCTTTTTTGCGAAAACAAAAACGCCGCGCAAAATGCGCGGCGCCTGTATAGCGAAAAACAAATTTTCCGAAAATTATTCAGCAATAACGCTGACAAATTTCTTGCCTTCTGCCTTGCGTTCAAACTTGACAGTTCCGTTTACAAGTGCAAAGAGTGTATCGTCGCTGCCGATACCTACACCTGCGCCGGGATGAACATTTGTACCTCTCTGGCGAACGATAATGTTGCCTGCGAGAACGCTCTGACCATCAGACTTCTTAACGCCGAGTCTCTGCGCACGGCTGTCTCTGCCGTTCTTGGTAGAACCAACGCCCTTTTTATGTGCAAAAAATTGCAGACTGAGCTTCAACATTTAGATTTACCTCCCGTTTTAGATTCTTTTTTGTAACTTAATCTTTTTCGATGTCCTGCTCTATGCAGTCGACATCAAGGTAGTCGTAGTAATCCTCGAGCATTTCGTTCAGCTGCAGATAGTAGCTGTAAATAAGCCCCTGAACCGCATACTGCTTAGCTTCGTCTTCCTCATAGGCGGGAAGAGCGGATTTAACCTTTACGGAAATATCGGCTGTTTTCTCATCCATTTCGAAATCGACATTTGCACCCCATACCACCTCGATGGTATTGATGATGAGCATCGTCATCGCGGAGAGTGCCGCGCAGACTATATCCTTGCCCGCTTCATCGAAGCCTGCATGACCATATTCGCGGAAGCCGTAATAATTATTCCCGCTTTTGTAAAAAACTACTTTTACCATAGCCTATCAGCCGTAGATTTTTTCAATCTGTACCTTGGTATAAGGCTGTCTGTGACCGATTTTCTTCTTCTCGTTCTTTTTGGATTTATATTTCATAACATAAATCTTCTTGGACTTGCCGTTACCCAGAACCTTTGCAGTTACATAAGCACCTTCAACAGTGGGCTTGCCCGCAACGAAGCTGTCGCCGCAAACTGCGCAAACCTCGTCGAACTTAACTGTTTCTTCCTCAGCTGCCTCAAGCTTCTCAACGAAGATGATATCGCCCTCGGAAACCTTGTACTGCTTTCCGCCTGTTTTGATTATTGCAAACACGAAAAGCACCTCACTTTCATTTATGACTCGCTAAATAAGGCAGTGCAAAAGCACATTTTATGAGCCTTAACTTTATGCGGCAATCTATTCTATCATAATAAATCGGCGCTGTCAAGGGTTTTCGTCAATTTTGTACTGATTTTCGGGAGATTTTTTGTAAAAAATCCTGTATTTATTTTTTGTATCGGAAAAATGCCGCTTCGGTGCGCCGCGATGAAGAAAAAATCACGGGTGACGGCTTTTTTCGGCGGCAACATGATTGACAACGCGACATTTTTATGTTATACTTAATATCCATGCGGGCGTGGCGGAATGGCAGACGCGTTGGTCTTAGGAACCAATGCCCTCGGCGTGCAGGTTCAAGTCCTGTCGCCCGCACCAAACAAGAATAAAACGAACCCGAGAGAAAATCTTGAGTTCGTTTTGTTTTTTACAAGAGATTATTTTGGACTAAAAATCAAACTATAAATACATTACAACCTTTAACCGAGTGTTCTAAACGCTCGGTTTTTCTATGCCGTTTTGTCGTCCGATTTATCGCCTTTCGTTTGCGTTTGTAGCACAGCGAAAAGCGAAAGTCAACGGCAAAAATTTTTACCGAAAACTTTGAAATTGCCGACTGCTACATAAAACTTTTTGCTGTTCGTTGACTTCCGTATAACCGATAACAAAATAGAAAGCCTCTATCTTTTCCCGGTGCTACTTCCGTTTTGCCGAAAGGCGAAGTAAATCGGAGGTATTCAAGAAATGACAGAAGTAAACAAAGGCATTTTGGATAACGATATGGTTATCTCGGCAGAAAACGTACAGAAAATGGGCGAAGTTATAGCCTTGACTTGTATCAAAACGGTAATCGTCCGTTCGGGCAAAGATTTGCATTATCTATACAAAGGACTATTGCGAGATATGAACCGCTCAAAAGAAGATCATTCACCGTTCTCAAACGCATACGATATTGCGCAAGAAGCAATGCTGTTTCTTTGCCAACATATAGGTGAGAAACTCGGTGACGACTATACAACAAAATACGGAAAGGTTGTAACTATTAAAAGCGCTTGTTATCGTTGCGCCGACAATTATTTGCAAAAGCAATACACGCGCCATATAGCAAACACAATAAGCCTTGACGAGCGAATTACGGCTGAACCTAACACAATACTCGATGAAGAGCAGAAAAACGATTATACGGTCGTTGACGGGCTTATAGCAAAAATGAAACTTACTGCCGCTGAATACGAAACATTATGTGCATATATGGCAGGGCTTACTTATCTCGAAGTAACACGCCTTTTGAATGTAAATCGCACGACGATTTGGCGCAGAAAAATGAGCCTGCAAAGGAAATATGCGCTTGCGACAAACAGCCTTTAATATAGAAATTTAGACGGATAAATCACCTAAATTTATCCGTCTATTTTTATGCCGTATTTACGCTTTAATTTTACCTTCAAACTCGCAAGGATTTTGCGACAATGGCGATTAGGCGTGTCTTGTCTTGATACAAGTGTAAAAAAATAGCCCGACTTGTTCGGTCGGGCTACAAAAACACTTAACTTTATATTATTTTACACTATAATAGACATCATCGTTAGGTAATTTGATGTTTGGAATCCAAAGTTGTTCGCCATTCCAACCCTTTGTTCCTGTAACCTTATACATTGTCAAAACCGTAATGTCAGAAAACGTGTCGCCAAGTTTTCTATCATTTTCAGACAATAATGTTCCCGTTCCTTTTGCTATGTCACGGTTTCTACGAACAATAAGCCTTGCTTGTGCCAATGGATTCTCAGCCAAAATCGAATTTATAAAGCCCTCAAAGGATTTTGAATCCCAATCATCGCCGTCATTTACTATTTCGTTCAATAACGAATTGACAAATTTAAGGCTTACAACATAACTGTCCGTATCTTCAAACTTTTCAAGCATTCCGTCTAAAACAGAAATACTTTTATTTGTAGGCGAAAAAGGGAAATAGTTTACGCCACCGCAATATGTACATAGCGCAGTATTGTCCAATACGTTTTTTCGTGTCGGTCGTAAAGATTTAGGATATGATATTTTAATGTCATTAAAATCTTTACGTTTTTGAATTTGAGCGATAATGCTGTTATTAGTCGCGTTGATATCAGAAAACAACTTAAATAATATGGGCGGCATAAAAATGCGCATCATATTTTTATCTCTATCATAGCCAAACATTCTCGCGTGTTGCCACATGGTATCCGCCTGCGGATTTTTCGATACTCTGCAATAGTAAATCGTTTGGAGCATAGGAAAAGTAACGCCACGACCTAAACTATTACCTCCGACGATTATGTTGATTCCTTCTTCGTATTGCGTATTTTCTTCAAATGAAACTTGCGAATTTATCGTTAATACTTTAATTCCGTCATCATCGTTTACTCTTGCTTTTATGAAACTATATATGTCATCGAATGAAGAAATATCGGCTTTTGTCGTAGATATATCATCATACGCCTGTTTTAACGATTCAACAGTAACATCTTCGTCTATTGATTGAGATAACTCGTTCAGATAATTTCCTATTTTTTCAGCAAAAGCCTTATGATCTGCTACACGCATACTCGGATGTATTAAGAAATTACATACTGTTCCGCCTTTTATAAAAACTTCGGCAGAACTAACAAGATGTATGAGTAATGCTTTCAATAATCCGTTTTCGGGAAATTCATCGTCAACAAGAATATCTTTCCCTTCGTCATTATCCGTAAGGTGTATTATTTTGTTGTCTGGCGCAAAAATTGTATTACCGCCGATATATCCGTTGCCCGGCTTGAAGTAATATATAAAATACGGTTTCCAACCGCTTTGCCACGTTTGCAATAAATTTGCCTGTGGCGTTCCCGTCACTTCAAGATAAATACTGCTTGCGGATGTATGTTTGATATCATTGAGATTTTTATTGATTGTACTTTGTTTTTTCTTGTTTACAAGCGTATTCAGACTTGCCGCATCCGCCTCGTCGTCAACAATAAAAAGGGCGTTTCCTGCGCAAAAATGAGTAGAGGCAAGATTGTTCTTCCATTGTTTCAATACGTTGGTATTTTTCTTTAATACGATGACAGACGGCTTTTTCAAATTGTTTTGGCAAAATTTTATGTATTCCGTTTCGTCACACACGCAAAAATCGGTCAAATCTCTTTGAGCGCGTTTATATGTTTGCTGTTGCAATAAAACGTTATCTGTCGTTAGTAATAGAAATATCGGAAATCCTTCTTCGGCAGCAGCGCACATAAGTCCGAACATATGGCTTGTTTTGCCACTTTGAACGTCGCCGACGAGTAAACTGACAACGTGTTCTTTGAATGAAAAATTTGCTATATATTCGGGAACTATATCGTCTGTCGTTTGTTTTATTGCAGTAGCAAGCGAAGGATTTTTTACCGCTATGTTGTTTAGATAGTTTTGAAGGCAATTTTTCATCATTTTACACCTTAAAATCAAGATACCATAAGTTTGGTATCGTCGTTTTTGTCATTGAAAAGTTACAACGTCCATATTCCTGTAATTCTTGTGCGGTAACAGGGGTTATACCAGAAAGAACGCCCGCATTTTCCAATCTACCTTTCAGCCATTTGCCTAAAATACGCAAATCTCCTTCGGAACGAAAATTTTTACTATAATCTCCGCTAACCTTACATCTAAATTTCCACCCATCATCAGTAATAACGTCAAACGAGGCGGAATCGGTTTGCGCTTTTGGGTATCCATTTAATGAAGTAATCGCTTTTGAAACAATTATTTCCGCTTCATACCAATGACGAGGTTTTATAACGCCCGTAGATTTTGTTTCACGACCTTTGCCGAAAAACACATTCAAATTGCTTTGCGGTGTATCTTTTATGGGAATATCGAATTTAACATCTGTTAGAGAGGCAAGACATTGCGCCAATTCTTGCGGGGAAACTTTTGATACAAAGTCTTGTCCTTCCAATATCGGATTTCCGGTCTTAAAAGTATTTATATCCAAATTCGCAATATTTTCGGTTGCTTTATCTCTTAAATCGGAAATAAACCCTTGCATTTTTGCAAGCGACAGTTCATCATTGATAAGTATGGAAGATTCATATATTCGGTTTTGACAATCTACAATACTACTTAAATTGTTTGAACCGATAATACCGGCGAATGCTTTGTCTCCCTTTTGGAATGAATATAATTTCCCGTGATAACGGAATGGCGTTACCAACCGAACTTCGCCAGCCCCATTGTCGCGTAAAAATTCATTCAGTTTAACTGCGGACTTGTACTCAACTTGAGTAAATTGTTCGATATAGTGCATTCCGATGATTAAATTTAACTTTTGTACGTGATTTAACTCTACGGCTTTTTGCAGTTCTATCAACGAATCCGATGTGATATATCCGACGGCGATATCCAATTCGTCAGTTTGCGGCAATAGACTATAAAAAGAATCTGCGAACGTTTGGAATGAAGTTTTCAAAGGATTATAATTTGAAAATAGAAAATCCATAATATTACTCCATTTCTTGTGTAACAAGATCCAAACGTTCTTTTACTGTAAGACTTTTCAAATACTCATATTCTTCTTGCAAATTCACAGGTTTGTAATCGCCCGTAAAGAGTGGCATCAATCTTTTTGCAACAGCACGCACGCCAACAGGCGGAACAGCGTTTCCGATTTGGCGACGAACTTCCGTGATATTTCCCATAAATTTGAAATCGTCAGGGAACGATTGTAATCTTGCACGTTCTCTATTTGTAAGTGGGCGCGGTTCAGGATAGTGATATCCCCACGTTCCGCCACCGCCTGCGGCGATAATTGTCTTTGACGGCTCATTTCTGTCTATACGGCGATAAACGTGAGAAATCATTCCCTTCACATAAAGTGGGTTATCTCTTGGAATGTCGGTAAAATTACCGCCTTCGGGTATCAATTCCAACATTTGACGAGTTTTTTCTTTACAGTTGATACGCTCGTTATTATACGGAACATCTAATGCTCCTTGAAGGGCTTGTCCTGCCGTAACGTATGGCAAAGTTCCGTTTGGTCCGTGTGTGGGCTTTGGATGCTTGAAATCAAACCCTGTATCGACTCTGATTCCGACAATAAGTAATCTTTCACGAAATTGCGGAACACCATATTCCGCAAAATTATACAAATGCGGTTTTACTATGTAGCCGGGGGCAATGCTTTCAAAATCGTGAATAATTGTCTCGATTGCTTTATGTTTATTTGCGGTAAGTAGCCCTTTTACATTTTCGGCAACGAATGCTTTCGGCTTTTTTGCGTCCACAAATTCAAGAAAATGCCTGTATAATCCGCCACGTTTTCCATTCAAGCCCGGTTGTTTCCAAATAACGGAAAAATCTTGGCAAGGAAAACCACCCAAAACCAAATCGCAATCAGGTATAGTTTTATCTGTGTAAGGATCTATTTTTGTAATGTCTCCATAATGAATGACATCGCCTAAATTCTCGCGAAATGAGGCAACAGCCCACTCTGCAAAATCGTTCGCCCAAATCGTTTGATATCCTTCCATATGAAAACCTAAATCTAATCCGCCACAGCCTGAAAAAATAGAAACTATTGTAGGCGTAACCTTTTTATTACCTTGCATAACCGTAACCTCTGTTCTAATGAATTTTTTCCGTTGAGTTTGTTCATCGAATAATCTATTCGATGAACAAACTGGCGATAAAAATACATCAATTAGTGTCACGGATGAACAAAACTTTTCTTTTTATTTCAGCAGACCGCGCAAATATTGACTTTGGCAAGTTTTTGTAGTATAATAAAATACATCAATTAGATTATTTTATGTACATTTCACAGCAGTTTTCCAAGGCGGTTCATCATAGCGGCTTTATGCTCTAAAAGCGAATGAGCATAGCGGTTTAGAGTGACCGTCGGGTTCTTGTGACCGAGTATTTCGGACAGCGTTTTTACGTCCATTCCGCACTCTAAGGCACGAGTTGCAAAGGTATGGCGCAAGGAATGAAAACCGCGGTGAACGATATTCTGCCTTTTAAGCAGCAATTCAAAACTTCGTTGGTAGGAACGCACCGAAACGGCGTTGCCACACATAGACACCACGAAGTCCGAATTACTGCTTTTCTTTATGCTTTTTAGTTTCGGCAAAAGTTGTTTCGGGAGTGGTATCACCCTACGTGAAGTGGCGGTTTTCGGCTCGTCAAACACTATTCCGCCGCTTGTATCGTGACAGGAACGAGAAACGGTCAGCAAGCCTTTTTGCAAATCTATATCTTTCCATTGCAGAGCAATCAATTCGCCTATACGCAAGCCCGTATATAGACATAGCACGATACCGAACATTTTTGTCTTTTTGCTATCGAATACAGCCGATTCTATTTTCTTTTGCTCGGCAAGTGTAAAACACTCGATTTTGCGTTCTTTGAGTTTCGGGCGTTTAATCATATTTGCCGTATAGTCTTTGACATATCCGAGCAAATGCGCCGTGCGTAACGAATTTTGCAATACCGATATAATTGCGTTTACCGTGTTTGCAGATAAGCCCTTGCCGGTTTTGTCGTTTCCGCTTGATAAAAGTTCCGTCACAAACGATTGCAAAACGATAGGCGTAAGGTCGTTTATGTCGTTACCACCGATTTTCGGGGCAATGTGCGTGCGTATAAGTTGCTCGTAACGGATATAGGTGCGTTCTTTTGCGCTTGGTTTAATGTAATTGTTAAGCCAAATATTCAGCCATTCTATGTATTTCATTTTTTGATTCTCCTATGATTTTTAATTGATTTTCTAATCTTTCAAACTCGCAAGGTTTTTGCGACGTTGGCAATTAGGCGTGGCTTGTCTTGATACAAGTCGGCTCGGCTGCGCCTCGCCGAAGACAAGCCACGCCTCTGTCCGAACAAACAAACCTAAATCGGACAATGAAAGCACGGGCGGAAGGCGAAGTCGCCGCTAACCCGCTTGGCGATCTTTCGCCTTTTTCTCCGCCGTGCGTGGTCTTTCATTTTACACCGAGTTTATGCCGTTTGCATTTTCGGAACAGTCGGGAGCTTTTGTGCTTTTTGCTTCGGCGTTATTGCGAAAGTATTCCGTCATCAAAGACAGTAGAGTGCTGTAAAACGATTTTTGTTCCGCTGTTGACATCTTTTCAATGTTTGGCGTGCCGATTGTTGTTATCTTGTATTGCTTTTTCATAGCCGTTTCTCCTTTTTGCCCAAAGGATAGCGGTCAAACTCGCAACTTTCTTGCGACTTTGAGTAAATTTTTTCATTTTTTTGGAAAATTTCAGTCGAACTCGCAAAAAACTTGCGACTTTGGCCTGTAGTCTTGTGGACAAGGAAGAAACAAGACGTTTTTTTCTTTCTCGCGGAAAGCCTATCCGATTTCGGTCTGAAAACTTTTATGTGCGCAAACACAAATCGAGCCACCGCAAGGGTAAAAAATATAGTGAGAACTATTAAGATACAAAAAATTTCCCTATATTTTTTACTATTTCCTTGCCGTGTTCGCCAAAATCGGATTGTTCGGTTTCCGTCGAAAGACAAAAAAATTGAAAGGAGTTAATAACCAAAATGAAAAAAGCAATTATTTATGCGAGATACAGCAGCGATAGCCAAACCGAACAATCTATTGAAGGACAACTTCGTGTGTGTCGAGAGTATGCTCAAAACAACGATATACTCATAGTCGATACCTATATCGACCGCGCTATGACGGGAACGAACGACAACCGTGTAGCATTTCAAAAAATGCTAAAAGACAGCAGCCGCAAAGAGTGGCAGTACCTTATCGTTTACAAACTTGACCGATTTTCTCGTAACAAATTCGAGTCGGTAATACACAAAAAGACGTTGAGAGATAACGGCGTTGTTATTTTGTCTGCAATGGAAAACCTAACAGACAGTCCCGAAGGACGTATGATGGAAACCGTTTTGGAAGGTTTTAATCAATACTTTTCGGAAGAACTTACGCAAAAAGTCAATCGCGGACTAAAAGAGAGTTGGCGTAAAGGTAAAGCCACAGGCGGTCACGACGTGTTCGGATATGATATGGTAGACAAAAAATACGTTGTAAACGAATACGAAAGCAAAATCGTGGAAGATGCGTTTTTAATGTATTCGCAAGGCTACAAAGCCGTTGCCATAGCGGATAAATTCAAAGAATGCGGTTGTCGCAGAAAAAACGGAAAACTTGTAGACCAAAAGTATTTGTATTTCATTTTACACAACAAAAGATATACCGGCGTTGTCGAACACCAAGGGGAACTATACGACAACATCTTTCCGAGAATTATATCCGATGAACTTTGGAATAAGGTAAACGCAATAAACGAAGAAAATAAACTTGCGCCGAGTCGTAAAAAAGAAATATTCGATTACATCCTTTCGGGCAAACTTATATGCGGAGATTGCAAACATAAAATGGGTGGCGAAAGCGGAACATCACACACGGGTGCGATTCATTATTACTATATTTGTCTTTCCAAACGTCGTAAACGTGCTAAATGCAATATGGGCAGAGTTCAAAAGCAATTTATCGAAGATACGGTTATAAATGCAACGGTGCAAATGCTTTCAAGCGTAAACAATCTTAAAAAGATAGCGCAAGGTATATACAACGTACATAAAAGAGAAACCGCAGACAACACGGCTTTGAAATTGATTGAAAAGAAACGCTCCGAGGCGGTAAAAGCACAAAACAATATCGTTAAAGCAATCGAGCAAGGCATAATCACCGAAACGACGAAAAGCCGTCTGACCGAACTTGAAAATCTTATATCTCAATACGACGTGGAAATCCTTAAAGAAAAAGCCCGCAGTTACACATACTTAACTGCGGACGATATAGAAATGTATTTGAGCAAATTCGTGTTTGATAACACGGACGACATTAAGGTGCGAAAACTACTTATAAATGCGTTTATCCGGGAAGTGATACTTTATGACGATGAGATTGTAATTACTTACAACTTTACAGATAGCCCCGAACACCTGAAACTAACGAAAGAACACGTCACTAAAACAGAAAACGAAATAGAAACGGCGGATAAAACCGCTATTTCTTCTAACATAGGTTCGTACAAATTATGCCACACGGCACCAAAAATCCGAAAGCTTTGCTTTCGGATTTTTCATTTGTGCCGCAAGGCACAACATCGTTTGCGTGGAACACGCAACATCATTCAGCCGAAGGCTGACATCGTTTTGCCGCCGGAAAGTTCGATATCGACCTCGGTTGCACGGACGATGTTTCCGTTACTGTCGTAGACACAGAAAAACTCCGCGATTGGAGTTTAACATCCAATCGCGGAGGAGCATATAGCTTTTATTTAAAGTAGAAACGAGACAAAGATCAGGAAGATAATCAATGTTGAAAAACTATTTGGTGAATTCCTGCCAAAGTGCAATCAGTAGCAATATTGGAATGCCGACAAAAAATGCAATATACAAAAATTCCGATGACAATTTTGAAAACGAAAAGACGCTTGCCGATAAGCTCTACGCATACAGAACAAAAGACGGCAAGGCTGTTCTCACAAGCTATACGGCATATACAAACACGGTGCGTGAGCTGTACGACATACAGAAAGCCGTGCAGAAGCTTGATATTTCCGAGCATGACGCAGAGTTGCTTTTCACGATGTATAATCTCTACCGCAGTCCTGCCAGCGTGAAAATGACATTTGCCGAGTTTGTGGACTTCGCAAACGGCTTGCTTGAAACGGACGAAGATGCCAAGGATTTCACCGAGGGCGACACGGCAAAAACGCTGGAAACGCTGAAAGTTATTGCCGAAATAACGGAAAACGGCCTCGCGGCGCAGGAACTTTACGAAAAGCTTACCACGGGCGTGATGGAGGGCACGGATGTTGACCTCTTCTCGATAAAGCAGCTTTACGGTCTGTATTTCTATGATGATGTGGCGGAGAAATCGGTCGATTTCAAGACAATGCTTGATTTCATGATTGCCGCTTCCGAAAACGAAAACATCAGCTCGGCTTTCGATGCGGCGACTGTTGTCCGCCTCGGTGTGCTTTCGGCAGGCATTACGGAATTTGAGGCGCAGATGGAAATGCCGATGGACAAGGCGACGCTTAAGGGCTGGATTTACAAAAACTGCGGTGTTGCTTTGAGCGATGCTCAGCTTGCGCAGATTTACGGCGGATATTTCGCCACGGCAGGGAAGCCTGCGGAGGAGACGATACCTTTCCTGCCGCTCATGAAGTTCATGACGGCAAGCGGTCTGATTACCGATGCGACGGTTGTCGCGACAATCGGCGGCTATGATACGCTCTATCAGGCTGTAAACGCAAAATACGGCTACGATATGTTCCTGCCTGCGCTCTCGCAGATTGCAACGGCGCTTTCGGGTACGGCACCGCAGATAGATGTGAACGCAGAATCCGTCCGTCAGATTTACATTATGTATTTCTATGAAAACGGTACTATGCCCGAGGGAAAAATGAGCGGCAAGGTTTTTGCGGAATATGCGCTCTCACAGGATGAAACGAACGAAGCCGTTCACGGCAGACTCACGGATGAAAACCGCAATAAGCTTGCGGATATGTTTACGGTAAACAGATATTTCGTCGACAGCACAAGTCTTGAATACGGCGAGGCATATGAAAAACTTTCGGCTCTGCAAAGCGAAATAAAGAGCGATATCACTTCCGCAGAGATTGAAAAAGACAAGATTTCCGGCGTATATATCAAGTATGCGACAAACGGCGGAAAAGCGCTCTCCGACACGATGATGGCATGTGACCTGCTCGATTTCGTGAGCGACAATATGGATGCAAATTCGCTTCTTAAGAAGAAAATGTCGGATGACAACCGCAAAAAGGTCGATGACGCGCAGGCGGATATCGACAAGGCAAACGACCTCTTCCTCGGAGAGAATTATTCCCGTATGCTCTTTTCTATAGACCTGCCCAATGAGAGTGAGGATACAACGGAATTTGTCGGTTATCTCTCTGATGAGGTGAAAAAAGTATTCGGAGACGAGGCGTATATCACGGGCGAGGTCGTTTCGACATATGACCTCCGGAAATCGTTTGACCATGACAACAGGCTTATTACGATTTTCACGCTTGTCTCGATTTTTGTCATCGTAATGGTAATCTTCAAATCAATCTCACTGCCGATTATTCTTGTTGCAATCATTCAGGGCGCGATATTCATCGCTATGAGCACGCAGCTTTTCGGCGACGGAATATTCTTCATGAGTTATATTGTGACTCTGTGCATCCTGATGGGCGCAACGATAGATTACGGTATTCTCATGTCGAGCAATTATGTCGCATACAGAAACGCTTATGATAAGAAGCAGGCGCTGGCGCTTTCCGTTGAGGAGGCGATGCCTACGGTATTTACCTCGGGCATGATACTCACGGTCTGCGGCTTTGTAATCCACTTTATTTCAAGCCAGAATTCGATTTCCACCGTCGGACTTCTGCTCGGCATAGGCACGATATGCTCGGTTGTGATGATAACGGTCGTCCTGCCTGCTGTGCTGTACCTGCTTGACGGATTTGTGCTGAAGCTGTCACTTGGTAAGAAAAAATAGGCAATATCTTTTGCGTAAAATAGAATATCGGAAATATTTTCATGATAAAAACAAAGTGGCTGTCCGATAC